>Ga0075430_100003929_pt1 | contig 12538 bp, 10 predicted proteins | sample RhiMetdeltSRZDD4_FD_75294 | JGI IMG/M metagenome (GOLD analysis project Ga0075430, IMG submission 75294) | Populus rhizosphere microbial communities from Tennessee, USA - Rhizosphere MetaG P. deltoides SRZDD4 | ecosystem: Host-associated > Plants > Roots > Rhizosphere > Soil | place: USA... | reverse complement strand
CGGCGTTTCCGGCGTGCGTGCGACTGCTTTCCGCGGCGCATATGGATCGACCGAACAGAGCGACGTGACGATCGAAGACAACCGCGTCAACGTCAAGACGACTCGAGGATTGGGCATGCGCGAGGGGCTGACGGTCGTCGTCGGCTGGAATCCGGGCGTCGTGCACCGGCCCACGTCAATCGAGCGGACGGCCGACGCCGTCTACAGCAACATGCCGCTCGCCATTCCTCCGCTGGTCTTTCTTGGCATGTTTCGACTGTGGCGGCGACGGGGGCGCGATCCCGAACTGTCGCCGATCACTACTCAGTACGAGCCGCCAGCGAGCATGACGCCGGCGGAACTCGGCACGTTGATCGACGGCAAGCCGGACATGCGGGACATCACGTCGACCATCGTGGACCTCGCTGTCCGCGGTTACGTGCACATCACCGAAACGAAGGATGAACATCTCTTCGGCCTGCTTTCCAGCAAGGATTACAGTTTCACGCTCAAGAAGACGCGCAACGAGTGGACGAGCCTCAAGCCCCACGAGCGTCAGCTGCTCGACGCGCTGTTCGACGGAAGTTCGTCGGTGACGCTCTCGGACCTCAAGAACAAGTTCTACAAGCACCTCCCAGGTCTCCGAAACGGGCTCTACGGCATCCTCGTCTCGGACGGCTTCTACACTGGCCGGCCCGATCGAGTCCGCTCGATGTACGTGATTGGCGGCGTCATCTTCGGCTTCCTCGTCGGATTCGGGAGTGCCTCGTTGATGGCCTGGCTCGGAATGCAACCCGGAGCCGGCATCATCGCGGGCATCCTGTCAGGGCTGGTCGTGGTGCTGTTCGGCTGGTTCATGCCGTCGCGCACGGTCCAGGGCACACGCCAGCTCGAAAAGGTTCTCGGTTTCCGCGAGTTCCTGTCGCGCGTCGAAGGCGAACGCCTCGACCGGATGGTGAAGACCCCGGAAATGTTCGAGAAGTTCCTCCCATTCGCCATGGCGCTGGGCGTCGAGGACAACTGGGCGAAGGCGTTCGAGGGAATCTACAAGGAACCGCCCTCGTGGTACACAGGACCGGGCGGGGTGCACATGTTCAGGCCGAGCACGTTTGCCAACAACCTCGGCGTCATGTCCACGCAGGCCGCGTCGGTGATGGCTTCGGCGCCGCGGAGCAGCGGCGGATCGGGCTTCAGTGGCGGCTCGAGCGGCGGTGGATTTGGCGGCGGCGGCGGGGGCGGCTTCTAGCGGGCGGGCGGGCGCTCGCTCGGCATGCGCCAGATTTCAGAATTGTTATGCAGTTTGCTCGTCATCGACTGCGTCAACGGCGCAGTTTTCACGCGCCATCCGCGGTGTATCATCCGACTAGGCGCACGCGTCGACCGCGTCGTCCATCTTCGCCGTAAACCTTCGTCTGACTCCCCCGGAGGTTATCCATGGGATCGCGATTTCGCTTTCTCCTTCTGCCAACGCTTGCCGTGATCGGCGCGAGTGTTCTGCTCCAACCTGCGTCAGCGCAATACGGAGAAATGTCGAGCACCACTCTGCGGCTGAGCGACTGGGAGAACAATCGGTTACGCCTGCGGCGGATCGCCGTCGATCCGGGCGCCAGCACACGCGCTGAAGGAGGCGTCGATCGAGTTCTGATTTATCTGACCGCGAACCAGGACGGCAATATGCCCGATGCCGATGCTGTCTGGCAGCCGGCTGGCTCGCCCGACCTGCAGAATCGCGGAGCGCGCAAGCTCGAGGCGCTCGCGGTCGATCTGAAGGCCGCGTCGGCGGCGGCATCAGGCGGAACGCCGCCGGAATCCTTGCACACGTCGTATCGTGCCGAAGTCAAGACGCTCATCGACAACGCTCGCGTCCTCGTGACCAAGCACCGGTATGCTCCGACGACGTTCGTCGATCCACCGCACTTCCACTCGGATGACATGCTCGTCGTGTACCTGCAAGGCGGTTATACGTGGCCGGTATTCGGCGGCTGGGGCGCGTACCAGGTTCGGCGGGGCGAAGTTGACATCGTGCCAGCGAATTCGCTGCACACGCTCGGCAATGCGGGCAGCGATCCGCTGGAGTTCCTCGTCATTCTGCCCCGGTGACAGGGACGCGCTTCATCTCCTCAGCACCCGCGGCTCGGAAGCGACGCCTTTTCTCGTTCTCCGCGCTCCTTGCCGTTACGCTCGTCGCCTGCCGTGGCGCCGGCGATCTTCCCAAGCCGGAGATCGTGGCGCCCGGCATCAGGCTATACCGGCTCTCGGATCCCTCTCTGATCGACCCGGCGGGGCCGGTCGCAGTTCAAATCCTTCGCCTCGATCCTCGACGCGTCACACTGAAGAGCGCGTTGTCCGACGACTACGTCGTCGGCACCGAGACCGTGCTGGACACCTTCCAACGCCACAAGGCGATTGCGGCGATCAACGCCGGCTTCTTCCTGCCCAACGGGGATCCCAACGGCCTCCTGCAGGTGGATGGCGAGCTTGTCAGCGATACGGCGCGTCCCCGCGGCGCGATTGCGGTCACGATCGAAGATCAGGTGACCAGGCTTCTGTTCGACGTGGTCACGGCAGAAGCGCGCGTCCGCTTCGGGAATGATGACGACGCGCCGAGCGTCGAGATCGCCGGCATCGATACGACTCGCCAACGGGGCCGGCTGATGCTCTTTACACCAAAGTACTACGCGCACACCGATACCGCAGCTCGCGGCATCGAGTGGGTCGTGGGTGGCTCGCCGTTGGCTGTCCGCGAGCGGCGCGACGACCTGGGAAGCGCGCCAATCCCGACTGAGGGATTCGTGCTGTCGTACGGCGGCCTCGACCCTCCGGCGGAACTGGAGGCGGTGAAGGTGGGTGACCCGGCAAAGCTCGAACGCCGGTTCGTGACGCGCCACGGAACGCCTCCGGCGCGTTGGGCCGCAGCCGATCATGTGATTGGTGGCGCCGGCCTGCTCGCGAAAAACGGACAGTACATTACCGATTGGGCCGTCGAGGACCTTCGCGGCGGCTTTGCGACGGACCGCCATCCCCGGACGATGGTCGGCGTCGACCGCGACGGCGACATATGGCTGGTGACGGTGGACGGCAGAAACCCTCAGATCAGCCTGGGCATGACGTTCGTCGAGCTGCAGCGCCTCGCCGCGCGCCTGAAGCTGACAGATGTGCTGAATCTCGATGGCGGCGGATCGACGACGATGGTGGTGAAAGGCGCGATCGTGAATCACCCGTCCGACACGGCCGGCCCACGTAAAGTGAGCGACTCGCTGATCGTCATTGGCCGCTGATGTGGCGTCCGGCTTCAGCCGGACCTCACGGTGGTCCGCCTGAAGGCGGACACTACATGCTTTGAATACGTGGAGAGCACGATGCGACGAACGACCTTCCTAGCGTACGCCACGGCCGCACTGCTGGTGACGACCATCCAAGCGCAGCAGCAGCCCACCCCGCCACCCTGGACGCTGACCGAGGAGGCGATCCGAACGATCGTCGGACGCGCCCGCGCGGGCCGCGACCTGACGCCGAAGGCATGGCCGGGCGGAGCGCGTGTCGCCGTGGGGCTGTCGTTCGACTTCGACAACGAAACTGGCAGTCTGCGCGACGGACGCGATTCGCCGGGGCTCCTCTCGCAGGGCGAATACGGTGCGCGTGCCGGACTCCCGCGTGTCCTCGACCTGCTGGATCGGCATCAGATTCCCGCCTCGTTCTTCGTGCCTGCCGTGAGCGCCCTGCTCTACCCGGACGGCATGAAGGCGATCGTCAAGAGCGGCCGTCACGAAGTTGGCCTCCATGGCTGGATTCACGAGCGCAATTCGCAACTCGATGAAGCAACGGAACGCGAGCTGATGAAGCGCGCGAGCGACACGCTCACCCGCATCACGGGAAAACGTCCTGTCGGTATTCGCACGCCGTCATGGGACTACAGTCCGCACACGCTGAAGCTCACGCGCGAGCTCGGCCTGATCTACGACAGCAGCCTGATGGCCGACGATCGTCCTTACGAGGTGCTGGCCGACGGCAAACCGACGGGGCTCGTCGAGCTGCCGGTGGAGTGGATTCTGGACGACTATCCATACTGGGGCATGGATCGCAACTCAACGCTTCGGCCGACGCTCAATCCTGACGAGGTACTCGCGATCTGGAAAGCCGAGTTCGATGTCGCGTACGCCGAGCGCAGCATGTTCATCCTGACGATGCATCCGCACTACATCGGTCATCGCGCCCGCATGTCGATGCTCGACACGCTCGTTACGTACATGAAGTCGAAGCCGGGCGTCTGGTTTGCGACGCATGAACAGATCGCCAGATACGCCAAGGAGCAGGCAGGTCTCTGAAGGCCGTCAGGACCCGCCGGTCTGCGTCTTCGCCCCGTAGGCACGCTCGCCCGCCAGAATCTTCACGGGCAGACGATTCTCCTTGAGAGGAATCGGGCAGGTCGTGAACTGATTGAACGCGCAGGGCGGATTGTACGCCGCGTTGAAATCCAGCACCGTCGTTCCATCGTCGCGCAAGTCCGAATACAGAAGGCGTGCTGTCTCGTAGGTCTCCTGACCGCTCGACGCGTCGCGGAATACGATGTAGAAACGCTTCGGCCTCGTCGTGAACGGGCGCAGCCGCAGCGTCTGCCCGAGAAGATTGAACTCGATTACGCCTTCAGTGCTGTATTCATCGACATCGTTGTAGGTGTTCAAGACCTTCAGCTTTCGCGGCTCCGCATCCCGGATCAGACGACCGACGACGCGATACTGCGCGTCAACCGGGAACCAGGTGAAGCCGAGGAAACCCTTTGCGAGCGGCCCGTTTGGATCACGGACACGGATCGAGCGATTGTCACCGCTGACGTGGGCGGCCAGCCGGACGTCGCCGATCACCAGTTCGTCGGAGTCGTGAGTGACGTCGGCCTTCAAGTCAATCGGTGCCGTAACCGGCTGGTTCTTGAGCAGGACCTTGACACCCGTCGCCGGCTCGAAGCGGACGTTCTGCCCTTCCAGGACGAACTTGCCGAGCGACGGCGGCGTCGCGGAAAGAACGATGTCGTTCGTCTTGTCGCTGCCGGCGGTGTTGGTTCCGGGCTTCAAGATGTGTAGACCCGCAATGCTCACAAAGTCGCGGCGGTAGTCCGTCTCGTGTTTTTCACGCCACGCAACGACTGCAGCATTGGCCGCATCAGCATCGAGTGGTGGCGCCTCCTTCGCCGTGCGGCTGCACGCGCTCACAACGATCGCCGCCAGGATCACGGCAGAGGCTCGTGGTTGAAGCATCGGTTGTGTCGCTCGCGCGCAATCGTACATCGGGCGGAAAAGAATTCAATGTCGACCTTGACGTGGACGACATTCGGGTTCATATTCTTTTCAACCGCCTCGTGAAAGGAGGCACCGTGGAGCTTCCACCGGGCTGGAATGTGGGCCCACGGGGTATGGCCACTCACGCGCCGCGCAGTTCCGGTGAAGTCCGGCACGCGGTCCCAACACACGCGTGGCCGCACCCTGTGGGCCCTTTCTGTTGAACCTCACTTTTTCGGGCACCTGCACTACCCTTCCGGCGTCATAACCTCATGTCCATTCGCGCCATCAAGCAGATCATTCAGGCGTCACCCACAGTCGAGGGGGCCGGCGTCAAACTTCATCGTGGCTTTGGATTCGGCAACACGTCGGAATTCGATCCGTTTCTCCTCTTCGACGACTTCCGCAACGATCGGCCCGCCGACTATCTGAAAGGCTTTCCGTGGCATCCGCATCGCGGCATCGAGACCATCACATACGTGTTGGCGGGCACGGTTGAACACGGCGACAGCCTCGGCAATCGCGGAACGCTTGGTGCGGGCGACATTCAGTGGATGACAGCCGGCAGCGGCATCATTCACCAGGAGATGCCGCAGGGCGATCCGAAGGGCCGCATGCACGGATTTCAGCTCTGGGCGAACCTGCCTTCGGCGCTCAAGATGACGTCACCGCGCTACCAGGACGTATCGGCGCGCGACATCCCGTCGATCGTCGATGACGACGGGACGCACGTTCGCGTCGTGTGTGGAGAGTTCTGGGGCAAGCGCGGGCCGGTCGACGGAATCGCCGCCGATCCGCAGTATCTCGACATATCGGTGCCACCGAATCAGCGGAAGACCCTGCCGGTGGAAGTCACACGGCACGCATTTGCGTACGTATTTGCCGGATCCGGGTCGTTCCGTGACGCGTCAGGCCCGATGCCCGTCAAGACTGATGACACCGGTGACCTCGACAACGCCGTCTACTACGACGCCGGCGATCGGTCGCTGATTCTCTTCGATCGCGGCGACGAAGTGACCGTCCAGGCGGGCGAGCACGGCATTCGTTTTCTGCTCGTCTCTGGAAAACCGCTCGAGGAACCGGTCGCCTGGTACGGACCGATTGTGATGAACACCGAAGCGGAGCTGAGCCGGGCGATCGAGGAATTCCGCAACGGCACGTTCATCAAGCATCCCCGGCGATGACCGCCGGTCGTCCCCTCCCACACTTCAAAACTCGACCAGTCCGCCGGCAGCCGAGCCAGTGGTAGACTCGGCGGAAGTACGCGTGCTCGCGCAACCTGGGCAATGCGGAGATGAAGCTTATGAAAAGTGCGCTGATCCGGACGTCCGTCGTGCTGGCGATTCTCTCTGTGACGGTGGCATCTCTTCCGGCCCAGCCGCCCAAACCGTCATCCCCCGGGAATCAGGCCAGGCCGTCGAAGCAGTACACGATCGAGCAATTTCTCGATACGGTCTCGATCACCGGCGCATCGTTCTCGCCCGATGAGAGCCGCATTCTCTTCTCGTCGAACAAGACCGGCATCTGGAACGTCTACTCGGTGGCCGTCACCGGCGGCGAGTGGAAGCAGATCACCAGCTCGACGACCGACTCGACCTACGCCGTCGGGTACTTTCCAAAGGACGAGCGGATTCTGCTGACCCGCGATCAGGGTGGCAACGAGCTCAACCATCTCTACGTTCGCACGCCTGATGGACAAGAGCGGGATCTGACACCGGGCGAGAAGCTCAAAGCGGCATTTGCCGGATGGACGCCGGATGGCACCGCCTTCTACGTTTCCTCCAACGAGCGCGATCCGAAGTTCTTCGATCTCTACCGCTACGACGCGAAGACCTACGAACGCGCGATGTTCTTCACGAACCCCGGCGGTTACTTCCCCGCCGGGATCTCCGACGACGGCAAGTGGGTGTCGCTCGTGAAGTTGAATACGACGGCGGATACCGACCTCTATCTCTGGGACGTGCAGAAGAAAGAGGCGCGTCATCTGTCGCCGCACACGGGCAATGCGCAGTTCACGCCCGCGGCCTTCGATCCGGCATCGAAGTATCTGTACTACCTCGCCAACGACCGCGGTGAGTTCACCGCGCTCAGGCGCTACTCGCTTGCGGATGGAAAGCACGAAGACGTCGAACAGGCCAAGTGGGACATCGTGTCGGCCGGCTTCTCGGAAAAGGGCCGCTATAGAGTCACCGCGATCAATGAGGATGGCCGCACCGCTATCAAGGTCGTTGAACACGCGACCGGCAAACCCGTGCCGCTGCCCTCTATCCCTAATGGCGGTGTGAGTGGCATCGTGTTCGCGCGCAGCGAATCGAAAATTGCGCTGTATCTGAACGGCGATCGCTCGCCGAACGACCTCTACGTGTTGCAGATTGGCGGTGGTGAAGCAAAGAGGCTCACGTCATCGCTCAACACGGAAATCGATGCCGCCGATCTGGTCAACTCCGAGGTCGCGCGGTTCAAGGCCCGCGACGGCATGGCGATCCCGAACATTCTGTACAAGCCGCACCAGGCCACCAGCACGAACAAGGCGCCGGCGCTCGTCTGGGTGCATGGCGGACCCGGTGGTCAGACCACGTCGGCCTACAGCTCGGTCATCCAGTACCTCGTGAACAACGGCTACGTCGTGCTGGGGATCAACAATCGTGGCAGCTCCGGGTACGGCAAGACGTTCTTCTCTGCTGACGATCGAAAACATGGACGCGAGCCGCTCTGGGATTGCGTCGACGCCGAGAAGTACCTGGCGAGCCTGCCGTACGTCGACAGCAACCGCATCGGGATCATCGGTGGCAGCTACGGCGGATACATGGTTCTCGCCGCGCTCGCGTTTCAGCCTGATGTGTTCGACGTGGGCGTCGACTTGTTCGGCGTGTCGAACTGGGTGCGGACGCTGGAGAGCATCCCGGCCTGGTGGGAAGCGCAGCGGAAAGCACTCTACGCCGAGATCGGCGATTTGAAAACCGACGCGCAGATGCTGCGAGACGTGTCGCCTGTGTTCCACGCGGACAAGATCCGCAAACCCCTGCTCGTGTTACAGGGCGCCAACGATCCGCGCGTCATCAAGCCGGAATCCGACGACATTGTCGCCGCGGTGAAGAAGAACGGCGTGCCGGTCGAGTATGTGGTTTTCGCGGATGAGGGTCACGGCTTCACGAAGAAAAAGAACCAGATCGAAGGCTACAGCGCCGTGCTCAAGTTCCTCGATCAACACCTGAAGAGCAAGCGCGCGACATCATTCTGACGATGAGAGTAGCGCTCGTCAGCGACGTCTTCTTCGGGCAGAACGGCGAAGCGCGTCTCCGCCAGCGCCTGGCCGATGCCAAGGCCCGCGGCTCGAGCCTCGCCGTGCTGCCCGAGATTCCGCTGAACCCGTGGTCGCCGGCCACGAGCACGCCCCGGGCCGAAGATGCGGAGCCGCCGGGGGGACCGCGCCATCAGATCCTCAGCAGGTGCGCCCGCGACGTCGGGATCGCCGTCGTCGGTGGCGCGATCGTTCAGGATCCCTCGTCAGGCAAGAGACACAACACTGCCCTCGTCTTCGATGTCGATGGGAATCTGGCTGGCATCTACCGGAAGGTCCACCTGCCCGACGAGGAAGGCTTTCGCGAGCCGTGCCACTACGACCCGGGCGACGATCCGCCGGCCGCGATTCGCGCCGGCGGCCTCACCTTTGGTGTGCAGATTTGCTCCGACATGAATCGGCCGCAAGGATCGCAGCTGCTGGGTGCGATGGGCGCGATGGCAATCGTCAATCCGCGCTCGACGCAGGCGATCACCTACGAACGGTGGAAGCTCGTATTTCGCGCAAATGCCCTGACCAGTACATCGTATGTGCTCTCGGTGAACCGGCCCGGGCCTGAACAGGGCGTCGAGATCGGCGGACCCTCGATTGCCGTTGATCCGAATGGCGACGTGCTCGTCGAATCGAGGGACCCGTTGATCACAGTCGATGTCGATGAGGGAATCATCAAGGCCGCGCGCAGGCGATATCCGGGCTACCTTGCGCTTTTCCCCGGCATCTACGCACGCGGCTGGGCCGGTCTCGATTCAGTCTGATTGCTGCTTTTTCGCGAAGTATTCCTTCCGCGCCCGGACCTTCACTCCCTTGCCGGACACTTTGACTTCGAGATCGTGCATCTTGTCGTCGAGGCGTAACGGCTCGAAGCCCAGGGCATACTGGTGTCTCAGCTCTTCAGCGACGCGCGCGAACGTCGAGGCGAGGTCGTCCGCGCGGGTCAGCTCGAAGTAGCCACCGCCGGTTTCGTCGGCAATCGTCGCCAGCCCGGGATCCGGCCGCACGACGGTCATCGCGCCGGTGAGGGCGCCAATACCGCCCGCAGCCGCGTTCCCCGACCCCCGGCGGATCGCCGTCTGCGAGAGCCCAATCGAATACACCATCACATCGTCCTGCTGCGCGCCACGCATGATGTCCATGATGCTGCTGTTCGACTTCCCGAAGTTCATTGGTGAATCGCCGCCGTCGCTGAAGATCAGCACGACCTTGCGGCCGTCCTGTCCCCGTAGCGCTTCCAGCGCCTGATTGGTGGCGTTCCAGAGCGGTGTCGGACCCTTGACGGGCACTTCGGATTGCAGCGCCCTGAGCAGCTGTTGCTGATCGCTGGTGAACTCCGCTGGCTCGATTTCAATGCGTTCCCCGAACGCTCCGACTCTCGCCTTGTCCTCGGGCCGCAGCCGCTTGACGAATTCCGCCGCGGCCCGTTGGACGAGTCCGGCGTTGCCCATCATGCTGCCGCTGCGATCGAGCATCATCACGATGGTGAGGGGCTGGACCTCATTGGAGAACACGGTCAACGGCTGAGGCTTGCCGTTGTCGCGGACCTCGAACACCTCGCGCTCGAGATCGGGAACCAGGCGGCCGTCCTTGTCAGTGACCGTCGCGTAAACCGCGACCGTTCTCGCGCCGCTACGGATCGGCTGTTGCGGGGTCTGCTGAGCCCAGGTGGCGTGCGTCAGCGCAATTGTGACGACGGCAACCGGGACGATCAAACGAGTCGGAACACCGAGCTTCATGAAGGACTTCCCGCGCGGCGCGCGTATCGCCGCGATTGTGGCAGGCCCTTCCATCATCGCACATCCGCGGTTGGGGCGTAACTCCGGCGATCCGGGCGTATACAATACCGCCCGAGAACCATGTCGCTCAGTTCGGTGGCGGCTGACAGAGGAACGTTTCGGGCGCTGACTGCACTGCTGGCGACTGGCCTCGTTGGACCGCCGCTGGTCGTCGGTCTGGCGGCTGCCGGCGTGCCTGTGATGGCCGGAACGGTCGCGGTCATGCTGGTCACCGTTGGCTTGTTGGTGCACCCGGCCGTGCGCTCGCGACTCGCCGGGCTTCGGCTGGCCATCGGCACCCCCGTAACGCTCCTTTTCATTCTCGGTCTCACCGTCGCGACCTGCTACAACGTCCGCCTCAGCCGGTTCATGATCGATGCGACGCGGTCCGATCTCTCGGTACTGCCGAACCGGAAGTTCTTTCGCGAACACGCTTGCCTGTCCTCGTACACAGAAGCCGCGCGTTTTGCCGCTGCAGGATTGAACATCTACGAGGTGCAGCGCTACGTGGACATTCCGAAACCGGGCGAGTTCAAGGACCGGTACATCGGACCGATCAGCGTCGACATCTATCAATACCCGCCGACCTTCCTGGTCCTCCCGTATCCCGCACTAGCCGCCGGCCTCGACTTCTTCACTGTCCGGCAACTGTGGTTCGTCATTCAATCGGCCGTGCTCTTCACGGGCATCGTGCTCCTGGCGCGGTGGATCTCGGGGCCGGCGGCCATCGTCGCGCTCCTACTGATGCCCGCAATCTGGCTCGCGCAGACGACGAGAGTCACGTTGCAGGTAGGCAACTTCCAGCTGACCGCGTTTCCGCTCGCTGTCCTCGCGATGATGGCGTTCGAACGCGGCCGGAATGTGGCGGGGGGACTTGGACTTGGCCTGGTAGCGGCCAGCAAGATCTTCCCCGGTGTTCTGGGCCTCGTGCTGATCGGCACGCGACAGTGGAAGGCGGTTGTCTCAACCATTGGCTGGAGCGTGGCGCTGACCCTGCTCGCCTGGATGCTGGTCGGCAGCAAGCCGTTTACGGACTTCCTCACCTTCCAGCTACCGCGCATCGAATCCGGAGAAGCGTTCTTTTGGATCGAACAACCGGAGATCGCGCCGATCAATCAGAGCGTCTACGGCCTCGTGACAAAACTCCGGCAGCTGGGTGTGCCCATGACCAGCCAGGTCGCCGGCAATCGCGCGTCGTCCGTCTATGCCCTGTTCGTCTTTCTCCTCGCCGCGTTCGCAGGGTGGCGATTGCAGAAGCTCGGATCGACCGGAATCCCCTCCGATCGGTTGCGGATGCGCCACGCGCAGGTGTGGCTCGCCCTGCTGACCCTGGCGTCGCTTCGAAGCCCGTTCGTGCCCGATGCCTACGGCCTTGTCGGAACGATGTGGCTGCTGACGCTGGTCGCGGCGGACAGGCGAAGGCGCGGATATTGGTGGGCTGTTTTCGGCGCGGCCATGATTGCCTTCTCGTTGGTCCTCGACGGAGGCCTTGTCACACCGCCTGTTCCAGCGTGGATCGTCCTGCTGACGCTCGCGATTCAACTCGCCGCGATCGGCGTGAACATCGCGGCGGTCGTCGGCATGAGCGCGGCTAGTGGACGACCTGATCCGTCTCGTCTTCCCACTCGAGATGTGGAATTTCGAGTGCCTTGATGGCCTGGAGGGCCAGTTCGAGCGCTTCGTGTGCGGTGCGCCGGTCACCCTTCCGAAGGTCCTTCCGCACCTGTCTCAGCACCCGCAGCACCCTCGCGCGGTCGAACCGCTGACCCTCACAATGCTCGCAATAGTTCATCGTTTCTCTACCTTGGATTACTTCCACTGTACCCCGATTTCGCCCTCTAGTGGCCTGTCCGCGTTGATGGTCAGCGGACGCGGAACTCGACGATGCCGAACTCACGCCACGCAATGGCAGAGTCCAGAAACATTGCGTCGGGAGGCCCAATCTCGCCCGACTTGTAATGCCGTGTCGCTGGTTCGACCTCCATCCGCACCGCCATGGTCGTGACCGGTGCGAAGTCGACGCGGTTGAAGCGGTCTTTCTCCACCGCGAAAGGCGACGTCGCTTCTACAGGCTTCCACGCTGAACCGTCCTTGTACAGCACACGCCACGACGTCGGGAGACGGCAGAACCGGCGATCGTCAGCCCAGTAGACCTCGGCGCTCGAGACCGGCGTGGGCTTCCTGAACGTGTACTCAACCCAAGCCGGCTTCCCCGA
>Ga0075430_100003925_pt1 | contig 12542 bp, 16 predicted proteins | sample RhiMetdeltSRZDD4_FD_75294 | JGI IMG/M metagenome (GOLD analysis project Ga0075430, IMG submission 75294) | Populus rhizosphere microbial communities from Tennessee, USA - Rhizosphere MetaG P. deltoides SRZDD4 | ecosystem: Host-associated > Plants > Roots > Rhizosphere > Soil | place: USA... | reverse complement strand
GCTCGAACGAGTCCGAGTGCCGTTGTGCCGTGTCGGTCCGTGTCCGCGAGCTGGCGAATGCGCGCGATCGGCAGCCGCAGGCGATACCACGCGGCGACGCTCGCGAGACAGGCGGCGCCACAATCGGAAGCGTCCCGCTGGCGGAGGCGCGGTATGCGGCGGATCACATCACGTTCCGACCGGCATCGTCGCGTCCGCGCGGGCTGGATTGATCCAGCCGTCCACTCGGTCGAACAACCGCTGCAACAGCGATCGCTCGGCCACGACGAAGCTGGCGCGGAACGTCATTCCTTTCCCAAGCGCGGCCCGCTGGCCACTTCGCAGGCGAAGCTCGCTCCCGCTGAGTCGGCATCGCGCCCGGAATACCGGTCCGGCGTCTCGGAGCGTCGCATCGTCCGCGACCTCGATGACAGTGGCGTCCATCGTCCCCCATTCCCGGTAGTTCAACGCGTCGATCATGAGGCGCGCGGGGGTCCCCGGGCCGATGAGCGCCACGTCGCGCGCCGTCAGCAGGACCTCTCCAATGAGCGGCGTATTCGGCGAGATCGTCGCGACGCGCTCACCGCGCTGCAGGACGCTCCCGGCGGAGAACGATGCCGCCATCTCGACGGTCCCGCTCACGGGCGACACCACTACCAGTCGTGCGAGCGCATCGGTGAGTTCCGCACGTTCGGCCAGGAGGCGACGATGCTCGTCCGCGAGCCGCGCGTGCGCCCCCGACCAATCAGAGCGAGATCGCGCTCTGTGTTGACGTATCTCGGCGCTGGCCGTTTGGTGCGCGGCCTCCTGCCTATCGAGCTGTTCGGAAGCAACGAAGCCGCGCGCGAGGAGCATGCGCAGGCGGTCCGTTGCGCGACGCTCGGTTGCCTCCCGCGCCACGAGCTCCGACAGAACCTCAGCGTACTCGCGCAGCTGCTGCCGCCGATGCGCGGTGTGGAGACCGACCACCGTCACGAGGGAGTCGCCGGCATCGAGGAGTCTCGCGAGGTCCGACAGCTCGAGCTCACGCGAGTGTGCGATCGAGTCCACGGTCGCCAGGCGCGCGGCAATGCTCCGGACATCCAGGATCATGAGCGTATCGCCCGCCCTGACGCGTTGACCATCGCGAGTGCGGACGGAATGGACGATTCCACTCTCCGCGGCACGAGCTTCCTGCCGTTCGACCGTTGGGCGCAAGATGCCGTTCGCGTGCACGGTCACCGGGACCCGTACCACCGGGAGTGCCGCCGCTGCCGCGAGCGTCAGTGCCAACGTCGACAGATACAGCGAGCGCCCGGTCGGAGCGTGACGGGCGAGGTGGACCTCGATGCAGTCTTCGACGAGTCCCGCGGGGACGAGCCCTGCGCCAGGCTCCTCTTCAGAGGAGCGCCGCGGGGAGGGCATTCTCCGGCCTGCTCCGCGCCAGGTGCGGGCGCAGACTGCGCCGCTCGCGCCTGACGAGCCGATCGATACGCCGCGCCGAGACGAGAAGGACGGCGAGCATGACGGGGGCGATGATCAAGGCATATGGCCCGTTGCCCGAGAGCGTGCCATCATCGAGATCCCTGCCCCGCGCGAGATATAGTCCCGCTACCGCGAAGGCGTTATTGACGACGTGCATGTAGACACCCGGCCAAATGGAGCCGGTACGCCAGGCGAGCCACCCGACCAGCAGCGAAAAGGGTAAATGATGCAGTCCAATCAGCAGGCCATGGAGAAAGCTGAAGACGACCGCGGTGACGACGATGGCCGGGACGACACCGAACGCAACCTCGAGTCGATATTGCATTTTTCCGCGGAAGCCAAACTCCTCGACCATGGGAGCTATCAAGGCAACGGCGAGGAAGATCGCCGCGGGGCCGAGCGGATGCGTGTAGTATTCCGGCGGAATGAAGTCCGGCGCATCGGGTATCGGTGGAACGAGGCGCCACTTCGCGAGCTGTATGTGCATAACGAACGTCGCCAGCGTGAGCACGAGCTGCGTTATTGCGGCAACCGAGAGCCATCCGTAGTGGCGCCACGGCCGCAGCCGCAGCATTGCCGCCAGGCGAGGTCGTGAGCGCGCCGGCCGGACGACGTTTCGCCACAGGAAGAGCACCGTCAGGGCAATGAGCGCGACGGTCGCGAGCGCGGGGCCCAGGGCGAGCGATGCCACTACGGGAACGAACCACAGCAATGTCCATCCGATGGCCAGCACCGATCGGCCGACGGCGGACAGGCGTCGTGCTCCGTCGCGAGAACGATTCATCGAGTCATCTGTGCGGTGTTGACGCTTCGGCGCCCTTCTCAGGAGCGCCGAAGCGTTGGCCCTCATGATTCCTGAGCGTCTGCGTAGCCTTCCTCGGCACCGGCAATCACGTCATCGATCCCGGTCTTGATGCATTCCCACAACAGGCTTCCAATTTCCGTAAAAAGCCTGGTCAACGGTCCGTCGCCGCCGGAAATCGTCGCCATGGTTTCGTCATCCAGCGGTATCGGCTGCCCGCCGCGACCGGCGAGCGCGTGGTCGTAGAGCATCGGCGTTTTCCTCGAAAAATGTTAGGTGCGGCCCGAACGCCAGTTGGCATCAGGCCTATTTGCCCAGGAACGAGTTGCTATCCTCGGGGCTCGTGACGGCGTCGACGACCTCCGCGAGGGCGTAGCCAATCACGTATCCGAGCACGTGCTTGAAGCTGGCGCACCAGCAGGAGTCATCTCCGCCGGCAATGGCGCCCAATTCATCCGCCGACAGCTCGGCCGGGCCGAGCGAGGTGATCGGTTGCATGTACCCCTCCGTGTATGGTTCAATGGAGTGGGGCGATGGGTAACCCACCGCCGCGACCACGCCGCGGCTCCATCGATCCGCCGTCGTGGGTCGCGCATCGCGAGTGCTGCCTGTCGAGCCCGGCGAAGCATCTCACCGACACGGGCTCTGTGCGCGACGCGGGGAACATGCCCCAATTCGTCAGAATAGCGTCAGCGTCTCAGCGCGGCGGACATCGTCCCGTTGCGGATGCGACGAGGGCGCAATCGCGGTGCGATCGCGCCCTCGTCACCAGCACGCGAACCGGCGGCTAGGAAATCACGAACTCGACGCGCCGGTTACGTTGCCAGACGGATTCACCGTTGCCCTCGATGGCGGGTTCCTCCTCGCCGCGCCCCTCGCTCGTGAGCCGTTCCGCCGCCACGCCCAGCTCCGTCAGAAAGCGGCGGACGGAGGCGGCTCGGCGCTCGCTCAGGCGCTGGTTGTAGTCCGCCGCCCCGCGGGCGTCCGCGTGCCCGGTGAGCGTGAGGGTCAATCCCGGATTGCGCTCGAGGATTGCCGCCTTTTCCCGCAGTAAAGCGCGTGAGGCGGTGGTGAGGTGCGCACTGTTGGTCGCGAAGTAGATCTGCTGCGTCATGATGCGGATCTCGGCATCGGACAGGGCGCGCTCCCCTCCGCCCGGCTCTGGCGTCGTGACGGCCGCCGCCGCGACACGTTGTGCGGAGTCGCGCGCCGCGGCCGCGCGGGCGGCGGCCGCTTCACGGGCCCGCGCCAGGCTGTCCTCGAACGCCATCGTCCGGGCATCGACCACACGGCGCTGTTCCTTCAGGGTATCGAAGACCGCGCGCGCCCGGGCCGTGTCTTGTCGCGCTCGCTCGAGGTCCGTCGCCAGATCACCGGAGTCCACCTCGACCTGCCGTCCCGCGGAAGCGCATCCGGCGAGCGCAACCGCGGCGACTACGAGCACCAGCGACGACCTAAACATGGGAGCCTCCTCCTGCCACAACCGCCACACGATTCGGGATGTTGGCCACAGTATTGGGCATGACGAGGACCACCGCAATAGGGGAAACCGTCACCCCTCGGAAAGGGAACGGCACCCGTTAGGTCGGCGCCCGGATGGCGAACGGGGCACCCCGTTGGGGGTGCCCCGTCATTGGCGGCGCGGTGCGACGCGTCAGGCGCCAATCTTCTTCACGTTCTCCGCCGCCGGACCTTTCTGCCCTTCGACGATGTCGAACTCGACGGCGTCGCCCTCGGCGAGCGACTTGAAGCCCTTCCCCTGAATCGCGCTGAAGTGCACGAAACAGTCCTTCTGGCCGTTGTCCGGGGTGATAAAGCCGAACCCCTTCGCGTCGTTGAACCACTTCACCTTGCCGGTCGTACGCATGCCCTACTCCTGAGATGTGTTTGTCGGGGAGCGGACCTGCGCCGACCCTGACAAATGTGTGACGGCGGGACCCTGTGCCTCCCGCGTTAGGCAGCGGCCGAAAAAAAAGGACCCGGGCGAATGTCGCCCGGGTCCATCTCATTCGGGTGTCGCCGGAGCCGAATATACTGACTTTCGGGCAGACGGCAATACCCGGGGGTGCCCCCCAGCCGGTCAGGCGCCGGGGGTCGTTCGGGTCTCGACCCGGGTCGTCACGACCTCGTCCGCCCGGACATGCTCGACGAACATCTCGGCGCACAGACGATTCGCTTCCTTCACGTACACGTCGTGATGCTGCTCGCCGACTTCCCCGAGCTGCCGCAGCTGCTCGTTGCCGAGCTCCCGCCCGGCCTCCCGGAACGCCTTGAACGTATCCTCGGACTGCCGTGCCATGACGATGTCGGAGACGAGCCGCAGGAAATCGCTCTCACGAGCGACGTCGGCCAGATCCTTCGCGACCGCCATCGCGCGACCGAGCATCTTCTTCGCGACGCCTGTCTGGGCGCCGAGCTGCTGCTGATACTGCTCGAGCATCCGCTGATGCTCGCGCATCATCGGGATATGACGGCTGCACAGATCACGGAACCGCGGATCCTTCGCCTCGCGCTCGTGATCGACGAGCGAGTCGAGGAAGGACTGGTGTTGCGCTACCGCGTTGTTGACCTGGCTGCGCAGGAAGTCCATGCCTCTGTCCATAATCTCGACCTCCGGTGTGAGCACTTCCGGAAGTGCAAGGAGCGTGCTGCCCGCCAGGATCTGTACGGTGCCCATGCTCTCTAGTTCACAACCCGAACCTCCGTCACGAAATACGGCGTCTCGGCGAAACAGGAGCCTGGAACTCCCTTGTGCTCCTCGTAGTGCAGGGCGACCCGCTTCCCGGCTGCATCATTGATGAGACGTGCCACGGAATCGCTCCGGACGCTGAACTGGAACAGCTCCGGCATGGACCCCGGAACGTTCGACATGGCCAACTCCCCTTCCCACGTTTTGCAGAGCCACCCTTTCCGCGAGAACTTCTGAACCCAGCCCACGCGCTCACCTTCCGAGTACACCCAGCTCAGCGCCGCCCACGTCCACAGCGCGAACACGATGGCGGGGATGACAACCAGAGCGACCAGGAACAGCTTCCACCTCGAAACGCGTCGCCGCCGCGGCGGCTCCTCCGCTGGCTGCTCCTCCGCGACTGCCTTCACATCCTCGGTGTTGTAACCGCGCGGCGGCTGCTCGATGTCGTCGGGCATGGTTCGGGGTACGGAGGAATGGTAGCTTTCGAATGGAGCCGCCCACCTCGACTCGCCGCGGCTCCTGGATATCGACTCTTAGACTAGTGGCTTTCGCTCCTCGCAGACAGACCGTCACCACCCACGTCGGCGGCGTCGCCGTCGGTTCGTCGCACCCCGTGGTCGTGCAGTCCATGACGAACACCGACACCGCCGATGCGGCGTCGACGGCGGCGCAGGTCGTCGCACTCGCCCGCGCCGGTTCGCAGCTCGTCCGGATCACCGTCAACAACGATGAAGCCGCGGCTGCCGTCCCCGAGATCGTCGAGCGTGTGCGAGGCGACGGGTGCGAGGCGCCGATCATCGGCGATTTTCACTACAACGGCCACCTGCTCCTCACACGGTTTCCCGCCTGTGCCCGCGCGCTCGACAAGTACCGGATCAATCCCGGCAACGTCGGCGGCAAGCGACGGGATGAGAATTTTCGCACGATCGTGCAGGTAGCCATCGAGTACGACAAACCGGTACGCATCGGTGTGAACTGGGGCTCGCTCGATCAGGACCTGCTGACCCAAATGATGGACGCGAACGCCTCACGAGCCGAGCCGGTGGACGCCAAGGACGTCTACATCGAGGCGATGCTGGAGAGTGCCCTCCGCTCGGCGGCGCTCGCCGAGGAAACCGGTCTCTCGCACGATCGGATCATTCTGTCGGCGAAGGTGTCGGGCGTTCCCGATCTCGTGACCGTCTACCGCCACCTTGCCAACCGCTGCGACTTCCCGCTCCACCTCGGCCTCACGGAAGCCGGCCTCGGCATGAAGGGGATCGTCGCGAGCACCGCCGGGCTGGCCATCCTGCTGGCTGAGGGAATCGGCGACACGATCCGCGTCTCGCTGACACCGCGACCAAATGGCGACCGCACCGAGGAAGTTCTCGTCGCCCAGCAGATCCTTCAGTCAATGCAGCTTCGGCATTTCGCGCCGCAAGTGACCGCGTGTCCCGGATGTGGACGCACCACGTCTACGTTCTTCCAGCATATGGCGGAGGACATTCAGGTCTATCTGCGCGAGCGAATGCCCGAGTGGCGACGCACGCACCCGGGCGTCGAGGAGATGAAGGTCGCCGTCATGGGCTGCGTCGTCAACGGACCCGGCGAGAGCAAACACGCCAACATTGGGATATCGCTGCCCGGCACGTTCGAGGAGCCGAAGGCACCTGTCTATGTGGACGGCAAGCTCGTCACGACGCTGCGCGGCGACCGGATCGTCGAGGAGTTTCTCGCGATTCTGGAAAGCTACGTGACGACGCGATATCCGGCGGCCGGCGGCGAGATTCGGATCGAGTCGAGCGCCTGGCGTTAGCGTCCGGCTGGTTTGCCGTGCGTCACGGCGCGCCAATGTCGCTCCAGGTCGGCGACGAGTTGTCCCAGCTCCGTCATGATCGGCGCGCTGAACCCCACGTCTCCAAGGCGTTCGTGGACTCTCCGCAGCCAATCCAGCCCCTGGTCGCGAGAGCTTCGCTCCCATACCGACTCTGGGAACTCGGTACGCCGCAGGTCGGCCAGGAGCGTTCCCGCTTCGTGTAGAGTATCGGCGGCGACCACCCACCGCGCGCGATCCGGCGCGCGCGCCAGACGCTCCAGCAAGTCCTCACGTCGCTCATCGACGGAGAGCTCGATCCCGTCATCGTCGGTGCGCCGTTCGGACACAGCGAAGGCAATGTCGAGGGCCCCCTCGCCGAACTTCTCCCCCACGCGGGCGGCGAGGGATTCGCGCGACACGCCACCGCGAACGCTGTCGCCGACCACATCGTGAAGAATCCCGGCGACGACGGTGTCGTCATCCCCACCGTATCGCGTCAGGATCACGGCCACGTTCGCGTGACGGGTGAGGTACGGCGAGCGCGTCCCGCGCCGCACCTGTTGATCATGGTGCTTCGCGGCGTAGGCGAGCGCGTGATTGATGCGATCCGAGTAGCCGGTAGTCATTCAGGAGTCGAGGCGACGTCGCAATGATCGCTAAGGATACTGTCTTTCCCCCGTGCGCGCATGCCGATCTTCCGTCCCTTCGGCTTCCGATCCGTTTTCACCACGGCGCAATGCGGCGTAGCGGGGAAGCAGGGACGTTCGCTCCGGAACCTCCGAAAGGAATGGAATCGCCGGATCCGGGGCCTCCCACGCGACGATGCCCCGCACCCGGCCCCCTGCTTCCCGAATCGCTGCCACGAGACGCTTCAACCCGACGGCCGTAGTGCGGCCGGTGCGCGCGACGATGACGACTCCGGCCGCCGCCGAGACCGCGCGCTCGAGAGGGACCTCACGGAGCCACGGCGCACTCAGAACGAGCGTGTCGTAGCGTCGAGCCAGATGCGCAACGGCATCGCGAAGCGATCCCGGCATTGCCTCCTCTGCGCCAACGCGCCGGCCGCCAGGAATCACATCGATGCCGCGGTCCCTCCCGACGATGGCGTTGACGATCACTTCCGGCCATTCGGCTTCGCCCGCGAGGACCTCGGTCGCTCCGGGCGCGGTAGGAACGTGAAGCGCGGCAGATACGGAGTGCACGGTGACATCGGCGTCGATCACCAGCGCATGACGCGCCTGACCAGCCGCCGCGGCGGCCAGATTCACCGACAGCGTCGCGACCACCGAAGGCTCGTCACCGGTGATGGTGATGCCTCGGAGGTTCGACGCCCCATCGGCGAGGGAGAGATACAACTGTCGATACGTGTCGGTTGCCTGGTCGATCACCGGCGGAACCTCACGATCGGCACGGCGACGCGAACGTTCAGGAATACGTTCCGTGGGTCCCACGCGCATGATCACGGGGATCGATACGAGGCGCTCGATTTCCCGCGCGTCGGCAACGCGCGGGCTCCGCAGCTCGGCCGCGAGTGCAATGGCGAACCCCGTGGCGAGCCCGAACACGAGCGCCGCCGCGAGCATCGCGAGCGGGGACGCGGCGATCGCGGAAATCTCGCGCGCGCGTTCCTGGCGTGCATCGAGTTGCCGGTTCCGCTCTCGTGCGCTCGTGAGCGCGTTGCTCGCGCGACGCAGCGCCTCACGAGCGGTATCGCGCGCCGCTACCGCCGGCATCGTGTCCACCGGAGGCAGGGAGATCGCCGGCCGTGCCGCTGGGCGCAAACGCTCGACTTCCTCGCGCATCGCCGCGCGTCGAACGGCACCGATCTGCTGAAGGGCACGGCCCAGCTCGCCCGCGCGAGACGTCAACGCCACGAAGAGGGGGTCGACGCCGCCGCTCGCACCGAAGGCGTCGCGCTGCCGCTCGATCTCCGCCAACGAGTCGAGCAACACCGTCACCCGCGGGTCGCCCTGCAGCTGGGGGGAAGCGCCTAACGCGCGATACGAGGCGAACAGTGGGGCCGCCTCGGCGCGCTCCAACAGCACGGTGAGCCGCGCGATCGCCGCCTGAACCGAGTCGCGCCGCATCCGGACGGCTGTCGGCAGCGTGTCGGGCGGCGGCGGCTGTGCGCGCCGTGCCGCGCGCGCCCGGGTGGTGGCCAGCTCCGCTTCGGCGAGCGCCAGGCGCTGCCTGGCCAGGGCGTTGGTCGCGAGGAGGCGTGCGGTGTCCGGGCGCTCGGTGGGGCGCGGCATGATGGCGGCCGCGGCGCGACGAGCCCGGTGGGGAATGACGATCAACGTCACCAGCATCCCGACGAACACGAGGCCGCCCGTCACCCCGAGCAAGACCGTGCGCCGGACGGCGTTCCGGGCTCGCCGGCCGAGCCAGATGCCGACCGACGCCGGGGCGACCGGCTCGCCCATGAAGAGGCTCACCGGGTCGGCGACATCCGCACCTAACGATTCGTGAGGAGGGCCTGACGGATCGACCGGGCCCGTCCCGGTTGGAGAGTCCGGACCCGCCATCAGGCGAGACTCATGTCGAAGAGGACGCGAGGGGCTGTGACGGTTGCGATAATCGGCGCGCGAGGGCGGGAGGGCAAGGCTCGCACGAATCTCCGCTTCACCGCCGCAGGATCTCGAGGAGGACGGAGATGATCACACCGATCGCGACGAGACTCGCGGCGATCGAAACGACGTTCCATCCCACTCCCTCGCGGGTAATGGCGAGCGTTCCGAGGCCGAGCACGGCAATGCCCAATCCGAGGCGCGGCAGCCACGGCGCCACGAGCGCGCGCTCACGGCTGGCCACGCGCCACAGCACACCGCCGGCTACGAAGGTGACGACTCCGAGCCAGAGCTCCACGGCGCGAGACAGGTTCGGGAGCGGCGCCGTACGCTACGGTGCCTGACGTCAGTCCTGGAGCGAACGCCGCTCCGACGGCGCTGCACGCATCAAGCGGAGCGGAAAGGCGAGCAGCGGTGCGGCGAGAGCAGTCGCAATCCCGAACAAAGACCAGAGCGCGAACCGGTGCGCGACCGAAAGAGCCGCGTCGGGGGGCATCGGGAGAATCCAGACCGGGGCACCAATCGCAAGGGCGATGAGGCCGAGCCGCCGAAGATGGCGGGTGTCGGCGCTCGCTGCGTATTGCGTGGGCGCCCACAGCATGGCGATCGCGCCCAGCACGATGAAGACCCAGGTAGGCACCGGGTTGTTGACATCGCCCGTGAACACGAGGGCCCCCATGAGTACCACGAAGCTCGCCCACGCCCAGATGACGGCGGCGAAGGCCGACCGTGACGGGCGGAGGCTGAGCTCGAGACGCGGCCGACTCTCCCGACCGGTCACTACCCACCAAAAGAAGTTCGCCAGATCGTTCCACGACCCAATCATTCGAGACTCCATGCCGCGTCTACCCGTTCCCTGTGCAGGAACGTTGCCGCGACGTCCGGGCAGGCGCCGAGAACCGGGTCGGTGCGGTGCAAAACCAACGAGGGGAGCCACTTGGCTCCCCTCGAAACGCAATCGGAAAAGCGGACCTGCGTCACTGCACCGTGATCTTGCCTGTCATCCCCATCATGACGTGTGGCGTGCACACATAATCGTAGGTGCCGGGCTTCACGCCCGCGAACGAGATCGTGTAGTTCTCGTTCGGCTGCGTCAGGTAGGGACTGGAAAGCGGCATCATTTGGTTCGGCATGTTCGCGCTGATCACGGACTCCACGTCATCGGGAACCTTGGCCGGGTCGAACGCCACGTTGTGAGGACCGCCCGACACCATGATCCACCGCACTCCATCACCCTGCTTGATGGTCAAGTCGGCCGGGTCGAACTTGTACGTCTGTCCATCCAGGAGCATCCGCACCTCGTGCGTGGTGCCCGTGATGGGCGCTCCCGTCGTTGCCTGAGCCCCGCCCCCTGGTGGTGGCGTGGTCGTGGCTGCCGGAGCAGCCGTATCGGTCGTGCTTCCGGCGTTATCGCCGCCGGCGCAGGCGCCGAGGATGAGAAAGCTCGCAGCTGTCAATGCGTAGAACCGCATACCGTGAAGCCTCCAGTCGTGCTGTCGGGCGAATCGTTCAGTGACCATCCGCGTACTGTCGCGGGACTCGTGAACTTATTCACAAGGTCGCCGGATGGCAAACGGGCACGCGCATGGCGCGTGCCCGCTGTGACCCCGATGACGATGAGGCTTACGGTGAACGTACGATTACCACACCGTTCATGCCGGCGTGGATCGTACACAGGTAGGGATACCGGCCCTCGGTGGCGAAGACCCGCGCTTCCGAGCTGCTCGACTGCGTGCCGAGGTTCGCGACAGGCGCCGGTGGACTCTGAAAGGTCACGTTGTGGGCCGTCGTCCCGAAGTTCCAGGTTACCTGACCGTTCGTCGCGATCTTGACCGTGTCCGGAGTGAACGCGTTTCCAGTCGTCGCCGCCACGGCGGCCGTCGCAGCGAGCGCCGTCACCGTGGCGTTCGCCGTTGCCTCCTTCGTCGTGCCGCCGGAGGTGACGGACGCGCGGATCGTCGCTGCACCCGCTTGCTGCGCGATCACCCGTCCGGCACCGGACACCGAGACCGCCGTTCCGGTTACGAGTTGGAACGTGGCGGCCGGAAGCCCCGTCATTGCGGCTCCGTTCTGATCGCGCGGAGTCGCCGTCATCTGGATCGTGTCCCCGTCCACCATGTTCGGGTTGGCGGGCGAGACCACCAGGGACGTGAACACGGCCGGGGGTGGAGGCTGCGTTCCGCCATCACCCCCACCACCGCAAGCCGCCAGTCCCGCCATCAGGGCAACGCACGAGCGACTGACGATATTCATGCAATCTCCAATCTCGGGATGTCCATACGGTCGGACGATCAAACTTGGACGTATGTAAGGACCTATGTAAGCTGGTGAGAAGCCGGATGCGCCGAACCGCGGCCGGCGGCCCGTGAACGCCCTTGGGCATGCGGTGACCGTCGGCCACGGCGGTGACTAACGGCCGCCCCCTACCCAACGCAAGGCGATGGCGCTGGCTGGGCTGGGAACTGACGCGTGCGACCGATATCATCGATGTCGCCGCTGCAGCCCAATTCCACGATCGTTCAGCGCTCGACCGCTCTCGAGGAGCCCGCATGACCCGCCGCCCTGGCAGCTACGCCTTCGGCGTTTCGCTGCTGTTATCCACCGCCTGCGCATCCGCCGAGCTCGACCGGGTCGCGTTCGATCAGATCGACACCGTCGCGTCGCCGGCGGCCTCGGGCAGCGGCGAGCCGAATCTCGCGACGCTTCCCAACGGTCGTGTCCTCCTGTCATGGCTGGAGCCGATTGGCGATACGGCCCACGCGCTTCGGTTCGCGACGTTCGACGGCTCGGGCTGGTCTACCGCGAAGACGATCGCTCAGAGTCCCGATTTCTTCGTCAACTGGGCGGACTTCCCCTCGGTCATCGCCCTCTCCGATGATCACCTGGCCGCCCATTGGCTTCAGCGCAGCGGCACCTCGAAATACGCCTACGAGGTGCGCATCGCACAATCGCTCGATGGCGGGACGACGTGGAGCGGCCCGGTCGTTCCACACCGGGACGGCACCGCGACCGAGCACGGGTTCGTCTCCCTCTTTCCCTTCCGCGATTCGTTAGGCGCGATCTGGCTCGATGGCCGCAATTTCGCCGGCGCCGAAAAGGGGCGATCGCCCAACATGATGCTCGTGATGACGAGCGTCTCGCCGAGCGGCACGGCCGCACCGGAGCGCGTCCTCGACGAGAAGGTCTGCGACTGCTGCCAGACGTCGCTCGCGATTGCGTCCGGAGGCCCGGTGGTCGTCTATC
>Ga0075430_100003921_pt1 | contig 12549 bp, 14 predicted proteins | sample RhiMetdeltSRZDD4_FD_75294 | JGI IMG/M metagenome (GOLD analysis project Ga0075430, IMG submission 75294) | Populus rhizosphere microbial communities from Tennessee, USA - Rhizosphere MetaG P. deltoides SRZDD4 | ecosystem: Host-associated > Plants > Roots > Rhizosphere > Soil | place: USA... | reverse complement strand
TAAGAGCCAGGAGGGATCACATCGACGTACTGCCTACTGTTATTAACATCGACCGTCAACTCATCTGGCGGCCAGATAAACTGGAGCTTCTCAGCGGTTGAACGGCTACGCGTTGTAAGATCGTAGACTGGAACAGCTTCACTAGTGGCTGCTGTCCAACCATCCTTCAAGGATGCGCCCGACTGTGGCCAATTACTCTCGTTGAGAGTAAACGAAGTGATAACCCGATCACCAACAGCAACAAGATTGTTTGGCCAATTCTCAGCGATGTATTCCGACAGATCAAGGATGCCCGTACCCTGCTGGGTCCACGAAAACTCCATCCGCTGCCGCACAGTATGGATCGGTGGTGTACCTAACCGGACCTTGCAACGATCATCCACATGCTCGCTAGCTAAATATTCAACCACACCTCCTTCCCCAATCAGGAAGCCAGTGGTTGACACTGCATGGGTCGTTGGATGGTAATGCCATGAAACCGGGCGAGTCTCGAGCACGAGATCGTCATCGGCCCAACGCTTACGATCAATCATCGCCTTGTCCCACCAAGGCAACACACGGAGCGTATCAGCCACCGCTGTCTTCAACGTGTTCACATTCCTTGGGCGTGCGAGCAATTGATAGGTAAGAGTGTTACCATCTAGGTCGTCGGGCACAGCGACAACCTGTCCGAAGAAGATCGGTTGCTTAGGTGTGGCTGGCCCGGTATCAAACGAGAACCACGCCCAACGCTTACGGCCAGGAGCCAGTAGCGCGGTCATTGGGTTCTTGATCCGGATTTCTAACCGTGGAAAATCACCTTCCTTTTCCGAGTAACTAAACTCAAGCAAGACTTCCTGATTGACACCAAAGTCCTGCACGAAGGCGTTATCCTCCTCGTTAACCCAACAAAAATAGAAACGATAGGGATAGGCCATTACGGTTCTTCACCAATCTCGAGCAAAACAAGCGTCCATTCGGTCAGTGCTTGGAACTCTTCCCGACTAGGTTCGTAACTGTCCACCCTGCAGGCTATTGCCTCAGGCGCTGCCGCGCCTAGCAAGTGTGGTATAAGAGTGATTGTGACTAGATCCCCACGCCAGATGTTCTCCATCTCAGGTGCTCGGATATCAGTACAAGTAACAGTAATCTGTCTACGACGCCTTGTCTGTAAAGTCATATCACGGAGGACGCCATTACAATCGTAAGCAAGCTCACCATTGTCAAGCCACGCCACCGAAACAGTTGGGTTACGGATCGCGCCATTTGGAATTGTGATGCCGCTAACAACAAGTTGGGTCATCGCCACCATGATCAACCTCGATAGCTTGTCTGCTTACGCCCACCACTCGATAAAACGTTCATAATTGAATGACGATGGATGCGATCAACTGTCTGTTCAGTAGCTAACACCGTACCAATCGTTTCACCACGATCGGTCTTTAAGGTTAATGTACCCAAATTACGCTCACGTCGAGAAGTAGCAGAAGACGTAACCGCAACTGGTGAGGCTCTCACGGCACCACCCGTAGCAAACCTTGGTGCATGTGCCGCACCGGCAAAGGCAGCTGCAAACCCTCCTCGTGAAAGAGTTGGCAATGTTAGCGCCGTAGCCGGTAACACACCACGGTTAATCATGTGCATAACGCCACCACCGTACTTACGCATCAGTCGCTGGACGGCGCGTGCATTAATAACCCACTCCTTCTTGGACAACCAAGCAAGGATGGAGTCGCTAGTTGTCGTACCAGGACCATCAACTTGTCCACCACCAGCGAACTCACCCCCAGATTCAGTACCAAGTCCACCACTTGGTGCAGATGGAAGTTGCGAAGCAGCCCGACCAAAGTTTGAGAAGAAACTGCCGATGCTAGTTGCCGTACGCTTTATAAAATCAATAACAGATTGCCAGATTTGGATAATCTGTTGGGCTGCTGCACGGAACGGTGCAGTAAGCAGTTGCGTGATTCCAGCAACGATGCCACCAAGTTGCCCAATAGATGTACGAACAAATTCGATGAAAGCAGTGAATTGCTCACGAATGAATGTTAACGCAAGCTCAAACCCAAGACGGATCAACTCACCAAGTTGTGTAAATAGACCAACTACGCCATTGATAACGCCCTGGATAAGGACGTTAATCTGTTCCAGCACTGACTGGACGGCTCCCAGAATGATTCCACCAACATCTGCCATCGCGTTGAAGATAGTACCAGGCAACGTTGTCAAAACCTGAACAATCTTCTCACCGAAGTCCGCTGCTGCGTTGAAGGCAATCCGACCGAGCACAGAAGGTAGCTCAGCCATCGCCTTCTCACCCTCAGCAGGGATCTTAGCGAGCTTGGCTCCCACCGCTGCAACAACCTTATCGAAGACTTGGTCAACAATCTGGCTAACACTAGCACCCTTACCACTAAAGAGTGCAGTAACATCAGCCCAGAATTGTTGCACACTTGCCAATAACTCGTTTAATGACACCTGCCATTCAACGACCTGTTCAACGAATGGATTATCCAGCGCTTCACCAGACTGAGCAGCTTCCTCCATCTGCTGACGAACAAAGTCAAATACGTTTGTACCAGTCACGATATTGGCAAGAGCCTGCGTGAAGGCCAACGCACGCTTACCCAGATCCTGGAACCGTGCGATGATAGTATCGAAGTTATCAACAATTGCCTTACGGAACGACTCAATCAATTTGGTTGCGGCCGGACCAAACGCCACACCAAGACGATTGATCAAGATACCAACTGTATCAGTCAGTGCTGCCTTGGCTCGCTTGAACGCGTCAGCAACCTTAGCATCCTGTTCGGTGTAGACCACACCCATCTGTTCGAGTTCGGCACGATGCTTACGGACTGCCTCACTACCCTGTGCGAGGAAGGCAACCAAATCCTGCGAGACAGCACGACCAAGAAACTGCATTGTGATCGCCATACGGCGACCAGAACCCTCGGTGTTCTTCAAAACATCTGCGAGAGTTTCAATAACCGGCACGAGCTTTGGAGTTAATGTACCAACGGACTCAAAACTATTCTTGATCTCATCCAGACCCTCAACACCAACACCAGCAACCGTGATGATACCCTTGACAATATTCTCAACAGAGTCGTTCACCTTCAACGAGGCAGTCTCAACACCAGCAACCGTCCGCTTGACGAACTCTGCAATACGTGTTAGATCGTTCGCTTGCTGCTCAGCTGCCTTCCGCCGCGCCTCAAGGACGTTCAATTGAGCCAACTCAGCCTGGATGGCAGCTTGCTCCGCCCGCTGTTGGCGAGTGGCACGATCATCCAATTGCTTATTAATTGCCTGTTGTAGCGCTAACCGTGCCTGTTGAATGCCTAATCCCGCCCGACCTGTTTGCTGATCAATCCTATCAAGCTTAACAAGCTCATCCTCAGCACCACGTATAGCAGCACGGTAGTTAGTATATGCCTCATTGACTGCGAGGCGTGCACTAACCACTGCCAGAGCGTTCGACCGTTCTTCAAGTGCCATATCGCGGTTGGTTGTCCGCAATGCATCCTGCGTCTGGGCCGCTTGAAGTGCTGCCTGCTGAACTTGTAGGAAGGCTTGCTGTTGGGCGTTAGCACCATCACGAGTCGCCTTAACAATCTCGTCCCACGTGCGCTCGACCGTGCGCGCGAGGCGGCGGAACGTGTTCTCCAAACTCTCGGAACCCACACCAGCTTCGGCAAAGACCGAAACGAGTGTACCTGTATCCTTCAACGTCTCGTCAATCTGCTCCGCTAAATCACCTAAGGACTCAACCGCTAAGTTGGTTGATTCTACAAACTTCGTCATTCCAACGAGCAGGCCTCCGCTGAAGAGGCCACCTAACAATCCAAATCCAGCTGCAAACCTTGATAAAAACCCTAGAACCGTTGAGAGCACACCACCAAGATCACGGAGCACTTGGATAACCCGCTGGAAGTCAGCTTGCATCCGAGTGGCCGCTTGATTAGCGGCCGTCCGTAATCCAGCAAATTGAGCCTGCACACGCTCAATCGCAGTCCCAACAGCCGTCAGTGCAGGAGCAACCTTCTCACCAGCAGTTGCTAATACCTCCATCGACCGCGCACCAGCGGTTGCCAGCTGGTTGAACAGCTGGGTAACCTGATCGAGGCCTAGGATCTTGAGAGTGGTGACGATCTCGTTGTTCATTTCTTAGCCAGTTCCTTAGCGTAGAACTCGTTTAGACGTAGGAACGACTCACGCAAGATCTCCAACGTTCGGAACCGTTTGGGGATCTTAACCGACGCATGCCCAGAATACTTTGCCTCAGCCTCGCCTGAACCCGTTGACGTCATGAGCAACGGTGACTTCCCAGCACGATCCACACGAAACAAGGAACCTGGGTAGTCTCGTGCACGCACCCCCAACGCATCCCGTGCGAAGCTTAGTGGGATCCAGAGGAGTGGCTTACCACGAATGGTGGCTCCCCGTTGATGCACCATGAAGTATGGAATGTCGTGTGTCACCGCCACACGAATGCTTCCACCGCCCTCCGTCTGTGTAGCACGCAACCCACTTGTCCAACGTTGTCCAAAGTTACCTGCTTGGGAAATCTGCTGACGTGCTTTTGTCAATCCATCTTCCGTGACCTGTGAAGTCGCCGTACGAACTGACGACAACACAGCATCACGTTGACGGATTGTCCCTCGCTGGAACTTGGGACCTAGCCGTTCACCTTCAAAGAATAACCGTACAGCGACTGCCATCAGAGCTCTTCCACTAACTCTGCAATGATCCGCATATACTTAGTGTATGGCTCCTTACGCGTGTCAGCTTGCGCCATCTGAGCGGCGAAGATTTGATCTTCCATCGCAAGTAGCCGTTCTCGCTCAAACAACGCAGCATACCCCATCAATTGACGAGGCGTGAGACGCCACGCCTCTTGTACGGAGTATCGACCGTGAAAGCAGGCTCGCCCAATTGCTCTTGCGAGCTCTCGGCTGAGACTGCTGCGGCTCCTTCCTGTAGTTGCTGGAACCTCCCCATCAAAGCTATCCAGGCTTCGACGAAAGGGCCAACACCATCCGAGAAGGTTAGATCGAAGAACTTATTCACGAGCAGCAGCTGGTAGCTGATGCTCAACTTCTCAACACGCCGAGCCGCCTGCTTAAGAACCTTCGGTGGGATCCTGTCAGCGGCATCCCGAGGGAGGTTCACATCGCACATTGCAACCGCCTCGTAGACTGCCTGCGGTGCAATATTGAAGAGATCCTCGTTGGTAAATTTGATCTTCCCCTCGGGATCTTTCTTATCAAGGATGGTCTGGAGAACAGGGTACCGGACGAGGAACCCAAAGATATCACCAGCCGTTAATCCCTGCATCGAGATAGTAACCTTACCGATTGTTACGTCTTCGGTAAGGTCACCAATGTCGAGCAACGTTGTAGCCTTGTCAGACATAGTACTCAACTCCTCATTGTTAACTCTACGGATTCTCAACCGGTCCAACTTCAGCCGACGTCGCGATCGTTGATCCAAAGCCAAAGCTATTGGAGGCGGTCACTTGGACGGTGATGTCAGAACCGACTTCTGCGTTTGTCAGCGTGTAAGTCTTTTCAGTGGCATCGGTGATGTTAACGCCATCTGCCTTCCACTGATAAGCAAACTCAGAAGCATCCACCCACGCACCAACGAAGGCTTCGAGCTCGTCACCTTCACGGATCGTGGTGCCAGAGTCTGTCGCAATAAATGGCAACAGCACATTCTCAGGTGCCGCTGTCCCACGTGCGGGCTTGAGCGTGAACGTGCCGAAGTCGCCGTCATCAGACTCCCACTTACCAGTGAGCTCCATCTGACCGACTTCTTCACTGATCATCTCAACACCACCGGTTGGGATCATCGTAACCTTCGGTAGGGCTGCACGCCACCGAGGTCCTTTAGCGTTGGTAGCGACAAACAAGAACGCACCGGTAATCGACGTCTGAGTAAACAGATCGATCACGATATCACCGTAAGCGTCCTCATCCAAAGTGCCAAGCAACATCAAACGGAGGTTGTTTGCCGTAGCTTCCTCCAGTGTGATGGTAATTTCACCAGCCTTGGACGTAACAATCGTATCGTCCAAAGTTCGCTCTTCCGTCATTGAGCTAAAGTGATCAACAGTCTCCACGGTTGGCGTAAGAACGCACGAAGGTGCGTTGCCAAGGTGGAAATAGCTGTCCTCGCCTTCCGGCTTGAATAGCACGTGACCCTTACCCAACTTGTAGTTTCGTTTGTCAGGCGCTACCCGTCCTGCGACGTCCACAGTCATGTCGGCTGTCTCCTATCTAAGTTCGTCTGGATCGAAAGGAAACGTGAACGCCACATCGAGTTGCATTTGTCCCTCCATGTTCGACCCAGATCGCATGTCGGTCTCAATGCCTCGATATTCTATCATCCCGTTATCACCACCACCGAGAAGTTCCCATAGCTCGTTATCAAACATCAACTTTGCAAGGATGCGTGTCTCAAACTCTGATAGCTTAGCACCCTGATTCATGCCATCCTCATCCAGGTTGTCCTGGTCGGGGGCCAAATCAAGAATAAGAAATATCTCTGGCGTCAACACCATTTCACATGGAGCAATCCGGTTCTCGGCATCGTCCATGAAATTACGATTGGTACCACGACCCTGTGTTGTATTGGGGCGGATACGCATGTTACCATCGAGCACGATAATCGCCGGACGCTTAATACCCTCGATGCTACGTCGATTACGGAACACACTGGACTCACCATCAACGTCGGCCACACCCTCAACCTCGTCGAGGACTTCAATGATGCGGTTGAGCACTAACTCCTTACGATTAACTGGCACTGGTCGCTCCTCGTGTGTTGAGTTCCCAATAGATCACAACTCCTCCGGGTGCGAACGGCATAGCCGGTGTGTCCATGCGCAATCGTCTGATCTCTTCCCCAGTTGTCCTCTCCAAGATTACCAAATTCTCTTTATCGAAGTCAGGTGCACCACCAATAAGACCAACAGCTGACACAAGGTAAACTCCGTCAGCGTTCGCGGGCAGGGCCCGACGCTCACCCGGTGACAATTGAACCTCAAGCGCATAGCAATCACGCTCGGTCCCGTCGCGCATGCGCAACTTCGCCGGATTGCCATACTTGACAATCATAGCGTGTGCGCGTTGCTTCCGCCGCTCGTAGTTAGCCAAGATCATGGATCACACTATGATTGGACCACCGTGCGAAGCACGTAGCAGCCGCAAGAAAGCCTGACCATAAGAGGTGCCCCCAAGCTCAGCCGTCCGTTCCACAGAGGTCTTGGTTGCGTACGTGGTAGATAACCGACCGATACTCTCACTAAGAATTGTGCCACCCTCGGTGTCTGCTGACGCAGCCGCCATAGTCACAAGATGCGCAGCCAGCAGCATTCGTGCAATTGTGATATCTTCCTCAATCCAAGAGTCATCAACCATGATGATTGCATTGTCGATCGCAAACTGGAGACTCGTGTCATCGTAGATTGCCAACTCTGGGAAGCGCACCTTGAGACTGCGTGCACTCAACGTTGTGGACAAACCGGTGACGGTAAGGATCCCAACCGCTGCTGTAAGGTTCTTACCGTCACCAGTAACCAAGGCGACTTCGTAATAGTAATTACCAAGAAGATCAGCCGTCTCTTCTTCGGCGAACTCGATTGAGAACGTCGTCACCTCACCATCGTTCTCAGCTTCGATACCGTAATCTGTCGTCTTGGTAAGAATTGGCGTGGTGTCTACCGGAAGTCCCTGCTCCTGCTCGTAGAGATCCCATTGAAGAGTGGCACCCGTAAGTTCAATCGGACCAGTAGTTACATCCCAGCTGATCTCAGCATTGTCGCCAGCAGCAACTGAGAAGTTATGAATTTCCGGTAAAGACATTGACTACTCCTGTGGCTTGTCCTCGACTTCGCCGAGTAACTGCCAAACGACAGATTTCTTTGGGGTACTTCCTGGCCAAGCATTGCCAACCAATCGACTGGCACGCTCTGACGCTTCCGGAAAACTAATCTCGTGAGCCTCGTAAGCTCGTCGGATCTCAGCCGCCTGCTCCTTACGCGTCGGTGGCGGTGGCGGCGGACCCTCCTCCCGGATCGAAATACGACGCCTTACGCGGCCTGTAGGGCTTGGTGCAGCCATGTCCTTGGCCATGGCTTGGGCCGTCCTACCCGGTCGCACCCTTACATAGGCAGCGGGCTTGCGCCCGTCAGCGTCTCTTACTTCCAGTTGAGCCACCTGCCCATAACGCGCAGCTGTATTATCCGAGAGATCAACAGAAGCAACCGCACCGGGGGCCAACACGATCGGTTGCCTCTGCTTACTGTGTAGCACGAATGGTGCCACACCATTATTTGTGATCTTCCACATGTGTCACTCCGATGATGGTGATAAGAACTTACCGAGCGCGATGTCACTCGCGCCCGGTACTGTCACGACTACGCGTATTCGGCGTCAACGATGCCGTCCACATACCGCACCGCACCCGGACGTCTGATCTCGATGCCACCGGTACGGAAGATGCCGGGGACGTCGTACACCAGCGGACCAGTCTGCCAAATCGGCTGAAACTGGTGAGGCATTGGCAAGTGGAACTTGAGCACGCGCGGATCCCTACGGTACACGACCATGCGACCAGTGCCACCCGAACCCGCAGTCTCCAACTGCCGCACAGTACGGATGGTCAACGACTGACCAGTCTGGCCTGTGTAGACGTTGTACTGCTGCAAGTACTGGAGCAGTGGCATGGTGGTGTGAGGAATACGCTTGGTGCCAAGGATGACAAAGCGGGACGGAGGAAGGAGGATCGTGTCCGCCATTTCCACCGTGCTGCTTGCGGTGTAGATGCCGGTCAAGGCATCGTTGATGTCACGCAGGATCTGATCGGCGTCCTTATCCGACCAGTCTGGCGAGCCGTCCGTATCGCCCATGGCCTGACCACCGTCTGCCACGACGAACGACTGGGTAACGTTCGGATCGTTGATAAGACCCGTCCAACCCTTGTCGGTATCGCCGGAGAGAACGACGTCCTCCATGAACTCCTCGTACGCCCGACGTGCAGCTTCCGCGCGCTCGGTCGTAAGATTGATCCGAACCCGCAGTGCCTGGCTGATCTCTTCGAGCGTGTACCGATAGCCAATCGCGGCCATCTCGATCGCATGCTCGAATTTGGTCATGCTGATATCAGCCAGCGGCACGTCTTTTGCCGCGTGGTGGAACCACGCCGCACGACCAACCTTATCCATCGAGAAGAACGTGATGGACTTGGCCCACTGATCTTCACCAGTGGCGATCGGAACAAGCGTGGGGTATTGGATGTCAGGGTAAAGAACCCGAACAACCTCAGCCTCGATAATCGAGGCCTGCTGAGTGAGGAAGCTCAGTGCAGACTGAGCATCCGCAAGCCGTTGTCGCATTGATGGTCTCCTTTGATCTGCTGAGTGGATGCTCAGCTAATTGAGATTAGCACTCAGCTGGATCAAGCAACGGGCAGGTGGCCAGACAGACGCAACAGGCCGAGGCCAGCGTCTCGCGTAGCCATCCAACGGGCTCCAACGATGGGGCCAGAGCCACCACTCGTTGCAAAGATACCCGTTGTAGCACTGTAATGGACGTCCGCCGTCGGACTCGTAGACACGCTGGTTTGAACCCAGATGTCACCTTCCGTGGCAACGGCCATGTTGTCGTGTTCCTGGTACTCGTCAGCAGTGTCGTGGACAAGCGTAACGTCCTTGACAGAGACGCCAACGAAGATAGCAAGAGAGCCAGCGATAACGGCACCCTTGTCACCAGTCCCCTGCCCGCACGCGAGGCCAAAACCAATCCCAGCTGCGGTCTCGCAAATGCGAGTATCCGCATCCCAGTTGGTCATGTTCGCCCACATACCGGCGACCGCAGGCTCCATCGTGGAGCTGTAAGAACTCTGAACCACCGCTGCGATAGAGAGGCCAGTCAAGCCACTCGATAGCGGGTCGATACCGCCGAAGAACACCGCGACAGTCGCGGCGATCAGCAGCAGCGAGAAGGCGACGACGTCGCCCCAACGAAGCCTAGTCATTCGTAGATCTCCTTTGTTTGACTAGATTGGACGCACGCCGTTGTTAAGCAGCTGCCGACGGCTTCTTCCAAGCGTCAACAAGCTTCTTCTCGTACTCGTTGTAAGCACTGTCGCGTGTATCCTGCACGCCCGAATGCTGACTAATGGCATCGGCGAGCACGTCGCGACCGTTGCCACTGGACACAGGCTTCGCATCCTTGGCCATCATGTTGAAAGCCGAGAACACCTGGTCGTCGGTGAAGTCCTTGGCATCGTTGCCAAGGTAGCTGTCCACACACTGCCTACGGATGTCAGAGATAGTCTTGCCATCCACGACCAGCTTGTCGCCAAGGATCTTCTTGGCAATGCCAACCACAGCTGACCGATCCGCAACCATCGCGTCGAGCTTCTGCGGAGTGATCTTCGCGTCTTCCAGCTGCTTGCTGAGAGTCTTGTTCTCCGCGTCCTTCGTCTCGATGGCAGACTTGGCAGCCGTGGCCGCCGACGTCGCGTCAGCAATAGCTTTCGCGAGCGCATCCTGTGCCGTCTTCAGATCCGCCGTCATCATAGCGACCTGAGTATCACGAGCCTTAATGGCCCTGTCAACAACTTGGACAGCGATGTCAGGCATCTCAACCGCGATGCCGTCAACCGTCATGGCCTTCATCGTCATAGCAACTCCTTCTTCTTCATCGTCGCCGATCTTCAATTCGGAGCCACCCCTGGCAACGGCGACGACAGCCAGATGATTGGCCCTAATGTTGCGCTGGACAGCATCGTATTCTTCTCCGTCCGGCGTCACGCCAGCATCCCAAACTAGGTCACAACTATAACCCAGGCTAAGTTGCTTTTTACCACGCTGATAATCTTTGATCACACTCTGATCCATGAGCACCATTGGCACGACCACAAACTGACCATCGCGAGCAACCTGCTCACCCGTCTGGCCAGCACTGTACTTCTTCCACGTCTCGGAGTTGACCGGGACCGGAGGATGGTCGTTGGTGATTGGTCGATGTGCATAAGTGTGTAGGGAGTCCGTGTTAAACACTTCCTCCTCAGGCCGGTACACCCGAACACTTTTCCTGTTGGGCTCACCGACTTCATAACCTCGATACAACTGAATTCCTGTGCGAGCGCATCGCACCATAGCGGTCAGATAACCGTCAGACGTTTCGCGCACGTTGGCAGCGTCGAGGACGCATGTCATTTGCAAAGTGTCGGTCATGGGTTCAATCTCCAGTAACGTTCGATCCATGGGGAAGCACTTTTTACATGGGAGTCCCAAGGCTTGTGCTTGCCATTGAAGCTAACAATCTTTGAGTGCATTGGCAAGAACGCACGCTTGCCTCCTGTCGTCATGCTACGCTGGCCAAGGTTGCTCGAATAAGAGAGCACGCCATCTGCCGCTGTCCAACCCGGTGCAGTTCCACGCAAGCGGTAAGAGATCCAACTCTGATCCGATCCAAAATACCGCTCCTGTATTGACCTAACTGGAGACAACTTAGGATCGAACTCATGCCATAGATGACTCATGCGTCCTGCACGGAAGCGAAACAACGATCCGTTATACACCGTTGGCTGGTGAGCGCCCACACCCTTCCAACCAACAAACGGCGCATCTGGAAACTTATGCAACAGATGCTCCAAATCACCGGTTATAACGATGTCCAAATCCATCGACACTACCCAAGCGTCCTCATCAATGTCCATCTCAGCTGTCGTATCCATTGAGAAGATCTTCAACCGACGGTAGCAACTGGGTAGATGGGGGCCACTTGGATTACGCAGATCCGAGTGATCGTTCCACAACGGGAATGTTTCACATCGAGTGATCCCTACTGGATCATCAGTAATACAAATCTTACGATGCAAGCGCGGGTAGTTCTTCTCCACCATCGCAGCCCACACGTTCACATGCTCTGCTGTATACGGTGTGCGGTAATGACGTTGATGCCATTTCCAACAGATAAACGTAATTGGCAGTATTTGTTCCTTGCGCCCGCGCGTGAGCGCCTCTTGCGCTGCCAGGACTTCAGGAGACGCCTCTTGCAAGCTCACAGCCTTACCTCGGTGTATGGAAAACTTAGAACTTTTGGCTTCCAGTTTTTGGGACGAGCGCGAATCATTTGTTTGACCGCTGCGTCCTCCGGCTGTTTTCGTTTGTACGTTGTTGTACTTGAGTCGCCTTGGTATTCGTGCCGCTCTAACTGGTCCGTCATAATTCTTATTGGTGCTGTTTTTGCGCACCGGCGTCTGTATTCGCCGTCCGTTCCGTAATAACCGGAACACGCTTCGTCGTACCCTCCAATCCGCCAAAACATCCTCCGCGTATAGAACCACGAATTTGGATGGGGATGAATAACTTGCCCCGTATGCTCACGTCGTGAGAACCTATAGATGACACCTGGATCATGCGCGCCAGTCATCAAATTCATCACTACATCCTGTCGCACTACATGATCCATGTCAGTAATCAACAGCCAACCATCGTCAGAATGATGCGCACCAATATTTCGTGCAGCCAACCAATTCCAACGAATGTCA
>Ga0075430_100003916_pt1 | contig 12554 bp, 10 predicted proteins | sample RhiMetdeltSRZDD4_FD_75294 | JGI IMG/M metagenome (GOLD analysis project Ga0075430, IMG submission 75294) | Populus rhizosphere microbial communities from Tennessee, USA - Rhizosphere MetaG P. deltoides SRZDD4 | ecosystem: Host-associated > Plants > Roots > Rhizosphere > Soil | place: USA... | reverse complement strand
GTCACCGCGGCACCGCCGATGCGCTCGCGCCGCTCGAGCACCAGTACCTTGCGCCCGGCGCGCGCCAGATAGGCCGCGCACACCAGCCCGTTGTGCCCGCCCCCGATGATGACGACGTCGTAGCTAGCCAAGGGTTTTCCCTCTACGCACGCTTGCGATCGGGGTCGAAGAACGGCTTCTTCACCACGCGCGCCGCGGCGCGCTTGCGCCGGTGCTCGACGGTGATCTCGATCTCGAGCGCGGTGCCGGGCGCGGCCCAGCTCGACTGCAGGTGCGCAAGGGCGATGTATTTTTTGAGCAGCGGCGACCAGCCGCCGCTCGTGGCATAGCCGGCCTGCTCGTTGCCTGCGTAGATGGGCACGCTCGTGCGCCACGCCGCGGCGGGCAGCTTCGTGGCGAGCCCGACCTCGGCGTAAAGACGCTCGAGGGAGCTCCATTCGATCTCGATGCCGACGAACCGCCACTGCGGGCCGGCCTGCGCTTGGGCCGCGAGCGCCTCGCGGCCCACGAAGCGCTCTTTCTTGAGGTTCACGGCCCAGGCGAGATCGAGCTCGAGCGGGCTCGAGGTCTGGCTGTCGATCAGCGCCTTGCGAGCCGGCACGTAGTCGACGTCGATCAGCATCAGACCGGCCTCGATGCGCGCCACGTCGAGCGCGAGCATTCCCGCCGGCACGATGCCGTGCGGCGTGCCTCCCTCGATCAGCGCGTCCCAGACGGCGAGCGCCTTGTCCTTCTCCAGCCAGATCTCGTAGCCCAAGTCGCCGGTATACCCGGTGCGGGAAATCGTTACGGGAATGCCGCCGATCTCGGCCTGGCCCAGGCGGAAGTACTTCAGATCCGGGTCTCCCAGGATCGCGCGCGAGGCCGGGCCCTGCAGCGACAGCGCCGCGAGCGAATCGGAAACGTCGCGGATCGTGACGTCGAGCCCGGCGGCGTTGTCCTGAAGCCAGCGCAGGTTGGGCTCGGCGGCGGTCACGCGGAAGCTCGTCCGGTCGAGGCGCGCGACGGTGCCGTCGTCGAGCACCTTGCCGGCGGCGTCGCACCAGGGCGTATACGCCACCTGGCCGACCTGCAAATCCGCGATGCTTCGCGTCATCACGTGGTCGAGCAGCCGCGCGGCGTCCTTGCCGCGCACCAGATACTTGTAGAGCGGCGAAACGTCGAACAGGGCCGCCGAGCCGCGGATCGCGTGGTACTCGCGCTCGTGCGACAGCTCGTACGAGCTCGCGACGACATACCCGGCCCAGCGCCGCCAGGCGTGACTGTCGCAGAGCGCCGAGGTGCGCTCGTGAAAAGGGGTGGTCTTCAGCAAGAAAAGCTAGATCCGGACGCCGGTCTGTGCGTCGAAGTAGTGCACCTGCTCCGAACGATAGCGCAGCGGCAGCCTGCCGGTACGGGCATCCATCGAAGAATGCAGCCGTGCAGCAATCCTCGTACCGCCTTCCAGGTGGCCGTAGACCAGCGTGTCGGCCCCCAAGGGCTCGATCAGGTCGATTTCGGCAACGAGCTTCGCCTCGGACGCGGCGCAAGGCTCGAGGTGCTCGGGGCGGATCCCGAACACCACCTTGCGCCCGTCGCGCTCCTGCGGGATGAGGTTCATCGGCGGCGAGCCGATGAAGCTCGCGACGAAGGTCGTCGCGGGCTTCGCATACACGTCGAGCGGCGCGCCGATCTGCTCGGCACGCCCGGCGTTCATCACGATCATGCGGTGCGCGAGCGTCATGGCTTCGACCTGGTCGTGCGTGACGTAGAGGCTGGTGGTGCCCAGGCGCCGGTGCAGAGCTTGCAGCTCGGCGCGCATCTGCACGCGCAGCTTGGCGTCGAGGTTGGAGAGCGGCTCGTCGAACAGGAACACCGCGGGCTCGCGCACGATGGCTCGGCCCATCGCCACGCGCTGGCGCTGTCCGCCGGAGAGCTGGCGCGGCTTTCGGTCCAGGAACGGCTTGAGCTCCAGGATGCCGGCCGCGCGCTGCACGCGCTGCTCGATCTCGGCCTTGGAAAACCCCTTGATGCGCAGCCCGTAGGACATGTTGTCGTACACCGACATGTGCGGGTAGAGCGCATAGTTCTGGAACACCATCGCGATGTCCCGGTCCTTGGGCTCGAGATCGTTCACCACGCGCTCGCCGATGCGGATCTCGCCGGCGGTGATCGGCTCGAGGCCCGCGACCATGCGCAGCAGGGTCGATTTGCCGCAGCCCGAGGGCCCGACGATCACCACGAACTCGCCGTCCTTCACATCCATGGAAACGCCGTGGATCACCTGCAGGCCGGCGTAGCTTTTCCTGACGTCCCTGAACGAGAGCTCGGCCATTATTTTTCCGTTTCCACCAGGCCCTTTACGAACCAGCGCTGCATCAGAACCACGACCAGCGCCGGCGGCAGAAGTGCGAGCATGGCGGTGGCGAGCACCAGGTTCCATTCGGTGAGCGCGTCGCCGCCGGTGACCATGCGCTTGATGCCGATCACGGTGGTGTACATGGACTCGTCGGTGGTGATGAGAAGCGGCCAGAGGTACTGGTTCCAGCCGTAGATGAACTGGATCACGAAGAGCGCCGCCATGCTGGTCTTGGAAAGCGGCACCACCACGTCCCAGAAGAAGCGCAGCGGCCCGGCGCCGTCCATGCGCGCCGCCTCCGCCAGCTCGTCCGGGATGGTGAGGAAGAACTGGCGAAAAAGGAAAGTCGCGGTCGCCGACGCGATCAGCGGCAGGGTGAGTCCGACGTAGGAGTTGATCATCCCGAGGTCTGACACGACCTTGAAGGTCGGGATGATGCGCACCTCGACCGGCAGCATGAGGGTGACGAAGATCATCCAGAAGAAGAAGTTGCGCAGCGGAAAGCGGAAGTACACGATCGCGAACGAGGCGATGATCGAGATCGCGATCTTGCCGAACGCAATCACCAGCGCCATCACCAGGCTGTTGAACATCATCTGCGCGACCGGCGCGGCTGCGCCGCGCGCCGTGCCCGCGGTGAGTACCTGCGTGTAGTTGGTCCAGAACTGGTCGCCGGGCACGAGCGGCATCGGCACGCGGATGATTTCGTCGAGCGTGAGCGTGGAGCCGACGAAGGTGACGTAGAGCGGGAAGGCGATGACGACGATTCCGGCGATCAGGATCGCGTGCGAGAAAAACGTCAGCCAGGGACGGTTTTCCACCATCAGTACTGCACCTTGCGTTCGATGTAGCGGAACTGCACCACGGTGAGCGCGATCACGATCGCCATCAGGATCACCGACTGCGCCGATGATCCGCCGAGGTCCGCCGACTTCACGCCGTCGTGGTACACCTTGTAGACCAGGATCTGCGTGGCGCCGGCCGGTCCGCCCTGCGTGGTCGCGTCGACCACGCCGAAGGTCTCGAAGAACGCGTATACGATGTTGACCACCAGCAGGAAGAACGTGGTCGGCGAAAGCAGCGGGAACACGATGGTCCAGAACCGGCGCGACGGGCCCGCGCCGTCGATCGCCGCGGCCTCGATCAGCGATTTCGGGATCGACTGCAGGCCGGCGAGGAAGAAGAGAAAGTTGTAGGAGATCTGCTTCCAGGTCGAGGCGAGCACGATCAGCAGCATCGCCTGATCGTCGTTCAGCACCCAGTTCCAGTCGACGCCGTATTGGCGCAACGCGTAGGTCGCGATGCCGACCGACGGCGCGAACAGGAACGCCCACAACACGCCGGCCACCGCGGGCGCCACGGCGTAGGGCCAGATGAGCAGCGTCTTGTAAGCGAGAGCGCCGCGCAGCACCCGGTCCGCCATGGTCGCGAGCAGGAGCGCGATCGCGATCCCGCTCACGGCGACTGCGGCGCTGAATACCGCAGTGATGCGGAACGAGCGCAGGTAGTGCTCGTCGCCGAAAAGCGCCGCGAAGTTCCTCAGCCCGACGAATTCGGTCTGCAGGCCGAATGCGTCCTGCAGCTGGAAGGAGTACCAGCCCGCCTGCACGGCGGGCCAGAAGAAGAAGATGATCGTGACCGCGATCTGCGGCGCGACCAGCGCGTACGGCAGCCAGGCCGAGCGGAAAACTACGCGCTTTTCCACTACACCCTGGCTACCGGGGGGTGCCGGGGAAGATTCATCCTCCCCTGCTACCTACTTGTTTGCGGCTTCGAACTTCCGCAGGATGTCGTTGCCGCGCCGCACCGCATCGTCCATGGCCTGCTTGGCCGGTTTCTTGCCTGCGAACACGGCCTCCATCTCTTCCTCGATCACCTCGCGCCCCTGCACGTAGTTGCCAAAGCGCAGGCCCTTGGAGTTGGGCGTCGGCGGCTTGTTGCCGAGCTGGCGGTTGGCGATATCGGTGCCGGGATTCTTCTCGTAGAAGCCGGACTTCTTGGTGACGTCGTAGGCGGCGTTGGTGATCGGCACGTAGCCGGTCTCCTGGTGCCACTTCGCTTGTACCTCCGTTTGCGACAGGTAGCTGAAGAACTTGGTGATGCCCTTGTACTCCTCCGGCTTCTTGCCGGAGAAGACCCAGAGCGAGGCGCCGCCGATGATCGAGTTCTGCGGCGCCCCCTTGATCTCGTCGTTGTAGGGCAGGAAGTTCACGGAGAAGTCGAACTTGGCGTTGCGGCGGATGTTCGCCTGCGCCGCCGAGCTCGAAGTCACCATCGCGCACTCGCCGGAGAAGAAGCGCGCCTCGGCCTCGTTGCGGCGGCCGGAGTAGGTCATCCAGCCCTTCTTGACGAAGTCCGCGAGCATCTCGACGTGCGCCACGTGCTGCGGCGAGTTGACCTTGAACTCGGTGTTGAAGCCGCCGATGCCGTTCTCCTGGGTGCCGATCGGCAGGTTGTGCCAGGCGCTGAAATTCTCCACGTGCACCCACGCCGGCCAGCCGGTGGAGTACACGCACTGCTGGCCGGAGGCCTTGAGCTTGGCCGCGGTGACCGCAAACTCCTTCCAGGTCTTGGGCGCGACGTTCGGGTCGAGGCCGGCCTTCTTGAAAGCGTCCTTGTTGACGTAGAACACCGGCGTCGAGCTGTTGAACGGCATCGACAGCATGTTGCCTTTGCGGTCGGTGTAATAGCCCGCCACCGCCGGATGGTAGTTCTTCGGATTGAACGGTTCCTTCGCCTCGGCCATCATCTGGTAGACCGGCTTGATCGCCTTGCCGGCGGCCATCATGGTCGCGGTGCCGACTTCGAACACCTGCAGGATATGCGGCGGGCTGCCAGCGCGGAACGCCGCGATCGCCGCGGTCATCGACTCGGGGTAGGCGCCCTTGTAGACCGGCACGATCTTGTAGTCCTTCTGCATCGCGTTGAACTCGTTCGCGAAGCCGTTCACGCGATCACCGAGCGCGCCGGTCATCGAATGCCACCACTGGATCTCGATCTGGGCGTGGGCCTGCGAAGCGCACAACAGTGCGGCCGCCGCCGCGGCGGCGAGTTTCTTGAAGTTCATCGAATCCTCCTCTATACCCGAAGGTTATTCCACGGTCACCGATTTCGCCAAGTTTCTTGGCTTGTCGACGTCGGTGCCGCGCGCAAGCGCGGTGTGGTAGGCGAGCAACTGTAGGGGCACGACGTGAAGGATCGGCGACAGCAGCCCGTAGTGCTCCGGCAGCCTGATGACGTGCATTCCGGTAGCAGAAGAAATCCGGGTATCGGCGTCGGCGAAGACGTACAGCTCCCCGCCGCGCGCGCGCACTTCCTGCATGTTGGACTTGAGCTTCTCGAGCAGGGCATCGTTCGGCGCCACCGTGACCACCGGCATTTCGCTGGTCACGAGCGCGAGCGGCCCGTGCTTGAGCTCGCCCGCCGGATAGGCCTCGGCGTGGATGTACGAGATCTCCTTCAGCTTGAGCGCGCCTTCGAGCGCGATCGGGTAATGCAGCCCGCGGCCGAGGAACAGCGCATGCTCCTTTTTCGCGAAGCGCTGCGCCCAGGCCATGATCGCGGGCTCGAGCGCGAGCGCCGCGCCGAGCGCAGTCGGCAGGTGGCGCAAGGCCTTCACATGTTTCGACTCGTGCTCGGGGTCGAGCTTCCCCCTAAGCTTGCCGAGGACAAGTGAGAGCAGAAACAGTGCCGTCAGCTGGGTGGTGAACGCCTTGGTCGAGGCCACGCCGATCTCGACCCCGGCATGCGTCAGGTACTGGAGGCGCGTCATCCGCATGAGCGCGCTCGACGCCACGTTGCAGATCGCGAGCGTCGCCGGCTGGCCGAGCGACTGCGCGTGCTTGAGCGCCGAGAGGGTGTCCGCGGTCTCGCCCGATTGCGAGATCACGACCACCAGCGCCTTCGGGTCCGGAACGCTCGCGCGATAGCGATACTCGCTCGCGATCTCCACGTTGCAGGGGATCGCGGCAAGCTCCTCGATCCAGTGGCGGGCGACCAGTCCGGCGTAGTAGCTCGTGCCGCAGGCCAGGATCAGGACCGAGTTGGCATTGCGCAGCACCGCTTCGGCCTCGCCGCCGAACAGCGCCGGGGTTACCGACACCACGCTTTCGAGCGTGTCGGCGACCGCGCGCGGCTGCTCGAAAATCTCCTTCTGCATGAAGTGCCGGTAGGGGCCGAGCTCGGCCGCGGCGCCGGTGGTCTTCACCGTGCGCACCTCGCGCGCCTGGGTCTCGCCTTGGAAGTCGGTCACTTTCCAGCCGTGCGCGTCGATCGCCACCACGTCGCCCTCCTCGAGGTAGGCAATGCGGTCGGTGGTCCCGGCGAGCGCGAGCGCATCCGAGGCGATGAAGTTCTCGCTCGCGCCCACGCCGACGACGAGGGGACTGCCGGCGCGCGCGCCAACCACGGTGCCGGGATCCTTCTTGGATACCACGGCGATCGCATAGGCGCCTTTCAGGCGCGACACCGCGCGCCGCACGGCGTCGAGCAGATCGCCCTGGTGCAGGCTGTGCACGAGGTGCGCGATGACCTCGGTATCCGTCTGGCTCGCGAAGCGATAGCCCTTCGCCTGCAGCTCGGCGCGCAGCTCATCGTGGTTCTCGATGATGCCGTTATGCACCACCGCGATTTCGCCATGCGAGACGAGCGGATGCGCATTCTCGGTCGCGGGCGCGCCGTGCGTGGCCCAGCGGGTGTGGGCGATGCCGGTGACGCCGCGTGCATCCTTCGTCCGCGACGCGAGATCTTCGACGCGCGAGACCGTTCTCACCAGATCGAGCTTCGTCTGGTCGACCAGCGCGAGGCCGCACGAGTCATAGCCGCGGTACTCGAGGCGGCGCAGCCCTTCGATCAGGACCGGGACGATATCGCGCCGTGCCGCGGCGCCGACGATTCCGCACATGGTCTAAGCCTTTTTCTTCGGCGGTTTCCAGCCGGGGATCGAAACCTGCCGCGCGCGCGCCACGGTGAGCTGCCCCGCGGGCGTGTCCTTGTTGATGGTGGAGCCCGCGCCGATGTACGAGCCGCGGGCGATGCGCACCGGCGCAACCAGCGTGGCGTCCGAGCCGATGAAGCAGTCGTCCTCGATCACGGTGCGGTGCTTGGCTGCGCCGTCGTAGTTGCACGTGATCGTGCCCGCGCCGACATTGACGCGCGCCCCGACCTCGCTGTCGCCGAGGTAGGTCAGGTGATTCGCCTTCGCGCCGGCGCCCAGGCGGCTTGCCTTCACTTCGACGAAATTCCCGACATGCACGTCTTCGGCAAGCTGGGTGCCCGGGCGCAGCCTTGCGTAGGGCCCGAGCCGGCAGCGCTCGCCGATGGCCGAATCCTCCAGGTGGCAGAACGGCAGGATCTCGCTGCCCGCCGCGACCGTGACGTTCCTGAGCACGCAATTGGCGCCGACGCGCACGCCGTCGCCGAGCTGGACGCGGCCCTCGAACAGGCAGTTCACGTCGATCGCCACTTCGCGCCCGCACTCCAGCGATCCGCGCACGTCGATGCGCGCGGGATCGGCCAGCGTGACGCCGGCTTCCAGCAGCTTGCCGGCGACGAGTTCTTGATATTGCCGCTCGAGCGCGGCGAGCTCGGCCTTGGAATTGACGCCCGCCGCTTCCCACGCGTGATCGGCTTTGATCGCGATCACCGGCACGCCCTCGCCGACCGCGAGGGCCACCAGGTCGGTGAGGTAGTACTCCTTTTGCGCGTTGCTGTTGTCGATCTTCTTCAGCCAGCCCGCCAGGCGCCGTGCGCTGAGCGCATAGAAGCCCGCGTTGATTTCCCGGATCTCGCGCTCGACCGGCGAAGCATCGCGGCTCTCCACGATCCGGTTGACCCGGCCCGCGCCGTCGCGCACTACGCGGCCGTAGGCGGCAGGGTCGTCGAGCTCTGCCGTCAAGACTGCCAGCCCCTCGCGGGCGGCTTCCAGCAGGCGCTTCAGGGTCGCTGCGCGCACCAGCGGCACATCGCCGTAGAGCAGCAGCACGTCCGCATCGGCGCCCACGCGCGGCATCGCCTGCATCACCGCGTGCGCGGTTCCGAGCTGTTCGGCTTGCAAAGCCCATTCGATGTTCGTTTCGGGAAATGCCTCTTGGACCCGCTCGGCGCCGTGGCCGTAGACGACCACGATCTTGCGCGGTCCGAGCTCGCGAGCGGTGTCGAGCACGTGACCGAGTAGCGGTCGACCGGCGAGCGGATGCAGCACCTTGGGCAGGGTCGAGCGCATGCGCTTGCCCAGCCCCGCCGCGAGAACGAGGATTTCTAACGCCATCTGGCTGATTCCGTGCCGATTCTAGCGTTTTAACCTAGACTCGGCCCATGGCCCAGGAGTACTTGGAGATCGTGTTCCGCATCGCGGCCGCCCTCGCGGCCGGCGGCCTGATCGGCCTCGAGCGCAGCCACCGCGGCCGCCCGGCCGGTTTCCGCACGCATGCGCTCGTCTGCCTGGCCTCGAGCCTGCTCATGCTGGTGACGGTGTACGAGTCGCACTGGATGCCGAAGACCGGCGCGGCCAACGTGGTGCTCGACCCGACGCGCATGGCGCAGGGCATCATGACCGGCATCGGTTTCGTCGGCGCCGGCGCGATCATCAAGGAAGGCTTCACGGTGCGCGGCCTCACCACCGCGGCGTCGATCTGGGTCACCGCTGCGCTCGGCATCCTCACGGGCGTCGGCTTCTATTTCGCCGCGGTGATCGGCACCGTGCTCGTGCTCGGTACGCTTTCGACCTTCCGCTGGATCGAGGCGCGCATGCCGACCGAGACCTACGCGATCTTCATGGTGCGCTTCAAGCGCGACGTGGCGATCTCCGAGCCCGGGTTGCGCGAGCTGGTGCAGTCGACCGGGTTCTCGCTCCATAACCTGAGCTACCGCCTGCACGGCGACGTGGGCCAGTTCGAGTACCGCATGGTGCTGCGCACGATGGATGCTGGCAACGCGCGCGCGCTGTCCGACAAGCTGCGCGCCGACCCTTCGGTGCTCGAGTTCCGCATAGCCCCCACGGGTGACTGAAGAGCAGGCTGCCGCGTTCGCCGCCGCGGCGCTCGCGAACGTGGTGCGCGAATACCCGCGGCACATCGGGCATCTGCTGACGCGTCCGGGCGAAGAGCTCGATCCGCGCAAGCTCCACCCCGCGTTCTACGGCAGCTACGACTGGCATTCCGCGGTGCACATGCACTGGTTGCTCGCCCGCGTGCTCCGGCTTTGCCCTCGGAAGAAAGAAATCGTCGCGCTACTCGACGAGCACCTAGCGCCCGCGCCCATCGCTGCCGAGCTCGCCTACTTCAATGGCGTCGCGGGCAAGAATTTCGAGCGTCCGTATGGCTGGGCATGGCTGCTGGAACTGCAAGCCGAGCTCCTGAGGCTCGGAAACCGGCAATGGTCGCAGGCGCTGCAGCCGCTCGCGGCAGAACTCGCGCAGCGCATGACGCGCTTCGTTGGCGGCGCGCCCTACCCGATCCGCGCCGGCAGCCATGGCAACACGGCGTTTGCCAGTTTGCTCGCGCTGGACTACGCACGCGTGGCTGCCGATCCACAGCTTGAGAACGAGATTCGCATGGCCGCCTTGCGCTGGTACGGCGCCGATCGCGACGCGCCGCTTGCCTACGAGCCTTCGCTCGACGACTTCCTGTCGCCGGCGCTGGTCGAAGCGGCGTTGATGCGCGAAGTGCTCGAGCCCCGCGAGTTCGAGCCGTGGCGGCGCGGCTTCTTCTCGCAGGAGGCGTCGATGCTGACGCCCCCGCGCGTGGCGGACCGCGCCGACCCGAAGCAAAGCCATCTCGACGGTCTCGCGCTATCGCGCGCCTGGTGCCTCAGGAAGCTGGGTTACGCGGAGGCGGCGGAGCGCCATCTGGCGGCCGCGCTGCCGCACGTGGTGGGCGGGCACTACGTGGGCGAGCATTGGCTCGCCTCGTTTGCGGTTCTTGCCCTTACCGCGGAAGCTCTGAAAACCCCATGAGGAACTCGTCGACCGTCCGGGCGCACTGACGGCCTTCGCGGATCGACCACACCACGAGCGATTGCCCGCGGCGGATGTCGCCCGCGGCGAATACCTTCGGCACCGACGTAGCGTACGCGCCGGCACCGTCGGTCGTTGCCTTTGCGTTGCCGCGCGCGTCTTTCTGCACGCCGAACTCCTCGAGCAGCGATTGCACCGGCGAGACGAAGCCCATGGCGAGCAGCACGAGATCGGCGGGGATCTCGAACTCGCTGCCGGGAACCTCGCTCGATTTGCCGTCCTTCCATGCGAGCCGGACGGCTTTCAGCGCCTGGACCTTGCCGTTCTTGCCGATGAATGCCTTGGTCGCAACCGCCCAGTCGCGCTCCACGCCTTCTTCGTGCGAGGAGGACGTGCGCAGCCGGGTCGGCCAGTAAGGCCACACCGGATTGCGCTCCACGTCCGGCGGCATCGGAAACAGCTCGAAATTGGTCACCGAGGCCGCCTGCTGCCGGTTGGACGTCCCGATACAGTCGGAGCCCGTGTCGCCGCCGCCAATGACCACCACGTGCTTGCCGGTCGCGGTGAGCTCGCGCACCCCGACGTCGCCCGCGACGCGCTTGTTCTGCAACGGCAGGAATTCCATCGCGAAGTGCACGCCGTCGAGCTCGCGGCCGGGTAGGGGCAGGTCGCGCGGCTGCTCGGCGCCGCCGGCGAGGACCACGGCGTCGAATTCGGCGAGCAGCTTTTGCGGCGCGATGTTCTGGTCGGCGTCGTTCAGCACCCCGGTGCCGGGACGCTTCGCGCCGACCAGCACACGGGTGCGGAACTTGACGCCTTCGGCGCGCATCTGCTCGAGGCGCCGGTCGATCACCGCCTTCTCGAGCTTGAAGTCCGGGATCCCGTAGCGCAGCAGGCCGCCGATGCGGTCGCTCTTCTCGAACACGGTGACGTCGTGGCCGGCGCGAGCGAGCTGCTGCGCGCACGCGAGGCCCGCGCCGCCGGAGCCAACGATGGCCACCTTTTTTCCGGTCTTGTGCGCCGCCGGCTGCGGCCGCACCCAGCCCTCTTCCCAGGCTTTGTCGATGATCGCGTGCTCGATCGACTTGATGCCCACCGGGTCCTCGTTGATGCGCAGCACGCACGCTTCCTCGCAAGGCGCGGGGCAGATGCGGCCGGTGAATTCCGGAAAGTTGTTGGTCGAATGCAGCGTCTCGATCGCCTGCTTCCAGTCGCCGCGATAAACGAGGTCGTTCCAGTCGGGGATGATGTTGTTGACCGGGCAGCCCGACATGCAGAAGGGGATGCCGCAGTCCATGCAGCGCGCGCCCTGGACGCCGGCATCCTTGTCGGAGAGGCGCAGGTAGAACTCGCGGTAGTGCTTCTTGCGGCTTTCCCTGTCCTCGTGCGGCTCCTCGAGGCGCTCGTACTCCAGGAATCCGGTGACCTTGCCCATGGCGGCTGGCGACTCAGGCGGCGAGGCGGCGGCTCTTCGCCGCAAGCTCGCCCAGGGCGCGCCGGTATTCGTGCGGGAAGACCTTGACGAACTTGGCGCGGAATTCGGTCCAGCGCTCGAGGATCTGCTTCGCGCGCGCACTCCAGGTGTAGCGCGCATGCCGCTCGAGCAGGCGCCTGACCTGCACCTCGTCGGCGACGCCCTTGTGCCACAGCTCGCGCCCGAGCTTCGCTTCCTGCTCCTGCTCGGGGACTAGCGGCTCGAGCGCCACCATCGCCGTGTTGCAGCGCTTCACGAAGGTGCCGTCCTCGTCGAGGACATAGGCAATGCCGCCGGACATGCCGGCCGCAAAGTTTCTTCCACTAAGACCCAAGACAACGATCGTGCCGCCGGTCATGTATTCGCAGCCGTGGTCGCCGACGCCCTCGACCACCGCCCGCGCGCCCGAATTGCGCACCGCGAAGCGCTCGCCCGCGACACCGCGGAAATACGCCTCGCCCTCGATCGCCCCGTAGAGCACGACGTTGCCGGTGATGATGTTCTCGGTCGGCTCGCCGCGGAATTTCGGCGATGGCTGCACGGAAATGCGGCCGCCGGACAGCCCCTTGCCGCAGTAGTCGTTGGTGTCGCCGATGAGATCGAGCCACACGCCGCGCGCGAGGAACGCGCCGAAGCTCTGGCCGGCCGAGCCGGCGAGCCGCACGTGGATGGTCTCGTCGGGCAGGCCCTCATGGCCGTAGCGGCGCGCGATGCGGTTGGAGAGCATCGTGCCCACGGTGCGGTTGATGTTGCGGATCGGCGTCTCGATCGTCACCTTCTCGCCGCGC
>Ga0075430_100003915_pt1 | contig 12554 bp, 7 predicted proteins | sample RhiMetdeltSRZDD4_FD_75294 | JGI IMG/M metagenome (GOLD analysis project Ga0075430, IMG submission 75294) | Populus rhizosphere microbial communities from Tennessee, USA - Rhizosphere MetaG P. deltoides SRZDD4 | ecosystem: Host-associated > Plants > Roots > Rhizosphere > Soil | place: USA... | reverse complement strand
GACCGCATAACGCGAGTCGGTCCGTACGCCGAGCTCGCCGCGAGCGCCGGCAACGCGGAGGCCATTGACCTCTCGCGCTACACGGTGATGCCCGGACTCATCGACGCGCATACGCACGTCTTCCTCGACGGCACGCCATACGCGGACCAGGTCCTCAAGCAGTCGATTCCCTACCGCACGATCCAGGCGGTGACGGCTGCGAAGAAAGCGCTCGACTACGGGTTCACGACGGTCCGCGACCTCGAGACCGAGGGCGCCATGTACGCCGACGTGGACGTGAAGACGGCCATCGACCGCGGCGTCATCCCGGGCCCGCGCATGCTCGTCGCGACGCGCGCGCTCGCCCCGACGGGGATGTATCCGCTCACGGGCTACTCCTGGGAGATCGAGGTTCCAGCCGGCGCGCAGCTCGTCGATGGCGCGGACAATCTGCGACGGGCCGTTCGCGAACAGGTGAAATACGGCGCCGACTGGATCAAGCTCTACGCCGACCGGGATTCGTACGTCGGCGACGACGGGCGTCTGCACAGCTGGCCGAACTGGACCGAAGAGGAGCTCAAGGCGATCGTCGACGAAACGAAGCGACTCGGCCGCCGTGTGTCCGCGCACGCGACGGGGTGGGAAGGCATCGACGCCGCGCTGCGCGCCGGCGTACACTCCATCGAGCACGGCGACGGCCTAACGCCGGATCTCATGGACCGGATGATCAAGCAGCGGGTGTACTGGTGTCCGACGATCTACGTCGGTGCGCGTCCGCTCAGCGGCCGGCCGCCGATCCGTGCGACGATGGCCGAGTTCAAGCGGAGGGCGATGGGCGAAGCCGTGCGACGCGGGATGGCCGACTTCGTCGCGTTCGGCACCGACGCGGGCGGCTTTGCGTGGACGGAGAACCCGGCGCAGGAGTTCGCGTACCTCGTGCGCTACGGGATGACGCCGGCACAGGCGATCCGTACCGCGACGACGAACGCCGCCCGCCTGCTCGGCCGCGAGGCGGATCTCGGAACGGTCGCGGCGGGAAAGCTCGCGGATCTGGTGGCGGTCGAAGGCGATCCGCTCACAGATCCTGGCGCGTTTACGCGAGCGCGGTGGGTCATGAGATCAGGAGTCGTACAGACTCGGTAGTCGTTGGGGTCGGAGTCCAACGTCCATCGTTCAACCGCACCTGAAGCGGAGTGTGGACGTTGGACTCTTACCCCAATGTACGCAGCGTCGTTCAATGTTTGATCCCACCGAGTTGTACCCGTAGTGCAGCCAGGGCGTGGCTCAACTGATTCGCAACGGTTTGTGTGGACGTGCCGGTGATCGAGGCGATCTCCTTGTACGAGAGGTCGTGCACCACGCGAAGCAGCAGCACTTCACGCCGCCGCGGAGACAGCGCCGCGATAGCGCGCTCGAGCGCCGCGCGGAACTCGGTCTCCGGTAAGTCCGGGATGTCGTGGTGAAGCGGCGCTGACTCCGCAGCGGTGTCCGCCGCGCGCTCCTGCGCGCGCAGGTGGCGATGGTCGGAGATCGCGATGTTCCGCGCGAGACGAAATATCAGCCCCGTGACGGAACCGGTCTCACGCCATGAGCGCCGTCGCTCCCACAGGCGACAGAACGTCTCCTGCGCAGCGTCCTCCGCGGCGTCCTCCGAACCCGTGAGCCGGGCGAGGAAGAGCGTCAGCGGCGACCAGTAGCGCGCGAGCAGCGCGTCGAGCGCAGACGCGTCGTCCGCCGCCAGGCGTGCGAGCAGAGTTGCATCGGACGGCTGATCGTCATGCGCCATTCCGAGCAAAGGATTCTTCCCTTCGCCCGGAATGACAAGAGCCTACCGTCGCTTCGACGACCGCCTGACCCATTTCTGCCATTCGGCCTCGAGGCCGGCGAGGTCGTGCGGCAGCGTGATGCTGGTCGAGAGCACGTCGCTCACCGAGCGGCCTCGAGAGAGCTCATCGGCGAGCCGTCCCACGAACGACGGATCGTGCTCACGCATGAACGCGAGCACCGACACCGACTGCGCGACGAAGATCGGCGCGACTCCCGGAAGGCTCCTGCGGTCACGGCCCTGCCTCGGCCCCTCGACGCGCGCGCCCATCATGACGTCGTCGTCGAGTGCGTCGCGGCCGATGCCGGTGATCTGATCCGCGTTAGGCGGCGACGGCCAGCGCACGGCGAACAGCGTCACCAGCGGCAGTACTGCTTTCGAGCTCCCCTGAACTTCCGCCGTCGAGCGCGCGGCCGCGCCCGGTGACGCGAGCAGCCGAATCGCGCCTGCCTCGACCCAGGCCGGCAGCGGGACCGGAACACTCGAGCGCGACGGCCCGCTAGGTTGACTGTCCGCCGTTCGCTCGGGATCGGTCACACGCGCGCGGACCCACGTTTCGGCCGCGGTCGCGGCAAGCAGCGGCCTCGCGAGCAGCCGCGCCGCCACCGGATCGGGATCGCGCTGACTCCGGCGCTCGTCCCCCGATCGTTCTTGCCGAGCCGGGTACAGCGCCAGGGTGGCGAGCGGGACACCCCTCCATGTGGTCGAGTCGCGTCGCCGGGTCGTCGAATCGATCCGCACCGCGACGAGCGCCGGTGCGTCACCAAACAGCTCGCGATACCGCCACGCGACATCATCCATCACATCCCGGCTCCAGAGCACGGCCCGATGCTCTGCAAGCAGGTAGTAGGACGAGCCGCGCAGCACGAAGGTGGTGTCACCGTTCGCCGACGTGACGATCTCGCTCGTCGGTGCGGGATCGGGCGTGAACGATTCTTCCTTCCAGACGAAGCGCGAGCAGCCGGCGAGGAGCGTCGCTGCCAGCGCCAGTATGATCCGATATCTGGTCGTTAGGCTCATAGTGGTTGATTCATTTGCTTTGGGTCGCAGACGAAGGATCTTCGTCATTCCGATTGAGAGCTCCTTAGGACGCCGAGGGTCCTTCGCTTCGCTCAGGATGACAACTTCGTCGTACTTACCAGCCGGGCTGCAGCGTGAAGCCCCACACGCCACTTCGGCCCGGTCGCATGAACGGATGCGCGTAGTTCACCTCGAACACCGCGAAGCCGAAGAGGTTGACGCGCGCAGCCACACCCGTGCTCACGACCGGCGTGCGATCGCCGGAGAGCGTGGTGAAATCCCACACCGGTGCGCTGCCTTTCGTCCACGCGACGCCCGCGTCGACGAACGGCGCGATCTCGATCGGCGGCAGCGGGCTCGAGATCAGTCCGAACCCCCGCGTGCCGAACAACGGTATGCGCAGCTCGGCGTTCGCGACCGCGACTCTACTCCCAACGAGCCGATCGAACTGTGGGCACGAGCTTCCCGCGAGCTCGCCGCTCCCGCTGGAGACGCAATCGGCGTTCGAGAACGACTCGTAGCTGTAGCCGCGGACGAGTGACCCGTCACCGATGAAGAGCGCGCCCATGCGGTCACTCTCGGCGTCCTTTCCGTACATGCCGTAGTGGAGCCCGCGAACCGCGAGCGTGAACGGCTTGAAGAACATGTACTTCCGGTAGTCGGCGAGGAGCGACTGGAACTGTAGCGTCCCCGTCGTCGGCGTCACCTCGATGCGGTAACGCGAGCCCGCGATCGGTGATGTGAAGCCGAACGACGACGCGTCACCGACGAGCGCGACCGAGCCCTGCATGAGGCCAAGCGATGGCGGAGCGTCGAGCTCATCGACGCTCGAGCCGCCGTTGTAACCCTGCTGCACCGACTGAACGCTGTAGCCGTAGTGCGTGTAGCCCGTCGTGAACTCGATGCGACGCGTGTGCGAGAGCGGGTACTGCGCGATGAGTGACGCGTTGTCGACGGCGATGCGCTGGATCAGATACTCCACGCCGGTGTTCGTGTATGCGCCGTAGCCGTACATGTACGGCGTACGGGACACGTTCATGCCCCAGTTCCATCGCTGGCCACTGTTGATATAGAGCAGTTGGCCGCCGATGTCGCGTAGCTCGCCGGATGCCTGCACGGCGACACCGATCATCTGGTTGCCGAGCATGTCGCTGAAGAACGCTGACACGCCGCCGGAGAACTGTGTGCCGAGGAGGCTGTTCGTTCCGACGCCGACGGATGGCTGCGCCAATCCCGCGAGGCGAAACGCCGTTCGATACTCCTTCTCCTCGTACGCGGCGTTCGTCGGCAGTCCGTCGTCAGTGTCGGCGAGATACTCGGCGATCGTGCTGCGGACGTCGCGGCCGTCCGACGGCAGCACGGCCGCTGACTTGGCCCTCGATCTCACGTCGACAGTGTCCGGGCCATTCCCATCCATCCGATCGGCGACGCGACGCGTGCTGTCCGTCGCGAGCGGCTCACCCTGCGCACGTTCCGCAGGCAGCGCCGCAATGTGAAAGCCGGCCTTGTCGAACACGGAGAACAGCAGGCGGCCGGTCTCACGCGCGACGGAGATCGCCGGCGACGTGCCCGTTACGCCACTCACGCCGGTGGCGGTGCGAGTCACCCGATACATCGCACCGTCCGCCATCGCCAGACGATAGACATCGGCGTACCCGGCGTGGCCCGACACGAAGTACAGCGACGTTCCATCCGCCGAGAATTGCGGGTTCAGGTGCTTGCCGTCGAGCAGCGTGCGGAGTACGCGGATGCGGCCGGAAGCGACGTCGATCGTCGCGAGACGCAGACTCGAGAAGCGCAGTCGCTCGAAGTCGCTCCCAACGCCAGCGGAATCGGGGCCGCTTGCGCGATCGGTCACGAACGCGATCGTCTGACCGTCGGGCGACCAGGCCGGCTGCAGGTCCGCGAACCGGTCGTTCGTCAGCATCCGCAAGGCGCCGGTGCGCAGATCGAACAGGTACAGGTCACTCAGCCCGCCCTTCATGCCGGAGAACGCGAGTTTGCTGCCATCCGGCGACCACGCGACCGTCGTGATTGCGCCGACGTCCTTCGGCTTGATGCGTCGCTTGACCTTGTGCGACTCGACGTCGAGCAGGTCGATCTCGTTATCGCCGTTCGAGTACGTCACGAACGCGAGCTGCTTCGCGTCCGGAGACCAGCTGCCTGCGGAATAGAGGAAGCTGAGCGCGTCGAAGTGCGTGGCGACTCCGGGCGCGGCCAGCTTGCCGAGGACCTTGCCGTTCAATGCGTCGGCGACGTAGAGGTCCACGCCGGTGAGATCGCGCGTCGAGAAGAACGCGACGAGCCGACCGTCCGGGCTCACCGCAGGCGAAACGTTGTAGTCGCCCGTGCGTCCCGAACCGAACACGACGCGATCTCCACTCTCCGTCGGGCGCGTGCGTCCCGCGAGGAGCGGCGCGTATTGCGTGCGGATCGACGCGCGCCACCGCGTGGACAGCGAGTCCGTCGACATACCGAGCACCGATTTGATGGCGTTGTCGAAGCCGGCCTGGAGCGACGCCCGGTAGATGCGCGGGATGGTCTCGTCGCCCCACGTGCCGCCGATGTATGCCCAGAGCGCCTGGCCGTATCGGTACGGGAAGTACTTCGAACCGTCGTTCAGCTGCTTGATCGTCGGCACGTCATCGCGCAGCACGGCGTCGCGCAACCACATCGCGGTGTGCGGGTCGGTGTTCCCTAACGACAGGTATTCGGCCATGCCTTCGACGAGCCAGAGCGGCAACCGCTCGAGCGACCCGCCCGTGTTCGCCTTGGAGAAGGCGATGTCGTACTGGAACACGTGCACCATCTCGTGGCCGAGGATGTGGTCGTTGTCGGCGTACGATCCGGTGAGGGGCATGACCATGCGGTCCAGGAGCGACTCCGTCACACCGCCCGTTCCCTCATCGAGCTGGTCGGCGATGACGTTCGTCTGCTGAAAGTCCGGCTGATCCGCGTACAGGACGATCGGCTTGCGCTCGCTCAGGGGATGGTTGAAGAGCGACGAGAGCCGCGCGTTCCAGCGCTCGAGCATGCGGGCGGCGTCCTGCACCGCCGGCTTCTCACTCTCGTAGTAGTGCACGTCGAAGTGCGGCGTGCGCAGGATCTCGAACTTGAACTTCTCGTACTGGACCTTGTTACGGCCGAAGTACTGGCCGTGGGCCGTGGAGGTCGCGGCGGGAAGTCCCAGAATCGCGACCGAGAGCCGGAAGAGAGAGAGCTGTTTCATGGTAGTCGTGGTGGAGATACGTCACCCAAGCGGTGCCGTTCTGTTCTTACAACACACGAGCACGCGGCTACCCTACTGCGTTGCGTTGCTTCCGGGGCCACACGGCTCGCGGGGTGACCCCGCGGGACGGACGCGGTGCCGCTGGCATCCTCGGCGACCATGGGCGTCAGTGGCGCCTAACGGCTCGAACGGGGTCAGGGTATCGGCCGACTCGCGTGTTCACTTGGCGTCACGTCGAAACGACGCCGGCAGCCAACCCGCGAATGGTTCGCGACTGCCCGCCGGCGACCTCCCGGAGCACAAGCAATGACGCGTAGCAGAATTCACGCGTGGTCTCGTCTCTTCCTGACTGCCACGCCCCTCATCGGCGCCGCGTGCGGCGAGCTGATGAACCCCGACCGGTCGTCGCTCTCGGCGAGCGCGCTGACCGCCGCATTCAGGACCGTGCCCGTCGGGTACGGCGATCTCACGAGCAGCTACGTCGGCACGCCCGCTGCGAGCGTGCCGAGCGCCGGCTTCTGGCTCGGCGGCGGTCGGGAAGCCAGCCTGGAACGCGGCGCGTTCATGGGCGGTGGCCTTCAGGCCGCGCTCGTCGGCGATGCCGGCGGCTTCGGTCGCGGGTTCGGCCATCAGGGACCGTTCGGCGGCGGGGCGGCCTGTACCGGCACGTTCAGCTCGGCGACGGGTCGCGTGACCTGCGAGCCCGTGACGCGTCACGGCCTAACGATCGCGCGCACGGCGCATTACAAGAATGCAGCCGGCGCGGTGCAGGAGGCATTCGACTCGGCCACGACAAACAGCGTGAACCTCCAGACGACCGTGACGGGTACGGTGACGTACACGCCGGACAGCACGTCGGGCCGAGGTCGCGGTGGTCCGGCCGGTGCGCGTGGTGGCGCCTGTTGGGGCGATGGACGCGGAGCCGGCGGACTCCTCCTCGGCGACACCGCCACGATCGTGAGCGCGACGACGACCGTGAACAACTCGAGCGATCGTACGGTCACGGGCCTCGCGCAGGGCAGCACGCAGCGCACGATCAACGGCACGTCGCGCGGGCAGGAATCGACCACTGGTGAGTCGAGCCGCGGCACGTTCACGGCGACGCGAGTCGTCGGCGACACGACGACGGGCGTGATCATTCCGATCACGACGGACGGGAAGAGCTACCCGACGGCGGGCACGGTGATTCGCGCGATGCAGGCGAGCCTGACGTACACGGGTCAGGCGGCTGCCTCCGTGACGCGACGCGAGGTCATCACGTACGACGGCAGCGCGACTGCGACTGTGGTGATCACGGAGAACGGCACGACACGTAACTGCACTCGCCCCCTCCCGAGAGGTCCGCTGACGTGCAGCTGATCCTCGAGGTGACAGCACACGATCGACGCTGATTGCTCCGGAATGAAGACGGGGTGCCACGCTTTGGCGACCCGTCTTCGCATCTCGAGCCTCTCTACCGCTTCAGTTGCTGAAGCTTCAGACGCAGAGGAGAGCAGAGAGAACGGCTCGAGGAGGGCCGCAGAGGGCGGCTTCGCCGTCATGCTGCCCGTCCGGGTCTGATGGATCAGGGGGAACGGCCGCCCGGACGCCACAGTCCCGTTAGGCTGTCCTCCAGATCAGCAGAGTCGGTCGAACCGCGCGCGGCGCCCTCCGCGTCCCTCTGCGTAGCAGTTCCTCTCTCTCCCCTCTGCGTCAAAGGCTTTTCCAGCAGGCGCCCCGTTAGAGGTGTTCGCCAGGAAGCCACGGAGCCAGACGTTCTCGAAGAGTGCGGAGCGCCTTCCCCATCTGCGCTTCGACCGTCTTCACGGAGACGCCGAGCTGCGCCGCGATCTCTGCGTACTTGAGTCCGTGGACCCGACTGAGCTCGAACACCTCTCGGCAGCGATCCGGCAGCGACTGCACCGCCCTCTGGATCGCGACGTCCAACTCGCCCTCGACCACCTCGGCGTCCGCGTGCGGCGTCGACGAGACCTCTGCCTGAACTTCGGGCTCGCTCCGCTGCTCGATCTTCAGATGGCGTAAATGGTTGAGCACCCGGTTCCGCGTCGCCTGAAACAGGTACGCCTGCGGGGAGCCGTCGGGCGCGAGCGACTCGCGACGGCGCCAGAGCTCGAGCATGACGTCCTGCACCAGCTCCTCCGCCACCGCCCTATCCCGCAGCATCCGCTCGGCCGTCCCGACGAGTGGCCCGTACCAGGTGCGGAAGATCTCATCGAACGCCGTCGTGTCACCCTGGCGCAGGCGGACGAGAAGATCAGACACAACGGGAACCGGGAAAGGGGAACAGGGACCGGGAAACGACCAACGGCGGGTGGGGTAGCTGGGCGCGGCGGGGTCAGATTCGAATTCCGGACCAGAACGGGAGATCGTCGCGATGCCTGCGGAATTCGAGTCTGACCCCTTGGCGCAGCGAGTGCGTCCGTGACTAGCGGTTTGGCTGATGGCTGATGGCTGACAGCTGCCGCGGACGGATCAGCCGCGCCGCGGCTCGTAAGGGTACGGCCAATGTCGAGTGTATATACTCATGCATTCCCGCATCCTCTATAGCGCCCGAGCCGAATGGCAAACCTGACGCCCGACCCCTCGCAGCCCGGTCAGATAGCCGATTGGGAAGCCCTCGCCCGGTACTTCGCGGGTGAGAGCTCCGAGGTGGAGCGCGTGGCGGTGCGGCAGTGGCTCGACGCGAACCCGGAGCAGGCTGCGGCGTTCGCGGCGTTGAACGACGCGAGTGGGCGACTCATGCGCGCCACGCCACCGGACCTCGACGTCGAAGCCGCCTTGCGACGGGTTACCGAACGACGGGACGCCGCAGGTGTGATCCCGATCGGCTCGCGCCGCCCAGCCGCTCGACCGGTCGTACCGCTGTCCGCCCCGCGCCGATGGCAGCGATTCGTCATGCCCGCAGCCGCCGCAGCGGTGCTCGCGGTCGGGGCCCGGCTCTATTGGCACTCGCAGCAAGCGCCCGGGTATACCCCTGCCACGGCGGCGCAGGTCATCGCGACGACCGTCGGGCAGCGCGATTCCGTCCGCCTCCCAGACGGAACACGCGTGGTGATGGCGCCCGAGAGTCAGCTCACGGTGGCAGCGGGGTACGGTAACGACATGCGTGCGGTGGAGCTCCGAGGCGAGGCGTACTTCGACGTGGTTCACGACGAAGCGCGCCCATTCGTCGTACGCGCCGGCGATGCATCCATCCGCGACCTCGGCACGACGTTCACCGTCCGCACGGCGGATGGTCAGGGCGTTCGGGTCGCCGTCACGTCAGGCCTCGTTTCGCTCTCGCCCGCGCAGTCCGCCGGCGACTCGGTTGTGCTTCAGCCCGGGGACGCTGGAACGCTCGGCGCCGACGGTCGCGCGCTCGTTGAACGTGGCGGCGCCGCCGAGCCGGACACGGCGTGGACGCGCGGTCGCCTCGTGTTCCGCGAAGCCCCCGTCTCGGTCGTTCGTTCGGAGGTGCGGCGCTGGTATGGCATCGATCTGCAGCTCGACCCGTCGTTCGCGTCGCGGCACCTCTCGATGACGTTCGACGGCGACCCAGCGGACCGTGTGCTCCAGGTCATCGCGCTCACCCTCGGCGCCGAAGTCGAGCGGCAGGGCAATACCGCGGTCATCCGACCGAGCCCAGCACGCCCGCGATGAGCGTCCGGGGCCGAGCTGCGGCGTTAGGTATCATCGTCGCGTTCACCGCCGGCGCGGCGCCCGCGTCGGCGCAGTCTGCCTGCAGCGCTCGCGGCAACATCGCATCACGCGTCGCCGCACGCGAGTGGCCGGCGCCGCTCGATCGTGAGGTGACGCTCCAAGGCGACAGTCTCACCCTGCGTGAAGGGCTCGCCCGTCTCGCCACTGCGGCTCGCGTTAGGCTTTCCTATGTCGCCGAGCTGTTGCCGCTGGATCGCCCGCACTGCCTCTCCTACCGGGCGGTGGCCGCGGGCGAGGTGCTCGACGATCTGCTTCGCGGAACGCAGGTCGAGCCGGTCATCGCCGGCGACGATCAGGTCGTGCTCGCACCGTCGCGGCGCATGGCTGCCGCCGTACCGGACGATGAGGTTCAGCTCGACCGGCGCGCGAGCATGCTCGATCGCGTCGTCGTGCTCGGCGCGGCGGAGTCGGCGCCGGATCGATCCATGCCGGTCGCCGTGGCCGTCGTCGGCCGCGAGAAGCTCGCGCAGCAGGAGAGCGCTTCGCTCACGCACATCCTCGACGGCGCGGTGCCGGGCCTGTGGATGTGGCAGTCATCGCCGAACTCGCTCGCCGCACGGTACGGCAGCGTTCGCGGGGCGAGCTCGTTCGGGTTGAGCCATCCGAAGATCTACGTCGACGGCATCGAGGTCGCGAATCCGCTGCTCGTGAAGCAGTTCGATCCGTCGACCATCGAGCGCATCGAAGTCATTCGAGGACCACAGGGCGCCGCGCTCTACGGCGCTGACGCGATCAGCGGCGTCATCAACATCGTCACGCGCCACGATGGCGCAGCAGCGAACGGTCAGCGACTGCAGTTGCGCAGCACCGCTGGGGTCACGGGAAGCGAGTTCGCGTCCGGGGACGTGCTCACGCAGCAGCACGGTCTGACGTTTCGCACCGGTACCTCAGAGCGCTCGGGTGGTTTTGGGCTGAGCGTCACGACGCTCGGTGCGTACATCCCCGGCGCGTTCTCGCGGACGATCGCCGGGAATGGTGGATTCCGGGTCATCGGTTCGCACTCGGTTTTCACCGGTACCGCTCGGCTCCTCTCGGAGGACGCTGGCACGCCCCGGAATCCGTTGCTGTCGGAGCTTGCGCCGCTGACCAGTGCCGGCGTCCTCCCAAGGCAGCCGATTCACCGCGGCGGCGGGCGTCCGGGCGATCAACCGCGCTACATGCGTTCGGGGACGGTCAGGGGGCCGAACGGGCCGACGACGTCGTCCGGGTTCATGTCCCCGACGCTTCACGATACCGCTGCGACACAATCGGTGCGGCAGTACACCATCGGCACGACACTCAGCGTCACGCCTAACGACCGATGGACGCACGCGTTCGTGTTCGGCGTCGATGGCTATCGGCTGCGGAACCCGAGCGTCGACAATGGCCCGATTCCGTCAGCGGTCGATTCGGCGCTGACGGCGGCGCAGGGCGGGTCCGACCGCGTCACCGCGCGAGTGAGCAGCACCGTGAGGTTCGGTGCGCTCGAATCTGCGACCGCGGATCTGACCGTCTCGGCCGAGCATTCGGCGGCGCGCGAGGAGAGCCTGGTGCGAACGATGATCGCGGGCGATATCGCGAGCTCGAAGCCCGGCGAGTGGCAATCGCACGGCGGTGCCACGTTGACCGGTTGGCGCGCGAACTCGGGCGTCGTCGCCCAGGCGAACACGTCGCTGCGAAACCGACTGTTTCTCACTGCGGGGATGCGCGTCGAGCGTGTCGAGTCGCTCGTGGGGCTGTCACATGTCGCAGCGCTGCCGATGATCGGCGGTGCGATGGTGGGTGACCGCGGCGACGTGACGCTCAAGGTCCGCGCGGCGTACGGCAAAGGCATCCGGCCGGTCGAAGGCGCCATTCGAGAGCTGGCGCTCGGTGGACGCCGTACTGCGCTCGTCACCTATGACCTCGCGCCGGAGCAGCAGTCCGGCGTCGAGGCGGGCGCTGACCTTTTTCTCGGGCGCACGCTCGGGCTGCACGTCACGCGCTTCGATCAGCGCGCGACGGGACTCATCCAGTCCGTCGCGGTCGCGATCCCGTGGGAACGCGATGGTGGTCCGGGCATCGACGACAACCTGACCGGCACGTACGTGGCGTATCAGCTCCAGAATGTCGGAGAGATCGGCAATCGCGGGTGGGAGCTCGAAGGCTCGGCGGATCTCGGCCGCTTGGCACTCTCCGGAACGCTCTCGCTCGTAGATAGCCGAGTGCTGCGCCTTGCGAACGGGTACAGCGGTGATCTCCAGCCGGGTGACAGGATGCTGGACGTGCCGGCACGGACGATGACGCTCGCCGGATCGTGGACGGGTCGTCGCTGGTTCACGTCGCTCTCGGTGTCGCGAGCGATGGATTGGACCGGCTACGATCGCCTGGCGCTCGCCGAGTCCCTAACGAGTACCGATGTTGCGCCGGGTGAGCTCGTCGAATCCGATCTGCGAAGCTTCTGGCGCGAGTACGACGGTGTCACACGGCTTCGCGCGACGTTCTCGCGTGATCTGTTCCGCGGGCTCGCGTTCGTGATGACGGGCGACAATCTGCTCGGTCGTCAGCGCGATGAACCCGATAACGTCACGGTCATCCCCGGCCTGACGGTGACGGCGGGCGTGAAGGCGAAGTTCTAGCGCTGTCATTCCGAGCGCAGCGGCCGTAGCCGCGCAGTCGAGGCATGTCCTGAGGAGCGCAAGCGAAGGATCCTCGTCGCCCTTCAGAGCGATGTCATCCTGAGCGCAGCGAAGGATCTTCGTCGTCCTGAGCGAGGGCCTGGGCTTGACCCGTCGCACGGGGTACTCGCCGCGGTGGCGAGCGAGGCAGGCGTACTTCACAGCG
>Ga0075430_100003907_pt1 | contig 12566 bp, 12 predicted proteins | sample RhiMetdeltSRZDD4_FD_75294 | JGI IMG/M metagenome (GOLD analysis project Ga0075430, IMG submission 75294) | Populus rhizosphere microbial communities from Tennessee, USA - Rhizosphere MetaG P. deltoides SRZDD4 | ecosystem: Host-associated > Plants > Roots > Rhizosphere > Soil | place: USA... | reverse complement strand
TGCACCGACTCGCGCGCGGCGCGGTCGAAGATCACCTCCCAGCACGTCGTCACTCCGATGGGTACGCCGGCGGCGTTGACCACCCCGTTGCCGCTACCGGGCACGAAGTAACCGGCCCGGTCGGCGTAGGACGACAGATGCTTGAAGAAGCTGCGCCACGGCAGGTATTCGCCGAACGGCTGGACGATCTTCTTGTCGTGCCGGTCGGCCGGGCCGGTCCCGGGATTCCAGACGATCACAGAGTTCGACGACACCGGGTTGTCGGGACTGTAGCCAGGAGCGGCGACGACGCCACCGACGAGGATCGGCGCGTTGATCGCCGCGGCGGCGGTGTTTATCTCGTCGCGGGCGTCTGGGTTGACCAGCGGGTCGATATCGGAGGAGTTCTCCGGCCAGATGACCACCATCGGCTGTGGCGCCCGACCGGCGTGCACATCGTCGGCAAGCTGAATCGTTTGGCGGACATGGTTGTCGAGTACGGCGCGACGTTGCGCATTGAACTCCAGCCCGAGCCGCGGCACGTTGCCCTGCACGGCGGCCACGGTGATCGCCGGGTCGTCGCCGGCGCCCAGGCCCGACTGTCGGACATGCGGCCACGCCAACGCGGTGGTCAGCAGCACGGCACTGATACATACACCGGGCAGCAAGACCGCGGGCGGTGCCGCGGTTTGGCTGTCGTCGTGTCGCCACCACTCAACGATTTCGAAAGTTATTGCGGCCAAGCTGAATCCGGTCAGCACGACGGCGAATGACAGCAGTGGCGCACCGCCGAGTTGCGCTATCGACAGCAACGGGCCGTCAGTTTGGCTGAAACCGACTACCCCCCAAGGAAATCCACCGAAGGGCACAGAGGACTTGAGCCATTCCTGGGCCACCCACAGCGCGGCGAACCAGAACGGCCAACCCGACAAGCGTCGCACGGCGACAGCGGCCAATCCGAACAGCGCCGGGAACAGCGCCTGCACGATGCACAACGCGATCCACGGGATTGCACCGACGAACCCGCCAATCCAGGGCAGGAGCGGAAGATAGAACACCAGCCCGAAGAGGAACCCGTATCCGAATCCACCGGCCAGCGTGGTGGATTCGCGCGTCAGCACCCAGGCCAGCAAGCCGAACGCGGCGATGGCCATGAACCACCAGCCGAATGGCGGGAAGCTCACACACAGCGCTACGCCTGCGACGATGGTGACACCCAGCTGCGCCAGCCGGTCCACCACCGCCTGACCGAATCGCCTCGCCCAAGCGGGGATTCTGGCTGACTTGTCAGACGCGGCAGGCTCAGGGCCGGCCTCGTCATCGACGGAGTCGACGTCGTCGTCGGATTCGTCGTCGTCGTCGACGGGCGGAAAGATGTCAGTGTCGTCGGTGGCGCGGCCCCAATCGCGTCGACGGTTTGATTTAGCCATGAATGACGGCACCCCGATGAACCGTCTGCCGGCAGCGCGGCAACGGGTCCTCGAGTCGCGGCAGGGCGGGCACGCGGGAGCGCTGGTCGGTCGACCACCGCTGCACCGCGTCGGCCGGGGCGCTGACTTCCAACTCGTCGGCTTCCCAAACTGCGTATGACGCCGGGGCGCCGGGGACGAGAGTTCCGATGACCCCGTCGCGGGCGCCGCCAGCACGCCATGCGCCGCGCGTCGCGGCCGCGAACGCGGCTCGCGCTGACACGGCACTGCCTGGAGTGCGGTGCCGAATCGCAGCGCGCACGGTCGCCCACGGATTCAGGCCCGTCACCGGGCTGTCCGAGCCGAACGCGATTGGCACGCCTTGGGATGCTAGCAGCGCAAACGGGTTCAGCTTCATGCCTCGGTCAGAGCCGAGGCGTTGTACATACATGCCGTCCTCGCCGCCCCACAGCGCATCGAAATTCGGCTGCATGCTGGCGAACACTCCCCACGCCCCGAGCCGCGCCGCTTGTTCCTCGGTGACCATCTCGAGGTGCTCGAGCCGGTGTCCGCAGCGCGCCACCGCCGGGGCACCGAACTGGTCGACGACACGCTCGAGTGCGGTGACGACGGCGGTGACCGCGGCATCACCGATGACGTGGAAGCCCGCGGTGACGCCGGCGTCGGTGCAGGCACGGAGATGGGCGGTGATCGCGTCGACGTCGAGGTACGCATTGCCCCGGCAGTGCGGCGCGTCGTGGTACGGCTGGTGCAGCCATGCCGTGCGCGAGCCGAGTGCGCCGTCGACGAACAGGTCGCCGGCCAACCCGCGGGCGCCGGTGCGGTCGATCAACTCACGGGCCTGTTCGGCCGTGGTGACGTGTTCACCCCAGTAGCCGACGATGTCGACGCCGTGCTCGGTGTCGCGAGCCTCGGACCAGTCGTCGATGCCGCCGATGTCGGGGCCCGCGCATTCGTGTACGGCGACGATGCCGAGGGCTGCGGCGGCATCGAGGGCGGCCAGCCGCGCTTCGTGGCGCTGCGCGGGGGTCAGCCGGCCGCGGGCGGCGGCGCGCACCAGGTGGTGGGCGTCGCTGGTCAATGGCCGCTGCGGATCGAACCCTGCCGCCCCGGCCAGTCCCGGCGCGAGCCTGCGCAGCGCAGTGGATGCCGCCGCGGAGTGCACGTCGACGCGGGCCAGGTAAGCCGGCCGATCGCCGACGACGCCGTCGAGGTCGTCAGTGCTGGGGGCGGTGTGCGCGGGCCAGCCGGATTCGTCCCAGCCGTGTCCCCAGATGGGCCCGTCGGGATGAGCGCGCACGTAGCCGGCGATGAGGTCGAGACAGTGCCGCAGTGAGGTCGCGTGGCGCAGGTCCAACCCGGAAAGCGTCAGTCCAGTGGCGGTGAGATGGACGTGGCTGTCGACGAACGCCGCCGCGACGAATGCGCCGTCGAGGTCGACGATCTCGGCGTCGGGATATTGGGCGCGGCCGACGTCGTCTCTGCCGAGCCACGCAACGATGCCGTCGGTTACCGCCATCGCCGTGGCGTCGGGCATCGCGGGGCTGTGCACCCGCCCGTTAAGAAGAAGGGTCGTCACTCTATTCGGGCTTGCGCTCCACGGCCTGGGGTTTGACATCGACGACGTCGATCACCTCGCCGTCGATGAAATCGCCGCGGCCTGCGGCGTCATATCCCCAGCCGGGAGCGGCTGCACCTGCGGCGGCGATCAGCGGAACCCGCCGGGCCGCCATCGCGGTGACGAGCGGGCGGGCGGCGGCGCGGGTCGGCGGCAGCAGCAACAGCGCACCCAGCACGGAGCTGGCCAGACCGGGGATCACAACGAGCACGGTACCCAGCGCGACGAGCAGGCTGTCGGCCGCCGCTCCCTGCACCTTGGCCGCGGTCAGGCCGGACTGCAGCCGGCGAATGTGCCGCTTGACCTGCGACCCGGCCAGCGCGAGCCCGACGATGAACGTGCCGAGCAGCGCCAGGACGGTCCAGCCGAAGCCGACCGTCGACGTCAGGGCGACGAGCACCGCGAGCTCGACAACCACGTAAAGGACAAATAGCCGCATCGCCATGTAGGTGGAACGTCTGGAGGATGCACCAGGGTTCCGTAGATTGACCGGCGTGAAGACGATCCAGATCGACACCCCGGCTGGCCCGATCGATGCGCTGCTGAGCGTTCCCGACGGAGGGGGTCCCTGGCCCGGAGTCGTCGTTGTCCACGACGCGATCGGATATGCCCCCGACAACGAGTCGACGTCGGCGCGCATCGCGGCGGCGGGATTTGTCGCCATCACACCGAACTTGTATTCGCGCGGCGGCAGGACGCGATGCATCACCAGAGTCTTTCGGGAGCTGCTGAGCCAACGCGGCCGCGCCGTCGATGACATCCTCGCCGCCCGCGATCACGTGCAGTCGATGCCGGAGTGCACCGGCTCCGTCGGCGTGGTCGGGTTCTGCATGGGCGGCCAATTCGCATTGGTGATGTCGCCCAAGGGTTTTGGCGCGTCGGCACCGTTCTACGGCACGCCGCTGCCCCGCCACCTCAGTGAAACCCTGGACGGCGCGTGCCCGATTGTGGCCAGCTTCGGCCGCCGCGACCCACTCGGGGTGGGCGCGCCCGCACGGTTGCGCAAGGTCGTCGACCACAAGGGCATCGCCGCCGATATCAAGGTCTATCCCGATGCGGGCCACGGTTTCGCGAACAAGCTGCCGAACCAGCCACTACTTCGGATCACCGGCTTCGGCTACAACGACGCGGCGACCGAAGACGCCTACCGGCGAGTGTTCGCGTTCTTCAACGAGCACCTGGCTAGCTCGCGGGCTTGATCTCCAGGCCGATGTGGACCCTGTCGATGCCGCCTCTGACCAGCGAATGCGGGATGAACCACCAGGCGTGCCACCAATAGCGCTTGACGACGGCGTCGTAGACCTTGCGAGTCTGGTCCTTGGGCAGCACCCGGGCCACTGCCTCGACCGGCTCCCCTTTGGGTCGGCCCAAGCCGCCGGAGCGCTGGATCGTCACGCGCGGCGTGTTGCGGATCCGCTTGGTCTTCCACGACCCGTCATCGGTGATGACGAGCAGCTTGTCGCCGTCCGGCGCACCCCATACGGCGGTCGGCTTCGGCCTGCCGTCCTTGGTGAAGGTCGTCAGCCGGATGTACTTGGACCCAGCGACGTCGGCGAACGTGTCCGCCATGGCTCAGGCCGCCCTCAGCTCGATGGTCACGTTGTTCTTCATTCCCCCGCGCAGCTTTGAGAAAACGTTGAACGTCTTGCCCAACAGCCCATACCGCTTGCCAATGGCGTCGTAGGTAGCGCCGTTGGCCGACTTGTCCAGGATCGATGCGGCGGCGTCGATGGTTTCGCTCTTGGGATTGCCGCGCATATCGCATGCGGCCAGCGTGACCCGCGGCGTGTTGCGGATGCGCTTGACCTTCCACGACTGCTCCTGCGTGATGACGACCAACCGATCGCCATCGGGCGCCGCCCAGATGGGCGTCGGCTTCGGCCGGCCGTCCTTGGTGAACGTGGTCAGCAGGATGTACTCGGACTTGGCAACTTCGGCAAAGGTGACTGGCACTAGACCAACCTAGCCTTCGAGTTCGCCTTCAGTTTCGAGGAGAACTGCGCGCAGCCCGTCGAGCGTGGCCTGTTCCGGTTGCGCCCACATCCCCCGACCTGCCGCCTCCAGCAGCCGCTCCGCCATGCCGTGTAGCGCCCACGGGTTCGACTCCGCCATGAACTTGCGGTTCTCGTCGTCGAGCACGTACTCCTGCGTCAGCCGCTCGTACATCCAGTCGGCCATCACTCCGGCGGTTGCGTCGTAGCCGAACAAGTAGTCGACGGTGGCGGCCATTTCGAACGCGCCCTTGTAGCCGTGCCGCTGCATCGCATTGATCCAGCGCGGGTTGACGACGCGGGCCCTGAACACGCGTGTCGTCTCTTCCGACAGCGTGCGGGTCCGCACCGCGTCGGGCCGGGTGTTGTCGCCGATGTAGGCGGCTGGCGATTGGCCGGTCAACGCTCGCACGGTGGCGACCATCCCGCCGTGATATTGGAAGTAGTCGTCGGAGTCGGCGATGTCGTGTTCACGGGTGTCGGTGTTCTTGGCTGCCACCGCTATTCGTCGGTATTGCCGATTCATGTCGTCGGCGGCGGGGGCACCGTCAAGCCCCCGCCCATATGCGAAGCCGCCCCACGCGGTGTAGACCTGCGCGAGGTCGGCGTCGTCGCGCCAGTTGCGGCTGTCGATCAGTTGCAGTAATCCGGCCCCGTAGGTGCCCGGCTTCGAACCGAAAATCCTTGTGGTGGAGCGCCTTACGTCACCATGCTCGGCCAGGTCGGCTTGTGCATGCGCGCGCACGTAATTGTCATCAGCGGGCTCATCAAGGCCAGCGACCAGGTGCACCGCATCGTCGAGCATCGTCACAACGTGTGGGAATGCGTCGCGGAAGAAGCCGGAGATGCGGACGGTGACGTCGATGCGGGGCCTGCCGAGTTCGGCCAGCGGGATCGGCTCCAGGTCCACCACTCGCCGTGACGCGTCGTCCCAGATCGGCCGAACGCCCAGCAACGCAAGCACTTCGGCGATGTCGTCGCCCGCGGTGCGCATCGCCGAGGTGCCCCACACCGACAGCCCGACCGATTGCGGCCAGTGGCCGTAGTCGGCGCGGTAACGATCCAGCAGCGAATCGGCCATCGCCACACCGGTTTCCCACGCCAGCCGCGACGGCACCGCCTTGGGGTCGACGGAGTAGAAGTTGCGGCCGGTCGGTAGCACGTTGACCAGACCGCGCAGCGGTGAGCCTGACGGCCCGGACGCGATGAACCGACCGTCGAGCGCCCGCAGGATCTGGCCGATCTCCCCCGCCGTCTCGGCCAGCCGCGGCACCACCTCGGTGGCAGCGAACCGCAGTATGCCCGCTATGACAGGATCGTCGGTCAGCGTGTCGACGGCCGCTGCGTCCCAACCGGTTTCCTGCAGGGCCGCTACCAGCTCACGAGCTCGGGCCTCGGCGGTGTCGACGGTGGCGCGGTCGTCGTTGCCGTCCTCGGCCAGGCCAAGCGCCTGTCGCAGCCCCGGCACGGTCTGATCACCACCGAACAACTGCCGCGCCCGCAGAATGGCCAACACCAGATCGAGTTCGACACTGTCCGTGGGCTTTTGACCGAGAACGTGAAGCCCGTCGCGGATCTGGACGTCCTTGATCTCGCACAGCCAGCCGTCGACATGCAGCAGCATGTCATCGAACGAGTCATCCTCGGGGCGCTCGTCCAATCCGAGGTCGTGGTCCATCTTCGCTGCGCGCATGAGCGTCCAGATCTGTTGACGGATCGCGGGCAACTTGTTCGGGTCGAGCGCGGCGATGGTGGCGTGCTCGTCGAGCAGTTGTTCCAATCGCGCGATGTCGCCGTAGGTTTCGGCGCGTGCCATCGGTGGAATGAGGTGGTCGACCAGCGTGGCGTGCGCGCGGCGCTTGGCCTGCGTACCCTCCCCCGGGTCGTTGACCAGAAACGGGTAGATCAGCGGCAGGTTGCCCAGGGCGGCGTCGGCACCACACGCCGAGGACATGCCAAGGGTCTTGCCCGGCAGCCACTCCAGATTGCCGTGCTTGCCGAGGTGCACGACGGCGTCCGCGCTGAAACCGGCGTCGATCCAGTGGTAGACCGCCAGATAGTGGTGGCTGGGCGGCAAGTCAGGGTCGTGGTAGATGGCGACGGGGTTCTCGCCGAACCCTCGCGGCGGCTGGACGATCAGCACGAGATTCCCGTCCTGCAGGGCGGCGATGACGATCTCGCCGTCGGGATCCCGGCTTCTGTCGACGAACAGCTCGCCCGGCGGCGGGCCCCAGTGCTTGACGACCGCGTCGGTGAGCTCATGTGGCAGCGTCGCGAACCATTCGCGATACTCCTTGGCCGGTAACCGGATCGGGTTGCCGCTCAGCTGCCTGTCGGTCAGCCAGTCGGGATCCTGGCCGCCGCGCTCGATCAGCGCGTGGATCAACGCGTCGCCGTCCTCGGCGTCGACGCCCGGAACATCGCCGATCACGTATCCCGCGTCGCCCATGGCGCGCAGTAACGCGATCGCGCTGGCCGGGGTGTCCAGCCCGACAGCGTTGCCGATGCGAGCGTGCTTGGTGGGGTATGCCGAGAACACGACCGCCACACGTTTGTCCGACGCCGGAATCGCCCGCAGCCGGGCGTGTTTGACGGCCAGTCCGGCGACGCGGGCGCAGCGTTCCGGATCGGCGACGTAGGAGATCAGCCCCTCGTCGTCGATCTCCTTGAACGAGAACGGAACCGTGATGATGCGGCCGTCGAATTCAGGAACCGCGACTTGGGTGGCGACGTCGAGGGGTGACAGCCCGTCGTCGTTGTCCTGCCACTGCGCACGCGAACTCGTCAGGCACAGGCCCTGCAGGATCGGGATGTCCAGCGCGGCAAGATGGGCCACGTTCCAGGTGTCGTCGTTGCCGCCGGCGGTAACGGCCGCCGGGGTGGCACCGCCCGCGGCCAGCACGGTGGTCACCATCGCGTCCGCGCTGCCCAGCACGTCGAGCAGCTCCGGTTCGGCCGTGCGCAGCGAAGCACAGAACACCGGCAGCGGCCGGCCGCCGGCTTCCTCGATCGCTTGGCATAACGCCTCGATGTAGGCGGTATTGCCCGCAAGGTGCTGGGCGCGGTAGTAGAGCACCGCGATGGTCGGGCCGTCATTGCCTGTTGACGCTCTCTGGAGGACACCCCAACTCGGCGTGGTCTCCGGCGGCGCGAAACCAAAGCCAGTCATCAACAGCGTGTCGCAGAGAAACGCGTGCAGCTGTCGCAGATTCGGTACGCCGCCTTGGGCGAGATAGACATGGGCTTGCAGCGCTACGCCGGCCGGAGTCGTGGAATGCCCCATCAGGTCGGCATCCGGCGACTGCTCGCCGCTGACGACGACTGTCGGCATACCGCTTGCCACCACGGTGTCGATGCCGTCCTGCCAGGCGCGGTACCCGCCAAGGATGCGGATGACGGCGATGTCGGCGCCGGCCAGCAGCTCGGCAAGCTCACCGTCGACCAGCCGCGACGGGTTCGCCCACCGATAGCGCGCCCCGCTTGCGCGGGCGGTGATCAGGTCGGTGTCGGACGTCGACAGCAGCAGCACGGTGGGCTCTTGCACCCACCATTCGTACCGCACGCACGAAACGGGGTGCGGACTAGCGTGGGGTAGGTGAGCGCGACCTTCGCGGCGGGCACACCACATCCGTCGTTGCGCGGCGTGGTGCTTCGCTATGAGGGATACGAGGAACAGGTGGCCGGGCCGACGACGTTCCGCGAGCTGCCCTGCACGTTCGTCCCGGTGATCATCGACCTCGACGCGGGGTGGTCGGTCGCCCATCGCCAGCACACCACGCCGTTGCGGTTGGGATCATTTGTCGCCGGCGTGACCGATGGGCCGGTGCTGGTCGGGCACGGCGGGTCAGCGCGCTGCCTGCAGGTCGACCTGACGCCGCTCGGTGCCCGACAACTCGTCGGGCTACCCATGAGCGAGCTGGCCAATCAGTCAGTGCCGATCGACGCTGTGCTGGGTCGGTTCGGGCGTGATCTCGTGCAGCGGGTGGGCGACGCACCCGACTGGCCGACACGATTCACGTTGATCGACAAGGTTTTCAGGGCCCGCCTCGCCGAGGCCGCGCCCGCCGATCCTGGCGTCGCGTGGTCGCTGAGCCAGATCGTGGCCACCGGCGGTACCGCGGTGATCGGCGATCTCGCAGATGAATTGGGCTGGAGCCATCGGCGGCTGATCGCCCGCTATCGCGACACCGTCGGGCTGCCGCCGAAGCTGGTCGCGCGGATAGTGCGCTTCGAACGACTGACCGCGCACCTGACAGCGGACCCGGCGATCGAATTGGCCGCCGCGGCCACCGCCTGCGGCTACTTCGACCAGGCACATCTGGCCCGCGAGGTCCGCGAACTGGCCGACATCACGCCGACCGAGTTGCGCGCAACCACCGTAAATTCCGTCCAAGACGAGGTCGCGCCCTCGGCCTAGCGTGGCGCCCATGAGCGAAACACTGACAATCAACGGGGCGGTGCCGATCGTCCCTTACTCCAACCCTCGCGACGCGATCCGCTGGCTCGAGCAGACCTTCGGCGCCGTCGCGACCGCTGTGCATCCCCCGGACCCCGACCAACCGCTCAAGCATGCCGAGGTGAAAGTCGGCAACGGGCTGGTGATGATCAACGATGCGGACCGCGACGATGCGAGCCCGTTCGCCTTGCCTGGCCCGGTCTTGCTGTACGTCGTCGTCGACGACCCCGACGCCCTACACGACCGCGCCGCCGCGGCGGGCGCCGATATCGTCATGGGCCTCACGGACCAGGACTACGGCTCACGGGAGTTCGCCGCCCGCGATCCGCACGGCAACGTCTGGAGCTTCGGGACGTACCGTCCAAGCCTCGGCTGAGGCCTCTCCTTAGCCGTCGCTACCCCAGCGGCCGTGCCACGTCTGCGGGTAAGGCAATCCGAGGCCCGCGATGAGGACCAGGAGGAGCACGCCCAAGGCAATGAGTGCGAACATCGTCGTTCCTTCCCCGACTCGTTGTTGTACACGAGTGCAGTTAGGGAGAACGTACTGTCCTACCGGCGCCTATTCATCATCTTGTGTGGGACGGATCACTAGGGGCCGCGGTGTGGCGGCGGTCACATCCGTCTTCGAATCGCGCCCAATTTAAACCGTATTCGCCCGCGCTGACCTGTCGCACGATTCGGGCACGGCCGATTACTTCGATGTGGTGAAACTGGGCGCGAACATCGGCGCTCGCGTAGACGGCGTCCGGTTGGCGGGCGACCTTGATGTCGAGACTGCCGCGGCGATCAACGACGCGCTGCTGAAGCACAAGGTGATCTTCTTCCGCGACCAGCACGACCTCGATGACGACGGCCAGCTTGCGTTCGCAAGCAAGCTCGGCACTCCCACAACGGCGCATCCAACGCTGTCGGAGGGCGAGACGGTGCTGCCGATCGACTCCCGCTACGACAAGGCCAACAGCTGGCACACCGACGTCACGTTCGTCGACCGCATCCCGAAAGCGTCTCTGCTGCGGGCTGTTTCGCTGCCCAACTACGGCGGAACCACCGCGTGGGCGTCGACCGAAGCGGCCTATGAGCAGTTGCCTGCGCCGCTGCGGGTGCTCACCGAAAACCTGTGGGCTGTGCACACCAATCAGTACGACTACGTCCGCGAGTACGACGACAGGCATGAGGAATTGGCGGACACGGTCCGCGAGTATCGAGAAGAGTTCGTGCGCGAGTACTACGAGACCGAACATCCGGTGGTGCGGGTACACCCGGAAACCGGTAACCGCGTGCTGCTGCTCGGCCATTTCATCAAACAGTTCGTCGGACTGGGCCCGACAGAGTCGGCGACGTTGTTCAACCTGTTGCAGGCTCGAGTCACCAAGCTGGAGAACACCATTCGCTGGAGCTGGCAGCCGGGCGACCTGGCGATCTGGGACAACCGGGCCACCCAGCACTACGCCGTAGCCGACTACGACGACCAGTACCGGCGGCTGAACCGCGTCACGCTGGCCGGAGACATCCCAGTGGATATCCACGGCCAGCGTAGCCGCGCCGTTGTCGGTGACGCGTCGCAGTATTCGGACGTGGTCAGCCCCATCGCGCTGGCCAGCTGACTACAGCCGATCCATCTCCCGCGACATGAGTGCGTTCTCGAGCCAAACATGCCGCTTGGGGTAAGCCGGTTTCGTTGGCGGCTTCGCTGCGCTCGCGACCCAGCTACCGACCGCCGACGCGATCGCGAGGACCGCGTCGCTCCACCGGCGGGTTTTCGTCGGAGGTAGCGCGACCGCCGCAGCCGTGCTGAAGAGCACCTGCTGCTCGGTGATCAGCGTCTGCGTCTCGAATGCGTTGGCCGCCGGGGCAACCGGCGACGTGTCGTTCTTGTCGAGCTCGGGGCGATACCCCGTTGCCATGTCAGTCATTTGAGTTGCTCCCACCCTGTGTTCTTCTGGTGCCCGGGGGACCCGGAACCCCTCATGGAGAAAAATTAACGCCGCTGACGGAACATCTCACGCGTAGAGGGGTACCTGTATATCTGGTTAATTCAGCCGGTTGTACGCAGTAGCCGCATTGAGCACTCGCCGCATCCCGTTGACGTGGGAATTGAGCGAAGCCAGGGCGGAATGGCAGGTTCCCGCCCAGGCCTGACGCTCATCCCAGCAACGGCGTGGCTCGTTGTGCTCACTGCTCAGAGCCTCAACATCTCCCGCGCCATGCGTGAATCCTCAAGGAAGTCATTGCGGGCCGGGTAGTGCTGTCGCTTGGGCCGGGCTTCGTTGCTGGAGGCCGCGAAGGCCGCCGTCAAGCTCGCTGCCAACCCGCGCACCGTTTCAGTCCAGCGGCGGCGGGCCTTTGCCGGCCGCACCGGCAGTGCCGCTGCAGTGGCGAACAACACCTGCTGTTCAGTGATCAGGACCGGCGTTCGCGTCTCGGCAACGTCGGCGGTCTGCTCGACGGCGTCCGGCGGAGCGCCGAATGGTGCTTGTACTTCAGTCATTTCAATCTCCCCGTGCCACTTGTCGTGCCGGGCCGGTGAACCCAGCTGCTGGATGGGAGAAACCTACGACGGGTAGTTAGCAATCCTTATGAGTAACCACCTACCTGTTTTCCGGCAAGTAGTACTTACTCATGCTGATTTGGCAAAGCTGAGGTGCGCTCGTTTCTTCGCATATGGGCCGGCACAGCAATGCTGGCGGGCGCTTGGTCGCCCCGCGTGTTTTCGCGCCGTACGGTGATCTGGTGGCCAGAACCCGTGATCGCGATCTCTGCCCGGGCGCGCTGCAGCTGCATCAGGCCGCAGACGGCGCGCTGGCTCGAGTGCGGTTACCCGGCGGCGTGATCTCGCCCGCTCAATTGGAGTCACTTGCCCACACCGCGACGAGGTTCGGGTCACCTGCCATGGAACTCACGTCACGCGGCAGCATCCAACTGCGAAGCCTCACCGATACCGCGGCGGTCGCCGAAATCATCGCTGCAGCAGGCCTGTTGCCATCGCAAACACATGAGCGCGTACGCAACATCGTCGCGTCACCGCTGTCCGGCCGTGTCGGCGGAAGCACCGACATCCGCGGACTGGTCACCGAATTGGACGACGCGATTCA
>Ga0075430_100003900_pt1 | contig 12570 bp, 10 predicted proteins | sample RhiMetdeltSRZDD4_FD_75294 | JGI IMG/M metagenome (GOLD analysis project Ga0075430, IMG submission 75294) | Populus rhizosphere microbial communities from Tennessee, USA - Rhizosphere MetaG P. deltoides SRZDD4 | ecosystem: Host-associated > Plants > Roots > Rhizosphere > Soil | place: USA... | reverse complement strand
GGCGCCAAGGACGTCCAGGAGTTCGTGACGCTGCAGAATTCCTTCGCCCAGCCCGCGATCGAGAAGGCCATCGCCTACTCGAAGAGCATGTACGAAGTCGCCACCGAGACGAACACCGAGCTCAGCAAGGTCGCCGAGCGCCGCGTCGCCGAGTGGAACGAGAACTTCGTCAGCCTGCTCGACAAGGTGTCGAAGAACGCCCCGGCCGGGTCGGACGTGGCCGTGGCCGCCATCAAGTCGATGCTCGCTGCCGGCAACTCGGCCTACGACAACTTCACCAAGGTCGCGAAGCAGGCGACCGAGATCGCGGAAGCCAACGTTTCGGCCGCGACCGACACCGTAAAGGGTCTCGCGAAAGCAAAAAAAGCCGCCTAAACGCCGAACCGAGCCGCAAGGCTCGATCTAGCGTAAGACGCAAGAAAGCCCGCCGCTAGGCGGGCTTTTTATTTGTACGGAAAGCCTGCGTCGCGCACCAGCGCACGCAGCTTCTCCATCGCCGGCCCGACCTGCGCGGGCTCGCCGCGCACACCCAGCTCGACGTGAATCCGGCTGCCGTCGTTACCCATCGACGGCAGGCTGAACACCTTCACGCCCGCGAAGCCCTGCTCCACCGCCTTCATGGCGGGGATCAACTGGCTCTCGCCCGCCTCGTAGACCAGGATCGAGGCTTCGCCCCATCTCTGTGAATCGAAGCGCTCGCGGTAGCGGGTGTCGAGGACCCATTCCACCATCGGCCATGCCATCTGCGGGAAGCCCGGAACGAAGTGGTGCTCGCGCAGCGAGAAGCCCGGAATGCGGTTGACCGGGTTCGGGATGATGCTCGAGCCCGCGGGAAACTCGCCCATTTGCAGCCGCTGCGGGGTGACCTCGCCGCCGAAGCGCGCGCGGATCTCGCGCTCCGCCTCCGGGTGAACCTTCAGCTCGAGGTTCAGGGCCGCGGCCGCGCACTGGCGCGTGTGGTCATCGGGCGTCGCGCCGATGCCGCCGAAGCTGAACACCACGTCGCGCGAAGCGAAGCTGCGGCGCAGAGCGGCGGTCAGCCGCTCGGGCTCATCGCCGAGGTACAGGCCCCAGGAAAGGCGCAGCCCTCGCTTGGCGAGGGCTTCGATCAGGAAGGAGAGATGCTTGTCCTGGCGCTTACCGACGAGGATCTCGTCCCCGATGATGTAAGCGCCGAACAATCTACGCGGCTTTCTTGCTCCAGCGCTGGAGATCCTCCAGGCCGCCGATGTGCTTGCCGTTCACGAACACCTGCGGAACGGTACCACGCCCGGTAATCGCGCCAACGACGCGCGAGCGGTCGCTGTGGTCGAGCTTCACCTCCGAGAACGCGTAGCCGAGCTCCTTCAGCAGCGCCTTGGCCCTGGCGCAGTAGCCGCAGGCCTCGCGCGTGAGGATCGCAACCTGGTCTGGCTTCTTCGCCTTGGGATTGATGTAGTCGAGCATGGTGTCGGCGTCGGATACCTCGAACGGGTCGCCGGACTTCTCCGGCTCGATGAACATCTTCTGGATCACGCCGTCCTTGACCAGCATCGAGTAGCGCCATGAGCGCTTGCCGAAGCCGAGGTCGGTCTTGTCGACCAGCATGCCCATCTTCTCCGTGAACTCGCCGTTGCCGTCCGGCACCATGAGCACGTTGCCGCATTCCTGCGTGCGCGCCCATTCGTTCATCACGAACGCGTCGTTGACCGAAATGCACACCACGCGGTCGACGCCGTTGGCGAGGAACGCCGGCGCAAGCTCGTTGTACCGCGGCACATGCGTGGACGAGCAGGTCGGGGTAAACGCCCCCGGCAGCGAGAACACCACCACGGTCTTGCCCTTGAACAGGTCGTCGGTGGTAATGGTCTTCCAGTCGCTGTCCGTGCGCGCACGGAAGCTCGCCTGGGGGACTTTCTGGCCTTCGCGGTTCTGAAACACGATCGATTCCTCTCGAAAAAAGAATGGACCGAGTTTAGGCAGTGGTGTTCCCGCCGCCCAATTCTTTGTTCGGATGGGCGCCATAGCGAAGCTCAATCAGGGCGCCCAGCAGATAGCGGATAAAGGCGAGCCCGAAGACCACGGGCCCCAGGAAGCCGACGAACGGCACATAGGCGAGCAGCGCGAGCAGGAAGCCGAGGAGGTACAGGCCGCCCCGCCTGTCTCGCCAGAGGCGCTTCATCTCGGCGGCATCGGCGTGCTCAGCGATCGCGTCGTAGCGTAATAGCCGCTGATTCACCCACGACAGGATGGCAAGCGGGATCAGCGGCCAGAGCGGCGGGATGAACCAGAGCGGCAGGCTCGCGATGAACAGCAGCAGCAGGCCGCCGAAAGCCACCAGGCCGTTCCACACGCTGCCAGCGGCGCTGCCGCCGCGGCGGCGCTCGAGCTGCGGAAAGGAGCGCGTGGCCACGTAATCGACCATCTTCTGCAAGCCGAATACGCCGAGGATGAAAAGCGCGGTGAGGTAGACGAGCGGCACGAAGAGCAGGAAGAGGATCACGTTCGCCGCGACCAGGGCGGCGTCGCCGAAATCCAGCCGCACGAAGCCGAGCGCCGGCTCGAGCCATTGCCGGAGGATGCCGGCGAGCCAGGCCGCGAGCCGCACCCAGGCAAAGAGCGCGGCGGTGCCCCAGATCGCCAGCGAGACGAGCATCGGCCAGACCATCAGCCACAACATGCGCGGGTGGAACACGTTGAGGAGGCCGTATCCCAGGGCGCCGAGCACGCTCATCGGCGTAGAGTCTGCCAGAGTTTGCCGAGGCGCTTGACCGACACCGGCACCGGGGTCTTCAGCTCCTGCGCGAAGAGCGAAACGCGCAGCTCCTCGAGCAGCCAGCCGAATTGCTCGAGCGGCGCCTCGAGCGAGCCGTGGCGCGCGCGCGTGGCAACCTCCCGTCGGTAAGCCTGCTCAAGCGGTGCGAGCTCGCCGGCGAGGCGCGCGTCGCGCGCCGGATCGGCGCGCAGCTTGTCGAGCCGCATCGACGCGGCCTTCAGATAGCGCGGAAGGTGCTGCAGACGCTCCCAGGGCGTGCGCGCCAGCCAGCCCGGCGCGAGCAAGCGGGCGATCTGCTGGCGCACGTCCAGCACCGCCTGCGGCTGCGCCTTCTCGGCGGCATTCAGCTTCTTTTCCAGCGCATTGCGCTCCGCGACGATGCCGCTCGCGGTGCGAGCGATCTCCTGCGCGATCAGGGTAAAGCGGCTGCGGCCCTCGTCGAGCCGCCGGGCGAACTCGCCTTGCAGGGTCGGCACCGAGTCCTGCAGGAAGGTTCGCGCGAGCGCGGCGGAGACGACGGCGTCCTTGAGCGGTCCGAGGACCACATCCTTGGCGAGCGCACGCTCGAGATCGCGGATGCGCTCGCGGAACGCGATCGCCAGCAGGCGCAGCACGCCCGCCCGATGCAGCTCTCGCGCCTTTTCCGGCGCATCGAACACCTGCAGCGTTACGGCGTCGCCCGCGTCGACCAGCGCCGGATATCCCATCAGGGTCTGACCGCCGCGGCTGATCTCCATCAGCTCGGGCAGGTCGCCCATGGTCCAGCCGGTGTAGCGCTCTGCTTCGTCGACTGGCGCTTGCTCCTGGAGGATGGCCTCGGTTCTCTTCCCCAAGGTGCGCTTGAGCGCCGGCAGGTCCCTGCCCATGTCGAGCTGCCGCCCGTCCTCGTCGAGCACGCGAAAGTTCATCTGCAGGTGCGGCGGCGCGGAGTCGGGCCGTAGAGCGTCCACCGGCACATCGAGGTTCAGCTCCTCGCGCACGTAGCGGCGCAGGGCCTCGGCGAGCGGCAGGTCCGACGCCGGCACGGCGGCCGTGAAGCGCGAGGCGAAGTCATCGAGCGCGCCCAGCTTGTGCCGCAGGCGCTGGGGCATCGACTTGGCGAGCGCCTTCACCTTTTCCCTGAGCAGGCCGGGCACCAGCCACTCGGAACGGCCCGCCGGCACCTGGTTGAGGAGCGCGAGCGGCACGGTCATGGTGACGCCGTCGCGCGCCGAGCCGGGCTCGAAATGGTATTCGAGCGCATAGCGGTTGGGTCCAAGCTCGAGCGCGGGCGGAAAGTTGTGCGTGGTGATGCCCGCGGCCTCATGGCGCATCAGGTCCTCGCGCGCGAGATACAGCAGGCGCGGCTGCGCCGCTTCGGCCTGGCGGCGCCAGATTTCAAATTTTTTTGAAGAATTAATTTCCTTGGGTAGGCGCTCGTCGTAAAACGCGTGGATCAGCTCCTCGTCCACCAGGATGTCCGGGCGGCGCGACTTGTGCTCCAGGCGCTCGATCTCGGCCACCAGGCGCTGGTTGTGCGCGAGGAACGGCGCGCGCGTGTCGAAGTCGCCCTCGACCAGCGCCGAGCGGATGAAGAGATCGCGCGCGAGATCGGGATCGTGCGGCGCGAACGGCACGCGCCGGTTGACGTACACCGGCAGGCCGTACAACGTGCCGCGCTCGAGCGCGACCACCTCGCCGCGCTGCTTTTCCCAGTGCGGGTCGCTGCGGCTGCGCTTAATGAGGTGCCCGCCCAGATCCTCCAGCCAGCGCGCCTCGATGCCGGCGACGATGCGGGCGAAGAGGCGCGTGGTCTCCACCAGCTCCGCGGCGACGATCCACTTGCCGGGCTTCTTTGTCCACGAGCCGGGATGCACCCAGAACTTGATGCCGCGCGCGCCGGTATACGCGCCTTCTTCATCGCGCATGCCGACGTTGCCGAGCAGTCCGGCGAGCAACGCGCGGTGAATGGCTCGATAGCCCTCGGCCTTTTCCGCGCGGACCGACGACTCGGGCCAGTCGAGCGTCTGCTTCAGCTGTTCGTGCACGTCGCGCCATTCGCGCATGCGCGGATACGAGAGGAAGTTCTCGCGGCAGATGCGCCGCAGGCCGGATTCCTCCTGCAGCCTCCACAGCTTGAGGAACGCGAGGAAGTCCGACTGCTCGTCGGCGAAGCGCGCATGGCGCTCGTCGGCCGCCTGCGCGCGCTCGAGCGGGCGCTGGCGCGGGTCCTGGACCGAGAGCGCGGCGGCGACGATGCGGACCTGGGCGAGGCAACCCTCCTCGCGTGCGCCCACCAGCATGCGCGCCACCCGCGGATCGAGCGGCAAGCGGCCGAGCTCGTGTCCTACAGCAGTCAGGCTTTTCGCGTCGTCCACCGCGCCCAGTTCCGCGAGCAGGTCGTACCCGTCGGCGATGGCCCGGGGGTTCGGCGGATCGACGAACGGAAACGCCTCGACGTCGCCCAGTCCGAGGCTCTTCGCGCGCAGGATGACCGAGGCGAGCGACGAGCGCAGCAGCTCCGGGTCGGTGAACGCCGGGCGCCGCCCGAAGTCCTGCTCGGAGTACAGGCGAATGCAGACCCCGTCGGCCACGCGCCCGCAGCGGCCGGCGCGCTGCTGCGCCGCGGCTTGCGAGATCGGCTCGACGCGCAGCATCTCGACCTTGTTGCGGTAGCTGTAGCGCTTGATGCGCGCGTCGCCCGTGTCGATCACGTAGCGGATGCGCGGCACGGTGAGCGAGGTCTCCGCCACGTTGGTGGCGAGCACCACGCGCCGCTCCTTCCCCGGCTTGAAGACCCGGTCCTGCTCCGCCGTGGACAGGCGCGAATAGAGCGGCAGCAGCTCGAGGTTTTTCGGGCCTTTCCTGCGCAGCGTATCGGCGGCATCACGGATCTCGCGCTCGCCGGGAAGAAAAACCAGGATGTCGCCCGGGCCCTGGCGGCACAGCTCGTCGACCGCGTCGGCGAGCGCCTGCTCCTCCTCGTCGCGGGTCGTATCCTCGGCGTCGCCGGCCACCGGGCGGTAGCGCACCTCGACCGGATAGAGCCGGCCCGACACCTCGATCACCGGCGCATCGTTGAAATGCCGCGAGAAGCGCTGCGCGTCGATCGTCGCCGACGTGATGACCACGCGCAGATCGCGCCGGCGCTCCCCCAGCTGCTTCACGTAGCCGAGGAGAAAATCGATGTTCAGGCTGCGCTCGTGCGCCTCGTCGATGACGAGGCTGTCGTACTGCCGCAGCTCGCGATCGCCTTGCGTCTCGGCGAGCAGGATGCCGTCGGTCATGAGCTTGATCGCGGTGCGCTTGCCGACCTGGTCGTCGAAGCGCACCTTGTAGCCGACGCGGTCGCCGAGCTCGGTGCCGAGCTCCTCGGCAATCCGCTTCGCGACCGAGCGCGCGGCGATGCGCCGCGGCTGCGTGTGCCCGATGCGCCGCGACGGGTCCGCGTCGAGCAGGATCTTGGGCAGCTGGGTGGTCTTGCCCGAGCCGGTCTCGCCGCACACGATGACCACCGGGTGAGCCTCGACCGCGGCGCGGATCTCGTCGCGCCGCGCGTTGATCGGCAGCGCGGGGTCGAAGTCGAGCTTCAGCCCGGTACCAGCGCGACGCCGTGGCCGGCGAGCGTGATCGAAACCTCGGTGCCGGCCGCGATCGGCCGGGAGACGTCGCGGTCGACGACGAACAGCTGGCCGACCGGGGTCGCGACGGTGTATTCCATGTGCGTGCCGAGGTACGCCGCCTTGCCGACCGTGCCGCGCAGAGGCGAGTCGTTGCCGTTCTCGAGCACGATCGATTCGGGCCGGATGGCCACGCGCACCGCGCCGGGCGCGATGCCGCGATGCTCGATCTCGACCTCGAGCAGCCCGCCCAGCCGCAGCGGCGCGCGGCTGCCGCGGTGCGGCCCGAGCTCGGCCTCGACCAGGTTGGCGTCGCCGATGAAGTCGGCGACGAAGCGGTCGCGCGGCGCCTCGTAGAGCTCGCGCGGCGCGCCGATCTGGGCGATGCGCGCGTTCGACATGACGATGATCTGGTCGGACACCGCGAGCGCCTCCTGCTGGTCGTGCGTCACGTAGGCGACGGTCAGGCCCAGGCTCTGCTGCAGCTCGCGGATCTCCTCGCGCACGCGCCGGCGCAGCTTGGCGTCGAGGTTGGAGAGCGGCTCGTCGAACAGCAGCACTTGAGGCTCGAGCACCAGCGCGCGCGCCACCGCCACGCGTTGCTGCTGGCCGCCGGAAAGCTCGGACGGCATACGGCTCGCGTAGGCATCGAGGCCCACCATGCGCAGCTTGTCGTGCGCCTTGTCCTTGGCCGCGCGGTCGCCGCTCACCGACGGGCCGTAGGCCACGTTCTCGAGCACGTTCATGTGCGGGAAGAGGGCGTAGGACTGGAACACCATGCTCACGTCGCGCTCGGACGCGGGCGCCGAGGTCACGTCACGGCCGCCGATGGTGATGCTCCCCTCGCTCACCATCTCCAGACCGGCGATGAGCCGCAACGTGGTGGTCTTGCCGCAGCCCGACGGCCCGAGCAGCGTAGCGAGCGTGCCGGGCTCGATGCGGAAGGAGACGCCGTCCACCGCAGTGACCGCGCCGTAGCGCTTCACGACGCCGCGAAATTCGACGTCCGCCGCTTTCTTCATGCCGCCCCCTGCATCGCCACGGTCTCCCGCCGCCCCAGCTTGCGCTCGCCCACGCCGACCTGGATCAGGCCGATCACCGCCAGCATGATCGCGATCAGCACGCAGGAATAGGCGATCGCGAGCCCGAACTCACCCGCCTCGACGCGACCGACGATGTAGGCGGTTGCCATGTTGTATTCGGCGGTGACCAGGAAGATGACTGCGCTGACCGCGGTCATCGCGCGCACGAAGCTGTAGACGAGCGAGGCCACGATCGCCGGGCGCAGCAGCGGCAGCACCACGCGTCGGAGGGTGGTCGCCGAGCGCGCGCCGAGCGTGTGCGACGCTTCATCCAGGGACTTGTCGATCTGCGAAAGCGTCGCGATGCCGGCGCGCACGCCAACCGGCATGTTGCGGAACACGAAGCAGATCACCAGGATCGCCGCGGTGCCGGTGATCTCGATCGGCGGCACGTTGAAGGCGAGGATATAGCTGATGCCGACCACGGTGCCGGGGATGGCGAAGCTGAGCAGCGTGCCGAACTCGAAGGCGCGCTTGCCCGCGAAGTCCTGGCGCGAAAGCAGCCACGCGGTGAGCAGTCCTACTCCCGCGGTGAGCGGCGCCGCGATCGTGGCGATCACCAGCGTGGTGGTCAGCGAAGGCCAAGCCGCGCCGGTGAAGTGCAGCCCGCGCTGCCCGACTTCGGCCGCGAAGCCGGCGAGGAAATGCGCCAACGTGAAGCTGTAGTCGCGGCCGATATTCTTCACGAAGCCGCCGACGAAGATCGTGACGTAGATGACCAACGTGAGCGCAGCCCACGGAAGCGCGATGCTGTAGCACAGCCAACGCAGCCCGCGCGGCAACGGCACCGGCAGACCGGCGTCGCCTTTGCCGGTGACCGTGGTATAGGAAGCGCGGCCGAGCCAGCGTTGCTGTGCATAGAAGGCGGCGAGCGTGAACACCAGCAGCACCAGCGCCAGCACCGCGGCGCGCGTCTGGTCGTGCGCGGCGCCGACTACGGCGAAGAAGATCTTGACCGAGAGCACCTCGTAGTTGCCGGAGAGCACCAGCGGATTGCCGAAGTCCGCCATGCTCTCGACGAAACCGAGCAGAAACGCGGCCGCGAGCCCGGGGCGCAGGAGTGGTAGCGTCACGGTGCGAAAGGTGGTCCAGCCGCGTGCACGCAAGGTCTGCGAGGCTTCCTCGAGCGACGGGCTGATGCCCTGCACCACGCCGAGCAGCACGAGGAACGCGATCGGCGTGAACGCGAGGAGCTGTGCGAGTGCGACGCCGGGCAGGCCATAGATCCAGCGCGAGCGCGGGATGTCGAACCATTCGAAGAGCAGCGTACTCACCGCGCCGGCGCGGCCGAATAGCAGGATCACCGCCAGGCCGATGACGAACGGCGGGGTAATGATCGGCAGCACGCTCATCACGCGCAGCACGCCCTTGTAGCGGAACGTGGTGCGCGCCGCGATCAGCGCGAATGCAAGTCCGAGCAGGGTCGAGCCGGCGCCGACCAGGATGGCGAGGAACACGGTGTTCCAGGCGACGCCGCAGCGCAGGCTCGAATACAGGCAATCCAGGCCCCAGATCGAGCGGTCGAAAAAGCTCGCGGCGAAGCTGCCTTCGAACGCGCTGCCGAGCATCACGGAAATCGGGAAAAAGACGAACGCCGCGATCGACGCCACCACCAGCCCGATCGCGCTCACGACAAAGGCGTCGCCGCGGCAAAAGCCGCGCGCGGCGAGTCCCAGGCAGAAGAGCATGAGGAAACCGAGCGCGGTCAGGAGCGCCCCGTAGCCCATGCCGGGCTGGGTCGGCCAGCCGGTGGGAGTGACGTTGGGATGGCGGAACAGGAACCCCTGCGCGAGCAGCAGGAGGAATCCGACGCCGCCGACCAGCATCAGCACCGCGCCCGCTCGCATGCGCGGCAGGCGCCAAGTACGCGCTGCGAGCGCAGCCAACAGAGGGAGGAACAACGCGAGGAGCCACGGCTTGCCCTGGAAGCCGTGCCACAACGCCGGCGCGCCCCAGCGCGCGCCCTCGGTCGCATACCACGGCAGCAGCGAGAGACCCGCCGCCGTGGCTGCGATCCAAGCTACTTGGGCAGTGCTTTGACTTCCTTGTCCCACTTCGACAGGAGCCGCTTGCGTTCCGCCGACGAGCCGTACTTGGCGAAGTCGTAGTCGATCACCTTGGTCTGGTCGAGGCGCGGCGCCTGCGGCGGCACCTTGGCCTTGAGGTTCGACGGGATCTGGAACGCCTTGGTCTCCGCACCGAGCGCCTGCGCCTCCGGCGTGAGCGCCCAGTCGTACCACATGCGAGCCTCTTTCGGGTTCTTGCCGCCCTTGATGATGCTCATCGAGCCGACCTCGTAGCCGGTGCCCTCGCAGGGCGCGACCACCTTGATCGGGTTGCCCTGTACAGCGAAGGTGACCAGATCATGCATGAACGTGATGCCGATCAGCGTTTCGCCGCTCGCGGCGGCCTTGGCCGGCGCCGCGCCCGACTTGGTGTACTGGTTGATGTTCTTGTGCAGGCTCTTCATGAAGTCGAAGCCCTTGTCTTCCCCATAGATCTGCACCAGCGTCGCGAGCATGGTGTAGGAGGTACCCGACGAGTTCGGGTCGGCCACCTGCACCTCGTCGCGCAGCTTGTCCGAGAGCAGGTCCTTCCAGCACTTGGGCTCGGGCAGCTTCTTCTTCGCCAGGAGCTCGCTGTTGTAGCCGAAGCCGAGCACCCCGGCGTAGACACCGATGGTGCGGTACTTCGCGTCCTTCGCCTGGCGCAGCGCCCACGGCGCGAGCTCCTTCTCCATCGGCGAGCGGTACTCGACTGTGAGGCCCTCCTCCGCCGCCTGCAGGTGCGGGTCGCCGGTGCCACCCCACCAGATGTCGCCGCGCGGGTTCGAAGCCTCGGCCTTCACCTGGGCGTAGATCTCGCCGCTCGACTTGCGCGTCATGGCGACCTTGACGCCGGTCTTTCTCTCGAACGCGGTCACCATCGCGCGGCACCACTCTTCCTGCGGCGCGCAGTACAGCACCAGGTTGCCTTGCGCAAAAGCCAGACCTGGAAAAAGCGCCGGCGCAGCCAGCGCCAGTGCCAGGATTGCTCGCTTCATGACATCCTCCTCTCGAGTTTCTCGTTAGCTTGCCCGACTCCGGTCGCCGCGACCAGAGCGTCCCGCAACCCGGGCGCGCAGGCGAGCACCGCGTTGCCGCGCGCCAGGCCGTTGCCCCCCAGGAAATCGTTGGTCCAGCCGCCCGCCTCGCGCACCATCAGCAGCCCCGCGAGCGTGTCCCAGGAGTTGATATGCAGCTCGCAATAGCCGTGCGTGCGGCCGTCGGCGACGTAGGCGAGCCCGAGCGCGCCCGAGCCGGCGCGCATGAACGTAGCGCCGGTGCCGAGCACGCGCTCCACCAGCGCCGTGTAGGCGCGCGTCGGGCGCCGCGACGACCAGCCGAGCTCGATGATCGCCTGCTTGATATTGGTGTCCGCGACGCGCATCGGACGGTCGTTGAGAAACGCGCCGCCACCGAGGCGCGCGCGGTAGAGCTCGCCGTACATCGGCGCCGAGATCGCGCCGAGCGCGAGCTCGCGGCCGGCCACGAAGGCGATCGACACGCAGAAATGCGGGATGCCGTGCGCGAAGTTCGCGGTGCCGTCGATCGGATCGATCACCCAGAGGCCATCCCCGCCGCTCGCGTCGCCCGAGGCGCCGCCCTCCTCGCCGAGAAACGCGTCGTGCGGAAAGCGCGCCTTCAGCCGCTCGACGATCAGGCGCTCGACTTCGCCGTCCGCCTCGGTGATGAAGTCCTGCTTGCCCTTGAGCTTCACCTCGACCGGCTTGGAAAAGAGCTCGCGCGCGAGCGCGCCCGCTTCGCGCGTCACCTCGATCAGCGCCTTTTCCCTCGCGTCGATGTCTTGCGTTATCACTTTGTCCAGTATCCCCTATTAGCCGGTAGACAAACAATGATTCCACCACTGACGAACCGACGCCCGATAGCCTTCCGGCATCGGCAGGGCGTCGAGCTCGCCGACCCGAAAGAAGCCCACCTCCTTGTGTTCGCTGCTAATAGCGACCGGGGCGGCGGAATCGAGCGTGCACCCGTCGGTCACGATGGGCAATTCCCATTCATCGCGCTCGTTGCGCAGCAGAATCGCGCGATCGTCTCGGAACACGACGCCTTTGATCGAAACCGGGAAATTCACTTAGCCGCCCAGTAGCGCTGCGCCAGCGGCCGGAGGCAGTCATGGCCCATGCGCGCATGCGTGAGCGGGTGCGCCTTGGCCGGATCCTGGTCGGCCTCCACCACCAGCCACCCCTTGTAGCCCGACTTCGCGAGGCCCTCGAGCAGCGGGGCGAAATCGATCGAGCCGTCGCCGGGCACTGCGAACACATCGCCGAGCACCGCATCAAGGAAGCTCAGATCCTGCTTGCGCGCCTGCGCGAGCTTGTCCTTGCGGATGTCCTTGCAGTGCACGTGCACGATGCGCTTCGCGTGGCGCTTGAGGGCGCGCATCGGATCGCCGCCGGCGAAGGTGAGATGACCGGTGTCGAGCAGCAGGCCCACCGCCTTGGTCGAGTCCATCATCCGGTCGACTTCGTCCTCGGACTGGATCACCGTGCCCATGTGATGGTGATACGCCATGCACACGCCCTCCTTCGCCAGGTGCGCCGCCACTGCGTCGAGGTGCTCGCTGAACGGCTTCCATTCCTTCTCCGCCAGCCTGGGCCGCTTCGATAGCGGCACCTTACGCTCGCCGTGCACGCAGCGCGAAACCTCGCAGAACACCATGGCCTTCGAGCCGAGCGATTTCAGCAGCGTCAGATGGGGCTGCATCGCCTTGATCTCGTCGTCGATCGAGCGCTCGAGCAGCCGCCCGCTGTACCAGCCCGACACGAGGCTCAAGCCGTGCGGCTTGAGGATCGGTCCCAGGACCTTCGGGTCACGGGGGAACTTGCGGCCGAGCTCGACCCCTTCGTAGCCGGCGAGCTTCGCCTCGCTCAGGCAGGTCTCGAGCGAATTCTGCTCGCCGAGCTCCGGCAGGTCGTCGTTCGTCCAGGTGAGCGGGTTGATGCCGATGCGGACCATCTAGGCTCCCAATGCTTGCCGCTTGCGCGCGCGCTCGTAGGCCGCGCGCGCCTTTTTCTGCCCGGCGGAGCGCGGCGCGTCGGTGACCGCCACCTCCCACCATGTGCCGCCCTCCG
>Ga0075430_100003899_pt1 | contig 12570 bp, 9 predicted proteins | sample RhiMetdeltSRZDD4_FD_75294 | JGI IMG/M metagenome (GOLD analysis project Ga0075430, IMG submission 75294) | Populus rhizosphere microbial communities from Tennessee, USA - Rhizosphere MetaG P. deltoides SRZDD4 | ecosystem: Host-associated > Plants > Roots > Rhizosphere > Soil | place: USA... | reverse complement strand
CGTCGAGACGACGCCCTTGAGCAGCATCGGACCTTTCCAGCGGGCGCGGAAGTTCTCCACGTCCTTCCAGGAGACCGACGGGTCGATCTCGCGGGCGAGCTGGTAGCCGAGCTCGACGAACTGCTTGGGGGTCAGCGCGGCCTCGCCGCTGATGTTGCGGTAGGCCGGGCGTGGCCCCGCCAGGAAGCGCTTGAGCCAGCCCACCCGCCAGGCGACGTCCGTGACGTTGCTGAAGGTGATTCGGGGCGGCGCCTGGTAGCCGTTGCGGACGTTGCGCTCCCGCATGCTCGGGACCTGGGTGTCCACGGTGATCGCGAGCGCCTGGTAGCCGGCCGCCTGCGCCCGGTCGATCAATTCGTCGGTCTTCTTGCGATCCCGGCTGACGTACAACTGGAACCAGCGCGGGGTGACCCCGGTCTTCGCGATCTCCTCGATCGAGTTCGAGGCGTAGGTGCTGAGCGCGAGGCCGGCGCCCACCCGTTCGGCGGCGCGGGCGGCCAGCAGCTCGGCGTTCGGCCAGGCGATGCTGGTCAGACCGGTGGCCCCGATCAAGATCGGCGTTTTCATCGGCTGACCGAAGACGGTGGTGGACTGGTCGCGCTCGGAGACGTCGACGCAGACGCGCGGATCGAACAGGATCCGCTCGAACGCCGACTGATTCCGTCGCATCGTCCATTCGGCGTTCGCGCCGCCGTCGATGAAGTCGAACATCGCCTTGGGCAGGTTCCATTTGGCCGCGCGGCGAAGATCCTCAATGTTGACGAATGTGGGCATGACAGCTCCGTCCTAGCCTTCTAACCGGTCAGGCTTTTAGGGTGAGGGTACCCAGCGCCGTGGGATAAATTCCACGTCCACCGATGGTGCGTCGCGACACGTCTCCCGGAACTCCCCGGCCTGAGTCACGTCGCGAGGTCAGATCTGGTTGACCGGGCAGCGCGGCGCTTCCCCGAGGACCAGCCGGGCGGCCTCCTCGCCGGCCAGCCGCTGGAGCGCCGCCGCGCTCTCGTCGGAGTACCAGGCGGCGTGCGGCGTGAGGATGCAGTTCTCCAGGCCCAGCAGCGGGCTGTCGCGCGGGATCGGCTCCTGCTCCGTCACGTCGAGCGCGGCGCCGGCGATCTGGCCCGCCCGGAGCGCCCGAGCCAGCGCCGCACCGTCCACCAGGCCACCTCTGGCCGTGTTCACCAGGAACGCGGTCGGCTTCATCAGGCCGAGGGCGCGCTCGTCAATCAGGTGGCGCGTCTCGGCGGAGAGCGGCGCGTGGAGCGAGACGTAGTCCGCCGTCTGGAGCAGCTCCTCCAGTGTCGCCCGCCCGACGTTCCGCTCGGCGAAGTAGTGCATTGGCCGGAGCGGGTCGTGGGCGATCACGCGAATGCCGAACGCCTGCGCCTTCGCCGCCGTCATCGCGCCGATCCGCCCCAGCCCGACGATCCCGAGCGTCCGCCCCCGCAGCCGCCCGACCGGCTTGGCCGGCTCGACGCTCCAGGCGCCCTCCTGGACACCCCGGGCCAGCGTCAGCAGCTTGCGCGAGATCGCCAGCAGCAGCGTGATGGCGTGATCCGAAACCTCGTCGGTGCCGTAGTCGGGGACGTTGCAGACGGAGATGCCGCGCCGGGTCGCCGCCGCCACGTCCACGGTGTCGTAGCCGACGCCGTACCGCACGATCCCCCGGCAGCGGTCCAGCGAGTCGATCACACGGGCGGTGATCTGCGAGAACTGGTTCAGGACGACGTCGGCGCCGGCCAGGGCCCGGATCAGGTCGTCCTCGGCGGTCAGGTGCTCGCGGACCAGCTCGGCGCCGACCGCTTCGAGGATGGCGCGCTCCTGGGCGACGTCCGGATAGTCGGCGTCGGTGATGACGGCGCGGTAGCGGAACGAGGTCACGGCACCTCCGTGTCGATGGTCTCGGCGGTTCTCATGGGTGTTAGCTTACGCCCACGCCGGCCTGGATCAGCGGCCGGACGTCGTTGCACTGCTCGCGCACCAGCCCGCCGTGGCCGCGCCGGCCGGCTGTCGGATCGTAGCGGTAGCTGGTGATCGAGCAGTTCAGCACCTCGTTGACCCGATCCTCCTCGAGGATCTCCTCTTCGGTCATCCGCTCCAGCAGGTAGCGGAAGCAGCTGACCACGACCGAATGGCAGACGATCAGCACCCGGTCGCCGGCCGCGTGCTCGCGGGCGATCATCCCGAGCACGCTCCGCAGGCGCATGATGACGTCGGGGTACGACTCGCCGCCCGGCGGGCGATGGTAGAACTTGCCGAACAGCATCCGGAACTCGTGCTCGTTCGGGTGCAGGCTGGCGATCCCGGCCTTCGTCAGGCCGGTCAGGACGCCGAACTCCTTCTCGCGCAGGCGCTCGTCGACGACGTACGAGCCGTCCGCGCGGCTCACCTCGATGCCGGCCGCCTCGCAGATCGCCTCGGCCGTCTCGATCGCGCGGCGATACGGCGAGACCAGCACCATGTTCGGGCGCTCCCCCGTCGCCATGTCGCCGAACCAGCGCCCCACCGCCAGCGCCTGCTCGCGGCCCTGGGCCGAGAGCGCCACGTCCACGTCGCGGATCTCGATCCCGATGTGCTCGCGCGCGGCCTCCTCGGCCAGCTTGCGCGCCACGTTCGATTGGCTCTGGCCGTGCCGGACGATCCAGAGCCAGTCCGGCCACTTCTGCCCATCAGGCGCCATCTGCCCTCCGCGTCCCCTGTCCGTCTCGGGCCGCCGGTCCCCACGGAGCGCGCGGCCCCTGCTGCAAGCGTACCAGAGGCAGCGGACCCGACTCGACGCGGCCTGGCCGGCGCCGCGCCGCCGAATGTTCGTGGCGCGGCTTCGCTCGCGGCCCCACGAGATGCGCTCGATACGGGTCCATTCAGGCGGGCTTCCGTGAGGGGGTTACCGCGACCCGCAAACCGGGGCGGAGAAGGCAGCAAATGAGATGCACAAGCGTCCAGAATGGCGCCCGATGCTCGCGTGCGTGTCGGCGATGTCCGCACCATCCCGACGCGTGAGGAGGTGGAGGATGAGGGTTCCGAGGTGGGCCGGCCCGCTCGCACTGGCCGTGCTGGCGTTCTGGCTGGGGCGTGGGTCGAGCGACCTGTCGGCCCAGGCGATCCTGCCGGACGGCGTCTTCGTCCGCGATAGCGGCGGCGCCGTCTGGCTCGTCATCGGCGGCCAGCGCGCCCAGGTCCCGTTCTTCCCGGCCGACGACGGCGCGATCGGGTCGGTGCCGGACTCCGGCATGTGGGTCGTCCAGGGCGAGGGCGGGACGCTGACGCTCGGCGGGATGCCGGACTACGTCTTCCAGCCGCCGGTCATGGCGCCGCCCCCGCCGCCGCCCGTCGAGATGGCCCCGGTCGCCGAGGCGACGGCCACCCCGGTCCCGGAGGACCCGGCCCCGACGATCACCATCCAGGTGGACGACGAGCGCATCGTCGCCGGCCAGACGGTCAGCATCACCGTGATCGCGCAGGACAACGGCCCGATCGAGTGGATCCAGTGGGAAGGGACCATCGAGGAGGACGACGACAACGACAACAAGGCCACCGGCGATCCGGACCTGGATGCGGAGCACCGCCACGACTGTGACGGGCAGACCCAGTGCGCATTCGTCTGGCAGGTCACGCCGACGACGGCCGGCCGGTACGTGCTGCGAGCGCGCGGCGAGAACGAGGCGGGCAACCGCTCCGCCTGGGTGAAGATCGACTTCCGGGTGCAGGCCGGCGCAGCGACGGCCACCCCGGCGCCGACGGCGACACTGCAGACCGTGGCACCGCAGGGATCGCCGACGCCGTAGCACGCGGACGAGGCCGCCGGGTGACCCCGGCGGCCTCGATCATACACCGATCTCGCTTTCGCGGGTGCTACACTCCTCGTGGGAATGTGGCGTTCATGGTCTTGCCACGTTGCCCTCGTCAGCCCGCGGCTCGCGCGAGTGCGACGCGCTGACAGGACGATACGACCGGAGCGGGCTGTGCGGGTGCTGGTTGCCGAGGACGACGCCGATATCCGCGACCTGCTGGAGATCGCGGTCGCGTCGTTGAACCATGAGGTGCGCTCGGCGAGGGACGGCCGCGAGGCCTGGGCGATCCTCCAGCAGGAAGGCGCGGACGTCGTCATCAGCGACTGGCTGATGCCGCACCTGCAGGGCACGGAGCTGTGTCGCCAGGTCCGGGCGATGGAGGGTGTGCCGTACGTCTACTTCGTGATCCTGACGGCGCTGGACAGCGAGGAGCACATGCTCCAGGGCATGCAGGCCGGCGCCGACGACTACCTGGCCAAGCCGTTCACCATCGGGGCGCTCCAGGCGCGGCTGGTGGCGGCCCAGCGCGTCACGACACTCCACCGGGCGCTGGCCCAGCGGGACGCCGAGCGCGCCGTCTCGCTCGCCCGGCACGCGGCCGTGCTGCGGGTCGCCCGCCGCTTCGCCGCCCAGGGCGACCCCGACGCACTCCTGCGCCACCTGATCGTCGAGGCGGTGGCGCTGGTCGAGGGCGAGGTCGGCACCGTCTACCGCTGGGACGAGACGGCCGAGCAGCTAGTGCCGGTGGCGACGTCGTCCGGGGACGTCTCGGCGCGCGGCGCGCTCGGGTCCTTGCGGCTGGAAGAGGGCGCCGTCGGCCGCGCCGCGCAGACGCGGGCGCCGGTCGTGGAGCGCAACGAGGGGGCCGGCTCCGAGGTCGCCGTGCCGCTCCTGCACGAGGGACGACTGGTCGGCGGGCTGGTGGTCCGGACCGGGCCGAAGGGCCTGACGTCGTCCAACGAGAACGTGGAGAGCCTGGAGATGCTGGCCGGCGTCGCGGCCGCCGCGCTGGTCGGCCTGGAGCGGGCGCAGCTCGTGGCGGTCACGCTGGCCGCTCGCGAGCTGGCGCACGTCCTCAACAACGACCTCGCGCTGCCGGTCGGCGCGCTGGAGCTGCTGAAGGAAGACCCGTCCCTGCCGCCGCACCTGGGCCAGATCGTCGAGGAGGCCGGGGCCGGGCTGGCGTCGGCGGCCGGCCACGTCCGGCGGTTGCAGCAGGTGGTCCGGATCCAGACAAAGGAGACGCCGGTCGGCCCGGCCCTGGACCTCGAGCGCTCCGCCGAGCGCCCGGAGCTCGCTTAGAGGCCGAGCAGGTCGCTCATGCCCACCAGCACGTAGCCGCGCTCGCGCAGGCCGGTGATGATCGCGCGCAGCGCCGGGCCGTCCTCCGACTCGATGCCGACGTGCATCAGGATGATCGCCCCGGGCTCGGCGAGCCGCAGGCAGCGCTCGACGATCCGCGCCGCCGGTATGCGCATCCACCCGAACGAGTCGATGGTCCACATCATCGTGTAGTCGTAGCCGTAGTCGCCGACGTCCTTGAGCACGCCGGGATTCCGATCGCCGTACGGCGGACGGAAGAACGGACGCATCGGCTTGCCGGTCACCTCGGCGACGAGCTCCTCGGCCCGGTCGAGCTCCAGGCGGCGCTCGTAGACGCTCATCGGGCGCCCGGCCGAGAAGCCGGTGAACGACGAGTGCGACCAGGTGTGATTGATCAGCTCGTGGCCCTCGTCGACGATGCGCTTCGCGAGATCGGGGCTGTGCTGCGCCCAGCGGCCGGTCATCCCGAACGAGAGCTGCACCTGCTCTTCTTTGGCGACGTCCAGGATCATCTCGGCGTAGCCCCGATCGGCGCCGTTGTCGAAGCTCAGGTGGACGGCGTTGCACTCGGCCGGGCCGTGCGAGACTTCCACCGAGTACCCGGGCGTCTTCTCGACGGCCGGGGCGGACGGCCGGCAGACGGCCGGCTTCGCGGGCGGCGGCTCAGCCGGCTCCTGGGGCTGGAACGGCTGGCCACTGGCCGTCGAGACCGGCAGCAGCCCGCACACGATCGCCACGGCGACGATCCCGACGCTCGGCCAGCGCCGCACGCGATCCCACCACCCCGACAGCCGACGCGTCCCGCGCATCCATTCCCTCCGAACACCGACGGTATCGTCGGCCCGGGGCCGCCCGGCTGTCAAGGGCGGGGAGTCAGGCCGGGAGCGCCTCGGAGGCGGCCTCCGGCACCGCGTCGTCCTCGGGGGCCGGGGGTGGCTGGACCGCCGGCCGGGACGGCAGCGTGATCTCGAACGTCGTGCCGCGCCCCTCGCCGGCGCTCCGCGCCGCGATCGTGCCGCCGTGCCGCTCCACGATGTTCCGGCAGATGTACAGTCCCAGCCCCATCCCCGGCAGGTTCTGCGCCGCGGCGTTCGGCGCCCGCCCGAACGGCCGGAAGATCGACTCTCCCGCGTCGGGCGGCAGGCCGATCCCCTCGTCGCTCACCGTCAGCACGACCTCATCTGCCGTGCGCCCCAGCTCCAGCCGGACCGGCCCGCCGTCCGGCGAGTACTTGATGGCGTTCTCCACGAGGTTCGAGAGCACCTGCTCCAGGCGGTCGGCGTCGCCCTGGATCGGCGGGACCGGCGCCCAGATGTCCACGATTAGCTCGTGGCGCGACGAGAGCTGGTCGTTGTACCGGTAGCCGACCCGCCGGACCAGCTCGGCCAGGTCCAGCTCCTGGAGCCGCAGCGGGAGCTGCCCGAGCCTGATCCGCGAGACGTCCAGCAGGTCCTGCGTGAGCGTCGTCAGCCGATCCGTCGCCTCGTCGATGGCGTGTAGCGAGCGCATCAGCCGGGTCGGCTCCAGCCGGCCGTGCGCCTGCGCCCGCAGCAGGAGCTGGGCGTACCCCTTGATGCCCGTGACCGGCGTGCGCAGCTCGTGCGAGGCGATCGAGAGGAACTCGTCGCGAGCGCGGACGGCCTGCCGCAGGTGCTCCTCGCTCTCGCGGAGCGCCGCCTCGGACCGCTCGTGCTCGCGGGTGCGCGCCGCCAGCCGCTCGCGCATCTCGCCGAACGCGCCGGCCAGCCTGGCGATCTCGGTGATCCCGCTGCGGCCCAGCCGGGCGTCGCTGGCGCCGTCCGCGAGCCGCTGGACGGCCACCGAGAGCAGCGCCAGCGGCGCCGTCAGCCAGCGCGCCGCCACCGCGCCGATCCCGGCCGCCAGGCAGACGACCACAAGCAACGCCACGAACGCCCGCTCCCGACCGACGCGCACGCTGGCGAGCGCGACGCCGGTCGGCTGCTCCACCACCACGCCCCACTCCAGGCCCGGCACGCGGGCGTAGCCGGCCAGCCACTCGTCGCGCTCGGCGATATACAGCAGCGAACCGGTCCGGTCGTCGTCCCGCAGGAGCGCGGCGACCGGCTGGAGCGCGGAGAGATCGGCGAAGCTGGCGATCAGCGCGACGTCCGGGTGGGCGATCGTGCGCCCCTGGCTGTCCACGAGGTAGGCGCGCTGGCTCGGGTCGGCCACCACCCGGCGAAGCTGCTCGGCGATGCGCGACGACTCGATGGTGGCCGCCACGACGCCGCGGAACTGGCCGCTCCCGTCGAGGACCGGCACGGTGTAGCCGAAGATCGGCCGCTGCGTCGAAGAGGAGCGCGCCACGACCCGGCCGGACCGCAGGGTCGTGCGGACCCGCTCGAACCAGGCAGTGCCGGCCACCATGCTCAGCGGCCGTCCGTCCGACCGCGCGAGCTGGTTGCCGGAGGCGTCGAACGAGGAGAAGACCACCACGCTCGGGTAGGCCGAGCTGTAGGCGCGCATCCAGGCCTCCTGCTCGGCCGGCGGGCGGTCCAGGAGCGACGGGCCGGCCGCCAGGGCACGAGCTGCCGCCTCGTGCAACTGGACGTAGTCGGCGACGTCGTGCCCGAGGGCGATGGCCAGGGTCTGCTGGCTGGCGCCGGCCTGGGCGCGGAGCGACGCCTCCTCGCGGTTCGCGTTGAGGGTGACGATGGCGATCAGCGCCAGCGCGCTCGACACGCTGACCGTGACGGCGAGCCTGGAGGCGAGCGAGTGCGCGTCTCGGCGCTCCAGGTACGGCCCGAGCCAGGGGAGGACGACGAGGAGCAGCCCGCTCCCACCGTAGAGGACGATCCCGGTCCAGATCTGCTGCGTGAAGGCCCGCTCGAACATCGGCCCGAGGACGATGCCCACCAGGAGGAGCAGCGCCAGCCAGCGTCCCCACCAGGGCGCGCGCACCGCGAGCTGCGTCACGATCACCAGGACGCCGCAGAGCACGAAGCTGGCGCCGTGCCACAGGAAGCTCGGGCGCATCGACTCGAAGCTGGCGGCGACGAACAGCTCGGGGAGCGCGAGCATCATCGCGCCGGTCAGCCCGAGTGCGGCACCCATCACGACGGCGAACAGGTCCGAGGTCTGGGGGCGACGGCGCGGCGCCCCGGCCAGGAGCGGCGCGATCGCAGTCCCGACGCCCAGCGTGGCGTAGATCGTCGTCCCGAACCAGCCGCCGGTCAACGCGAACCCGACGGCGAGGAGCAACAGCACGACGCCCACGCCGACGTGTGCGACGACGGTCAAACGGCGCGAGGCCCCGGCGCACGCGACGACCACCATCCCCATGCCGGCCAGCAGCGTCGCGACGCCCCAGCCGAGGATGTTCGGGCGTAGCGAATCGTACGCCTGCGCGCCGAACTGGTGCGGCACGACCAGCATCTGCGCCCCGACGAACGCGCAGAACAGGCCGGTGGCCCATTGGAGGGTGGCGCCGCGCAGGTCGGCCCGCGAGATCGTGGCCCACCGGGGATGCACCGCGGTCACCGCATGCGTCGAGCGGCCGTCTCCCGTCGGCAGCCCGTCCGAGGGCCATGCCACGGCGGTGGCACCGCCACCTACGGCTGCACTCGGCGGCGCCCCGTCCTGTTCGGTCATCCCCACCCCAACCCCCGCCTCCCCAGGGGCAGGGGTCGCAGATTTGGCGTACGTCTCATGCCAGGGTACCGCATCCACGACCGAGGCCACACCCCGCCACGACGATCGTGCCCTACCCCGTCGACGGCGGTCACCGCCCGGCGCGAGCCGTCGGCGTACCGAGCAGATCGGCGATCCGCCCGGCGGCCCCGAGATGCCCGTCGAGCGGCGGCGGGTCCGGCGGCTCGTGCAGGGCTCGGGCGAGCGACGACCGAAGCTGCTCGAAGGAGCGAGCCACCCGGACGCCGTACTCCGGCGCGAAGGCGTGCTCCTGCTCCCAGAACGGCCCCGGCAGGTACGCGACGGCGGGACGGTGCAGGAAGCGCGCCTCCCCGAGCAGCGTCGAGCTGAGCCCGACCACGGCGCGCGCCCGCGCGCAGCTCGCGAGCCGGTCGGGATCGTCGTCCGGCTCCAGGGCGATGCCGGGCGGCGGGTCCGGGAGCCGTTCTGCCCGCTGGACGGGATGCAGCCGCACACGCACGCGGTAGCCGCCCGGCGCCGGCCCCGCCAGCGCCTCGAGCACGTCCGCCAGCGCCTGCCGCTCGTCGATCATGAACTCGGCGCCCCGCAGCCGCATGGCCGCCACCGGCGAGGAGACGAAGAGGACGTCGACCTCACCCCCCGGTCCCCTCTCCTGCGAGGAGAGGGGGAGCAGGTGACCGTTCTCCCCCCTCTCCGCGCCGGAGATGATGTCGGCGCAGCCGATATTCGCGCCGCGCAGCGGGGCAGGGGGGGTGAGGTTCGTCCACCAGATCTCCTCCAGCGTCGGGTTGCCCGTCACGGCCAGCGCGGACGCCGGCGCCCCGGCCCGGCCCAGCCGGCAGGCCGTCGCCTCGTCCGGGCAGGCAACGAGGTCCGGGAGCTCCGCCAGGCCCGGCCCGAAGCGCCGCTCCACGAACAACATCGCGTCCAGGACGCCGAGCGTCGGGACCATCGAGCCCATCGCCCGGATCCGCCGCACCAGCGCCCGCTCGACGACCTCCTGCACGGACGTGCCCAGCAGCAGCATCGACGGGTTGGCGTCCAGCACGGCATCGACCCACGGGTCCAGCGTGGCACCAGTCAGCGCGACGTGCTCCACGCCGTCCTGCCGCGCGATCGACGCGGCCGGCTCGGCCAGCATCACCCGGTACGGCGCGCCTCGCCGGTCCAGCTCGCGCAGCACCGGCAGCACGACGCGCCAGGCGCCGACGTCCGTCGCCACCGCGACGAGGCTAGCGGCCCTCACCCCAACCCTCCCCCAGAGGGAGAGGGAGCATTACTCCCCCTCCCCCGTGCGCGGGGGAGGGGGCCAGGGGGTAGGGGGCTCAATTCGTGTCGATGCCCGGCAGGTCCAGCTCTTCCGAGCGGTGACAGCGCACCCAGTGGCTCGGCGTGTACTGCCGCCACTCCGGCGTCTCGGTCTTGCACTTGTCGATGGCGAACTGGCAGCGGGGATGGAAGTAGCAGCCGCTCGGGGGCGCGGCCGGGTTCGCCACCTCGCCCAGCAGCGTGATCCGCTTCGCCCGCGAGCGCGGGTCCGGGCGCGGCACCGCCGAGAGCAGCGCCGAGGTGTACGGGTGCTTCGGGGTGGAGAAGATCGTGTCACGGTCCGTCAGCTCGACCATCTGCCCGACGTACATCACGGCCACGCGATCGGAGATGTGCTTGACCACGCTCAGATCGTGGGCGACGAACAGGTAGGTCAGGCCGAGGTCGTTCTGGAGGTCCAGCATCAGGTTCAGGATCTGGGCCTGCACCGAGACGTCCAGCGCCGAGACCGGCTCATCCGCGACCACCAGGCTCGGGTTGAGCGCCAGCGCCCTCGCGATGCCGACGCGCTGGCGCTGGCCGCCGCTGAACGCGTGCGGGAACCGCCGCATGAACTCCGGGCGGAGCCCCACCAGTCGCAGCAGCTCCTCCACCCGGTCGATGCGCTCCTGCCGGCTCTTGACGCCGTTCACCAGCATCGGCTCGCCGATGATGTCCAGGATCGTCATGCGCGGGTTGAGCGAGGAGAATGGGTCCTGGAACACCATCTGCATCTGGCGGCGTAGCGGCCGAAGCTGGTGCCTCGGCACCTTCGCCACGTCCAGCACAGAGCCGTTCTCGGTGGTGAACTTGATCGAGCCGCCCGTCGGGTCGATGGCGCGCAGCACGCAGCGCGAGGTCGTCGTCTTGCCACAGCCGCTCTCGCCGACCAGCGCCAGCGTCTCGCCCTTGGTGATGTTGAAGCTGACGTCGTCCACCGCGCGGACGTGCCCGATCGTCTTCTGGAGAAATCCCCGCTTGATCGGGAAGAACTTCTGGAGGTGCTCGACCTCCAGGAGGGTCTGCCCCTGCTTGACGGCGCCGTTGGAGCCGTTGCGGCTCACGGTGCCGTCGCCGCCCTGTGCTACCTGATTCATCGCCCCACCCCCGCCGGCACGCCGCCGTACAGGAAGCACGCCGCATCCTGGTTCTCGCCGACGTGGATCAGCTCCGGCTCGGCCGTGTCGCAGGTGCCCGGCATGAACGAGGTACAGCGCGGATAGAACGGGCACCCGGCCGGCCGGGCGTACGGGTGCGGGATCGAGCCGGTGATGGTCGGGAGCTTCACGCGCGGCGTCGCGTTGACGCTCGGGATCGATTCGAGCAGCGCCTTGGTGTACGGGTGCTTCGGGTTGTGGAAGATGTCGTCCACCGGGCCCTTCTCGACCACCCGCCCCAGGTACATCACCACGACCTCGTCCGCCATCTCGGCGATGACCCCGAGGTCGTGGGTGATCAGCATGATCGCCATGTGGTTGCGGCCCTGGAGATCGCGCATCAGATCCAGGATCTGGGCCTGCGTCGTCACATCCAGCGCCGTCGTCGGCTCGTCGGCGATCAGCAGGATCGGATCGGCCGAGAGCGCCATCGCGATCATCGCGCGCTGCCGAAGGCCCCCCGAGAGCTGGTAGACGTACTCGTCCACGCGCTGCTCGGCGCGCGGAATGCCCACCAGGCGCAGCATCTGGACGGCCCGGTCCTTCGCGTCCTTCTTGGTCATCTTCATGTGGAGCAGGATCGCCTCGATGATCTGGTCGCCGACGGTATGGACCGGGCTGAACGAGGTCATCGGCTCCTGGAAGACCAGCGAGATCTGGCCGCCCCGGATCTCGCGCATCTGGCGCCCGTCGGCCGGGATCTTGACCAGATCGAGCGCGCCTTCCTGAGCTCCGGTGGCATCCGGCTGGAAGAGGATCTGGCCTTCGTCGATCCGTCCGGGCCGCTCGACGATCCGCAGGATCGAGCGCGCGGTCACGCTCTTGCCACACCCGCTCTCGCCGACGATGCCGATCGTCTTGGCGCGGGGGATGTCAAAGCTGGCGCCGTCGACCGCCTTGACGATGCCTTCGTCCGGGTAGAAGTACGTTTTGAGGTTGCGGATCGAGATCAGCGGCACGTCAGCCATGGGTCGCTCTGCTCCAGTGGGCAGTCGGCAGTGGGCAGTGGGCAGTGGGAGGGACGATCAAGAGTCCGTTCTCTACTGCCGACTGCCTACTGCCCACTCACCTGCTAGTTGTACGGATCGGCCGCGTCGCGCAGGCCATCGCCGAGGAAGTTGAACGCCAGGATCACCACGATGACCGGCACCGCCGGCAGCAGCAGCCACGGCGAGATCGCGACGGTCTGGACGTTCTGGGCCTGCTGCAGCAGCACGCCCCACGAGATGGCCGGCGGGCGTAACCCGAGCCCCAGGAACGAGAGCGACGTCTCGCTGATGACCATCGCCGGCAGCGCCAGGGTGGTCGCGGCGATGATGTGGCTCAGGAAGAGCGGCACCATGTGGACGAAGATGATG
>Ga0075430_100003898_pt1 | contig 12570 bp, 10 predicted proteins | sample RhiMetdeltSRZDD4_FD_75294 | JGI IMG/M metagenome (GOLD analysis project Ga0075430, IMG submission 75294) | Populus rhizosphere microbial communities from Tennessee, USA - Rhizosphere MetaG P. deltoides SRZDD4 | ecosystem: Host-associated > Plants > Roots > Rhizosphere > Soil | place: USA... | reverse complement strand
GACCGTGATGCGGCTGCTGGCCGACGAGGCGGCGATCGCGCTGTCACGCAGCGAGCAGCTGCGTGTGCTCGAGGCGCAGGCGCGGACCGACCCGCTGACGGGGCTGCCGAACGTTCGCGCCTGGGACGAGGCGCTCAGCCGCGAGCTCGCCAGCTCCTCGCGTGACGGCCGCCCGGTCTGTGTCGCCGTCACCGACCTCGACGACTTCAAGGGCTACAACGACTCACGCGGCCATCCCGCGGGCGATCGCCTGCTGCGGCTCGCCGTCACCGCTTGGCAGCAGTCGCTGCGCGCCGGCGACATCCTCGCCCGCTCCGGCGGCGACGAGTTCTCGGTGCTGCTCCCCAACTGCCGCGTCGAGGGCGCCGTCGTGCTCGCCGAGCGCCTGCGCACGTCGACGCCGCTCGGCCGCTCCTGCTCGGTCGGCGTCGCCGCCTGGGACGGCAAGGAGTCAGCGCAGGAGCTCGTCGCCCGCGCCGACCGCGCGCTCTACGAGGCGAAAGCGCTCGGAAGAAACCGCGTCATCGCGCAGTAGAGCGCGCACAGACATCCCGGTCGCCCCGCAGCGCCGCCCGAGAAGCCGAGGACGTTCTGCGGCGCCGCCCAGCAAGGACGCGGTCCCGAAGGAGGACTCCGTACTTCGAGGGGCGAGGACACAGCTGGGTGGATGCCGCAGGACGTCCGCCCACGGAAACCGCGCCCTAGCTGTCGCCGGGGCCCTTCTGCTGCCGCAAGAACCTCTGGAACTCCCGGGCGATGACATCGCCTGACGGCAACTCATTCGGGTCCATCGACGGCTCCTCCTCGGCGACCTGCTCGAGCCGCTCGACGAACGCCTGGACGTCAGGGTCGCTCTGGACCGCGAGCGAGACCTGGCGCTCGTAGTCGCCGGCCGCCGACTCGAGCTCGGCGGCGTCGACGGTCACGCCGACGAGTGTCTCGAGCCGGCGCACGAGTGCCAGCGCCGCCTTCGGGTTCGGCGCCGCGGCGACGTAGTGCGGGACCGCCGCCCACAGGCTCGCCGACGGGATCCCGGCCTCCTGGCACGCGGCGTGGAGGACGCCGACGATGCCGGTCGGCCCCTCGTAGTTCGACTGGTTCACGGTGCCGAGTCTGTCGGCCAGGCTGTCGTCGGCCGACATGCCGCTGATCTGCACCGGGCGCGAGTGCGGCACGTCGGCCAGCAGCGCGCCGAGCGTGACGACCATCTGCACGCCGAGCGCTTCGGCGAGGTCGACGATCTGGTCGCAGAACGTGCGCCAGCGCATCGACGGCTCCGGCCCTTCGAGCAGCACGAGGTCGCGCGGGGCGCGAGGCACGCGGACTTCGTAGAGCTCGATCGCCGGCCACTCGATCTTGCGCATGCGGCCTTCGGTCAACGTCACCTTCGGTCGCGTCGCCTGGAAGTCGAAGTACTCCTCGGGATCGACCTGCGCAAAGCGAGTCGCCTCGAGCGACGCGCCGACGTACTGCAGCGCGGCTGACGCGGCGTCGCCGGCGTCATTCCAGCCCTGAAACGCACAGACCAGAGCGGGAGCGCGTAGGCCATCCGGACGTCGCTCCCAAATCAGCGGCTGCATCGAGGTCACGGTACATCATGTCCGGAGCCGAACCGCCGGGCATGACCGGCGCGACTTCAGCGCTCGCGCCAGCCCGCGGACGGCCGCGCGAGCGTCAGCGCGAACAGCTCCTCGGGGTCGGTGAACCAGCCGGCGAGTTCCAGCCCCGCGACGGCGAGATCCGCTTCGATCCGTGCGCGCGTGAACTTGGCGCTGATTTCGGTGCGCATCTCCTCACGCGGCGCGAAGTGCACCGTCAGCCCGAGCCCGCCGATCCGGACCTGCTGGCGGCGGCGTGACCGCAGCCGCATCTCGATCCAGGAGTTGTCGGCGTCGAAGAAGGCGACGTGGTCGAATGCCGCCGGATCGAAGTCGGCGTCGAGCTCACGGTTGAGGACGCTGAGCAGGTTGCGGTTGAAGGCCGCGGTGACGCCGGCGGCGTCGTCGTAGGCGGCCTCGAGCACGCGCTCGTCCTTGACCAGGTCGGTGCCGAGCAGCAGCCAGCCGTCCGAACCGAGCAGCAGCGTGATGCCGCGCAGGAAGCGCCGCCGGGCTCCGGGCAGGAAGTTGCCGATCGTGCCACCGAGAAAGCTGATCAGCCGCGGGCTGGCGGGCTCCGCGTCCGGCAGGCGGTCGAGATGGCGTTCGAAGTCGCCGACGAGCCCGTGGACCTCGAGCTCGGGGAAGTCGGCGACGAGTTCCGCGGCACTCGCGCGCAGTGCCGTCTCCGACACGTCGACGGGCACGTAGCGCCGCCACGCGCCGGCCTGCCCCATCGCGGCCAGCAGCACGCGCGCCTTGGTCGCCGCGCCGGATCCGAGCTCGACGAGCTCGGTCGCACCCGTGATGCTCGCGATCTCTGGCGCCGACGCCTCGAGGATCGCCCGCTCGACACGCGTCGGGTAGTACTCGGGAAGCTCGCAGATCTCGTCGAACAGCTCCGATCCGCGCGCGTCGTAGAAGTGCTTCGGCGGCAGCTCCTTGAACGGGCGCGTCAGACCGTCGAGGACGTCTTCGGCGAGCGTGCGCTGATCGTGATCGGCGAGCAGCGCGTCGATGACGATCCGCGGCCGCTCGAGAACGGGTTCCATCAGGCTGCCTCCACGATCCGGATGCCGGAGAAGATCTGTCGCCGCTGCGGCAGATCCCAGTTGCGGAATGTGCGCGTCGCGACGCGGGGCGCCGTCGCCCACGAGCCACCGCGCAGGACGTAGTAGCCGCGGTCGAAGAAGACCTCCGAGTACTCGCGGTACGGGTGCGCCACGAAGCCCGGGTAACCGGAGAACTCGGTCGCCGTCCACTCCCAGACTTGGCCGAGCCCTTGGACCGAGGCCGACGCCCGCTCCCACTCCGCTTCTGTCGGCAGGCGACATCCGAGCGAACGGGCGAAGGCGCCGGCCTCGAACCAGGAGAGGCAGACGACCGGAAGCGCGGGGGATCCCGCGACACACCCCGCATGGGCATGGATGTCGTACTCCTCCTTCCACGCCCAGCCTTCGTCCGACCACCACTCTCGCCGCTCGTAGCCGCCGCCCTCGGCGAACCGCAGCCACGTCGCATTGGTGATCGGGCGCCGGCCGATGCGAAAGCCCGCGAGCTCGACCTCGTGCGCGGGCCGCTCGTTGTCGTAGGCGAAGCCGTCGTCGCCGGCGCCGATCACGAACGGGCCGGGCGGGATCTCGATCGTCTCGAGATCACCGCCGTCCTGATCGTCGAGCGCCGGTTCGCCGTCGGCGAGCAGCCCTCCGAGCGCCATCGCCTGGCGCATCGTCTCGGTGTGCTGGAGCTCGTGGCGAAGCACCAGCTCGTGGAGCTCCGACGGGCCCGTGCGCTCGAACACCGCCAGCGTCCGCGCGCGGACCTCCGCGAGATAGCGCAGCGTTCCGGCGCGGTCGAGCAGCTCGATCTCGGCACGAACCGGGCGCGGCGTCTCGAAGGCGTCGTAGACGGCGGCGAGCTCCGGCCGCAGCAGCGGCTCGCCGCCGAGCCTGTGCACGGCCCACAGATCTTCGTAGGCGGCGATGTGCGCGAGGTCCCACACGAGCGGGCTCATCACCGGATCGACAGGCGTGTGCAACTCGTCGTCGGTCAGGTCGCGGACGAGGTCGAGCGTGCGCTTCCTCGCCAGGTGGAGATCCTCGGCGACACCGACCATCGCCGTGACCATAGCGAACTGCCGAAGCCCCGATCGGCGCCGTGGGAGCGCTGCTGCCGATCCTCGGGCCGACCGCTCAGGGCCCGTCGTCTGCTCGGTCCGAGTGCAGCCTGCGGACGACCGGCATACTAGGACTGTGCCCTCTGCCACGACGCTCGCCGACGTGCTCGCACCGCTGCGCACGGATCCTCGGCATACGGCCGTCCTGCTCGACGTCGACGGGACGCTGGCGCCGATCGTGCGTCACGCCGACGACGCGCACGTGCCCGAGCCGACGCGTGCGCCGCTGATCGAGATCGCCAAGCGCTTCGGTGTGGTCGCGTGTGTCAGCGGCCGCCGAGCGCTGATCGCGCGGCGAATCGTGTCGCTCGGCTCGATCGCCTACGTCGGCAACCACGGCGGCGAGCTGCTGCGTCCCGCGGGCCGCGAGCCGGAGCTCGACCCCGAGGTCGCGGCCTACGTCCCGCGGATCCGTGCCTTCGCCGACGCCGCCTGGACCGACGAGCTGCACCGCCTTCGGGTCCGCTTCGAGGACAAGGGCCCGATCGCCGCCTACCACTGGCGTGGCGCTCCCGACGAGGCCGCCGCGCAGGCGGCGATCGCCGACCTCGCCGACCAGGCGACCGCCGCGGGGCTCGCCACGCATTGGGGTCGCAAGGTGCTCGAGGTGCGGCCGCCGGTCGCCTTCGACAAGGGCCGCGGCGTGCTGCGGCTGCTGGCCGGAACCGACGTCGACGCTGCCCTGTACTGCGGCGACGACCTGACCGATGTCGACGCGTTCTCGGCGCTCAAGGCCGAGCAGGAGGGCGGTCGCCTGACGACGGCGTTCTGCGTCGGCGTCCGCTCCGACGAGACGCCCGAAGCGCTCGAGCGCGGCGCCGACCTGCTCGTCGACGGCCCGCCCGGCGTCCGCGACGTGCTGCTGGCACTGCTCGCCTGAGAGCGAGCCGACCACCGTGCGCTTCGTCGACTTCCTCCGTGTGACCGTCCTGCTCAGCGCCGCCGCGGCCTCGCTGCTCGCCGTGATCTGCGTGTTGGGAGCAGCGTCGGAGGGCAACACGACGGTCGTGTTCCTTTCCGCGGGCTGGTGGACGATCGCATCGGCGATCGGGTTGCTGCTCGGGCGGCGAGCGGCGGTGACGCCGCCGATCGGGCGCCTGCTGGCCGAGGCCCGCGCGGCGACGATGATGCCCGAGCACAAGCCGCTGGCGACGATCGCCAACCGGCTCTGGCCGCTGTTGCTGTCGAGCGCCGCTGCAGCGGTCGCCGCGTTCTTCGCGCCACAGGTGGCCGGCATCGCCGCCGGGTTCGCGATCGTCTGGGCACTCGCCTGGCGCCAGCAGGACGCCGCGGTGCAGGCGATCGAGGAACGTGACGGCGTCACCTTCTTCGTCGAGCAGAGCTCGCCGGTGCGGCCGATGTCGCTGGTGCGGATCCCGGGCTTTCGCCGCGAGATCCCGACGATCCCGACCGCCGGCTCCGCGAGCTAGGGCGCACGAACGATGCCCGCGCCGCACGCAGGAGGCGTCCGGTGAGCACGGGCGCGAACGTCGACGTGCTGATCGTCTCGCTCGGCTCGACGACCGGGCTGCGACGCGCCGACGACGCCCTCGCCGCTTCGCTGCGACGCGCGGGAGCGACGGTCGCGCAGGTGCGTGCGGCGGACCAGCGCCAGCTGCCGACGCTGGCCTTGACCGATCTCGTCTGGGCTCGCGCGGCGCGGCGCGCGGCGGGCGAGGCGCTCGAGCGACATGCCCCTCGCGCCGTGATCTACTCGACCAGCACCGCCGCGCTGCTGTGGCCGCGACCGGGAGCGATCCGCTATGACGCGCTGGCGACGGCGAACCGGCCCGGGCGGCACGGCGTCTGGCAGCGCCCGCTCGAGCGGCGCCGCCTCGGCCAGGCGCCGCTGTTGCTGCCGTGGACGCCTGATCCGAGCCACTCCAGGGCACTCCCGCTGCCGCCGCCGATCGACCCCAGCGGGCCGCCGGGGGCGAAGGACATCGCGGCGATCACCTACGGCGCCAACCCCGGCAAGAAGGGGATCGACCACGTCCTCGCCGCCTGGGCCGCCGCGCGGGGGCCCGGTGACGAGCTCATCGTCGCGGGGCTCGACGCACCGCCGGAGGGAGCGCCCGCCGGCGTGCGTTTCGCCGGCCGCCTCGAGCGCGACGAGTATCGCGCGCTGCTCAGGCGCGCCCGTGTCTACGTGACGGCGCCGCGACGCGAGGACTTCGGCATCGCTCAGCTCGAGGCGCTCGCCGACGGCTGCGTGCTCGTGACGACGCCGGCGCCGGGCCCGTACGCGGCGCTGCCGCTGGCGCTCGCGCTCGACCCTCGCCTTGTCGTCGAGCCGCACGAGCTCGCCGGCGCGCTGCGGACGGCGCTGGCCGGGCCGCCTCCGGGCTACGCGGTGCGCGCAGCCGCCCTCGTGGCGCCCTACGCGACCGACGCCGTCGACCGGCTCGTCGCCGAGCGGCTCCTGCCGGCGCTGCTGGCGATGCCGCGCTGAGCGCGGGCGGTCAGCGCGCGCGCTTGCGCAGCGGCGCGAACTCGGCCCACGGCAACGTGTTCGCCACCGCCGCCGGTCCGAGCCAGGCGCGACGAGCCGTCGCGACTCCCCAGCGCACGTTCGCCAGCGTCGTCGTGCGGTGGGCGTCGGAGTCGATCAGGATCGGCACACCGGCCTGCGCCGCCGCGCGCGCATGGACGTCGTTGAGGTCACGGCGGTCGGGCGCGCCGTTGATCTCGAGCATCGTTCCCGTGCGCGCGGCGGCCTCGATGACCGCGTCGACGTCGATCGCGTAGGCGGCGCGCTGCTCGATCTTCCGGCCCGTGAGGTGCCCGATCGCGTCGCACGACGGATGCTCGCACGCGGCGATCACCCGCGCCGTCATCTGCTCGGCGGGCATCGCGAATCGCGTGTGGACCGAGGCGATCACCCAGTCGAGCTCCGCCAGCAGCTCGTCGTCGTAGTCGAGCGCCCCGTCGACCCCGATGTTCGACTCGGTCCCGATCAACAGCTCGATCCCATCGAGCGTCGCGTCGACCGCGCGCACGCGATCGATCTGGCGTCGCAGCTCGTCGGGCGAGACGTCGTTGCCGAAACCGTGCGACGCCGAGTGGTCGGTGATCGCGATGTACTCGTAGCCGCGATCGAGCGCGGCCCGCGCCATCTCCTCGATCGTGTTGTGCCCGTCAGAGGCGACGGTGTGCATGTGCAGGTCGCCCTTGAGGTCCTCGACGGTCACCAGCGGCGGAACCTCCGTCAGGTCCAGCTCGCCACGATTCTCGCGCAGCTCCGGCGGCACCCAGGTCAGCCCGAGGCGCTCGTAGACCTCCTCTTCGCTCGCGCAGCGCAGCGTCTCGCCGGTGGCGTCGTCGAGGATTCCGTACTCGCTGACGTGCAGCCCGCGCCGTACCGCACGCTCGCGGACGCCGACGTTGTGCGCCTGCGAGCCGGTGAAGTGCTGCAGCAGGTTGCCGAACTGCTCTGGCGCGACCACCCGCAGGTCGATCGAGATCCCGTTGTGGGTGCGAGCGCGCGCGGCGTTCTCCCCCGGCGCCGAGCTGGACTCGATCACGTCGAGCGCGGTGAACGCGTCGAGCAGCGCGCGTGTGTCGGTGGCGGCGGCGACGATGTCCAGGTCCTTGACCGAGTCGGCCATCCGGCGAGCGCTGCCGGCGAGCTCGACGCGATCGGCGGCCGGGTGCGCGGCCAGCGCCGCGACGATCTGCTCACCGACCTCGCGTGCGCGGTGCAGCACGATGCGCCCCTGCGGCGCGTCGCCGGCGCCCTGCTCGAGCGCCTCGAGCATCTTCTGCTCGAACGCGGCGCCGAGCCCGCGCAGGTCCTGCAGGCGCTTCTGCCGGGCGGCGGTCTCCAGCGCCTGCAGCGAGTCGATCCCGAGCTCGTCGAACAGCCGCCTGGCGCGCTTCGGCCCGAGCCCCGGCAGCCGTGTCAGGTCGACGAGCCCGGGCGGGAACTTCGCGCGCAGCTTCTCGAGCGCGGGGATCGTCCCGGTCTCGACCAGGGCGACGAGCTTCTCCTCGAGCGTCGCGCCGATCCCCGGCAGCTCCTGGACCCGCCCGGCCCGCGTCAGCGCAGCGACCGACTGCGGCGCGTCGCGCACGGCCTTCGCCGCGCCGCGATAGGCGAGCACACGGTGCACGATCGCCCCGTCGAGCTCGTAGAGGTCGGCGAGCTCGTCGAACGCTGCTGCGATGTCTGCGTTGGAAGGGTCGGCCATGGCTCTCCGGGTAAATTTATGCTTTCGCCCTACCGTCGTCGCTACGCGCCGACGTCCGGGCGACGTCACCTCTATGAACCCCTGGCTCGTCCTGCCGACGTACAACGAGATCGAGAACCTCGAGGCGATCGTGTCGGCAGCCGTGCCGATCCTGCGTGAGAGCTGTGGCCGCGGCGGCTTTCACGTGCTCGTCGTCGACGACTCGTCGCCCGACGGCACCGGAGAGCTCGCCGATCGGCTGGCGGGCGAGCACGGCGAGCTCGAGGTCCTGCACCGCCCGCAGCGCGAGGGGCTCGGGCCCGCATACCTCGCCGGCTTCGCGGTCGCGCTCGCCGGCGGCGCGACGCACGTGATCGAGATGGACGCCGACTTCTCGCACGAGCCGCACGACCTGCCGCGCCTGCTCAAGGCCGCCGACGACGCCGACCTCGTGCTCGGATCGCGCTACGTCCCGGGCGGCGTCGTCGCCGACTGGGGGCTCAGGCGGAGGATCATCAGCCGCGGCGGATCGCGCTATGCGCGCAAGGTGCTCGGGCTCGACGTCGCCGATCTGACGGGCGGCTTCAAGTGCTTTCGCCGCGAGGTGCTCGAGGCGATCTCGCTCGAGACGATTCGCTCGCGCGGCTACGCGTTCCAGGTCGAGCTGACGTACCGCGCCGTCCGGGCGGGGTTCCGCGTCGTCGAGGTGCCGATCGTCTTCCGCGACCGCCGCCTCGGCCGCTCGAAGATGTCGATGCGCATCGCCGCCGAGGCGATGCTGCTGTTGCCTCAACTGCGCAGAGCCGACTCGGGCGCGGCCCGGCGCAGCGCCCGCAGCAGCGGGATCGACGTCAGCACCGACAGCGCGCAGACGCCCCACACCGCCGAGTAGCCCTCGGTCGCGGTGAAGATGCCGCTGAACGCCTGGATCGTGGCGCCGGCGACCAACGGCCCGAGCGTGATCCCGAGCCCGCGGCTGAGGCTGTAGTAGCCGGTCAGCGCGCCGTGGTGGTGATCGGGCATCAGCGGCATCAGCAGGGCAAACGGCAGCGTCATCAGCACGGCGCCGCCGAAGCCGATGATCGGTGCCGATACGGCGACGATCGCCTGGTTGGTCACGAGAAACGGCACCAGCAGACCGAGCCCGAAGACCCACAGCGCCGCCTCCATCACCTGGCCGGCGCCGTGCTGGTCGGCGAGCCGCCCACTGACGATCGCGCCGCCGAGCAGGAACAGCGAGACGCCGCCGACGACGAGCGACGCGAAGGCGACGCCGTGGCCGAGACCGTGCGTGATGTAGAGCACGACGAACGTCTTCAGCGCCGCGATCGCGAGCTCCCAGAGTGCGTTGGCGAAGAAGAACAGCCGCAGCTCGCGGCGCGCGCGAACGAGCTGGAGCACGCCCCGGACGCGTTCGACGAGCGTCGCGTCGTCCTCCTCGTCCTCGCCGATCCCGTTGAGGTCACCGCGGCGGATCACGCCCCAGGAGAAGACCGCGACCGTCAGCGACAGGATCGCCGCGGCGGCGATGAACGGCGCCGGGTGCCAGAGCCCGAACAGCAGGCCGCCGGCAACGATCGCGAGCGCCGTGCCGCCACCGCGCCAGACCGCCTGGTTGCCCTGCGAGCGACCGACGACGTCGCCGGTCACGAGGTCGGGGTAGAGCGCGCGATACGGCTCATAGGCGACGAAGTAGCCGAAGAAGAAGACGGCGACGAGGATCGCGACGAGGCCGAGCGAGTCGGCGAAGCCGAGCAACACGAGCGCCGCGGCGGCCGGCGGCGTCGCGACGAGCATGAACGGCAGCCGGCCGCCGATCGGCGTCCGCAGACGGTCGGACCAGACGCCGACCCACAGCGGCAGGAACAGCGCCATCATTCCCTCCCCGCCGATGATCAGGCCGATGATCGTCGTCGACGAGCCGAGGTCGCGGGCGACCACGGGGAGGTAGGTGCTGACGACCGTGATCGACAGCGCGAGACCCAGCGTCGGCAGGCCGAGGAGGGCGAGGATCCGCTTCTCGTCGGCGCGGAGCGCTCGCGTGGCCACGTCCGGGCCTTACCCGTTGCCGATGCAACGAACGCGGTACGTTCTACGAGCGCGAGACATCACTACACTTTGTATAGCGCCTCACGCGCGACACTCACGGTGACGGAGAAAGGGAACGGCATGGGCACACTCAACGACGTAACGGACACCTCCTTCCAGGCGGACGTCCTCGAGGCCGACACGCCGATCCTGGTCGACTTCTGGGCTCCCTGGTGCGGTCCGTGCCGCGTCGTTGGCCCCGTGCTCGAGGAGATCGCCGCCGAGAAGGGCGACGCGCTCCAGGTCGTCAAGCTCAACATCGACGAGAACCCGCAGACGGCCGCCGCCTTCGACGTTCTCTCGATTCCGACGATGATCCTCTTCAAGGGCGGTCAGCCCGTCAAGCGCGTCGTCGGCGCCTACCCGAAGCGCAAGCTCGAAGCCGAGCTCGAGCCCGCGCTCGCCTCCTAGGGCGAGCCGGCACGAGCCGCGCCGTCGCTACGTCGCGCGCTCGATGCGAGCGACGACGATCGACAGCGGCCGGCCCTCGATCGTCGCGGCGCCGCTCGCGTCGCCGAGGTCGTAGCCGACGCTGACCGCCAAGGTCTCGCCGGCGACGAAGCCCTCGTGCGCCTGCGCGGCGGCGAGCAGCTCGGCGTCGCCGCCGAGCGCGAGCTCGATCCTGTCGGAGACCTCCAGGCCGGCCGACTGGCGCGCCAGCTGGACGGCGCGGACGACCTCGCGCGCGAGTCCCTCCCGGCGCAGATCGTCGTCGACGTGCAGGTCGAGCGCAACGGCGTGCCCACCTTCGCGCTCGAGCTGGTAGCCCTCCAGCGGCTGCATCCGCAGCTCCAGATCTTCGCTCGCAAGCTGATGCTCGTGGCCGCCGACGTTGACGGCGACCGTCCGTCCTTCGCGCAGCGCGGACGCGACGCCGGCGGCGTCGAGCGCCTCGATCGCCGCGGCAGCCTGCGGCATGTTCTTGCCGAAGCGCGGGCCGAGCGTCCGGTAGTTGGGCACCACCTGGTAGGAGCCGAGCTCGTCGGCCTCGGCGACGAAGCGCAGGCGCTTGACGTTGAGCTCGTCACGGACGATCTCGGCCAGCCGCTCGATCGCCTCACGCTCGCGTCCCGCCGCGACGACGACCGCCTCGTGCAGCGGCTGACGCAGCTTGATCTTCGCCTGGCTGCGGGCGCTCAGCCCGAGCGCGACCGCGGCGCGCGCCGTCGCCATGTCGGCCTCGAGCTCGGGGTCGCGCGGGGCGACGGCGGCGGCGTCGGGCCAGTCGCAGAGGTGCACCGACGGCTCGCTGCCGTCGAGGTTGTCGTAGATCTCGTCAGCGACGAACGGGCAGAACGGCGCCAGCAGCTTGGCGATCGTCAGCAGGCACGTCTCGAGCGTGTCGAAGGCGGCGCTCTCGCCCTCCCAGAAGCGCCGTCGCGTGCGCCGCAGGTACCAGTTCGAGAGATCGTCGACGAGCTCTCCGATCGCCCGGCCGGCACTCGTCGCGTCGAACGCGTCGAGGCGCTCCGTCACGGTCGCCGTCGTCGCCGACAGCCGCGAGAGGATCCAGCGGTCGAGCTCTGTCGGCTGCGTCTCGCGCTCACGCGTGTAGATCGTCGGGTAGCGGTACGTGTTCCACAGCTGCTTGAGGAACAGCCGCACCTGCTCGCCGACGCTCTCGACGCTGAAGCGATACCCGTCCCACGGGTACTTGGCGGTGAAGAAGTACCAGCGCATCGCGTCGGCGCCGAAGCGGTCGAGGACGTCGCCGGGGTCGACGACGTTGCCGCGCGACTTCGACATCTTCTGGCCCTCGCCGTCGACCAGCAGGCCGAGGCAGACGACGTTCTCGTACGCGGCGCGATCGAACAGCAGCGTCGAGACGGCGAGCAGCGAGTAGAACCAGCCGCGGGTCTGGTCGAGCGCCTCGCAGATGAACTGTGCCGGGAAGCGCTGCTCGAAGCGCTGCTCGTTCTCGAACGGCGCGTGCTCCTGGGCGAACGGCATGCAGCCCGAGTCGAACCAGACGTCGACGACCTCGGGCACGCGGCGCATCGGCGCCTCGCACTGCGGGCACGGAAAACCGACGTCGTCGACGAACGGCCGGTGCGGATCCTCGAGCCGCGTGCCGCTGAGCCGCTCGAGCTCGTCGAACGAGCCGACGCAGTGGACGTGCCCGGACTCGCAGCGCCACAGCGGCAGCGGCGTGCCCCAGTAGCGCTCGCGCGAGAGCGCCCAGTCGACGTTGTTCTCGAGCCACTTGCCGAAGCGGCCCTCCTTGATGTGCGGCGGATGCCAGGTGACCGTCTCGTTGGCGGCGAGCATCCGCTCGCGCAGCGTCGACGTGGCGATGTACCACGACGGCTTCGCGTAGTAGAGCAACGGCGTCGAGCAGCGCCAGCAGTGCGGGTAGGAGTGCTCGAGCCGCTCCGCGCGCAGCACCCGCCCACGGCGCTCAAGGTCGGCGATCAGGTCGTCGTCGGCGTCCTTGACGAAGCGGCCCTCGAAGCCCTTGATGCGCTCGTCGTAGGTGCCGTCGAGCTTGACGGGGTTGACGACCGCGAGGCCGTACTGCTCGCCGAGCCGGAAGTCGTCC
>Ga0075430_100003897_pt1 | contig 12571 bp, 8 predicted proteins | sample RhiMetdeltSRZDD4_FD_75294 | JGI IMG/M metagenome (GOLD analysis project Ga0075430, IMG submission 75294) | Populus rhizosphere microbial communities from Tennessee, USA - Rhizosphere MetaG P. deltoides SRZDD4 | ecosystem: Host-associated > Plants > Roots > Rhizosphere > Soil | place: USA... | reverse complement strand
ATCGACTGCGCGTCAGGACCGCTGACGCGGACGACACCGATCCCGCCGCGTCCTGCGGGCGTCGCGATGGCAACGATGGTGTCGTCTGGAGAGAACAAGTATCAAACTCCCAACTCCCAACGCCCAACTCCCAACTTGTTCAGAATCTCGCGATAGAGAGAACTTGGGAGTTGGGGCTGGGCGTTGGAAGTTGACAAGGAGCAGGACGACTACTTCCGCGCCGAAATGATGACCGTCTTCAGGAACGCATCACCGATGCTCTCGGACGACATCTGCGGATCCTCGGCGACGGTCAGATGCACCAGACGGCGGGCGTAAGGGTTCAGCGGCCCCATTTCCTGTGGCACGCCGGTGCTCTTCGCCTTGTCGATCATGAACTTGGCCATCTGCCGCAGCTCCGCGTCCTTGCCCCTGCGGTAGTCCAGGCAGTCGACGACCAGCGTGCGATCGTCCTTCAGGTGACGGCGGAACGCGGTGTTGACGATGTGCTGAAGCGCGTCGAGCGTTTCGGCGCGCCGGCGGAGAAGCACTTCACCATTCTCGCCGGACAGGTCGATGCGAATGCCGTCGAGTGTCTCGTTGACTGAGATCTCGAGCGGAAGCCCCATGGCGGCGAGCGTCTGGTCCATGAACTCACGTACGCGTGCCTGCAGATCCATCACTTCCGCTCCTTCGTCGCCTGTTGCGACTTGCCGCTTCCCGCGTTCTTGACGCGGCGTTCCGCCGGCGGCCTCACCGTGTGCGCGGGCGGTGGCCCGATCAACCGGTTGGTCACTGCCTGCTGGCCGATACCCCACAGGTTGCTGACCGTCCAATAGAGCATCAATCCCGCCGGCGCCCACAACATGGTGACCGTGAGCACGACCGGCATGAACATCATCATCTTCTGCTGAACAGGATCGGCCGTCGACGGCGTCATCTTCTGCTGCGCCACCATCGTTACACCCATCAGCACGGGCAGCACGAACCAGGGATCCGACGTCGACAGATCGCGGATCCAGCCGACGAAGGGCGCCCCGCGCAACTCGATCGCGACCGAGAGCATCGCGTAGAAAGCGAGCAGCACCGGCAAGGTCAGCAGCATCGGCACGCAGCCGCTCGCGGGATTCACGCCGCGCTCGCGATAGAGCGACATCAGCTCGGCGTTCATCTTCTGCCGGGCAGGGTCAGTCACTTTGAGCTTTGCGTAGCGATCCTGGATCGCCTTGACCTCAGGCTGGAGCTCCTGCATGCGCCGCATGGAGACCACGCTCTTGTGCCGCAGCGGGAACATCGCGAGATTGATCAGCACGGTGAGCGCGACAATCGACCAGCCCCAGTTGCCGAGGTACCCGTCCACCCACTTCAGCGCGTTGAGGAGCGGTACCACGAGCCAGCGGAACATGCCGAAGTCGATCGCGTGCGTCATCTCCGGGCTGATCGCCTTCAGGTGCTCGAAGTCTTTCGGGCCGAAAAAGTACATCACGCTCGACGGCGGCGGCGCATTGAACTTCGCGCTCCAGTCGACGAACTGCCGGGCGGGCTCCGAACCCACGGCGGGCATGACGATCGGGCGGTAGTCGACACGGAGCGGCAAATCGGTGAGGACGGCGCTGAGAAAGTAGTGATCGTCCACGCCGGCGAACCGGAACGTTCCATCGAAACTGCTCTGCGATTGCAGATCTTTGATCTTGACGCGCACGGTCTTGCCGTCTTTGTAGAAGACAGGCTGTGGTGCCGGCGCGTACATCATCCCGCCGCCGAGCGCACCAGTCCCAAGTGCGGGGCCCCAACGGACCGTCGCCTCCACCGGGGCACCGTTCCGCTTCACGTCGTACTCAAACCCGATTTCGTACGGTTTGTCGGTGGCGAAACTGAAAATCTTCCGCGCGGTCAGGCCGCTCGCGTCGCCGTAATCGAAGGTCAGGGTCGCGCCGCCGGGGCCGACCACGAGGCTCTCGGCGCTCGGCTTGAAGAGCGCCATCCGAAGCGACGATGCCGCCGCGGGGTCGGGCGATTCGAGCGTGAAGGGACGAGCCGCGCCTTCAACACTGGACGGGACCAGATCGAGCGCCTCACCCTTGTCATCCTGGTAGTTCTTCAGCCGCCAGTTCTTGAGCACGCCTCCGCGATTCGAGAACACCGCGTGCACAAGGGGGCCCTCGACCACGATCTCCTGCTCAGTCGACGAAGAGAGCGTCGGTTGCGACGCTTCGATCGTGGGAGTGGGTGGCAGAGGCTTGCCCTGAGAATCTGCCGCTGGAGCTGTGGCTGCCGGATCGCCTGGCGTGGCCGACGTGGGTGGCGTTTCGAACGTCGGCGGCGGAGCCGGCGGAAACATCACCTGATAGCCGTACAGGACGACAAACGACAGGGCGACGGCGAGAAGTACCCGTTTTTCCATTGAGACGATCAGACTCTCGATTCCCGGCCCGGGACGGGGTCGTATCCGCTCGAGCCGAGTGGATGGCAGCGGCTGAGGCGACGCGCCGCCAGCCAGGTGCCTTTAAACACGCCGTGCATCGTGACGGCATCCCGCGCGTAGTCGGAACACGAGGGCAGAAACCGGCAGGAGCCGGCGAACATCGGCGACAGCAGCAGCTTGTACAGCCGGAGCAGCAACAGGGCGCCACGCTGTCCGGCCGTCAAGGATTCGCCGGTCTCACCGGAATCAGCCATGTGTTCGCTGGGGCAGGCGCGCGACAGCGCGCCGAAGGGACGTCCCAAAGTCGGTCTCGAGGCTGACGTAGGCGGCATCGAACAGCTCACGGCGCGGAATCACCACGATGTCGACGCCCTGCCCGCCAGGCGGAAAGGGGGTCTTGCGAAAAATCTCACGGATCAACCGCTTCGCGCGGTTCCGGCGAACGGCGTCCCCAAGCTTTCGCGACGCGACGATCCCTACCCTCGCTCGGGTGGTTCCATTCGCCGCCACAACCATCGTCAGAAAGCGGCCCTGACTCCGGGAGCCGGTCTCGAAGACGCGTTGGAACTCGGAACGGCGTCGAAGCCGGCTGTCGGCGGTGAAGCTGAGGGGCATTGGGCAGGCCCTTTGACGCTCAGGACAGGCTCAGGCCAGCCCCTCCGGCCCGGAGCTATGACGACGAAACCGTCAGGCGTTTCCGCCCTTTCGCCCGTCGACGCTTCAACACAAGGCGACCCTTCTTCGTGGCCATCCTCACAAGAAAGCCGTGGGTGCGCCGGCGCCGGCGCCTGTTCGGCTGGAAAGTACGCTTCATGATGTCGGGTCCCCTGTCACGAACAAAGACTCAACGGAGAAACACAAATAGTAGCGAACCGCCGTCAGATGTGTCAATTGCAGGGGCCGGGCGGAATGGGTTTCCCGGCGTCGGGTTTTTGGGCTTTTGCCGTTGTTGTGTGGCCGTAAGCGCTATGTTACAGTCGCTTCCCCTGCGGGGGTAGGGAGGCGGCCACGGCCACCACCCGGGGGGCCATCATGCTCGTTCGTCGGCCGCGGATCTGCCCATTTTTCAGTTGCGTCCCTCAGCGTTCTGTGGCAACCCCCCGAAGTTTTCCACAACTGTGGAAAAAAATGTGGAAAAGCCCCAGGTTTTCGCCCGCGTAACTTGTCCCGGTGCAGGTCCCAGGCCGATCGAGAGCTGGCGAAGGCGTGGAAATGGCGTGTTTACGCGGGTTCACGGCATCAACGAATCGTAAACAACCAGTAACACAAGGGCTTCCCGGGGGCGAAAGTCCCTGAAATCAATTCGGCACGGGCGAGCAGGCCATCATGACGACCGTCAGCACCATCTGGGAACAGGTCCTCGCCCGCATCGAGACCAAGGTCAATCGTCACATCTTCTACACCTGGTTCAAGCCCACGTCTCTGGTGGGGTACGACGGCCAGACCGTCCGGGTGCGCGTGCCAAATGCGCTCTTTCGCGACTGGCTGACGAGGCACTATGCCGGCGTCCTGGATGAGGCACTCGCGGACATCGATTGCCGGGGCCGCAAGGTCATTTTCGAGACCGTCGACACCCCCGAGACCGTCGCCGCGCCCGCACAGCTGTCGGTCCCGGATACCGCTGAACCTGCAGGCGACCCGGGCGACGCCGACGCGCAACCTGGAGGGCTCGGGCCCCGCTACTCGTTCGACACGTTCATCGTCGGACCTTCGAATCAGTTCGCCCATGCCGCGTGCCGAGCCGTTGCCGAAGCCCCGTCGCGGTCCTACAACCCGCTGTTCATCTACGGCGGGGTGGGGCTTGGCAAGACGCACCTGATGCACGCGATTGGGCACTACGTCATCAATCACCTGCAGAGCCTGAAGCTGACGTACATCTCGTCCGAACGGTTCATGAACGAGATGATCAATGCCGTGCGTTACGACCGCATCCTCGACTTCCGCGAACGCTACCGGAGCGTGGACGTGCTGCTCGTGGACGACATCCAGTTCATCGCCGGAAAAGAGGGCACCCAGAACGAGTTCTTCCACACGTTCAACGCGCTCTACGACTCGCAGAAGCAGATCGTCATCAGCAGCGACTGTCCGCCGCATGAAATTCCGTCTCTCGAAGAGCGCCTGCGATCGCGATTCGAATGGGGCCTGATCGCCGACATTCAGGCGCCGGATCTCGAGACCAAGGTTGCGATTCTGAAGAGAAAAGCCGAAGCGGAAGGTGTGCCGCTGCCCGACACGGTCGCGATCTTCATCGCCGGCAAGATCAAATCGAACATTCGTGAACTCGAAGGCTCGCTGATTCGGCTGATCGCGTATGCGTCACTCACGGGCCGGGAGATCTCGCTGCAACTCGCGCAGGACGTCCTGCGTAACGTGTTGCAGCACGACGACCGGGCAGTGACCATCGAAATCATCCAGAAACATGTAGCGGACTACTACCAGCTGAAGCTGGCCGAACTCAAGTCACGCAACAACTCGAAATCCGTGGCCATGCCGAGACAGATCGCGATGTATCTCTGCAAGTCGCTGACGAACGCGTCGTTGCCAGAGATCGGCAGGAGCTTTGGCGGGAAACATCACTCGACCGTCATCCACTCGATTCGCAAGGTCGAGGATCTCCGGCAGCGTGACGGAAATTTCAACAGCCTCATCAACAGCTTTATCGAGTCGTTCAGGTGAAAAACTGGGCCGTTCCACTAGATTTCCACAGGGTCGAGCCTCAACGGCGGTGACGGGCTGTGGGCCGTTTGTTCACCGGATCAGGCTCGCGGTTTTGCACCGGATTCCCGCCGTAAACCCGTCCGTAGCCCCGCAGCAATCTCCACAGGCTAAGTATCAGAAATTTAAGGACTAATCGACGGAAAATCGGTTTTCAACAGCACCTATTTCTTGTTATAATCTTTTGTTCTTAGTTCTTCACATTTCTACTGAGGGGATCAGAGCGCCTCCGCAGCGTTCCCTTCGAGGTCAATGCCACCATGGAACTGGTTGTCCGCAAGACTGATCTGTTGCGTGAACTGCAGCTGTTCCAGGGCATCGTCGAGCGCAAGAACACAATCCCCATCCTCGCGAACGTGCTCATCGAGGCGAATGGCAACGAGGTCAAGCTGCTCGCGACGGATCTCGAGGTGGGGCTCCGCAGCAGGTGTACAGCCTCCGTCACGAAGGGCGGCTCGCTGACGCTGCCCGCCAAGAAGCTGTACGAAATCATCAAGGCGCTTCCTGAGACGGACGTGCGAATCGAGGAAGACCGGAACGGCGTCAAGGTTGCCGCCGACCGGTTCGATTCGCGGATGCAGACCCTTCCGCGAGAGGATTTTCCGACGCTTCCGGAGTCGACGGGCACGTCGAACGCGACGCTGCCCCGCGACGTGCTGAAGCAGATGGTCGCGAAGACGCAGTTCGCCATCACCGGTGAGGACACGCGTTATTTCCTGAACGGCGCGCTGTTCATCCTGCAGGGCGACTCGATGAGCCTCGTGTCGACCGACGGGCATCGGCTGGCGCTCGTGACCGTCGCGCGGGACAAGAGCAAAGCGAAGGGCAAGGCCGATGACGAAGTACGCGTCATCCTGCCGAGAAAGACATTGCTCGAGCTCGGCCGGTTATTGGCTGAAGGCGACGGCGATATTCAGTACGAGCGCGGCGAGAACCATCTGTTCTTCGACATCGGCGGACGGCTGCTGATCTCGCGGATGATCGATGGGCAGTTCCCCGCGTTCGAACGGGTCATTCCGAAGAGCAACGACAAGCGGGTGGAATTCGACCGCGATCGGCTGACGAGCGCGGTCAAACGCGTGGCGCTTTTGTCGAACGAGCGCTCGCGCGCGGTCAAGTTCCAGATCGACAAAGGGAAGGTGGAAATCGCATCGAGCAGTCCGGAATTCGGCGAGGCGAAGGAAGCCATCATCGTGGATTACAGCGGAGCTCCGGTGACGATCTGCTTCAACGCGCAGTACGTCCTGGACTTCCTGAGTGTGGTCGAAACAGATGTCGTGGCGCTCGAGTTCAAGGATGAGATGAGTCAGGCCGTGATGAAGCCGGTCGGCGCCGAGGGATACGACTACACCTACGTGATCATGCCGATGAGGGTCTGACGCCCGGGCCTGCTCACGCCATCATTCATGTCTCAACTAGAACCACCGAACGACGAGCCGCGTCTGCAGGCCGACGCGGAAGCTCCATCTGACGCTTCCGCGTCCGCGAGCACCAACGGAAACGGCGCCGGCGACGACTACGGTGCAGACAAAATCAAGGTCCTCGAGGGCCTCGAGGCCGTCCGCAAGCGCCCGGCAATGTACATCGGGTCCACCGGTGCGCCAGGCCTGCACCATCTGGTCTACGAAATCGTCGACAACTCGATAGACGAGGCGCTGGCGGGATTCTGCGACCAGGTCAGCGTCACCCTGCACATCGACAACTCCGTCACGGTCGTGGACAACGGCCGCGGCATCCCCGTGGACCAGCATGTAAGCGGGCGATCGGCGGCCGAGGTCGTCATGACCGTCCTGCACGCCGGCGGCAAGTTCGACAACGACAGCTACAAAGTGTCCGGCGGTCTGCACGGCGTGGGAGTATCCGTCGTCAACGCGCTGTCGGAGACGCTGGATCTCGAAATCTGGCGTAACGGGCAGGTGTACAGGCAGTCCTACGAACGCGGGACACCCTGCGCCGACCTCGAGATGACCGGCACCACGAAGAAGCGCGGCACCAAGATCACGTTCAAGCCCGACGCCCAGATCTTCGAGACGATCGAATTCAGCTTCGACATCCTGGCGCAGCGGCTGCGGGAGCTCGCGTTCCTCAACGGCGGCGTCACCATCACGATAGACGACGAGCGAGACGGCAAGAACCACAAGTTCCTGTACGAAGGCGGCATCAACGCCTTCGTCCAGTATCTGAATCAGAACAAGGCGGCGGTCAACGACAAGCCGATCTACATGCACGGCGAGAAGGACGGCATCGACGTCGAGATCGCGCTGCAGTGGAACGACGCCTATACGGAGACGGTCTACTCGTTTGCGAACAACATCAACACCCACGAAGGTGGCACGCACCTGTCGGGCTTCCGCTCGGCGCTTACCCGCACGATCAATTTTTACGTCGGCAAGAACAACCTCGCCAAGGACCTGAAGGACGCGAGCATCGGCGGCGACGATATCCGTGAAGGGTTGACGGCGGTGGTCAGCGTGAAGATTCCGCGGCCGCAGTTCGAAGGCCAGACGAAGACCAAGCTCGGGAACACCGAGGTCAAGGGGATCGTTGAAGCGATCGTCAACGACAAGCTGGGCGCATATCTCGAAGAGAACCCCGGCGTCTCCAAGCGCATCATCAGCAAGGCCGTCGACGCTGCGCGGGCGCGCGAAGCCGCGCGAGCGGCGCGCGATCTCGTGCGCCGGAAAGGCGCGCTCGACAGCAGCAGCCTCCCAGGCAAGCTGGCCGACTGCCAGGAGCGCGATCCCGCGCTCAGCGAGATCTACATCGTCGAGGGCGAGTCCGCAGGCGGATCGGCGAAGCAGGGACGCGATCGGCGCTTCCAGGCGATCCTGCCGATCAAGGGCAAGATCCTGAACGTCGAGCGGGCACGCTTCGACAAGATGCTGAGCAGCGACGAGATCAAGACGATGATCGCGGCGCTGGGCTGTGGCATCGGTACCGAGGATTTCAACGCGGCCAAGGTCCGCTACCACCGCATCATCATCATGACCGACGCGGACGTGGACGGATCGCACATCCGCACGCTCCTGCTGACGTTCTTCTACCGTCAGATGCGCGCGCTGGTCGACAGCGGATACGTGTACATCGCGCAGCCGCCGCTGTTCCGCGCGAAGCGCGGGCGCAGCGAGACGTTCATCCGCGATGAGCGGGCGCTCGAGGCCTGGCTGATCAAGCGGGCGGTCGAGTCGCGGGTCGTGGTGCTGCCGGATGGCACCGAGATCAGCGGCGATCAGCTCGAGCGGACGATCGAGAAGCTGATGGCCTTCCGCAAGTTCCTGCAGATCGTCGAGCGCCGCGGTCCGTCGCGCGATGTGGTCCTGGCGATGCTCGACCGCGACGTTCGCGACAAGACGTTCTTCAGCGAGAAGGCGCGTGTGGAGGGACTCGCAGAGGCCCTGGCCACGAAGACGAGGTCCGCGACGATCCAGGCCGACGAGGAGCATCAGGCGTTCGCGATCGACCTCGAGGACCGGAGCGGCGGGTATCCGCGCCACCATCGACTCGATCAGGACTTCATCACCACCGCGGAGTTCCGCACGCTGGCGAACAGCTACCAGGACGTCAAGGGCATGATCGGCCCGATGACCGTGAAGACGACCGGGCCGGCCGAACCTGAGGAGCCGGCGCCAGAGAGTGGCACTGCCACGGCGAATGAGACGGCGATCGGCGGCGCACCGCTGGACGCGGCCACCCGGCTGGCGGCGGAGCCGAAACCGCTCGACGCGTCCGGGTCGCCGAAGCCCGCGCCAAAGTCGGGCCGCGAGGCCGAGGTGCGCGTCGAGTCGCTCGACGAGCTCGTTGAGTTCTTCACTGCGGCCGGCAAGAAGGGCGTCGCCATCAACCGCTACAAGGGTCTCGGCGAGATGAATCCGGACACGCTCTGGGAAACGACCATGAACCCGGAGACGCGGACGCTCGCGCAGGTCCGCGCGGAAGATCACATGGAAGCCGACCTGATGTTCACCACGCTCATGGGCGATCAGGTCGAGCCACGCCGCAAGTTCATCGAAGACAACGCGCTCGATGTGAAGAATCTGGATATTTGAGCCGGGCGTCCGCGTCCCCACCGTCCATCACGACATGACCGACAGCAGCAACAAGATCCCAGTCAACATCGAAGACGAAATGAAGCGCTCGTACATGGATTACGCGATGAGCGTAATCATCGGGCGAGCGCTGCCTGACGTCCGCGATGGGCTGAAGCCCGCGCACCGCCGCGTATTGTACGCGATGCGGCACATGGGTCTGGCGTCGAACCGCGCGTATCGCAAGTGCGCGGCGGTGGTCGGCGAGGTGATCGGCAAGTTCCACCCGCACGGTGACGCCGCGGCGTACGACACGCTCGTGCGCCTCGCGCAGGATTTCAACATGCGCTATCCCCTGGTCGATGGCCAGGGGAACTTCGGCTCGATCGACGGCGATCCACCGGCGGCCATGCGCTACACGGAGTCGCGCCCGGAGCCTGCGGCCGAAGCGCTGATGGCCGATCTGGACAAGGAGACCGTCGACTTCGTTCCCAACTACGACGAGACGACCGAAGAACCAACGGTCCTCCCGGCGCCGTTCCCGAACCTGCTCGTCAATGGATCGTCGGGCATCGCCGTCGGCATGGCGACCAACATCCCGCCGCACAACATGCGGGAGGTAATCGACGGCGTCATTGCCGTGATCGAGGCGCATGGCGAGTCTGCTGACGCCAAATTCCGCGCGCTGCTCAAGGTCATACCGGGTCCCGACTTTCCATCCGCCGGCTTCATCGTCGGACGCCAGGGCATCTTCAACGCTTACCGCACCGGCCGCGGCGCCATCACCATGCGCGCCCGCGCCAAGGTCGAGGAGAGCAAGAAAGGCGACAAACTCTCGATTGTCGTCAGCGAGATCCCTTACCAGGTCAACAAGGCACGGCTGATTGAGAAGATTGCCGAGCTGACGCGCGAGAAGGCGATTGACGGCATCTCGGACATTCGCGACGAGTCGGATCGCGACGGCATGCGCATCGTGATCGAGCTGCGCCGCGGTGAGGTGGCCGAGGTCGTTCTCAACAATCTCTACAAGCACACGCAGCTGCAGACGACGTTCGGCATCATCATGCTGGCCATCGTCGGCGGCCGGCCGCGAGTGCTGCCCCTGCTCGCCATCGTCGAACACTTCATCGACTTCCGTCGCGAGATTGTCCGGCGACGCACGGAGTACGAACTTCGCAAGGCGGAGGCGCGCGCGCACATCCTGGAAGGGTTGAAGATCGCGCTCGATCACCTCGACGCGGTCATCAAACTCATTCGCGGGTCGCGCAACCCGGCCGAAGCGCGTGAAGGGCTCGTCACGCAATTCAACCTCAGCGTCGTGCAGGCGCAGGCGATTCTCGACATGCAGCTTCAGCGCCTCACCGGCCTGGAGCGTCAGAAGATCGTCGACGAGCTCGCCGAGCTGATGAAGATCATCGAGCGGCTCCGCGCGATCCTGTCGAGCGACGAGCTGCTGATGCAGGTCGTTGTCCGGGAGCTCAAGGAGGCGCGTGAGCGCTTCGGCGACGAGCGGCGGACCGAGATCATCGACGAGAGTGGCGAGTTCCGGATTGAAGACCTGATTGCCGACGAGGACATGGCGATCACGGTCACCAACACGGGTTACATCAAGCGCACCCCAATCTCGACCTATCGCATGCAGCGCCGCGGCGGCAAGGGGCGGATCGGCATGCGCACGCGTGAAGAGGACTTCGTCAGCCACCTCTTCATCGCGTCGACCCACTCGTACATCATGATCTTCTCGGACCGCGGCCGGGCGTACTGGCTGAGGGTCCACGAGGTGCCCGACGTCGGTCCCGGCGGCAAAGGCAAAGCGATCGCCAACCTCGTGTCGATGGAGGAGCGGGAGAAGATCGCCGCGCTGCTCGCGGTCAGGGAGTGGCCGGAGGCGGAAGGTCAGCAGTTCGTCGTCATGGGCACGCGCAAGGGCGTGATCAAGAAGACGGACCTCTCGTCGTTCAGCAATCCGCGCGCGGGCGGCATCATCGCCATGGGCGTCGAAGAAGGCGATTCCGTCATCGCCGTCGAAGTGTCAGACGGCACCGAGCAGATCTTCCTGGGCACGCGCGACGGCATGGCTATCCGTTTCGACGAAACGGATGTTCGGCCGATGGGCCGGACGGCCTACGGCGTCCGCGGCATCAGCCTTCGCGAGGATGACGAGGTCGTCGCAATGGATGTGGTCCGCACCGGCGCCACGATGCTCACAGTCACGCAAAACGGTTACGGCAAGCGCACTGACCTCGAGGAATATCGCGTCCAGTCCCGCGGCGGCATCGGCATCATCAACATCCAGACCAGCGATCGCAACGGGAAGGTCGTCGGCATCGCCTACGTGCACGACGACGACGAGCTGATGCTGATCAGCCAGCAGGGAAAAATCCTGCGCATGGTGTCGCGCGACGTGCGGGCGATCGGGCGCGCCACACAGGGCGTGCGGCTGCTCGGCGTCGAGGAAGGCGATCAGGTCGTATCCGTAGCCCGCCTCGCCGAACGTGAGGAAGAGGAAAACGGCAACGGCTCCTCAACATCCGAGCCGCCGGCGGGCGGTGAATCGGTCCCGCCCGACGACTCGACCGCCTGACGCGCTTCCACGCGTCTCCCTGACACGCGTTACGGCTCGCGGATGACAACGGATGCCGCGCCCCGGTCCTTGATCAACCGATCGATCGCCTGCTGCATCCGCTCGCGCCTCTGGAGAACGGCGCGGATTTCCGATTTGCCCATCCACTGGCTCAGCGTAGCCGTGAGCATCGGCTCGTCGAGCGTCTTCATGCGATCCCATAGGTCGCCGTCAATCTGGTTCATCTGGTGGTACAGGTCACGGTTCGACGTCAGCGACCGCGAGTGATCAATCAGAATCAGGTTCCAATCGTCGTCTTTCAGCCAGTTCCCGAGGTTCGGATCGAGATTCCCAATCAGGTTGTCGTACATCATCGCGCGCACCAGCTGCAGGTTCCAGCGTGACGCCTGATCGCGGGGCGCCTGGATCGTCTGGCCAAGCTCGGTGAACGTCGTGACGTTGCGCACCCACATCACGGCAGCGCCGACCTCCCCGCCAATGCGCCTCTCCACCGTCGGGGGAACCATGTCGAGACGGATCAATTTGTCGATTTCGTACGCCGCGATTTCGGCCTTGTAACTTTCGTAGAATCCCGATGGATACCATCCGGGCCTGATCGGTTTCCATGCGACCGCTTCGATGGGCCCGCCACCCGTCAGCGCCACTTTCCTCGGTCCAGTAACGCCAACCGAGATCTTTTCCTGCGGTCCGGCCGTGGTGGCTGTCCGAATCAACTCCTCGAACTCTGCGTGGCGGCCAATCCACGTTTTGGCGCCTGAGGGCGGTGAGGCCGTTTGCAGTGACGCGTGCGGAACCGCGCCGAGAACGAGGGTCACGACCGGTGCGAGGAGCCAGGCGGCGGGG
>Ga0075430_100003895_pt1 | contig 12574 bp, 11 predicted proteins | sample RhiMetdeltSRZDD4_FD_75294 | JGI IMG/M metagenome (GOLD analysis project Ga0075430, IMG submission 75294) | Populus rhizosphere microbial communities from Tennessee, USA - Rhizosphere MetaG P. deltoides SRZDD4 | ecosystem: Host-associated > Plants > Roots > Rhizosphere > Soil | place: USA... | reverse complement strand
TTTCACCCTTACCGCCTTGCGGCGGCGGTATGTTTCTGTGGCACTGTCCGTGGGGTCGCCCCCCCTGGCCGTTAGCCAGCACCCTGCCCTGCGGAGCCCGGACTTTCCTCCCGCCGCGTTACCGCGGCCGGCGACCGTCCGATCTTCTCTGGCGCCCTCCCAGTATACGCGGAGGACCTGAGGCGGCGTTCGTGACTCACCGGGGCACGAGCCTTCCGCCGTCCCAGCGCCAGTCGGGAGCCCCGGGGCGCAGGTGGACGCCACCGCGCCAGCGATCGGGCGTGCGGCGGGCGAGGCCATCGCGGCGCCCCTCCAGGACGTCGGCGCCATCTTGTGTCAGCCGCATCCGCCACGCGGTGAATGGCTCGGCGGCGCCCTCGATGACGATCAGCGGCCGTAGATCGCGCAGGGCGGCGGCGTATTGCACGTCGCCCATTCCGTGGCGGTCAAGGGGGGGCGTGTGCATCACCGCGCGGAAGAGGTCGGTGAAGGCGCGCGCACCGGCCAGCAGTGTGCGCAGCGTCGCCGCCTCGATCTCGTCCAGGCCCTGCGCGATCGACGGAAAGCGACCGAGGTGAAGACGGACGGCGTCGTCGCCGAAGGCGAGCGCGGAACGTGTCTCGGCGAGCGCCCGCGGATCGCTCGAAGCATAGGCGCCCCACAGTGCGCCGGCCGCGGTGCGCGCCTCACGATCCAGCGGGCGACGGCTCTCGAACAGCTCGGCGAGCCGGGACGAGGTCATGGTCCCGAGTCCGCGGAACGTATCGCCGAGCGGTGGGAACACCAGCCAGAGCCGCGTCGTCGGCGGCAACCGCGCGATGACGAACCAGAGATTGACGGCGCAGAAGAGATCTTGCTCGAACCAGAGGACAACTTCGTCGTCGGCGGTCGCGCGGGCCAGCTCTGCCAGGCCCTCACGCCAGCGCCGCTCGTACTCGTCCGGCGTCACCCCGAGCCGGGGGGCGAGCCAGGCAGCGCGGGCGGCGCCGTCATCGACGGCAGGTCCTTCCACCATGATGTCGCGCCAGACGATGCGATGGCCCGGGAGCGTGGAGGGAAAGACGGCGAGGGTGGCGTCACCGTTCAGCAGGTGCAGCACGCCGTCGTTCTATCACGACGGCGAAGAAGCGGCGGAGGCTAGAAGCCGAGGCCCTTGAAGAACTTGCGCACCGGACTGGGCTGCTCGACCACGGTCACGTTCGCCACGGACCGCGCGGGGCGCGGGGCTTGCCGCGGCACGAGGGCGAGCCGCACCTGCGATCGCTGGCCGGCGTGGACCTCGACGTAGCGCGTCTCGGGAACGAGATTCGGATGGGAGACACGAAGCCGGTAGCGGCCCTCCTTCAGCTTCCGTGTGATGCGCCCGTCGACTTCAGGGCTCAGCGTGGTGACGATGGCGTCCTGCGCGGTCAGGATCTCCACCGTCGCGCCCGGTAGCGGCTTGTGGTTGGCGGCCAGCTGCACCAGCGCCACGAGCTCGCCCTGCACGGGCGTGGCCGGCTTCGTGAGACCCGTGTACGACACGAGCGTGCCGACGATGGTCAGGCAGCCGGCGAGCACGCCGACGACCGCCTGGACGCGTGACAGCGGCGTGCTGAGCACGACGCCCATCCACGACTGTGCGGCGGTGCTGGCGGCGCTGCCGACGGTCTCTTGCAGGCCCTCTGACACGATTGGTTGTCCGCTCTCTTCGTTTGCCATCGCACGCGAGGAGTTCGCAAGGATCGCGCCACGCCTAAGTCCTCGAATTCGCGCAGGTCGGCACGAGAGGTGGTGTCATGGTGGTCAGCCAGAACGGCAAGCGCTGATCAGCGGTTGACCAGCGTCGAAATCGCCGACCGCGCGAGCGCGTCCACGCGGTCGTTCAGCACGTCGCCGCTGTGGCCTTTAACCTTGTGCCAGCGCACGTCGTGACGGCGCGTCTCTCTGATCAGGCGCTCCCAGAGATCGCGGTTGGCGATCGCCTGCTTGGCCGCGTTGACCCAGCCGTTGGCCTCCCAGCGCACCCACCAGCGATCGCGAAAGCAGTTCATGACGTACGAGCTGTCGGTGTGGAGCGAGACCTGTCGACCCGTCTCGAGGGCGGCGAGGCCCTCGATGGCGGCCATGAGCTCCATGCGCTGGTTGGTCGTGTGCGGCGCGGCGCCGCTGACGATGCGCTCGGCGCCGTTCTCGAAGATGAGCGCTGCCCACCCTCCGGGACCGGGGTTTCCCGAACAGGCGCCGTCCGTGTAGACGGTGACGTCGAGGCTCAGCCTACTCGTGCCAGTAGAGGTAGCGGCCGCAGCTCTCGCAGACCATGAGGCCGGTGGCGGTGCGCAGCTCCTGCATGGCCTGCGGCCGGATGCCGACCCGGCAGCCACCGCACACGGCGGCGGCCGTCACCGCGGCCACCGCCACCCCGCCGCGGGCCTTGCTGATCCGATCGTAGCTGGCCAGCAGACCGGCCGGCAGCTCCTTGGCGCGTGCCTGCCGCTCGGCGCGCTGGCCGTTTAGCTCTTGCTCGACCGCGCCAAGCTTCTTGCGCACCACCGCCTCGTCGTGCCTGGCCTGCTCCTCGCGGGTCTTGAAGCGCTGCTCGGCCTCCTTGATCTCGACGCCGAGCCGCTCCTGCATCTCCATCAGCGCGAGGATGTCCTCTTCCGTCTTCGCCTTTTCCTGCTTGGCCTCTTCGATCTCGAGCAGGACGGCCGAGTACTCCTTGTTGGTCTTCACCTCGTAGAGCTTGGCCTCGAGCTTCTGGCGCTTGACGTTGGCGACCTCCAGGTCCTTCTCGCGGGCCCGGAGGTCCTTCTTCGTCGTGTCGATCTTGCCCTTCACCGTCTCGACCGCCTTGCGTGCCTCGGCCAGGGCCGTCTGGATCGCCTCGATCTGCCGCGGCAGGCGCGCGGCCTCGGACTCCAGGCCCGCGATCTTCGCGTCGAACCCCTGCAACTCGATCAGCGTCTGAAGCTGAGAATCCACGATGTCTCCATGGAGAAGGTAGTACCGCAAAGCGTCGAAAGCGCCGGAACGGTCGACCGCGGAGCGGAGCCGCGACCTTCTATCTCAGGCCAGCCACGTTTCGACGCAATCTCAAGCTCCGATACAACAGTGGGCCCACCTGGATTCGAACCAAGACCTGACCGGTTATGAGCCGGGCGCTCTGCCGTTGAGCTATGGGCCCGCCGAACCGTCGCCCTCATGACTCGAGAAAGCTCCGGAGCTTCTTCGATCGGGACGGGTGGCGCAGCTTGCGGAGGGCCTTCGCCTCGATCTGTCGGATCCGCTCGCGGGTCACCGCGAAATCCTGCCCGACCTCCTCCAGCGTGTGCTCGCACCCATCGGAGAGACCGAAGCGCAGGCGCAGAACCTTTTCCTCGCGCGGCGTGAGCGTGTTCAGCACCTTGTTCGTCTGCTCGCGAAGGCTCAGCCCGATGATCGAGTCGACGGGGGACACGACCTGCTTGTCCTCGATGAAATCGCCGAGGTGGCTGTCTTCCTCTTCTCCGATCGGTGTCTCCAGCGAAATGGGCTCCTGGGCGATCTTCAGAACCTTCCGGACCTTGTCGACCGGCACCTCCATCTTGGTGGCGATCTCCTCCGGGGTGGGCTCGCGACCCAGCTCCTGGACGAGCTGGCGGGAGGTGCGGATCAGCTTGTTGATCGTCTCGATCATGTGGACGGGAATACGGATCGTCCGCGCCTGATCGGCGATGGCCCGGGTGATCGCCTGCCGGATCCACCAGGTCGCATAGGTGGAGAACTTGTACCCGCGGCGGTATTCGAACTTGTCCACGGCTTTCATGAGGCCGATGTTGCCTTCCTGGATCAGGTCCAGGAACTGCAGGCCGCGGTTGGTGTACTTCTTCGCGATCGAGATGACGAGCCGGAGGTTGGCTTCCACCATCTCCTTCTTCGCCACGGCCGCCTTGTGCTGGCCTTGCTTGATGATGGTCATGACCCGCTTGATCTCGTCGGCCCTGGCGTTGGCGCGCGCCTCGGCGACCTTGATTTCCTGCTGCGCGACCCAGATCTGCTGCTGCTTGGGGCTCTGGAACTTCTTCGCGGCCTTCAGATGCAGGTCGGAAGCCCCGTTGGCGCCCCCGTTGGCGGCCGGGTCACGGAAGGCGACGTAGATCAGGTTCTGCACCTCCTCCGGCGACGGCCGCCGACCGTTCGTCCAGAGGTGAATGACGCGCTCGGCGCGCTCGACGTCATCGAGGAGGTCGCGCAGACGCTGCACGAGGCCGCGCCGGCTCGGATCGCTGTCCTCGCGGTCGATGATCTGGTTGCCGATGCTCAGCGCGCGCAGCTTCTCGAGCACTTTCTTCTGGCGGTCCAGCGCCTGATTCTCGATCTTCTTCCACGCCGGATCCTTTGCCTTGCCTTTGCCCGGGGTCTTCTTGACGGCGCCGCTCTTGGCCTTCAGCTTCTTGACCTTCTCCATGAGCTGGTCGCGCTCGCGGAGCAGGCGGTCGACGCCGCCGAACGCGTTGACGACCGTCCGGATGAGAGCGACCTCTTTCTCCTCGGTGAATTCCTCCTCGTTGACGTCGACGACTTCCTTGACCGAGATGTCGCCACGTCGGAGGAGCTCGCGAAGCTCGCGGAAGCGCTCGAGGGCCAGATTGGTCGACAGGATGGCCACCGCCACCTGGTTCTTGCCCTCCTCGATCCGCTTGGCGAGCGCGATCTCGCCCTCTCGCGTCAGCAGCGCCACGCGTCCCATCTCACGGAGATAGAGCCGGACCGGATCCTCCGTGCGGCCGACCGGCCCCGGAGTCAGATCGATGGGCTCCGCCGGACCGTCATCGTCGTCGTCCACGACCGCCGCCGCCTGCTGCCGCTCGCGGCCCACCTCGGAGGGCAGCCGCCCGGCCTTGGCGGAATCGACGACCTCGATGTCCATCTGCCCGAACATCATCATGATGTCGTCGAGCTGATCGAGCGACACGATGTCGGACGGAAGAGCGTCGTTCACTTCGTCGTAGGTGAGAAATCCCTTCTGCTTGCCGACGGAGATGAGCCGATCCAGCTCTTCCAGCTTCGGTTCTTCACTCATGCGCTTGAACTCCTTGCGGACCCTCGGGTCCCGTGGGATGCGAGAGGTCGACGTCTCGATCCACTGCTTGCGCGCTGCCGCCGGTCAGCTCGTAAACGCGGGCGCTGTCGCGCTGCACGGCGTAGAGCTCGCCGTCGAGCGCGGACGCCCCGTCCTTGGCCTGGGCGGCCGCGATTGACCGGCTGAGCTCGCGGACTCGCCGGCGCCGGCTCACATACTCCAGCCGCCTCTGGAATTGCTCGATGGTGGACGTCGCGTCCTCGACGGCGCCCTCCTCGACGATCAAAGCGGAAATCATATGCCGCGCGGCCTCGGAGGCAACCGTGGTCAGCAGAGCCGTCGCGTCAAGGGTCGGGACGGTCTTGAGCGCCTCCACGATCTCGCGCAGCGCGGGGTGCGCGACATCGCCCGCCTCGAGCAGCGGCAACAGCGTGGTCCGTGCCGGCGTCGACAGCAGGAGGAGGGTGATCAGCCGGCGATCTTCGGCCGACACCGACGGTCCCGTCGAGGCGGAGCCGACCGGCGCCACCGGCTTGCGGAGCGAGCTGGCGAGCCGCTGGGCTTCGATCCAGAGCTGCGTGGCGTCCACGCCGAGCCGCCCGGCCGCCTCCCGGGACAGGGCGGCCGCCTCCTCGGCGTCCGAGACCTTCGACAGCATCAGGGCCACGCGGGCGAAGGCGGTAGTACGGCCGCGTGGACCCGAGGTGGCGCCGTCGCCGATCGTCCGCGCCAGGGCGTAGGACAGCAGGCTCTTCGCCGCGGCGATGCGCTCCGAAAACGCGGCGGCGCCCGCGGTTCTCAGGAAGGTGTCGGGATCGTGGCCGGCGGGCAGGAGGGCCACCTTGACGCGCAGCGCTCCGGCCGTCTCGAACGAGCCGGAGCGGTTGACCGCCCACGCGAAGCCCCCGGAGGTCGGCTCCAGCAGCTCCTGAGCTCGCTCGGCTGCCTTCTGTCCGGCGGCGTCGGCGTCGAAGAAGGTGACCACCTCGTCGCAGTAGCGCCGCAGCATCGCCAGCTGCGCCGGCGTGAAGGCCGTCCCGAGAGCGGCCACCGTTTCCGTGAACCCGTGCTGATGGGCCATAAGACAGTCGACGTAGCCCTCGACGATCAACGCCCTGTTCCGCGTGCGGATCGATTCCCGGGCGACGTCGACGGCATAGAGCAGATTACCCTTCGTGTACAGCGGCGTCTCCGGCGAGTTCAAGTATTTCGGCTGCTCGTCGCCGAAGGCGCGGCCGCCGAACGCCACCACCCGCCCCTGGAGGTCGCGGATCGTGAACAGGAGGCGGCTGCGAAACCGATCGTAGACGCCGGCGCGGTTGTCGCGCGCGACCGCGAGCCCCGCACTCACCAGCGTCTCCTCGGCCACCTTCTCGGATTTCATGAACGTGAGCAGCGTGTCCCAGCCGTCCGGTGCGTAGCCCAGGCCGAAGCGTCTGGCCACCTCGGGCTCGATGCCGCGGTCGGCGAGATACTTCTGTGCCCGCGCGCCGCCCGGCTTCCACAGTGCTTCGGCGTAGAACCGGGCCGCCAGGTCCATGGCGCGCAGGAGGTCGTCGCGTCCGGAGTCCCCGCTCGTGCCACGCTCCTCGGGCAGTGTCACGCCGGCGGTCTTGGCGAGCGCGCGTACGGCCTCGGGGAACGACAGGCGGTCCTGGCGCATCATGAAGCCGAACACGTCGCCGCCCACGCCGCAGCCGAAGCAGTGAAAGATGCCTTTCTTCGGATTGACCATGAAGGAGGGGGTCTTTTCACCGTGGAAGGGGCAGAGGCCTTTCCAGTTGGCGCCGGCCTTCCTGAGGTTCACGAACCGCCCGACGAACTCCACGATGTCCACCGCCGCGCGGATGTCGTCGAGGATGGCGGTGGAGTAGCTCGCCACTAGCCGACCTTCAACACGGCCACGGTGGCGCCGGCGCCGCCCTCCGCCGGCTCGCCGTCCCGGAACGATTCGACCAGCGGGTGGCCCGCGAGGAGCCCGCGCACCGCCTTGCGCAGCGCGCCGGTGCCCTTGCCGTGGATCAAGCGGACGTTGGCGAGCCCGGCCATGAAGGCGTCGTCGAGGTACTGCTCGACCAGGTCACGCGCCTCGTCGGAGGTCTTGCCGAGGAGCATCAGCTCACGACCGATTGGCCGGGTCTCGCGCATCTCCGCGGGCGCCGGCCGTGGGCCGCTGGCGGCGCCAGCCGGCATCGTGTCCATCCGACGGAGCGCCGCGATGGGCACGCGAACGGTCACGGTGCCGGACCGGACGGTGGCGTAATCGCCGGTGACCGCCACGAGCTCGCCCTTGAGTCCGAGGTGCTCGGCGGTCACCGCCATGCCGGCCGTCAGGGGGGTGTCACTGGCCGGCGTCGCGGCCGGTGTCGGAACCACGCGGGCACCCGCATCTTGCAGCCGCCGCCGCGCTTCCTGGAGTGTCGAGCGTGACCGCTCGGTTCGCTTCAGACGCTCCCACTCCGCGGCCACCGCGCGGCGGATGTCCGTGAGCAGCGCCGCCGCCTCCGACTTGGCGCGCTCGACGGTCGCGCGCGCGCGTGTCTCGGCCTCGTGCTCGGCGCGTCGCGCCGCGGTCAGCCGCGCGGCCGTCTCGGCCTCACGCTGGTCGAGCTCGCGCGCCCGCTCGGCCTCGCTGCGGTTGCGTGCGTCCAGCTGCGCCAGCAGCTCGGAGACGCGGCGTGCCTGCTCCGAGCGGTGGCTTTCGGCTCGCGCGATGAGGCCAGGCGACAGGCCCAGCCGCGCGGCGATGGCCAGCGCCCAGCTCTGCCCGGGACGGTCGTACACGAGACGGAAGGTGGGAGCGAGAGTGGCGGCGTCGAACTCGACCGAGGCGTTACGCGCGCGGGGATGCGTGGACGCGAATCCACGCAGCGGCTCCAGATGCGTGGTGGCGACGACCAGCGCGCCACGCTCGCCCAGCTCTTCGAGAATCGCCTGGGCCAGCGCCGCCCCCTCGTCGGGATCCGTCCCGGCCCCGAGCTCGTCGAGCAGGACGAGCGAGCGTCCGTCCGCCTCGTCCAGCACCTGCCGAATCTGCTTCACGAACGCCGAGAACGTCGAGAGATTCTCGGCGACCGACTGGTCGTCCCCGATGATTGCGTAGAGCCGCTCGACGATCGGAAGCCGTGAGCGCTCGGCGGCCGGGACATGGCACCCGGCCTGGGCCATCAGGGATAGCAGGGCGAGCGTCTTGAGGGCGATGGTCTTGCCGCCCGCGTTGGGACCGGTGATCAGCAGGAGCGGGTGCTCCGGCGACAGCGTCAGGTCGACCGGCACCACCTCGCGCGTGGGATCACGCCACTGCTGGGCCAGCAGCAGCGGATGGCGCGCCGCCTTGAGCTCCACGTGGCCGTCGGGGTCGAGCGTGGGGGCGGTGGCCGCCATGCGCTCGGCGAGATGGGCGCGTGCGAAGACCCAGTCGAGCGCGCCGACGGCGTCGACGAGGTCGGCGATGTCGCGCGCATGAGCGCGAACGCCGTCGGTGAGCGCCGTCAGAATTGCCGCCGTCTCGTGTTCCTCGTCCCGCAGCAGACCGACCAGGTCGTTGTTCGCCTCGACCGCGCTCTCCGGCTCCACGAAGAGCGTCTGACCGCTCTGCGAGCGATCGTGAACGATGCCCCGCAGGCGACCGCGGGCCTCGGCGCGCAGTGGCACGACGTATCGGCCGTGGCGAATGGTGACGAAACGGTCGGCAAAGACCCGGTCGCCCTCGCCGTGCAGCAGCCGCTCGAGCTCGCTCACGAGTCGCCGACGGCGGTCTCGGATCTCGCGACGAACCTGTGCAAGGCGCGGACTCGCCTTGTCGGTCAGGGCACCGTCGTCGTCGATGGACTGGCGCAAACGATCGCGGAGGTCGGTGAGCCGTGGCAACGCCGCCGTGCGGGCGCTGAGCGCCGGCGCGATCGCACTCACCGCACGGCCATAGGCGGCCAGACGAGGCGCGCAATCGAGCACCGGCACGAAGAGCAGAAGCTCGGCGCCGTCGAGAGCCGCGCCCTCGGCGCCGGCGCGCTCGAGCGCGGGACGCACGTCGGGCACACCGTCGAGCGGCGGCGCGCCTTCCTGGGTGATCGCATGGCGGGCTTCCGCCGTGAGATCCAGCGCTGCTTGAACTTCGGTCGCCTCGGTGAGGGGACTGGCCGTGAGGGCCCGGTCACGTCCCATCTCGGTGCGGGCGTCAGAAGCGAGGAGGGTACGGATAGCGTCCCATTCGATTCCGCGTCCCCAGATTCGGCCTACCTGCACCTTCGCCTCACTCGTTCCCATCAGAGCGGATGGGAGTGTCGGCGGTACCGTCCGGAGTGTTACCGCGGCTAATCGGCCATCCGCTCCCGCCGCTTCGCCTTCTTGCGTGCGGCCAGGGCCTTGCGCTTGCGCCGAACGCTGGGCTTTTCATAGTGCTGGCGCTTTTTGAATTCTGAGAGGAGCCCGGCCTTCTCGCACTGCTTCTTGAAGCGCTTCAGCGCGCTTTCGAAGGATTCATCGGGCTCGACGATTACCTTGGTCACTCGGCTCCCCCCTCCGGCGAATCACAGGGCTGGTGGGTAAATGTCAACTATATACCATGCGTCCATACCCCGGGCAATCGGACCGCGCGGGCGTCTGCTAGACTGCGGCGAGCCTACACCGTGACGACGCTCGTTGCACCTCCACTCTGGGCGGTCGGCCCGTTCGTGCTGATGCTGCTTGCCATCGCCATCTGCCCGCTCACCGTCCCGCACTGGTGGGAGCGCAACCGGAACAAGCTCGTGGTGTCTGCCGTGCTCGGCGCGCCGGTTCTCATCCTCTATCTGGTGCGCCGTCCGTCGGCGCTCCTGGGCACGGCCGAGGAGTACGTATCGTTCATCGTCATGCTCGGCGGCCTCTACGTCATTTCCGGCGGTATCCTGCTACGTGGCGACCTCGAAGCGACGCCGATCACGAACACCGCCTTCCTCGCGCTGGGCGCCCTGATCGCCTCCTTCATCGGCACCACGGGAGCTTCGATGCTGCTGATTCGCGCGCTGCTCCAGACGAATCGCGAGCGGCGGTACGTGCGGCATACGGTGATCTTCTTCATCTTCCTCGTCTCGAACATCGGCGGCATGCTGACGCCACTCGGCGACCCGCCGCTGTTTCTCGGCTACCTCCAGGGCGTGCCGTTCACCTGGACGTTCCGGCTCTGGCCGCACTGGCTGTTCATGAGCGCGCTGCTGCTCGTCACGTACTTCGTGTGGGACACACGGGCGTACGAGCGCGAGACGCCGGCCGCACGGCGTCGCGACCGCACGCAGATCGAGCCGCTCCGGGTGCGCGGTGCGCTGAACGGCCTCGGCCTCGGCCTCGTCGTCCTCTCCGTGGCGTTCCTGCACGCGCCCTGGCGCGAGCTGTCCATCGTGGCCGCCGCCGCGGTCTCGATGTGGCGGACACCGGCCGCCATCCGGCGCGGCAATGCGTTCACGATGTATCCGATCGTCGAGGTGGCCGTGCTCTTCTTCGGAATCTTCCTGACCATGATCCCCGCTCTGGACCTTCTCCGTGCGCGCGGCGCCGAGCTGAGCGTGCGTGCGCCGGCGCACTTCTTCTGGGCGACCGGCGCGCTGTCCTCATTTCTCGACAACGCGCCGACGTATCTCACCTTCCTCGCGCTCGCGCAGGGTCTCGGACTGGCGAACGATGTGGTCGGCGTTCCGCACGCCATCCTGATCGCCATCAGCGTGGGCGCCGTCGCCATGGGCGCGAACACCTACATCGGGAACGCCCCGAACTTCATGGTGAAGGCCATCGCGGAGCAGGCGAAGGTCAGCATGCCGAGCTTCCTCGGCTACATGCTGTACAGCGGGCTCATCCTGATCCCGACTTTCGTGGCCACGACCTTCGTGTTTTTCCGGTGAGCGCGCCGGCGATCCTGGTGCTGCCGGGTTATGGCGACTCCGGGGATGAGCACTGGCAGAGTCGCTGGGAGGCGGCGGATCCACGACTGCGCCGCGTGGTCCAGCGCGACTGGCTCGAGCCGAAGCTCGATGACTGGCTGATCACGCTCGATCGAGCCGTATCGGCGTGCGCCACTCCGCCGGTGCTCGTCGCGCACAGCCTCGGCTGCATCCTCGTCGCCCACTGGGCGGGGCGGACCCGCGGTCGGGCGGGCGGCGCACTACTGGTGGCGCCGGTGGATTTGGATGCGGGGGCCAACCTCGTCGACCCGGTCGACAGCTTCAGGCCCGTGCCGCTGGTGCGGCTGCCATTCCGTAGCGTCGTCGTCGCGAGCGACGATGATCCCTACACGACCGCCGCGCGCGCCGAGAAGTTCGCGCGCGGGTGGGGAAGCCGCTTCGTCGCGGTCCACGGTGCGGGGCACATCAACAGCGACTCCGGATACGGGGAGTGGCCGCAGGGTCGTGCCCTGCTCGACGAGCTTGCACGCGGGGCCCCGGGCGCCGGCTAGGCCTTCGACACGAGGTCGAGAACCCGGGCGGCCGCGGCCGCCACGGCGGTGGTCACGGTCTCCTCTTCGGCCGCCTCGAAGCCGGTGAGGACGTGGTCCGGCACCTGCGCTTTGTGAGCCGGGCGGCCGATGCCGATCTTCACGCGCCTGACGGCGTCGGTGGCGAGCGCGTCGAGGACGGACTGCACTCCGTTGTGGCCGCCTGCACTGCCCTTGAGCCGCGTGCGCACCTTGCCGAGCTCCATGTCGATGTCGTCGTACACGAGCACCAGGTCCTCGGGGCCGGCATCGAGCGTCTGCAGGAGCCGCCGGACGGCCGAACCGCTGACGTTCATGAAGCTCTGCAGCTTCACGAGATAGAGGGAGTCGCCGCGCCAGGTGCCGCGAGCGACGTGGGCGCCGGCCTGGGGATGGAACGCTTTCTTCAACTGCGCGGCCAGCGCGTCGACGACGCGGTGCCCGATGTTGTGGCGGGTGTCCCGGTACTCCGGGCCTGGATTCCCGAGCCCCACCACAACATGGGCCACGCCGGTCGGTTACTTCTCGGGCTTCTTCGCTGCCGGAGCCTTCTTGCCGCCTTCCGCCTCGGCCGGCGCCGCCTCGTCCTTTGGTTTGCGCTCGGTGAGCACTTCGGGCTCGGCCGGCGTGACGGCCGCCGTCGCAGCCGGCGCGGCGACTTCCTCCGCCATCGGCGGCGACACCGTCGCGACCGCCTGTCCGGGGTCGTTCGTGATCCGCACGCCCTGCGGTGGGCGGAGGTTGGCCACGGTCAGCACGTCGCCGATCGCGAGGTTCGTCACGTCGGCGTCGATGCGCTCCGGAATGTTCGTCGGCAGGCACGACACCTCAACCTCGTGCATGACCAGGTTGAGGATGCCCTTCGTGTCCTTGACGCCGATGGCGTCCCCGACGGGATGCACGGCCACGCGCACGGTGATGGCGCGATCGGCCGAGACCTCTTGTAAGTCCACGTGCAGCAGCGTGTCCGAGACCGGATCGAACTGCATGTCGCGGATGATCGCCATCAGGCTACTGCTGTCGCCGTCGAACTTCAGCGTCAGTAGCTGGGTCGAGCCTTCGTGCCCGTGGATGATTCGCAACACGGC
>Ga0075430_100003893_pt1 | contig 12575 bp, 9 predicted proteins | sample RhiMetdeltSRZDD4_FD_75294 | JGI IMG/M metagenome (GOLD analysis project Ga0075430, IMG submission 75294) | Populus rhizosphere microbial communities from Tennessee, USA - Rhizosphere MetaG P. deltoides SRZDD4 | ecosystem: Host-associated > Plants > Roots > Rhizosphere > Soil | place: USA... | reverse complement strand
GCCGCCGGCGGGTCGTGGTACGAGGGGCCGGACTTCCAGAAGAAGCACGAGTATTACAAGCCCGCGCCGTACGACCCGAACGGCTACTCGGCCAACTTCGTCGCCTACGCCCACGACTTCAACAAGGACGGCTGGGACGACATCCTCATCGTCGGCTTCCCGGGGCAGGAGACGGCGTGGTACGAGAACCCCAAGGGCAAGGAAGGCCACTGGGCGCGGCACGTCGCGGCGAAGATGACGGACAACGAGTCGCCCACCTTCGGCGACCTCACCGGCGACGGCAAGCCCGAACTCGTCTTCCACACCCGCGGCCAGCTCGGCTGGGCCGAGCCCGACGCGTCCAACCCGACCGCCGAGTGGAAGTTCCACAAGGCCAGCGGCCGCGACGAGCGGTTCCACAGGTTCACCCACGGCCTGGGCTATGGAGACGTGAATAACGACGGGAAGAACGACTTCCTCGAGGCCCGCGGCTGGTGGGAGCAGCCGGCCAGCCTCCAGGGCGACCCCGACTGGAAGTTCCACCCCCAGGAGTTCGCGTCGCAGAACAACGGCGGCGCGCAGATGTACGCCTACGACGTGGACGGCGACGGCGACAACGACGTCATCTCGAGCCTCGCGGCGCACGGGTACGGGCTGGCGTGGTTCGAGGCGAAGAAGGAGGGCGAGGAGATCAAGTTCACCCGCCACATGATCCTCAGCGACCAGAAGGGCGAGAAGATCAAGGACACGCAGTTCTCGCAGCTGCACGCGGTGGACCTGTACGACATGGACGGCGACGGGCTGAAGGACATCGTCACGGGCAAGCGGTGGTGGGCGCACGGGCCCAAGGGCGACGCCGAGCCCAACGCCGCCGCGGTCGTCTACTGGTTCCGCCTGACGCGCGACGGCGGCAAGGCGCAGTGGACGCCGCACCTGATCGACGACGACTCGGGCGTCGGCACGCAGGTGATGGCGTGCGACGTCAACGGCGACAAGCGCGGCGACGTGGTCGTCGGCAACAAGAAGGGCCAGTTCATCCTCATCCAGCAGCCGCCCCAGACCGCCGCGGCGAAGTGAGGAGAAGGAAAATCAACGGCGGCGACTTATCCACGGGAAACGCGCACGTCCGGTAATTTCGTGGAAGCGCGGTTGATAAAAAGTTTTTCTGTTCCGTTGGCCGCTGCGCTGTCGATGGTTGGGGCACTGTGCAAGGAAATCCGATAAAGAGACCCTTGCCAGTGTTGGTGGGCGTGGCTAACCTGCAACCTGTCAGATTCAGGGAAGGTTTAGGGATTATGGCGTCAGGGTTAAGTGTGACGGCGCCGTGAACCCCTGCTGATGCGTCGGGGCCGTATCGGGGAGAGGAAACGACCGTCCCGGCGCCCGCCAGCTCATCACATCGCAGGACGCGACTCAAGGACGAACATTCCAGGCAGGATGCCTCCGCGGAAGGGTTTGGGTGCGGGTGTGGTTGTGTTCCGCGCCGCGGCATGAGACGGCTCGACGCCGGGGCGCGGCCCCGGCGACGGATCGATCTCGCCCCGCGCACGGCACCGCCCCGCTGCCGCCGAAGAGCCCTCCGCTTCCGCCACGAAAATGCTGCGGCCCACGCGCACCGGGAACCACGTCCCGCCCCGCGCCGAAGGCCGCACGGCGGGACGTGCCACCGACGGCCATCCGCGCGCAGGAGAGCGCGGCGGGTCGTGGCGTGACGGCAGCCGGACGACCTCGTCCGCCCCCTCCTTCGCGGGAGCGGGGGGACGGGAATGACCGGCCGCTTCGGGGTCGTTTTGTTCACGCGGAAGGAGTTCTGAATTGAGCTGCATCACCGCCAACGACGTGCAGCTTGCGCGGTTGGCCGACGCGATCGCGCAACGGGTGGGGCAACAGCGGTTCCACGTTTGGTTCAACAACTCGACAAAGTTAGACCTCCGCCAGGACGGCCTCGAGATCGCGGTCCCGAATGACTTCATCAGCGAGTGGATCGGCAAGAACTTTACGCGGCCGATCCAGGAGGCGGCGCACGAGGTGCTGGGGTGCCCGCTCCAGGTGCGCTTCAGCGTCGTGCCCGAGCTGTTCGACGCCGACGCGGCGGGCGGCAACGGCGCGGCTTCACGCCTCGAGCCGGAGGCGCCGCCGCCGGTCAACGGCAACGGGAAGAACGGCCACGCCCGCGGTCGCGCCAGCGGGCACGGCAAGAACGGACACGCCAACGGCGGCGGCCGCGTGAACGGCAACGGCTCGGCCAACGGCCACGGCTCCCGCAACGGAAACGGCACGGTGACGCGCGTCGCGCAGGTCGTGGCGGCCGTGCCGCGGAGCGCCGCCGCGGCGGCCGCCGTCGCGGTCACGTCCACGTCCAACGGCAACGGCTCGCTCTCACCCTTCGCGACGCGGCCGCGGCTTCGCCACGACCTGGAGAGCTACGTCGTCGGCGCGAGCAACCAGCTCGCCTACAACACCGCCACGTACGTCGCCGAGTTCCCCGGCGTGCAGTACAACCCGCTGTTCGTGCACGGCGGGTGCGGGCTGGGCAAGACGCACCTGCTCCAGGGGCTGTGCCGCCGGTTCATCGAGCTGCACCCCACCAAGCGCTGGATGTACCTGACGGGCGAGGAGTTCACCAACGAGTTCCTCGCGGCGCTGCGAACCAACAAGCTCGACGCCTTCCGCCGCCGCGTCCGCGACCTCGACCTGCTGGTGATCGATGACGTGCACTTCCTCGGCGGCAAGCGGGCGACGCAGGAGGAGTTCCTGCACACGTTCAACGCCATCGAGGCGATGGGGCGCCAGGTGGTGATGGCGAGCGACAACCACCCGAAGCTGATCGAGGAGTTCGGCGAGTCGCTGATCAACCGGTTCGTCAGCGGCATGGTGGTGCGGATCGACCCGCCCAACTTCGCCACCCGCTGCGAGATCCTCCGCTCGCTGGCCCACCGGACGAAGGTGGCGCTGGGCGAGGAGGTGGTGACGTGGATCGCCCGCCGGGTGACCCAGAACGTCCGCGAGCTGGAGGGAGCGCTGACGCGCGTCGCGGCGCACGTGACGATGAGCGGCCGCGAGGCGGACGTGGCGCTGGTGCAGGAGGCGCTGGGCGACCTGGACCGCCAGCTCGTCGCCCCCGTGCCGCCGGAGAACGTGCTCGCCAGCGTGTGCAACTACTTCGGCTTGGAGCACAAGGACCTGATGTCCGGCCGGCGCCAGCGCACAATCAGCCTGGCGCGCAGCGTCGCGATGTTCCTCGTCCGCAAGACGGCCAAGCTCAGCTTCCCGGAGATCGGCTCGCGGATGGGCAAGCGCAACCACAGCACGGTCATCAGCGCCTGCCGCCGGATCGAGCGTGCGGTGCAGCGCAACGAGAACCTGGTGTGGACCAGCTCCGTCGGCGAGCGACAGGAGGAAGCGGTCGAGCTCCTCCAGCGGCTCGAAGAGCACAGCCGGGCGATGAGCTAAAGAATGCGTAATCCGTAATTCGTAATGCGTAAGTTGAGGGGGCAATGACTTACGACGAATGGGAAGCGGACGTTCGGGCTACTTGAAGAACGACCCGCTTTGGAGCGTCGCCGCGTATCGGAAGGGGTTGTTTGTCGGTGATTTGTCTTGGCCGGACGCCACGAAGGCGGTGGCAGATCGGAGGACTGTCTCCCTCAGCGATCAGCTCTGTCGCGCGGTGGGGTCGATCAGCGCCAACATTGCCGAAGGCTACTCCCGCGGAAGTGGGAAGGACCGTTGCCGCTTCTACGAGTACGCCCTCGGCTCATCGAGGGAAAGTCGCGACTGGTATTACAAGGCCCGGCACGTCCTCGGCGAACAGGTCGTCAACCACCGTTGTGAACTGCTCGCCGAGATCACTCGGCTCCTGCTCACGATGATCCCCGACCAACGCCCGCTCGGTCCCCCCTCTTGATTACGCATTACGGATTACGCATTACGCATTCGCCTGCTCATACGATCACCGTCACGATCACGCTCCGCTTCCTCGGCCGCGTGTCGAAATCCATCAGGACCACCTGCTGGTATTCCCCCGTCAGCAGCTTCCCGTTCGAAAACGGGACCATCAGCCCCGGCCCCACGAGCGCCGCCCGGACGTGGCTGTGGCCGTTGTCGTCGTTCCAAGTCGCCTCGTGCTCGTAGCGGTCGTCGGCGCCGGCGATTCGCTCCAGCACCGCCGGCAGGTCGTGCTTGATCAGCCCCGGCTCGTACTCCACCGTCGTCAGGGCGGCGGTGGAGCCGACGACGAACAGGTGCAGCAGCCCCTCCCCCTTCAGGTCCCGCGACCGCTTGGCCAGCTCGGGCTGCAGGTTGACGATGTCCGTGTTGCCTTCCGTGTACACTTCGATGGTAAAGCGCTGCATCGTCGCCGTAGCGTAGCGGCACGGGACTAGAGGGCAAGGCAGGTAAACCGGGCTTCGACGTCGGGGATGTTCCCGCCGTTCCGCCGCGGAGGCCGGCAGTCGCTCCGCGGTTTCGCGGCATTGACTTTCGCAGGTGCGAAACCGCGGAGCGAACGCGGCAGGTCCCCGGCGGAACGCCCCTGCCCGCTCGCCCCACCCTACGGCAACTCAAAGCACGCCGCCTCGCGGTCGTTCCGCACCAGTAGCGTCCTCCCCGACATCGCGGGCGGGTTCCACGAGGTCGTCTCTGAGTCCAGCGCCTGGAACACCCCCAGTTCCCGGTACGCCTCCGAATTCGCCTCAACGAGTGCCACGCGGCCGTCCTCAGCCTGCACGATCAGCAGGTCCCCCACGAGCACCACCTGGCCGTACCCATACTCGCCGCCGCGCCACTTGCGCTTGCCGTCGTTCAAATCGAGGCAGACGAGGACGTTGTTGTCCAGGCCGTACGCGTGCCCCTCGCGCACCGTTGGGTTGTTGAACTTCGCCCGCAAGCCCCGGCTCGCCCAGAGCTGCGACGACGCCAGCGGCCCGTCGGCGCTGCCGGGCACGACGCGGAACAGCGCCGAGCCGACGCCGTACCCCGCGGTCACGAGGACGCGGTCGCCCACGACCGTCGGCTGCGCGACGTTGTACGTGCCGCCCTTCCACGGCTGTTCCCACACCACCTTACCCGTCTGCGCGAGGTAGCCGGTGACGCCCGCGCCGTCGATCATGAGGACGAGCCGCTTGCCACCGAGCGTGGCGGGCTGCGGCGAGCAGTAGCTGGGCGTGCGGCCCGCCCCGCCGCGCCAGGCGGGCTCGCCGTCGGCGGCACGGTACGCCAGCACCGACGGCCCCCCGACGCCGCCGGTAGTGATGACCAGCCCGCCCGTGACGAGCGGCGAGCAACTGTTGCCGTAGTCGAGCGGCCGCGCGCCGCCACAGTCGGCCATCACGTCGCGGGACCAGACGACGGAGCCGGTGGCGCCGTCGAGGCAGTCGAGGACGCCGGTGCCTCCGAACGCGTAGACGCGCCCGCCGTCGATCGTCGGCGTCGAGCGCGGCCCCTCTCCGGCAATGGCCTGGTCGAACCGAACGGGGCGGGCGCGGCTCCAGCGGAGGTCCCCGGTCGCCAGCTCGTAACACGTCACCCGCTCCTCGCCGCCCGACTGCTCCTGCGTCACGGCGAAGCCGTTGACGACCGCGAACCCGCTCCAACCCGCCCCTACCGGCCGCCGCCACAACAGTTTGGGAGGCGTGGACCAGTCGCGGCTGAGAGGCGGCTGAACTGCGTCCAGCGCGTTGTCCCGCCGCGGGCCGAGGAACTGCGCGAAGTCCGTTGGGGAGGCGACGGACACGTTGACGGGTATCTGCGGCAACTCACCGGACGGCTGCGAGTGACTCACCGTCGGCTGCGAACGCGGGGGCTTGTCCACGTCCCACTTCCACGCCAGCCTTGGAATCCCCGCTCCGCTGGTGGCGCCACTGACGCGTACCGTCATCGCCGCAATCACGCCCAGTCCCGCGAGCAGCAGCGTGGCCAGTCCCACCGTCAGCAGCCGGGTGCGGAGCCGCAGGCCGGCAAAGACCAGGAACCACAGGCCCAGCAGCAGCAGGTCGAGCAGCCCGATGAGGATCGTCAGCGGCACGCGGAAGCTGTCGTCCACGGCGTCGCTGACGAAGACCCATGCGACCGTCGCCGCCGACGCCAGGAGCAGCGCGACCGCCGGCCACCAGGTCGTACGCTTCGGGGGCTTCGGCGGCGTCGGCTCTGATGCGGCGACCGGGTCGTCGGCGGGTTGCGGCTCTGCCATGCGTTCATTGTAGAGCGGCTGGCCCGATAAACCGGATAACCGGTCCCGCCGGGCGAGCTACACGGGTGGATCGCCGAAGAACAGGAACAGCGCCCCGCCGGGCGCTGCCCATCACTTGCGGGTGCCGGTTGAACGTCAGCAAGAAGACATTCCTCTGCCTCGTCGGGCTGCTGCTCACCTTCGTGGCGGCCTTGCTGGCCGTGGCGCCGGGGCCGGAGCAGTCGGGGCTCACCTGGCGGCTCGTGCAGCTCGGCAAGGCGATCGAGATGTACGGCCACCGGCACGACGGGCGGACACCGCCCAACCTCGACGCGCTGGCCGAGGAGGACCTGCTGGGGCGCGAGGTGGTGGACTACCTCGCCCGCCGGGCGGTCTACATTGCGCCCAACCAGCCCCAGTCGGCGGCTTCCGCCCGCGCGATCATGGCAGTGGGCGACCTGGCCGGGGCGGAGAAGACGGTGAGCGTGCTGACGGGCGACGGCAACGTGGTCCACGTCCCAATCGACGCCTTCCGCGCCGCCGCCGCAAAGTACGACCCGCACAACAACGTCCACACGCCGCTCGTCATCGAGACGGACGCGGACGGCAACTTGAGAGTCGTGGTGCCGCCGGAGGCGAGGTAGAACGGAGAATACGGGGGGAGGCACAGAGGCACAGAGGCACGGAGGCGTGCCGGCGGCCCTCGAAGTTTGAGTGGTGTAGGCACGGGTTGAAAACCCATGATACGGATGGGCATTTCCCGTTGCCGCGCGGCAGGTCGAGTGGCCTCCGCGCCCTTGATCAGATCCGCCCCTCCACCGCCCGGCGGACATGCTGCTCGTCCGGCGCCGTCCGCGTGTCGTGCAGGTGCCGGTAGATCTTCTTCGCCTCGTCGTTCTTCCCCGCCCCGGCTAGCGTCTCCGCCAGCAGCAGGCACGCGTCGGTCGCGCGGAACCGGTCGGACCCCTTCATCTCGTCCGCGACCTTCGTGACGACGTCCGCGGCCCCCGCGTCCCCCGTCCGCGCCAGCGCCCACACCGCGGCCAGCCGCACCTCCGGCTCGGCATCCCCCGCGGCCTTGCGAAGCACTTCAACGGAATTCGCGTCCCGCACGACCCCCAGCCCCTTCACCACCGCCGCCCGCTGCCGCGCCGGCCATTGCGCCGCGCCGGGCGACGCCAGCGCCGCCCGGAACTGTTCCGCCGCCTCCGGACCGACCACCTTCTCCAGGGCCATCGCCGCGTCGGCGTAGACCGCCTCGTCGCCGAGCTGCTTCCCCAGCGCCGGCGCCGCCTCGGCCCCGCCGCACAGGACGAGTTGCCGCGCCACGAACGCCCGAGCGCCGTTCGGCCGCCGGCCGTTGAGCGTCGAGGCCAGCGCCGCCGACACCGCGCGCCGCGACTCCTCGCCCTTCCCGCACGCATACGTCACCAGCGCGTGCAGCGCGTGCCGCGCCTGCGAGTCCGTCCGCCGCGGCTCCTCCTCCCCCTCCCCGCGCGGCGTCACCTCCGGCTCCGCCAGCATGTCCACCAGCCCCACCACCGCCTCCCGCCCGCCCGCGTAAAGCTGCTCGACCGCGCCGCGCACCTCCGCGTCGTCCACCTCGCCAAGGATGCCCGTCCACTGCCCCTTCTCGACGGGCCGCGGCATCCGGGAGACGAGCTCGGCAAAGCGCGAGGGGGTGGACGGCGTGGTAGGGCCAGTTTGCGTTTGCATGTTCGGACTCCGGACGCGTCACTTCACTCTTTTAAAGGAAGAGGAACGCCAAGACGCCAAGAACGCCAAGGACAGCCAAGCAGGGAGCGAAGGCGAGGAAGCAAAGCCAACCGATTTGGCGCGCCCATACGTCATGCTGAGACTGAGGTACTCCGAAGCATCTCTCGCGGCACCTGCAAGCCACGAGAGATCCTTCGCTCCGCTCAGGATGACGCGGTGCACGCTCACCCTCCCTGTATGCCTTTCCTTGGCGCTCTTCCTTGGCGTCTTGGCGTTCAATCCTCTGCCGCAGGCTACAAATGCCAGGGTGCGCGCATCGGCTGGTTCACCAGCCGGTTCGCCTCCTCATCCCCGACCACCTGCTCCTTCACCGGGTCGTACTTGATCTTCCGCCCGGTCCGGATCGCCACGTTCGCCAGGTGCAGCAGCGTCGCGCACCGGTGCGACGCCTCGGCGTTGCCGCCGGCCTGCTTGCGGGTCTTCACCGCCTCGGCGAACGTCAGCAGCGGCTCCGGGTCCGGCATCGCCTTGATCTTTTCCCGCTCGCCTTCCGGCAGGTCCTCCAGCGACAGCCCCCGCGCTGTTTTGCGCGAGTACCGCTCCCCCCACTCCTTGCTGTCGAACACGAACGTCAGCCCGTCGGCGTACTTCAGTTCCACCCACCCCCACATCCCCGTCACCTCCGGGTGGGCCGGCGGGGCGTGCGCCTCGACCTCCACCGGGCTCGTGTCGTCCTTGCCAAAGGTCCACTGCACCGGGTCCCAAAAGTGCTGGCCCATGTCCGACAGCCCGCCGCCGTCGTAGTCCCAGTAGCGGCGGTGCGTGCCACCGACGCGCTCGCGGACGAACGGCTTGAGCGGCGACGGGCCGCAGTACAGGTCCCAGTCGAGGTTCTTCGGCACCGGCCGCACCGGCAGGTCCGGCCGGCCGCTCCACTCCTTCACCTTCCACGACTCGCTGTGGACGTGGACCGCCGGGCACGCCTTGAGCAGTCCGCTGCGCATGATCTTGTGCGTCAGCACGCGGTTGGGGTCCTTGGAGGCACCGAAGCGGCCAAAGGTGCCCACCTGGAAGACCCGGCCGTACCGCTTGAACGCGTTGACCACCGCGCGCCCCTCGGCGATGAACCGCGTCATCGGCTTCTCGCACAGTACGTCCTTCCCCGCCTGCGCCGCCGCGATCGAGATCAGCGCGTGCCAGTGCGGCGGCGTGCCGATCGCGATCAGCTCGATGTCCTTGCGCTCCAGCAGGCGCCGGAAGTCCGAGTAGACCGTCTTGTTGTCCGCGCGGTCGAGGAACTTGACGTCGCACTCCGCGAGCTTGCGGACCGCCAGCCCCTGGCTCATCGCCTTGAACGTCTGCGGCCCCTGCCCCCCCACGCCGATCAGCGCCGCCCCGAAGGTCTCACTGGGAGGGGGCTGGTCCTGCGCGACGCCCAGCACGTGCCGCGGCACGACGTGAAACACCGCCGGTGCCGCCGTCGCCACGGCAACCCCTTGCACAAATCGCCTGCGGGAAGGACGACCGCTTCCTTTAGACATGACTGAACCTCCGCCCCGCGCACGCCCCGCTCCCATTACGCGCCCGTGCGCGGGGTGTTGGCGCGGGGGTCGGAAGGCCCTCCCCAGAGCGAGAGAACCTCCACACGCCGGGGCAGGCTCTGCGCCGCCCCGGATCACTCTCGCGAACAATCCGGGGCGGCGCTGCGCTTGCCCCGGCGTAACGGGCGTTCGTCACTCGCCCATCCGTCATTCCCCAGTCCCGCACCCCTTTGGCAACAAAAAAACCCCGCCCGCCACACGAGTGTGGCGGGCGGGGGTGATAGCTCAGGCATTTCCCCTTCCTCGTCGGCGACGCATCCACTCGCCGCCGGGTCGGGGTCATTCCCGATGGGACGGGTTACGAACCGCCCGCGTCGTCCGTCGGCAGCATGATGCTGTCGAGCTGGTCTTGCGAACCCTTGGCGACGGTGCCGCCCGTGTTCACGGTGCCGGCGGTCGACGTGAAGATGTTGTCCTTGAACGCCGGGTTCGCGGGACGCTGCATCCCGCAGAACGGCGTGTTCTGGAACTCGACGTGCCCGTCGGCGTACAGCACGTTCTGACCGTCGCCGTTGTGGTTGTTGCTGTTGGCGTTCAGCATGTCCTTACGCGGCGAGTTGGGGTTCACGCTCGTCACGTTGTCCGCCGGCGTGCCGCCCTTCGTGCCGGGGTTCATGTCCGACGCGATGGCGAAGTCGCTGGTCAGCGTGTAGTTGAGCTTGAACCCGGCGTCGGACGCGGCGACGGTCGGGTAGGGGTTCTGGTAGCTGTAGGTCAGGTTGAGCGGGATTTCGGTGAAGTTCGAGCGCTCCTGGACGCTCTTGTTGCCGAAGGTGTCACGCTCGCCCTGGCTGCTCGGGCAGATCATGACCTCGCTCGTGAGGTCCTGCGTCTTGAGCAGCAGGAACAGCGCCGCCGGAACGTTGTTGTTGCCGACGGGGCTGGCGCCCGTGGGGGTCGGGGGGAACGAGTTGGGCTGGTTGTTGCCCTGCGTCGTCGTAACCGGGTTCCCGGTCGTGGCGTAGTACGTCCGGGGGAAGTTCCCCTTGTTCTCGTTGGCGTACATCTGGATGCCCTGGCCGATCTGCCGCAGGTTGCTCGCGCACTTGACGCGGTTGGCCTGTTCGCGCGCCCGGTTGAGCGACGGCAGGAGGATGCTGATCAGCAGGGCAATAATGCCGATCACCACCAGCAGCTCGACGAGGGTGAAGCCACCCTTCGTCCTCTTCTGACTCAGCTTCATAAAGAAGCTCCTTTCAATAACGCGTCGCGATGGCGGGCCTGCTGGTCGACCGACGGATTCGGATGGATGAAAAAAGTGCCGGTTCAGCTTGGACGTGGGCTAAAACGCTTGCGTTCGCGCTTAATCCAAGGCTGGACGTCGGTCGCACGGACGGGCCCTTTCGCGACTGACTTTCTTTACGCCGGCGACCGCCGCCGACGTGGATGCGCTGAGATAAGAACGAGTCACACCATCCATTGGTTCGCGGACGTCCCGAATTTGTGTTGAGGGGAATGAACGACCGCGTACCGCTCCGCCTGCCAAAAGAACCGGGCATTGAGAAACCCGGTCGACTTTCAACATTCTGACGGCGTGAGCGTACCAGAACGCCCGTTTCAGCGTCAAGCGGAAACTGCGCAGTCGACAATAACTCGGCGGTTTCGGCGTTGGGAGCGCCTTGGTGCCTCCGTGTCCGCCGATCAGTAGAATCCCGCCATGAAAGCCATCCGCGTCCACGCCTTCGGCGGCCCGGAGGTCCTCAAGCTCGAAGACGTGACAGACCCCCGCCCGGGGCCGGGTCAGGTGGTGGTGACGGTAAAGGCGGCGGGCGTCAACCCCGTCGAAACCTACATCCGCTCCGGCCGCTACGGCCCGCGGCAGTTCCCATACACCCCCGGCTCAGATGCCGGCGGCGTCGTGGAGGCAGTGGGAGACGGGGTGAGCCGGTTCAAAACGGGCGACCGGGTTTACCTATCCGGCAGCCTCAGCGGCACTTACGCGCAAAAGGCCCTGTGCACCGAGACCCAGGTCCACCCCCTGCCCCCCCACGTGACCTACGCCCAAGGGGCTGCCATGGGCATCCCCTACGCCACCGCCTACCGCGCCCTGTTCCACCGGGCACAGGCCCGGGCCGGCGAGACCGTCCTCGTCCACGGCGCCAGCGGCGGCGTCGGCACGGCCGCCGTCCAGATGGCCCGGGCGGCGGGACTGACCGTCCTCGGCACCGGCGGCACCGACCGCGGCCGAGCCCTCGTCACCGAACAAGGCGCCCACCACGTCCTGGACCACCGGGCCGGCGACTACACCGGTCGCATCCTCGAACTCACCGGCGGGCGCGGAGTGGACGTCGTCATTGAGATGCTCGCCAACGTGAACCTGGACAAGTCCCTCAACCTCCTCGCCAAGCATGGCCGGCTGGTCGTCGTCGGCAGCCGGGGCCGGATCGAGATCGACCCCCGCGACACCATGCGCCGCGACGCCGACATCCGCGGCATGACCCTCTTCAACTCCAGCGAAGAAGACCTCCGCCAGATCCACGCGGCCCTGGTGGCGGGCCTGGAGAACCGAACGCTACGGCCGATCGTCGGAAAGGAACTGCCCCTGGCCGAAGCCGCCCGTGCGCACGAGGCGGTGATGGAGTCCGGCGCTTACGGGAAGATCGCGCTGGTCCCCTGAGCCGCAGTCAGCCGCCGGACTTCGCTGTCCGATACAACGGGGGCGTTCGCGGGGAATAGATAAGGTCGCCGTGATTCGACCACAATTCCTTATAGTTCTGATGCTCCCCGGACTTCTTCGTGCGGCTGGCGCCGCGGGGGCTCCCGCGATCACGCCGGAGCAGGAGAAGTTCTTTGAGGACAAGATCCGCCCGGTGCTGGTGGACCAGTGCCTCAAGTGCCACGGGGCGGACGCCGCCAAGGTGAAGGGGGAGTTGCTGCTGACGTCGCGCGAGGGGCTGCTCAAGGGCGGCGCGTCGAAGCAGCCGGCGGTCGTGCCGGGGGAGCCGGACAAGAGTTTGCTCATCCGGGTAATCAGGTACGAGCACCCCGAAGTGAAGATGCCGCCGAAGGCGAGGCTCACGCCGGAGCAGGTCGAGCACTTCGTCGCGTGGGTGAGAATGGGCGCGCCGGACCCCAGGGTTGCGGGCGCAGTTTCATTGGCCCCGAAGGCG
>Ga0075430_100003888_pt1 | contig 12579 bp, 11 predicted proteins | sample RhiMetdeltSRZDD4_FD_75294 | JGI IMG/M metagenome (GOLD analysis project Ga0075430, IMG submission 75294) | Populus rhizosphere microbial communities from Tennessee, USA - Rhizosphere MetaG P. deltoides SRZDD4 | ecosystem: Host-associated > Plants > Roots > Rhizosphere > Soil | place: USA... | reverse complement strand
TGGGGCGGCTACGACAAGGCGGTCGAGATGTGCAACAACAACGGCCATTGCCGCAAGTTCGACGCCGGCACCATGTGCCCGTCGTACCGCGCGACGCTCGATGAGCGTCACCTCACCCGCGGCCGGGCGAATACCTTGCGCCTCGCGCTTTCGAACCAGCTCGGCGACGAGGGCGAGGAAGCGGTGAAGGACGCGCTCGACCTCTGCGTTTCCTGCAAGGGCTGCAAGCGCGAGTGCCCGACCGGCGTCGATATGGCGCGCATGAAGATCGAGTTCCAGTCGCACTACCGGGCGAAGCACGGGCTCTCGGCGCGCGCGCGCGCGATCGGTTACCTGCCGCGCTATGCCCCGTGGGCAGCGCGCATAGCGCCGGTATCCAACCTTTTCTCTTCCTTGTTCAAGGGGTCACTCGGATTCACTGCCAAGCGCGAGCTGCCGAAGTGGCGCACCGATTTTTTCTCGGATACGGGGAAGGAAGAAGCGGACGTGGTGCTCTTCGTCGACACGTTCAACCGCTACTTCGAGCCGGAGAATGCGCGCGCGGCGTTCAAGGTGCTCGAAGCCGCCGGACACCGTGTCCATGCGCCGCGCGGGTTGTGCTGTGGACGCACTTTCCTCTCCGCCGGGCTGGTGGACGAAGCCAAGCGCGAAGCGCGCAGGATGGTGAACGCGCTTTCGCCCTATGTCGCGAAAGGCGTGCCGATCATCGGGCTCGAGCCTTCGTGCCTGTTCTCCTTGCGCGATGAATTCGGCGTGCTGCTGCCCGACGGCAACAAGCTGCAAGGCGCACTGCTGTTCGAGGAGTACCTCGCGCGCGAGCCGCGCAAGCTAAGGCTCAAGGAAACGAAGCGGCGGGTCCTGTTGCATGGCCACTGCCACCAAAAGGCGTTCGACGTGATGCCGGCGGTGGAGAAAGTGCTGCGCATGGTGCCGGGCCTTGAAGTCCAGACCGTGCAAACAAGCTGCTGCGGGATGGCCGGGAGCTTCGGTTACGAGGCCGAGCACTATGACGTCTCGATGAAGATGGCCGAGCTCTCGCTTCTTCCGGCGATCCGGAACTCCCCGCCCGAAACCTTGCTGGTGGCCGACGGCACGAGCTGCCGCCATCAGATCGCCGACGGCGCAGGACGCCAGGCGGTGCACGTCGCGCGCGTGCTCGAGCAGGCACTCGCCTAGCCCAGGATTGCCATGACCAGCGAAACGGTGAGCAGTGAGGCTGCGGTGGAGACCACCGCACCGGTCGAGGTCTCGGCTTCGAGCAACTGGTAGCGCTGCGCGAGCACGAACGCGGTAGCGCCGAGCGGCAGTGATGCGCAGACCACGGCGATCTTGGCCCAGAAGGCATCCACAGGCAGTACCCAGAAGACGAGCACTGCCATCAGGAGCGGGTGCAGGACGAGCTTGAGCGCCGTGGTTGGCCAGCTCGCCGCAGCGCCGGCACGGATCGAAAGCTGCGAGACGAAAAGCCCGATGGCGAAGAGCGCGCACGGCCCCGCGGCCGCGGCCAGCAGTGAAGCGAAGCGCTCGGCCGGCAACGGAATTTTCCAGCCCAGTACAACGAGGATAATCGCCAGCGCGATCGGCCAGATCAGCGGGCTGATGACGACGCCGCGCAGCGCGCGGCGCACGCCGCCCGGGCGCGGGTTGACGAAGAGCTCGAGGCAGACGATCGCGAGCGCGAAGGAGACGAAATTGGTCGCGACCGTAGCAAGCGCGGCCGGCAGCGCGGCGCGCTCGCCGTACGCCACGGTCACGAGCGGAATGCCAAGATAGCCGGTATTAGCGAACGATGCGTTCAGCGCGCGCATCGTGCTCTCGGCCGGGGTCGCTCGTTGGAAATGAGAAAGGAGGAAGCCGACGAACGCGGTGCCCACCGTCGCGGCGATCACGGCCAGCAGAAAGTAGCCGCTCAGGATTTCGTCGAGCGAGCCGCGATACACCGCGATGAAAAGCATGGCGGGCAGCGCGAACGCGTACACGAACTGGTTGAGCGCGGCGCTGGAAGCCTGCGTCACCAGCCCGAAGCGCCCGGCGAGATAGCCGGAGGCGACCAGCCCAAAGACCGGAAGCACCGCGCCGAGGACCGGGTCTAGCGTCGACTCCATGCGAGGAGCGCGGCGCCGCCGGCGATCATCGCCAGGCAAAGCCATTGCCCCATCGTCAAGCCGAGCGCGAGGTAGCCGATGTAGGAATCCGGCTCGCGGCCGAATTCGGCGACGAAACGCAGCACGCCGTAGCCGAGAAGGAACATGGCCGATACCTCGCCGCGCGGGCGCGGCTTGGACGAGAACCACCAGAGAAAGATGAAGAGCAGCATGCCTTCGAGCGCGAACTGGTAGAGCTGCGAGGGGTGGCGCGGCGCGTCGCCCGCGCCCGGCATCACCATGCCCCACGGCAGGTCGGTCACGCGCCCGGGCAGCTCGGCGTTGATGAAGTTGCCGAGGCGGCCGGCGGCGATTCCCGGCGGAATCAGCGGGGCGACGAAATCCGTCAGCCGCAGCCAGTCGACGTTGTGGCGGCGCGCCGCGAACACCAAGGCCAACAGCACGCCGAGCAGGCCGCCGTGGAACGACATGCCGCCCTGCCAGATGGCGAAGATCTCGAGCGGGTGCGAGGCGTAGTAGCCCGGCTTGTAGAACAACACGTAGCCCAGGCGGCCGCCGAGGATCACGCCCAGCACGACGAGGAACAGCAGGTCATCGAGCTGCGCGCGCGTGATCGGCGAAAGCCCTTGCGAAATCCTTCTCAGCCCGAGCCACCAGCCGATGACGAAGCCGGCGAGGTACATGAGGCCGTACCAGCGCACCGCGAGCGGCCCGATGGAGAACGCGATCGGATCGATGCTCGGATAGGTCAGCACGCTAGGGCCTGGTCAGGCGCCGCGCCTGGGCGATGAACTCCGCGGCGGCGCCGGCCGTCGAGCCCGCTCGCCAGGCGAGCCAGAGCTCGAGCGTCGGATGCCGATCGGCGAGCTTGCGGTAGACCACGCCGCGGCGGCCGAGGTTGGCGACCGAGCTCGGCACGACCGCCGCGCCCAAGCCGCTGGAGACGAGGCTCACCACGGTTTGCATCTGTATCGCTTCCTGTGCGACGTTGAGGGAAAAGCCCGCGCGCGCCGCGAGCCCGCTGACGATATCGTACAGGCCCGGCGCGATCTCCCGCGGCACCATCACCAGGCTCTCGCCCGCGAGCTCGCTCATCGCGAGCGGACCGCGCGCCCCGGCCAGCCGATGCCGCGCGGGCAGCGCGGCGACGAAGCGCTCGCGCTGAACCACGAGGTGCTCGAGCGGCTCCGCGCTCGACACCGGCGGCAGCAGCAAGCCGAAGTCGAGCTCGCCGGCGGCGAGCGCCATCGCCTGTTCCGGGGACAGCATCTCGCGCAATGCGAGCTGCACGCCCGGGCGCGCGGCCTTGTACGCTTTCAGCAAGCCCGGAAGTACGCCGTAGTCGGCCAGCGAGACGAAGCCGATGCGCAGGCGGCCGCTCTCGCCCGCGGCCACGCCGCGCAGCTCGAGCACCGCGCGCTCGAGCTGGGTCACGGTGCGGCGCGCCTCTTCCAGCAGGCGCTCGCCCGAGGGGGTGAGCTCGACCCGCCGACGGTTGCGGGCGAAGAGCGTCACGCCGAGGCGCTCTTCCAGCGCGCGGATCGCGCGCGACAGCGGCGGCTGCGAGATGTGCAGGGCGGCGGCGGCACGGCCGAAATGCAGGTGCTCGGCGACCGCCATGAAATACCGCAACTGCCACAAATCGGGCAAATCCATACCCATAGAGTATTACAGCCGCCTCGCAACGGCATTGGAGCCGGACCCGGGCCGGGCGCAGAATCGGCCTCCCAAGGAGGCTGCCATGACGACCTACAACCGCCGCTCCCGCCTGATCACCCACGGCGTCGCGCGCTCGCCGAACCGCGCCATGCTGCGCGCGGTGGGCTTCGGCGACGGCGACTTCGAAAAGCCGATCGTCGGCGTAGCGAACGGGCATTCGACGATGAACCCGTGCAACGCCGGCATCCAGCCGCTGATCGACCGCGCGATGTCGGCGCTCGAGCAGGCGGGCGCGAAGCCGCAGGTCTTCGGGGTGCCGACGGTCACCGACGGCATCGGCATGGGCACCGAGGCGATGAAGTACTCGCTCGTATCGCGCGAAGTCATCGCCGACGCGATCGAGACCTCGGTCAACGGCCAGGCGATGGACGGGGTGCTGGTCGTCGGCGGCTGCGACAAGAACATGCCCGGCGGCATGATGGCGATCGCGCGGATGAATGTGCCGGCGATCTATGTTTACGGCGGCACGATCAAGCCCGGCAAGTGGAAGGGCCAGGACCTCACCATCGTGTCGGCGTTCGAGGCAGTGGGCTCGTTCGCGGCGGGCAGGATGAGCGAGGAGGACTTCCAGGGCATCGAGAAGAACGCCTGCCCGAGCGTCGGCGCCTGCGGCGGCATGTACACCGCCAACACCATGAGCTCGTCGTTCGAGGCGCTTGGAATGAGCCTGCTCGGCTCCTCGCAGCTCGCGGCGCCGGACGGCGAGAAGGCCGACTCCTCGGCCGAATCGGCGCGCGTGCTGGTGGAGGCGATCAAGAACGACCTGAAGCCGCGCGACATCATCACGCGCAAGTCGATCGAGAACGCCGTCGCGCTCGTCATGGCGACGGGCGGCTCGACCAACGCGGTGCTGCATTACCTCGCCATCGCCGCGGCCGCGGGCGTCAAATGGGGCATCGACGACTTCGAGCGCATGCGCAGGCGCGTGCCGGTGCTTTGCGACCTCAAGCCCTCCGGGCGCTTCGTCGCGGTCGACTTCCACCGCGCGGGCGGCGTGCCGCAGGTGCTCAAGATCCTGCTCGAGAACGGCGTGCTGAACGGCGACTGCATGACCATCCACGGACGAACGATGGCGCAGATGCTGAAGGATGTGCCCGCGCAGCCGCGCACCGACCAGGCGGTGATCCGTCCGTGGTCGAAGCCGATGTACAAGGAGGGCCACCTCGCCATTCTCAAGGGCAACCTCGCGCCGGAGGGCTGCGTTGCGAAAATCACCGGGCTCAAGAATCCCGTCATTACCGGGCGCGCGCGCGTGTTCGACTCGGAGAACGCGTGCATGAAGGCGATCATGGCCAAGAAGATCAAGCCGGGCGACGTCATCGTGATCCGCTACGAAGGCCCCAAGGGCGGGCCCGGGATGCAGGAGATGCTCGCGCCGACCTCGGCGCTGATCGGCCAGGGGCTCGGTGAATCGGTCGGTCTGCTCACCGACGGCCGCTTCTCGGGCGGTACGTGGGGAATGGTGGTCGGCCACGTAGCGCCAGAGGCCTACGTCGGCGGCGCGATCGCGCTGGTCAAGGAAGGCGACTCGATCACCATCGACGCGAAGAAGCGCCTGTTACAGCTCAACGTTCCGGCCAAGGAGCTCGCGGCGCGGCGCAAGAAGTGGAAGGCGCCCAAGCCGCGCTACACGCAGGGCCTGCTCGCGAAGTACATGAAGCTGGTCTCGACCGCTTCGCGCGGCGCCATTACGGACGGCTAGAAGCCGCCTTAACGGCGCCGACGGCGCCTAGAAGCTCGAGCCGGGCTGCTTCAGAAACTCGAGCTCCTCGGGCGTGCTCGGGCGGCCGAGCGCCGCGTTCCGGTGCGGAAAACGCCCGAAGCGCGCAATGATGTCACGATGCGCGGCGGCGTAGCGATCGGTACCCGCCGTCTCTGGAAACGCTTTCAAGGGTTGATACAAGGCGATCGCGCGAGTCTGCTCCTCGAGCGATTCGCTGTGCTGGAACGGCAGGTAGGCAAACATGCGCTCCACCGGCAGCATGTCCCGGTCCCAGCCCTGGCCGATCAGACGCGTGGCCGCATCGAGCGCGAGCGGGTCGCTCGAGAATGCCTCGGCCGAGCCGCGATAAATGTGCCGCGGGAACTGGTCGAGGACGATGATGCGCGCGAGGCACGCGTGCGGCGTCTGCAGCCAGTCGCGGTGGGCGCCGTCCAGCATTTCCCGGTGCAGCTTCTGGTAGCGTTTCGCCACCAGGGCGTCGAAGGTCGGATCCTTCTCGAACCAGCGCTTGTGGACCTTGCCATAGTCCGCACCGTCGCCGAGCCAGAAGCGCAAGACTTCCGGTGCTAAGCTTTTCATCAACCAACACCAACCAGAAAGGAGCAGCCCATGTTTCGACGCTGGATCGCGAGTTTGCTGATCTTATCGCTTGCCCTGCCGGTGCCCGTCCACGCGGGAATGGTGAGCACCGAGAGCCTGCTTGAGCGCGAGCGCATCGCGACCCTGGTCGAGCGCGCCGATGTCCAGGCGCAGCTTCGGGCGTTTGGCGTGAGCCCCAGCGAGGTGAAGGCACGGGTCGCCGCGCTCACCGACGCGGAGGCTGCCGAGCTCGCGGTGCGTATCGAAGAACTACCGGCGGGTGGCGCCAGCATCCTGGGCGTGATCCTCATCGTCTTCCTCGTGCTGCTGCTGACGGACATTCTCGGCTACACCAAAGTATTTCCGTTCACCAAACCCATGAAGTGAACCGCCTAGCGCAGGAAACCTCGCCCTACCTCCAGCAGCACGCCGCGAACCCGGTCGACTGGTACCCGTGGGGAGCGGCTGCGCTGGAGCGCGCACGCGCCGAAGACAAGCCGATCCTGCTGTCGGTCGGCTATTCGGCGTGCCACTGGTGCCACGTCATGGCACACGAGAGCTTCGAGGACCCCGCGGTCGCGGCGGTGATGAACCGCCTGTTCGTCAACGTGAAGGTCGACCGCGAGGAGCGCCCGGACCTCGACCAGATCTACCAAGCCGCGCACCAGATGCTCGCGCAGCGCACCGGGGGCTGGCCGCTCACCATGTTTCTTGCGCCCGACGGCACGCCGTTCTTCGGCGGCACCTACTTCCCGAAGGAAGCGCGCTACGGATTGCCGGGCTTCCCGGACCTGTGCGAGCGGGTCGCCGCGCTGTGGCGTGAAAAGCGCGCCGAGATCGGCGCGCAGAATGCGGAAGTGCTCAAGGCTTTGGGCCGGACGCTGCCGCGGCCAGCCGCGGAACCGCGAGCGCTCGACGCGGGCCCGGTGCACGCACTGCTCGACCTCCTGAGAACCAACTTCGACGCGGTTTTCGGCGGCTTCGGCGCGGCGCCCAAGTTTCCGCATCCGACCGACCTCGAGCTTTGCCTGCGCAAGGGCGAGAGCGCGATGGTGCTGACCACGCTCAGACGCATGTGCGAGGGCGGCATCTACGACCAGCTCGGCGGCGGCTTCTGCCGCTACAGCGTCGATGCGCGATGGGTGATCCCGCATTTCGAGAAGATGCTTTATGACAATGGGCCGCTGCTCGGCCTGCTCGCCGACGCGTGTCTGGTAAGCGGCGAGGCGCTATACGCGAACTGCGCCGAACAGACGGCCGGCTGGATCATGCGCGAGATGCAGTCGCCGGAAGGCGGCTACTACTCCTCGCTCGATGCCGACAGCGAGCACGAGGAGGGAAAGTTCTACGTCTGGCAGCGCGACGAAGCGCAACGGCTCCTCACCGCCGAGGAGTACGCCGCCGCCGCGCCGCATTTCGGGCTCGATCAGCCGCCCAACTTCGAGAACCGCCACTGGCACTTGGTTGTTTCAAACGCCAGGGAGCGGAATCCAGCGCTGATCGAAGCCGCGCGCCAAAAGCTCTTCGCCGCGCGCGCGAAACGCGTGCGGCCGGGGCGCGACGAAAAGGTGCTGATATCGTGGAACGCGCTCGCGATCCGCGGCATGGCGCATGCCGGCCGCGTGCTAGGCAATGCCGGCTGGACCGCCTCGGCGCGCCGAGCGCTGCAATTCATCCGGGGCGCGATGTGGCGCGACGGAAGGCTGTTTGCGACTTACAAGGACGGGCGGGCACATCTCAATGCCTATCTCGACGACTACGCGCTTCTGGTCGCGGCGCTGCTCGAGCTGCTGCAGGAGACGTTTTCAACACAAGACCTGACCTTCGCCACGCAGCTCGCGGACGTGCTGCTGGATCAATTCGAGGACGGCGCGGAAGGCGGCTTCTACTTCACCGCGCGCGACCACGAGGAGCTGATCCATCGCCCGAAGCCGGGGCACGACCATGCCACGCCCTCCGGCAATGCGGTCGCGGCGTGGGTGCTCGGCCGCCTCGCGGCGCTGACCGGGGAGCAGCGCTACGCCCGCGCGGCGGAGCGCGCGCTCCAGCTCTTTCACCCCGCGATGAGCGAGTTCCCCGGCGGCTTCGCGATGATGGCGATCGCGCTCGACGAGCACCTTGCGCAGCCCAAGACGCTCATCCTGCGCGGACATCGGGAGGCGGTCGACGCCTGGCGGCGCGAGCTCGCGCGCGAATTCCTGCCCGATACGGAATTGCTCGGCATTCCGGACGCCACGAGCGACCTGCCGCAGCTCCTGGACAAGCCGCGCCGCCCCCAGCCGGTCAACGCGTGGCTTTGCCGCGGCGTTACCTGCCTCGAGCCGATAACCGATCTAGTACACTTGAAAGCAACCCTGAAGGAGAACGCATGAAGCTTGTGGTGACCGGTATTGCCGTTATCGTTATAGCGGCGATGACGCTGCCCGCCGTGGCGAGCGACGAGTTGGCGAAAAAGCACGCCTGCTTCGCCTGCCACACGGTCGACAAGAAGATGGTCGGGCCGTCCTACAAGGACGTCGCGGCGAAGTACCGAGCCGACAAGGAAGCGCCCGCCAAGCTCGCGGCCAAGGTCAAGAACGGCAGCCAGGGCGTCTGGGGCAACGTGCCGATGCCGCCGAACTCGGCGGTGCCCGATGCCGACGCGAATGCCCTGGTGAAGTGGATCCTTTCCCAAAAGTAGGCTAGCCGCCGCGGGGACGATTCTTCTTGGTTTCTGGTCCTGCGGCCGCGGTAAAATATCGCCCCTCTGCACGAACAGCCCCTGGGAGACCCCATGAAGAACCTTCAAATTGGCATTACCGCCATTGCCGCTGGTATCGCGCTCGTTGGGTGCGGCCAGCAAAGCGGCGGCGGCGGCGGCACTGAAGTCAAGATCGGCCATGTCGGCCCGCTCACCGGCGGCATCGCCCACCTCGGCAAGGACAACGAGAACGGCGCGCGCCTGGCGGTGGAAGAGGCGAACGCCGCAAAGGTCAAGCTCGACGGCAAAGACGTGAAGTTCGTATTCGTCGCCGAGGACGACCAGGCGGACCCGAAAGTCGGCGCCACCGTGGCGCAGAAGCTGGTCGACGCCAAGGTCGCCGGCGTGGTCGGACACCTCAACTCCGGCACGTCGATTCCGGCCTCGCCAATCTACAGCCAGGCCGGGATCCCGGTGATCTCCGGCTCGGCCACCAACCCGAAGCTGACCGAGCAGGGATTCAAGACCCAGTTCCGCGTCGTCGGCCGCGACGATCAGCAGGGACCGGCAATCGCGAGCTACCTCGCCGCCAATAACAAGCCGAAGACCGTGGCGGTGATCGACGACGCTACCGCCTACGGCGAAGGCATTGCCAACGAAGTCGAGAAGACCCTGAAGGCAGCCAAGATCACCGTGCTACCGCGTGAGAAGGGCACCGACAAGACCACCGACTGGAAAGCGATCCTCACCAAGCTGCGCGGCCGCAATCCCGACGCCGTGTTCTACGGCGGGATGGACGCGACCGGCGGGCCGCTGCTCAAGCAGGGCCGCGAGCTCGGCATCAAGGCGGTGTTCGCCTTCGGTGACGGCGCGTGCACCGACGAGATGGCGAAGCTCGCCGGCGAGGCGGCGGAAGGGCTGCTGTGCTCGCAAGCCGGCATCCCGGTCCAGGCCGCGGATAAGAAGTTCCTCGACGCCTACAAGAAGAAGTTCAACGCCGACCCGATCCTCTATTCGCCCTTCACCTACGACGCCGCCAACATGCTGATCCAGGCGATGCAGAAGGCGAACTCGGCCGATCCGAAGAAGTACCTGCCGGAGCTGGCGAAGCTCGAGTTCCAGGGCGTCACGGGCAAGATCGCGTTCGACAACAAGGGCGACCGCAAGGACGCCGAGATGACGATCTTCACCATGAAGGGCAGCAAGATCGAGCCGGTCGCGGTGATCCAGGGCGGCAAGACCGTTCCATTCGCCGAGTTCGGCAAGAAGTAGGGCAGGGCAGCGCGTACGGAAACGGCACCTTCGGGTGCCGTTTTTGTTTCTGTTAGGCTAGTCACACCAAGAACATGGACACCCTCCTGCAGCAGCTGGTCAACGGCTTGACCGCAGGCAGCGTGTATGCCGTCGTGGCCCTGGGCTACACCATGGTCTACGGCATCATCCAGCTCATCAACTTCGCGCACGGCGAGGTGGTGATGATCGGCGCCATGGTCGCCTTCACCATCATCAACTTGCTGGCGCCCTCCGGCCTGCCGCCGTTCGCGATCGTCCTGATCGGCACCGGCTGCGCGGTCCCGGTGTGCATGCTGGTCGGCTATTCGATGGAGCGCCTCGCCTACCGGCCGCTGCGGCACGCGCCGCGGCTTGCGCCGCTCATCACCGCGATCGGCGTGTCGATCATCCTGCAGCACCTCGCGCTGATGGTGTGGAGCCGCAACGTGCTCGCGTTCCCGCAGATCATCAAGTCGCAGACCTACTTCATCGGCGGCGCCGCCATCACCACCGTGCAGATCGCCATCCTCGCGATCTGCCTCACGCTGATGGCGAGCCTCGCGATCCTCGTCTATCGCACGCCGCTCGGCACCGCGATGCGCGCCACCGCGCAGAACCCGCAGGTGGCCGGGCTGATGGGCATTGACATCAACCGCGTGATCGCGATCACCTTCGTGATCGGCGCGGGCCTCGGCGCGGTGGCCGGCGTGTTGTTCGGCACCTACTACGGCATCGCGCAGTACACGATGGGCTCGGTGCTCGGCTTGAAGGCGTTTTCCGCTGCCGTGCTCGGCGGGATTGGCAATATTCCGGGCGCGATGCTCGGCGGCGTGCTGCTCGGCCTGGTCGAGGCACTCGGCGCAGGCTACATCGGCGACTTCAGCGATGTGTGCCAATGGGGCCTGCCGCTGCAGGCGTGCGAAGGCGGAGGCCATTTCATCCTGATGGGCTCCAACTACCAGGATGTATTCGCCTTCATTGTGCTCATCCTGGTGCTCGTGTTCCGGCCGCAAGGCCTGCTCGGTGAACGTGTCGGAGATCGCGCGTGATCCAGTACTTCGACACCAGGAACAAGCCCTGGCTGGTCTGGGTCGGATTCGCGCTCATCGGGCTTTGCCTCGCGCTGCTACCCTTCGCCCTCGCGCAAGTCGGCACCACCTGGGTACGCATCATGAACTACGCGCTCCTGTACGTGATGCTCGCCCTCGGCCTCAACATCGTGGTGGGCTTCGCCGGGCTGCTCGACCTGGGCTACATCGCTTTCTATGCGGTGGGCGCATACGTCTACGCGCTTCTTGCGAGCCCGCAGTTCAACCTCCATCTGCCGTTCTGGGTGATCCTGCCCATCGGCGCAGCGGTCGCGGCGTTCTTCGGCGTGATCCTCGGCGCGCCGACCCTCAAGCTGCGCGGCGATTACCTCGCGATCGTGACTCTCGGCTTCGGCGAGATCATCCGGATTTTCCTCAACAACCTGTCGCAGCCGGTGAACATCACAAACGGGCCGCGGGGCATCGCGGGAATCGATCCCTTCACTCTCGGCGGCTTCCGCTTCGACGGTCCGATCAAGTACTACTATCTGCTGCTGGCGATCGCGCTCGGCATCATCCTCGTCAACTTACGGCTGCAGAACTCCCGCGTCGGGCGCGCCTGGGAGGCGATCCGTGAAGATGAGATCGCGGCGCGCGCCATGGGCATCGACACCCGGAACCTCAAGCTCCTCGCCTTCGCCATGGGGGCGAGCTTCGGCGGCATTGCCGGCGGCATGTTCTCGGCGATGCAGGCGTTCATCTCACCCGAAAGCTTCGTGCTGGTCGAGTCGATCATGGTGGTGTCGATGGTCGTGCTCGGCGGCATGGGCAACATCTGGGGCGTGATCCTCGGGGCGCTGCTGCTGTCCTTCGTGCCCGAGATCCTGCGCTGGACGGTCACTCCGCTTCAGGAGGCGCTCTTCGGCCGCATGCTGATCGAGCCCGAAGTGATTCGGATGCTGCTTTTCGGCCTGGCGCTGGTGCTGGTAATGCTGTACCGGCCGGCGGGCCTGCTGCCCTCAGCGGTGAGAAAGCGCGAGCTCGAGGAGCGCACGGTATGAGCCTCCTGACCGGCGAGCGCGTCAGCAAGCGCTTTGGCGGAGTGCAGGCCCTGAACGAGGTGTCGTTCTCCATCAGCGCGCGCGAGATCTACGGCCTGATCGGACCGAACGGCGCGGGCAAGACCACGCTCTTCAATGTGCTCACCGGAATCTACGCGCCCGACGGCGGCGGCTTCACGTTCAATGGCAGCCCGCTCGTCGGGCTCAAACCGCACAAGGTCGCGGCGGCGGGCATCGGCCGCACCTTTCAGAACATTCGCCTCTTCGTAAATCTTTCCGCGCTCGAGAACGTAATGATCGGTCGCCACACGCGCACGCGCGCGGGCGTGGTCGGGGCGGTATTGCGCAACAAGCGCACGCTGGAGGAAGAGCGACAAATCGTGAGGCGCGCGCTCGAGTTGCTCGACTACGT
>Ga0075430_100003886_pt1 | contig 12581 bp, 8 predicted proteins | sample RhiMetdeltSRZDD4_FD_75294 | JGI IMG/M metagenome (GOLD analysis project Ga0075430, IMG submission 75294) | Populus rhizosphere microbial communities from Tennessee, USA - Rhizosphere MetaG P. deltoides SRZDD4 | ecosystem: Host-associated > Plants > Roots > Rhizosphere > Soil | place: USA... | reverse complement strand
CCTTCCACCTGCGACAAGAACACCAACGCACACATCAAAGTCGATACCAGCAGCGCCGCGAGGACTACACCCTTGCCGCGTGACCAGCAGTCACTCCAGAAGAGCCGCACCCAAAGCTTTTTTGCCATCTGTGCCTCCTTCACCACCGCTCACTCGAGCGCCTGGACACTGTGGACTATCTTGAGCGGCACCTCTCGCGGCACGCTGCTTTCAGCGCGCACGACGACCGTGATGCGTCGGGGAGCAGCCACCTCGACTGCCGTGGTGTATACTGTCCCGCTCTCGCTGACGAAGGTCACCAGCCGGCCCGGCGAGCCACACACTTCGGCTGGCACCTCACTGAACCCTGGCCGCCCAACGTCAGCATCTAGTGAGGGAGCAAACGGCCCTTGGTCTATCAGCACGAAGAGCCCGCCCCCTTCGAACACCGCACTTGCGGAGTCAGCGGTCGCACCCTGCTGCAACACAAGGACCGCCGGAAGGTCAAGGACAACAGCCCCGACGCGCACGTGCACCCACCGTTCAAAGGCAGTCATCTCATCACCGAGCCGCTCGTGTTGTTACCTGTACTGGCATGAGCGCATTAGGGAGAGGAGACCAGCACGAACGCACTCCCCACCGCGGCTCCCGGAAACGACCTGGACCGCGGTAGCCAACGCAGTCCCGACGCTTTCGCCTGGGGCCCCACCAGCCGCCCGCCGGCCAGGATGACCCACTCACCTCTTTACGGCTGCGTCTCCAGGACCTTGACCTCCGTCCCCTTGGTGACAGACGTTCCTGGTGCGGGCTCCTGCTTGGTAATCGTCGCTGCCGCAGCAGGCGTCGGGTCCGGCAGCTTCAGTACGAGGGATGTGCGGCTCATCGTGGCTTGAGCCCGTGAGATGTCAAGGTTTGTGGACCTACTGCCGTTTCCGTGGGTATCTCGTAAGCGTCGTTTGCGGGTTGCTGGGTGAGGGTCTCCTCGGTCGGGTGGTTGGTGACCAGACGTCGGGTCTTGGCCGGTGGCAGGGAGGGCGTGCATCCCCTGGGGCCGTGCAGACCTCGGTCATGTAGGGGGCTCTGTTGGTCTTGACGGTGGGTCGTGACCGGTGTGCCGCGCCACCGCGGGGGCAGGCCACCGCCTGCCCCGTACTACCTGCCCGCAGGGCCGCAGAGGTCTCCAGGGTCAAGGGCCGGCCGGCAGCCGGTCGCGAAGCGACGCGTAGCGCCCTTGAGGCTGGAGGAGCGGCTCCGTAGCATCGCGCGGCACACCCCGTCCCCGACGGGTTTCTTTGTGGTAGGTCAGCAGCGGCGAAGCCGGTTCCTTTCCGGGTGTTCACGCCGGCTGCCGCCGGGTGGTTCGCTCTGGTAGACGGCTGGCGTGTGGGCGGCGCAGCGGTAGCAAGGGTTGTTGTCAGGCCCGGCCGGGCAGTGGTGGGCACAGGCCGCCGAGGGTCAGCTCGCTCATGGCGATGAGCGCTTGGGCGCTGTGGAAGCCGTAGGCGCGGCGGGTGAGCAGGCGTAGGTGGTTGTTGGTGGCCTCCAGCACGGCGTTGGACAGCCCGCCGGCGTCGATGGTGTTCCAGATCAGCGGGCGCAGGCGTTCGATGGTGCGGGCTAGGTGGGTCAGCTCGGGGATGCGGCAGCGTCTGGCCCAGGCCAGCCAGCCGCCGAGCAGGCTCTTGGCAAAGCTTGCGGTCTGGGCGCGAAACACGTACCGCAGCTGTTCCTTGAGCAGGTAGCCGCGGTAGAGCTGTTTGTTGTCGTGTTGGATGCCGGCCAGGGTGGCCTTCTGGTCGGGGTGCAGCTCGTGGGGGTTTTTCAGCAGCGCCCAGCGGCTGCCCTTCAGCGACGCGGCCTGCTCGGGGCGCCCGGCGTGGCGTAGCTGGCCCTGCAGGCGCCGGCGGAGCTGGTCCAGCGCCTTGGTGGCCCACGAGACGATATGGAAGGGGTCCAGGCAGATCCTGGCCTGGGGGGCACGTTCGCCGACCACGTCGTGGACCCACGCCGCCCCGTCGGCCGACACGTGGGTCAGCTGCGCGGCCCGCTTAGGCCCCAGGGCGGTGAAGAACGCCCGCAGCGTGTCGGCGTTGGCGCCCACCCCGGCCCAGACCTGACGGCCGGTGTCGTGGTCGACCACCCGCAGGATGTAACGCTGCCCCTTGCGGTAGGCCACCTCGTCGACACCGATGCGGCGTAGCCCGGCCAGCCGGTCGCTTCGGCCGGCAAGCTCCGCGGTGACCCGCCCGACGATACCCACCACCGAACGCCACGTGGTGCGGGAAAGCTCAGCCACCGTGGAGGAGTCAGCATGGGCGGCCAGCCACGCGGTCTGGTCCTCAAACCAGCGGGTGAACCGCGAGGCCGGCCTGGCCCACGGCACACCTGCGACCACCACCCCATGCGTGGGGCAGCGCACCCGCGGTGCCGCCGCCACCAGGAACACCTTGACCACACCCACGTCCAGGCCCCGCCACACCCGCACCCCGTCCCCACGGTCGTAGCCGGGACACCGCCGCGCGCACCGCGAACATCGCCAGCGCCAGGTTTGTGATGTCTGGGACCGTCTCCGTGCCAAACGCAGCGTTAAGGACATCTCGTCGGGCCTCTTGAGCGCTCCGGGTTGCGAAGTAGAAGGCCACAGCGCTGGCAGCACTCGCTACTACCCCTCCAACTAGCAGGTTCCGTGCCTGCCCGTCATCTCCACTCATCGATGCCCCGGCTAGTAGCACCAGACTGCCCACGAGGACGAGTGCAAGCATTGGTCGGGCGACCCCACCGCCCCTGTCCTCGCTCGCTCGAGTTGCCCAGCTGTAGGAGAAAGCGGCGACAACCGCCAAGCCAACAACTATGATGAGACTGCCCAAGAGCCATCCTGGACCGCGGAAGGAGGACTCCGCCGCAAGGGGGGTTCTCATATCGACCGTTAGAAGGCACATGCAGACAACCCTCCCTACAACACGATAGCAGATGTGAAAGGCAGCGGCGAGCGCCGCGCATACCGCACCTTGCCAATCATTGGAACGCTCCCGGCCATCTCCCCCTTACCGCCAGAGAACCGATCGGGATTCTCTGCATCTACCTGTGCGCAAACCCGAGATATCGCGCGCCTCGACAACCGTACCGAACCCACGCTCGCATAGGTTCGTATTGCCTTCCGGTCAGCCTGAAAGCCACCCGTCAGGCCCTAATATGTCGATGTGACGCCCCCTGTCATGCTGCCACAAGGGGTCAGGAACGGCCACCCTCGGCACTCCTCATAGGAATTACCTGTACACCTCAACGAAGGTCAACACAAGACCATTGCGCGACACGTTCGGAGTACCATGCAGCCGAAAAAGGCACGGAACGCACGTTTAGCGCTCACCTCAACACGCTTTCGCATTTATGAAGAAGATGCCCCAGAAGCCGAAATGCTAGAGTGAGTGGTTCGGCTGGGCTGCGACTACTGCCTTGAAGCTTGAAGGACGACCACGGCTGGCACTTAGGCGTGGCACTTCGCCAACCGCCCTCGCGTGATCAGCTAAGCATGGTCGTCTTGCCTCGTCCGCTGCGGACCGCTTGTCACGGTCGCTCGGCCCTACGCGAGCCGGCGCGACAGCCAGGCCAGCGCCGGCGCGTAGCGGTACTCGATCGCGGCGTGCCCGGCGTCGAACAGCTCGAAGTGCACCCGGTCGGCGGGCACCCCGGCGGCGAGCACGGCCCGGTGGAACGCGGTCGCGCCGAGGTCGAGGAAGTACTCGTCGCGCCGGCCGGCGTCGACCCAGATCGCCCGCATCGACCGCAGCGCCTCGGCGTAGCGCGGCTCGCCCGCCATCCGGACCGGGTCGTGGGCCAGCCAGCGCTGCCACACCTCGGGCACGAGCCGGCCGGTGTCGTCGAACGGCAGCAGCACGCCGCCCTCCGGCGTCGGCGAGTAGGCGGCGGCGTACGCGTAGATCTCGATGAGCTGCGCGTCGCCGTCGCGGGTGCCGAAGACCCGGCCCCGCAAATCATCGAAGAAACGCTGGTACGAGCCGTCGTACTGGTCGCGCAGCAGCCGTACCACCTTGGCGAGCATCGGCGGGGAGACCACCTCGAAGAGGGAGTCCCCGGCGTGGGTGGCGAACGCCCCGAACACGTCCGGCCGCAGCATCGCGTTGACCATCGCGCCGTACCCGCCGCTGGACTTGCCGGTGATGGCCCGGTGGTCGCGGTGGGCGAGCGTCCGGTAGCGCCCGTCCACCCAAGGCACCAGCTCCCGGCACAGGTACGAGTGGTAGGCGCCGATGGCCGGCGAGTCCAGGTACTGGCTGCCACCGAGCGAGGTCCACGCGTCGACGTAGACCACGATCGCGCCGGGCGCCTCGCCGGCTGCGAACATCGCGTCGGCCAGCTCCGGGAAGGGCTGTCGGAACGCGGTGCGGTTGGCCCACATCCCCACGTGCCCGGTGAAGCCCTGGATCACGTAGAGGCTGGGGTAGCGCTGCTCCGGCCGGGCGTCGTAGCCGGGAGGTAGGTAGACCCAGACCGGCCGCTCGTGCGGGTCGCCGAGCGGGTTGCCCCGCAGCAGCTCGCTCGCCATCACGTGGGTCTCGACCCGGCCGGCCAGCTCGGTGGACCAGGGCAGCATGTGGCCTCCCGTGCGACCTATCCCGTGGTAGGGCTCCTGTCGGCAGCGCTCCCGCCGACCGGGCTCCCGCCGACCGGGCTCCCGCCGGATGAGCTTCCGTCGGGGGAGCTCTTGCCGGCGCGCCGGGAGGTCACCCGCTCCATGTAGTCGCGGATCCGGCCGTCGCGGGCCCGCTCCATCCACAGCTCGACGGCCTCGGCGTCGAAGCGCGGCCGGAGCCGGTGTATCCGCTCCATCGCCTCGGCGCGTAGCTGCCGCTTTGTCATGGCGTAGGTGGCCGGCGGGGTGAGGTCGGCCAGCCGGCGGGCGGCGGCTACGGCCGAGTCGAGCAGGCGTTCGGCCGGCACCACCTCGTCGATGAAGCCGCGGGCGAGCGCCGTTGCCGGCTCGTACGTATCCGCTTCCAGGACGGCCCGGCGGGCGAGGACGGGGCCGAGCGCGAAGCTGAGGATCTCCAGCGCGGAGGTCGGGAACGCCACGCCGACCAGCAGCTCGGACACTCCGATGCGGCCCGGCCCGTCGGCCATGAGCCGGTAGTCGCAGCCGCTGGTGAGGATCGCCCCGCCGGCCACGGCGTGCCCGTTGACCGCGGCGACGACCGGCTTGGCGCAGGTGAACACGGCCTCGAACGCATCGACCAGGGCGGGGACGTACGCCTGCGCGTACTCCGGGCCGCCCTCGACCACGCGCCACAGGTCCACGCCGGCGGAGAAGGCGCGGCCGGCGCCGGTAAGCACCACCGCCTGCTCGTCGCCGGCGTCGAGCTCGCGGAACGTGGCGGTGATCGCGTTGACCAGGTCCAGGTCCAGCGCGTTGACCGGGCCGTGGGCGAGCTGGACGACGGCGACGCCCGCCACGTCCTCCCGCTTGATCACAGCGCCTCCCTACGGGTGCCACGGGCGGGCGGGGTGCGGTTGTGGATCGGCATCCCGACACGGAACCAGCCCCACCCGGCGGCCGTCAAGCCGCCGGCGACCGGGCACGGCCACCGGGCGCGGGCGCCAGGCGCCGGACCGTCCGGAGCGGTCCAGGGTGGACATAGCGGCTGGCCCGCCGGACGCTTCCGGCGGGCCAGCGGATGGTACGGGTGGAAGCTGACCGATCAGTAGACGCTCACGCCGTAGACGCCGAGCGGCTCGGTGACCGGCTGGAAGTAGGTCGTGCCGCCGGTGGTGCAGTTGCCGCTGCCGCCGGAGGTGAGACCGAGCGCAGAGCTGCCGGCGAAGAGCGAGCCGCCGCTGTCGCCGGGCTGCGCGCAGACCGTGGTCCGGATCAGGCCGGAGACGGTGCCCTGCGGGTAGGTGACGGTCGCGCCGGTCGCGGTTACGCTGCCGCTACGCACGCCGGTGGTGCTGCCGCTACGCCGGACGGTCTCGCCGACGACCGCGTTGCGGGCGCCGGTGATGTCCTGGTAGGAGCCGTTGTAGAGGTAGACGTTGCCGGGCTTGGAGATGGACGTGTTGGTGTAGCGCACGATGCCGTAGTCGTTGCCCGGGAAGCTGCTGCCGGCCCGGGTGCCGAGCACCGTGGTCTGGCTGGAGTTGGCGTACCAGGTGGAGCCGATGTTGGTGCAGTGGCCGGCGGTGAGGAAGTACTGCGTGCCGGCGCTGTTGCGCACGTTGAAGCCGAGCGAGCAGCGGGACCCACCGGTGTAGATGGCCTGGCCACCGGAGATGTTCAGGCTCAGCACACCGGGCAGCCGCTCGAGGCGCACCGCGTCGCCGAAGCGCGCGGTGACCGACGTCAGCCGGCCCAGTGCGGCACCGGTGACGGTGGTGTCGTAGGAGACGACGACCTGGTTGGCCATCGGGTCCACAGCCCACCCAGTGCCGACGATCCGCGCCGAGCGGTCCAGCTCCGCAGTGATCGCGGCGAGCTGGGCGCTGCTGCGGGTGACCAGCTTGGCGGTGGCGCCCTTGCCGCGGACGGTGTTCGCGGCCTCGAAGTCGAGCACGTTGATGACCATGCGGCCGGTGCTCTGGTCGAGGTACGTGCCGGCGGCGCGGTCACCGAGCTGCTCGGCCAGCGCGGTGGCGCCCGCACCGTCGAGCGTGGGGGCCGCGGCGATGGCGGATGGTGCGAAGAGGAGGGTACCGGCGAGTGAGGCGCCCGCGATGGCGATCGCGGTGCGGCGGAACGATGGGGCGAGTCTCACACGAGCCTCCCGGGGGTTGGACACGTCATTGGTGACGTGTCGGGCGGCGGCCGGACCGAGCATCGCCGTATAACCCCCACCGGACGGGGATCCCATAGATTGGAGAAGCCCGATGTCTGGCCGGACGAATCGTCGCACCAACCAGGCTTTATCCACAAGAGTCGATTCCACTTAGTGCGAAAAGTGCTGCGCCTCCGCAGCCTCCACAGCCCGCACTCACACCGGCCCGGCGCCAGTCACCGCAGGTCACCCCGGATCGCCGGCAGGTACAGCCGTCCTTCCGGCCGACCGCTGCCCTCCAGCCGACAGCTGTCCTTCAGCGACACCCGTCCTTCCGGACGGGGCACCGCAAGGACGAGGCGCGTCGGGCGCCCCCTCAAGCGCCCGACGCGCCCCCCACCCCCGGCAGGGAGTCCCTTGCGCCGCGCCAGCCAGCCGCTGCCCGAGCTGCCGCCGCGGCCTGGCCGGCGCCGCCAGCCGACGCTGTCCGCCAGCCAGCGCTAGGCGCCAGCCTTGGCTAGCCGCCCAGCCGACGGCTAGCCAAGACGTGCGCGCTCGTCAGCCCCAGCGCGGACCTCGCCGCGTACCGGCCACAGCGCGATCGCCAGGCCCGCCAGCGCGGTCAACAGATGCAGCACGTGGTCCGGCCCGTTCAGGGCCAGGATGTCGGCGTCTGGGTCACCGCCGGCGAACAGGCCGTAGATGAACACCGCCGCGTACGCGACAAAGAGGATCCAGCCGTACGTACGGGCGGTGGCCAGCCGCCGGGCCATCACCAGGCCGAGCACGCCGGTCAACAGGTGTACGACGTTGTGCAGTGGGTTGACTTCGAACCCGAGCAGGCTGTCCCCGTTCTCGGAGGCGAAGTTGTCGAAGCCGGTGACGAGGAACCCGGCGAGGCTGATGAGCGTGTACACCACGCCCACGACAAGAGCAAGGATCCGCGGCAGGCTCATCCCGCCCGGCCGGGGTCCCGCAGGGGTCCGATCGGAGTAGGCCATGACGCTCCCATCGCAGATGTATCCGAGTGAGCGGCCTTTTCCCCGGACCGGCACGGTCAAACGTGCCAGCTGGCGAGCAGCCAACGACGTCGGTACGACGCCAGAGAGACTTTACTTTGACATCATATGATGTCACTATGACGTCATGACTGACACCGTAGCTTTCGTTGAGAAGACCGCCCCCTTTCTCCGGCCGAGGGGTTCGTCCTTGCCTGACCTACCGGCACCGGCCAGAGCCGGTGCCGGCCGCCCGGCCCGCCGCATCGCGATGCGCGCACTACACGAGCAGGACCGCCGGCTCGGCGCCTGCTGAAAGGCTCGGCGCCTGCTGAAGGCTCGGCGCCCCCTTCGGATCTGAGCGGTGAGCCTTCAGGGGATGAGCCGATGGCGTAGCACCTTTCCCAACGGGTTGCGCGGCACCGCCTCGGTCCACCGCCACACGCGCGGGCGCTTGTAGGAGGCGAGCCGCCCCGCGCACCACTCCTCCAGCTGCTCCCGTAGCAGCTCCAGGTCTCCAGCGGCGGCCGGCACCACGAAGGCCGCCACCGCCTCCCCCCACTCCGCCGACGGCGCGCCGACGACCGCGGCGTCGGCGACGCCCGGATGGGACCGCAGCACCTCCTCGACCTCCCGGGGGTAGACGTTGTACCCGCCGGTGATGATCAGCTCCTTGGCCCGCCCGCTGATCGTGAGATAGCCATCGTCATCCAGCACGCCGAGGTCGCCGGTGCGGAACCAGCCGTCCGGCGTGAACGCAGCCGCGGTCGCCTCCGGGCTGTCCAGGTAGCCGGAGATCACGTTGGGTCCGCGCACCTCGATCTCTGCCACGCCGCCCGGTTGGGGGCTCAGGCGCACCGAGACCCCGGGTAGCGGCAGCCCGACCGTTCCAGGCCGGCGTGGGCCGGCGTACGGGTTGGAGACGAGCATCATGGTCTCGGTCATGCCGTACCGCTCCAGCACCTGCTGCCCGCTGCCGGCGGCGACGGCGGCGTGCAGCTGCGCCGGCAGCGGCGCGGACCCGCTCACCGCAAGGCGCAGCCGGCGCAGGTCGCCCAGGTAGGGCGACTCGGCCAGCCGGTGGTACATGGTCGGCACGCCGAAGAACATCGTCACGCCGTGCCCGGTCACCGCCTCGGCCACGCCGGCCGGGGTGAAGCGCGGCAGCACCACCGCGCTGGCGCCGGCGACCAGCGTGCCGTGCAGCCCGACCCCGAGGCCGTGCACGTGGAACAGCGGCAGGCACAGGGCCAGCCGGTCCTCCGGCGTCCACCGCCAGGCGACCCGCACCGCCTGCACGCTCGCCAGCAGGTTGGCGTGGGTCAGCGGGGCGCCCTTGGGCTGCCCGGTGGTGCCGGAGGTGTAGACGACCAAGGCGATGTCGTCAGGGCGAACCGCGTCCAGCACCGGCTCCGGGGCGGCTGCGGGCAGGCCGGTCAGGTCCGGCGGGCAGCAGCGCAGCTCCAGTCCGGCGGCCCGGTCCGCCTCGTCCAGCAGGGCGAGGGCCGGCTTGGCGCCGGCCACCACCGCCGCCAGCTCCGGGCCGGAGTACGCGGTGTTGACCGGCACCACGGTCAGGCCGTAGCGAAGCGCGGCGACGTAGGCCACGACCAGGTCGACGCTGGCCGCCGCGGACATCACCAGCCGGTCGCCCGGCTCCAGCCCGGCGGCCGCGTACCGGCCGGCGGCCACCGCCGTACGGTCGGCGAGCTCGGCGGCGCCGACCCGGCCACCGTCGGCCGCAGCCAGCACCGGGCGGGTGGGGTCGGCGGCCCAGGCGGCCGCCCAGGCGCCAGGCAGGGTACGGCCGGCGGCGAGGTCCACCTCGGCGGGGTCCATGCCCGGCGGCAGGTGCACCCGCCAGTGCGGCGCGTGCACCGGCCCGCCGCCGCCCACCCCGCGGTCCGCCGCCTCCGCCGGGCCACCAGCCACACCACCATCCGCAGCACCCACCGGGCCGCCGGGCGTCCCACCGTCCGGACCGCCCGCCAGCGCACCGGCCGCCGTTGGGTTCACGGCGCCCGGTAGCCGGTCGGCGGCTCCGGCCCGAGGTCGACGACTGCCGCGACCGGCCCGCCGCCGTCCGGGCCCTGGTGGGCCGCTGACACTGAGACGAACACCGCCGGGTCACCGGTGACCGACGCGGCCACCCCACCCACGCACGCCTTGATCTGCCGGTGCCAGTGCACGTCGGAGTCGTCCAGCATGGCGTTGCGCCGGCCGCGGACCATCCCGTCGGCGGACACCTCGCACTTGAGGAACACGTTGACCAGCCGGCCGCCCAGGTCGCTGTGGTGCGCCCGCTCGGGCAGCGCCAGCCCGGCGTCGCGGATGGCCGCCCAGATGCCGTCGGCGTCGAGCGCGTCGCGCATCACCGCGTGGCCGATGCGGTAGCGCCCGCCGACCCCGCGCACGTTGCCGACCACGACCACCTGCGCCCGGTCCAGCTCCACCCCTGACGAGCAGGACGCCACCGCCGAGTAGAGCGAACGGTCGTGCAGCACGTCCTCGTCGCGCGGCGGCTTGATCTCGCCGAGGGCGACCGCGATGCCGAGCGCGGTCGTGCCGTTGGACAGGTCCATCGACTCGTGCGTGTGCTCAGTCCAGACCGTGTGCCCGCGGCTCTTGGCGTCGCGGATGGTCGCGATCGTCAGCAGCGGCGTCTTCGTCTGTACATAGTGGACGTCGGCAGGATCGCTGATCCCGGCCCGCTGCATCGCCTCGGTGACCGCGACCGCCACCTTCTCGACCATCCCCTGCCGGCCGATCTCCTCCGGCCGGATCGGGTCGCTCATCGCGAAGCCCACCGCCAGCCGCGGCTCGTCGGTGCGCTCCGCCCGCTCCGCCGGCACGGTCGCGAACACCGTGGCGTGCGGGGAGAGTACGCCATCCGTCCCACCCGACCAGACGAACGGGACCTGCGCCACCTCGGCAGCGGTACGGGTGCCCCGGGCCACCAGCACGTCCCGGAACGCCCGGTCGGCGATGATCCGGGTGTAGTCGTTGACGCCCCCGTTGCCCTCGGTCTTGCCGATGACGGCGACCACCCGGTCGGCGTCGACGATGCCCTCATCGACCAGCTCGGCGAGGCCGGACGCGTCGCTGACATGCCGGATCGGCACCTTACGGACCTCGATGGGCTCGGGCACGGGCCACCCCTTTCTGCTCGATCTCGCGCTGGGCGCATCCGGCGTCAGTCCGGTGTCACGACCGTACCGGCGCGGCCCTGCGCCGCGTCGGCGATGTGGTCCAGGGCCGCGATCGCGGCCAGCTCTCCCCCGCTCTCCACGAACCGGCAGGCCGCCTCGACCTTCGGCCCCATCGACCCGCTGCCGAAGTGGCCCTGCGCGGCCAGCCGGCGCAGCTCGGCGACGCCGACCCTGCCCACCGGCCGGGCCTGGTCGGTGCCCCAGTCCAGCCAGGCGGCGTCCACGTCGGTGGCGATCACCAGCCGCTCCACCCCGGCGACCCGGGCGAGCAGAGCCGCGGCGAGGTCCTTGTCGATCACCGCCTCAACCCCGTGCAGCGACCCGTCCGCCCCGCGTACCACCGGGATCCCGCCACCGCCGGCGGCCACCACGGCATACCCGGCGGCGAGCAGCGTCAGCACCGCCGGGGCGTCCAGCACGTCGAGCGGCTCAGGCGAGGCGACCACCCGCCGCCACCCGCGCCTGCCCAGGTCCCGCCAGCGCTGGCCGTGCTCGATCATGAGCTTCGCCTCGTCCTCCGGCAGGAACCGGCCGACCGGCTTGGTCGGCTCGACGAACCCCGGGTCAGCGGCGTCGACCAGGGTGCGGGTGACCACCGCGGCCACCGGCACCGCGAGCCCCCGCGCCGCCATCGCCCGCTCCAGGGCGTTGACCAGGGTGAAGCCGATGGTGCCCTGGGTCTGCGCGCCGCACCAGTCCAGCGGCACCGGCGGCACCACCGAGGCGGCCAGCTCGTTCTTCACCAACAAATTGCCCACCTGCGGACCGTTGCCGTGGGTCAGCGCAACCTCGGCGCCCGCGGTCACCACGTCGGCGATCGGCTCGGCCGCCCGGGCGACGGCGTCGATCTGGTCCTCCGGGCGGGCCCGCCCGTCCGGCGCCGTCATCGCGTTACCGCCCAGGGCAATAACCAACCTCATCGCACGTCGACCTCGGCGTGCGTGCGGCCTCCGGCGAGCACCGCGTAGCCCGGTCCCCGGTCGAAGAACGGCTCCTCCCCGGTCCGCAACGCCCGCCGCCGCGAACGCTCCGCATCCGACCCGGCCTCGTCGACGGCACCCTCAGCAACGCGTACGCCGTAGTCGATCCAGGCGCCCTCAACCGACACCTTGCCCCACTCGACGTCGCGCAGCACGTCGGCGTACGGGCGGTCGAGCGGATCGCCCCAGCCGCCCCCACCGGTTGTGCGGATCCGGATGACCTCACCCGCCCGGACCGGCTCGGCGTCGGCGAGCGCGTCGACGGTCCGCTCGTTCGGGCCGCCCGGATCGACGACCACGCTGAAGGGACGGCCGGCCTGCCCGCCCCGCACGCCCCAGCAGGCCAGCACCGAACGGTCGGCGATGGACATGAAGTGGCAGTCCCGCAACATCCGGATGTGCTTGTCGTAGCCCAGTCCGCCCCGGTGCCGGCCGGGCCCACCCGAGTCGACGGCCAGCCCGAGCCGCTCGACCACGAAGGGCCAGCGCGCCTCGGCGAACTCCACGGGGATGTTGCGCGAGTCCGGCACGACGTGGATGGTGTCCTCGCCGTCGGCGTACCAGCGCCCGCCCGAGCCCCCGCCCAGCACCTCCCGCATGAGGTACGGCGAGCCGTCCGCATCCGTCCCGTACACGCCCGTGTAGCGG
>Ga0075430_100003884_pt1 | contig 12584 bp, 12 predicted proteins | sample RhiMetdeltSRZDD4_FD_75294 | JGI IMG/M metagenome (GOLD analysis project Ga0075430, IMG submission 75294) | Populus rhizosphere microbial communities from Tennessee, USA - Rhizosphere MetaG P. deltoides SRZDD4 | ecosystem: Host-associated > Plants > Roots > Rhizosphere > Soil | place: USA... | reverse complement strand
AGCGAGGCGCCGAGGGTGTCGCGCTCCCGCAGCTCGTGCCGGCGCCGGGCCAGGGCTGCCTCGCCCTCGAGGCGCGCGCGGGCGACGAGCGCTCGGCGGCCGCCGCGGCGGCGCTCACCGACACGGCCGCCCTCGCCTGCCTGACCGCCGAGCGCGCTTTGGTGGTCGGGCTCGAGGCCACCTGCAACACGCCGGTTGGCGCTCACGCCGAGGTGCGCGTGGGCGAGCTGTCACTCACGGCCTACGCCGGATTGGCGGACGGCTCGCACTGGATCCGCGACTCGCTCGCGGGCGACGCCGCCGACCCCGCCGGCCTCGGTCACGAGGTGGCCGAGCGCATGCGAGCCGCCGGCGCCGGGGAGATCCTCGCAGCGGCCGAGCTAGCGTTGGGGCGATGACCGGCGTCGTGTATCTCGTGGGTGCCGGCCCGGGCGATCCCGGCCTTATGACGCGCCGCTCCCTCGAGCTGATCGCCGAGGCCGACGTGATCCTCTACGACCGCCTGATCCCGCCGAACGCGCTCGACGGCGCGCGGCCGGACGCGGAGCTGCGCTACGTGGGGAAGGAGCCGGGCGCGGCCGCGCTCCCCCAGGAGGAGATCAACGCGTTGCTGGTCGAGCTCGGCCGCGCCGGCAGGCGCGTGGTGCGCCTGAAGGGCGGCGACCCGTTCGTGTTCGGCCGCGGCGGCGAGGAGGCCGAGGCGCTCGCGGCCGCCGGCGTTCCCTTCGAGGTCGTGCCCGGCGTGACCGCCGGCGTTGCCGCTCCGGCCTACGCGGGCGTACCGGTCACGCACCGCGACGCCGCCTCCGCGGTGGCGTTCGTGACCGGCCACGAGGACCCCGCCAAGGGCGAGGAGTCGAGCGCGCTCGACTGGGACGCGCTCGCGCGCTTCCCCGGCACGCTCGTCCTCTACATGGGCATCCGCACCCTGCCCCAGATCGCCGAGCGCCTGGTCGCCGCCGGGCGCGACCCCGCCGAGCCGGCCGCCGTGGTGGCGCGCGGCACGCTCCCAGGCCAGCGGGTGGTGACCGGCGCGCTCCGCGACATCGCGGCGCTGGTGGCGGACGAGGGCGTGCGCCCGCCGGCGATCGCGCTCGTGGGACCGGTGGCCGAGCTGCGCGACACGATCGCGTGGCTGGAGCGCCGTCCGCTCCACGGCGAGGTCGTGGCCGTGACCCGCGCGCGCGCCCAGGCGAGCGGGCTCGCGGCGCGCCTGCAGGGACTCGGCGCCGAGGTCGTGGAGACCCCCGCGATCCGCATCGAGCCCCGCCCCCTCGAGCGCGAGCTGCGCGCGGCGCTGGCGCGCGTGAGCGACTACGCGCTCGTCTGCCTCACGAGTCCGAACGGGGCGCGGCTGCTGTTCGCGGCGCTCGCCGAGACCGGACGCGACGCCCGCGCGCTCGCGGGCGCCACGGTCGCCGCGATCGGGCCCGGCACGGCCGCGGAGCTCCAGCGCCACGGCGTTCGCGCCGACGTGCTGCCGGAGCGCTTCGTGGCCGAGGCGCTCGTGGAGGCGCTCGCGAGCGTGCCGGTGGAGGGCCGCCGCGTGCTGGTGGCGCGAGCCGCCGAGGCGCGCGACGTGCTGCCCGAAGCGCTCCGCCAGCGCGGCGCGGAGGTGGACGACGTGGCGCTCTACGAAACGGTGGCGGAGCCCCTCGGCGACGACGGACGCGCGGCGCTCGACCGCGCGACGTACGTGACCTTCACCTCGAGCTCCACGGTGCGCTTCCTGATCGGGGCCGGCGCCGAGCTGCCGCCCGCGGCGCGTGTGGTGTCGATCGGGCCGGTCACGAGCGAGACGGCGCGCGAGCACGGGCTGACCGTCGACGTGGAGGCCGAGCGCCACGACGTGGAGGGCCTCGTGACCGCCCTGGTCGCCGACGCCGAGAGCAGGCGAGGAGCGCTCGCATGATCATCTCGCTGCTCACCGACTACGGTCGCGACGACGAGTTCGTGGGGGTCTGCCACGGCGTGATCCGCCGCGTCGACCCGGACGCGCGGATCGTGGACATCACCCACGGCATTCGCCGCTACGCCGTGCGCCAGGGTGCGCTCGTCCTCCGCAACACGCTGCCCTACTTGCCGGTCGGGGTGCATGTGGCGGTCGTGGATCCGCAGGTGGGCAGCGAGCGCCGTGCGCTGGCCCTGCGGGTGGGAGACGAGCGCCTACTCGTGGGTCCGGACAATGGGCTGCTGAGCCTGGCCTGGGAGCGCTGCGGCGGCGTCCGCGACGCCGTGGACATCACCCGCTCGCCGCACCGGCTCGAGCCCGTGTCCGCCACCTTCCACGGGCGCGACATCTTCGCGCCGGTCGCCGCCCAGCTCTCCCTCGGAGCCGAGCTGGCCGAAGCGGGCGAGCCGATCGATCCCGCCACGCTCGCGACCGTACACGTGCCCGAGCCGCGCAGCGCGAACGGCACGCTGACCGCCCACGCACTCGTGGTCGACCGCTTCGGGAACGTGGGCCTGAACGTCGACCACGACGGGCTGGCCGGCACCGGCATCAGCCTGGGCGGGGTGGTCGAGATCGAGGCCGGCGGCGAGCGCTACCTGGCCACCTACACGCAGACCTTCGCCGACGTGAAGCCGGGCGAGCTGCTCGTCTACGAGGACTCCTATCGGACGCTCGCGGTGGCGATCAATCGCGGCGACGCCGCCGGCACGCTCGGGATCGCTCCGGACACCGAGGTCCTCCTGCGGGCGCGGTGATCGGGGCTCCGCGGGTCCACCTGCGCTCGACCGACTCGACGAACGAGCGCGCCAAGGAGCTGGCGCTCGCCGGCGCGCCGCACGGCACGCTCGTGACGGCGGACGAGCAGACCGCCGGCCGCGGCCGGCAGGGGCGGGCGTGGGCAGCCGCCCCGCGCGAGGCGCTCCTAATGTCGCTGGTGCTCCGCCGGGTCGAGCCCACGCTGCCGCTGGCCGCCGCCGTGGCGGTGTGCGACGCGCTGCCCGTTGACTGCGAGATCAAGTGGCCGAACGACGTCTGGCACGAGCGCCGCAAGCTCGCGGGCATCCTCGTCGAGGGGCGGCTCCAGGAGGGCTGGGCAGTGCTCGGCATCGGCCTCAACGTCACGACCACGGAGTTCCGGGTCGAGCTGTCGGGGATCGCCACCTCGCTCCGCCTGGCCGGGGTGGAGTACGAGGTCGAGGCCCTGCTGCCCGAGCTGCTTGCTGCGCTCGAGCGCCGGCTCGACGCGCCGGTCGCGGAGCTACTCGCCGCCTGGAGCGAGCGCGACGCGCTGCGCGGTGAGCGCGTGCGCTGGGATGCCGGCGAGGGCACGGCCGCCGGCATCGACGAATCGGGTGCGCTGCTGGTGGACACCCCGGAGGGGCGGGTGACGCTCGACGCGGGCGAGGTGCACCTGCTGCGCGAGCGGGAGGGCGCGGGCTAAGCCGCGTCGCGCTCTTCCCCGGAGCTCTCGTCCGAGCCCTCGGCGTCCTGCGAGTCGTCCGACCCCGGCTCCTCGTCGGGCGGGGTCTTCTTGGCCTGCACCGCGGCCGCGCCCTCCTGCGCAGCCCCGTCGGCGCCGGCTCCGCCGCCCTTCTTCTTGCGCCGGCGCCCGCCGCGGCGGCGCTTCCCCTTCGGGAAGTTCTTGAGCAGCTCACGGGCCAGCGCGCTCGGCTTGCGCGCCATCCGCATGCGGGCGCCGTCGAGCACCTGCTGCGCCTCGGGCGTGTGCGCCAGCGCGGCGGCGAGGAGCGCCGCGCTCAGCCGGCGGTCCTGCTTGCGCGCCGCCTGCACGAGGCGGCGGGCGTTGCGTGCGTGCGCGGCACCGGCTGAGTTCACGAGCAGGCCGAGCAGCCGCTTGGTCTCCGGCCAGCGCTGCACGGCGTACTCCTCGTGCACCTCGCGCGAGTACTCGGCGAGGTGCCAGAGCCAGCGGGCCGCCTGGTCGCGGCGCCCGATCTGACGCTCGGTGAGCGCTTGCAGCAGCACCTTCACGCCCTCGCGGCGCTCGTCGCGCGACCAGCCGCCCACGATCTCCACAGCGTCGTCGAAGGCCTCGGGATCGCGCAGGCCGCCCACCTCGGACAGCGCTCGCAGGCGCAGCTGCGTGTTGCGGTTGCGGCGCAGGCAGGTGATGAGGAACTGGCGCCGCAGCTCGCCGGTGCCGTCGAAGTGGAGCATCGCCTTGGCGCGCCGCCAGTTGTTCGACGCCACCCGCGCGCCGGCCAGCATCGCCCAGGCCTGCTGCTGCCCCCAGGTCAGGTGCTCGACGGCCATGCGCCACAGCTCGCGCTCGAAGACCTGCGCCCGCCGGTCCTCGTCGGCGGTGACCGGCACTACCCGACGCTCCACGCGCAGCCGGCGCCCGCGCCCGCGCCGAACGGGCCCGACCACGATCGCGCCGCCGCGGTAGACGTCGCGGTCGAGCAGCGAGTGCAGCGTGACCACCGGGTCGTCGTTCGGCGTGGCGGGATGGACGAAGTCGACGACGATCCCCGCCTCCTTACCGGCGGTGCGCCGCGTGACGCGCCCGACGCGCTGCTGGTAGATCCGTTTGGAGGCGGTGGGCGCCAGGTGCATGCAGACGGTGGCGCGCGGTGAGTTCCAGCCCTCGGCGAGCAGCTGGGCGTTCACGAGCACGTCGATCTCGCCGCGCTCGTAGGCCCCGAGGACGCGCGTGAGCTCGCGCTTGGGAGTCTCGCCCGACACCGCCTTGGCCTTGATGCCCGCATCGCGGAAGGCCTCCGCCACGTTGTGGGCGTGCCGCACACCGGCGGAGTAGACGACGCCGGGAAGGTCCCGGAAGCGGGTCTTGTAGAGGTCGGCGACCGCCAGGTTGAACGGCGTCTGGTCGAGCAGGGCGGCCAGCTCTTCCTGGTCGAAGTCCTGGTCCACCTCGCCGCGCCTGAGCGGCACCTTTGCGATCGAGCGCACGCCCACGCCGGGCGGAATGCGCACGCAGCGCAGCGGCGCGATCACTCCGCGACGCGCGGCCTGAGCGAGGTCGAAGCGCGAGGTCTGTGTGGGGAAGAGATCCGTCACGTGACGGGCGATCAGCGCGCCGGTGGCGGTCATGCCCACGAACACCGGACCGACCCACTGGCGGATCGCGCCGCTCGTCTTCTCGCCGAGCGCCGTATGGGCCTCGTCGCAGATCACGATCGTGTAGGCGTCCGAGACCTTGCCGGCGTTGCGCACGAACCACTGATAGGTCTCGACGGTCACCGGGCCGCCCGCCCGCGGCTCGCTGCCGTTCTTCAAGAGCGGCGCCGAGATGCGCTGCCGGTAGCCGCGCTCGCGCAGCTCGCCCAGGAACTGGTCCACGAGGTTGCGGCGGTGGGTGAGGATGAGAATGCCGCCGGTGCGCGACGCCTCGACGAACCCGAGCGCCGCGACCGTCTTGCCCGCGCCGGTGGCGTGCTCGAACCAGAAGCGGCGCGCCGCGCCAGGGTCCTCCGCCACGGCGTCCGACGCCGCCTCCTCCTCGGCCTCCTCGGCCGGATCCCAGTCGAGCGGCTCCTCGTCGATCAGCTCGTCGCCCTCGAGCTCGACCTCGCCGGAGTGGAGCTCCTCGAGGTCGGTAGCGGAGCGGCCGTTGCCGCCCGCCCCGCGGCCGTTGCGGGCGATCAGGAGCTCGGAGGTGAGCGCGATCAGCGTGCCCGAGAGCGCGTCGACCTGATGGGCTGACAGGGTCGTGCCGTCCGCCAGGTGGGGCTCGTCCTCCGCGAGCAGCCGCTCGAGCCCGAGCATGAGCGAGTAGTTGCGCCGCCACTCGATCGACGGCTCGTCGCGGCCCGCGTCGAGCTCGGCGAGGGCGGCGTCGAGGGCGCTGCGCCGGGCGGTCCCGGGCGCCAGCGCGATGCCGGCGTCCTCGCCGTCGAGCAGGAAGGACTCACGCGCGAATTCCTCTGCGCGCTTCAGGTCGTCGCCGGAAACCGGCGAGGCATCGGCCACGGAACGTGTGTCGGCCACAGTTGGCAGTTCTCTACGGATGAAGGGGCGGGGCCCGGGCTGGCCGTCAGGGAAGTCAGCGAGGTCCGCCCGTGGTGACCGCCGCATCTCGAATGAGCCGGGCGGCGGTCGTGCCAGGTCCCCAGGGGGACGTACGGCGTATCGACTATTACAGCACACGAAGCCGAGTGCTTGCGGCAGGGCGCCTGCCATCCTTGGCCGCATGCGCCGTGTACCCGCCGCCGCGCTCGCCTGCATCGCCCTGGTTGCCTGCGTCGCCGTGGTAGCTGCCGGCTGCGGGTCCGATGACGAGCCCTCCGCCAGTCCGGCGTCCGCCGGCGAGGCCCCGGTCTTCCTCGACGGCGGCCGCGACGCCTTCGAGAAGCGCATCGCCGCGCAGAAGGGCACGCCCGTTGTGGTCAACAAGTGGGCGTCCTGGTGCGGCCCGTGCCGGCTCGAGTTCCCGTACTTCGGCGATCAGGCGCGCAAGCGCAAGGGAGAGGTCGCGTTCCTCGGCGTGAACTCCAACGACAGCCGCGGGCCGGCCGAGGAGTTCGTGCGCGAGCACCCTGTCCCGTTCCCCCACTTCGACGACCCCAACCTCGAGATCGCGGCGGCGTTCAATGCCGTGCAGGCGTTCCCCTCCACCGCCTTCTACGACCGCAAGGGCGAGCTCGCTTTCGTGCACCAGGGCCCCTACACCAGCGAGCAGGACCTCGCCGAGGCGATCGACAGGTACGCCCGCTGACCTGACGCCGTGGAGGTCCGCGAGGTCAGAACGGACGGCGAGCTTGTGGCGGCACTCGAGCTGCGCGAGCGCGTGTTCTGCGTCGAGCAGGGTGTGTCGCTCGAGGCGGATCGCGACGGGCGCGACCCGGAGGCGATCCACGTGGTGGCGGTCGAGGAGGACCAGGTGCTCGGCACGTGCCGGCTGCTGCTGCGCGGGCCGGTCGCCCACCTCGGCCGCCTGGCCGTCGAGCCGAGCCGGCGCGGCGGGGGCGTGGGCGCCGCCATCCTGCGCGAGGCCGACCGGGTCGCGCGCCTGGCGGGCGCCAAGGTGATCGCCCTCCACGCCCAGACGTATGCAATGGACCTGTACACGCGCGAGGGCTACCGGGAGCGGGGCGCCAAGTTCGTCGAGGAGGGCATCGAGCACGTGTCGATGGAGAAGCTCCTGTGAGCCCGGAGCTGCGCATCGACCCGCTCTCCGGATTGAAGGTGATCGTGGCCGGCGAGCGTGGCTCGCGCCCGGGAGCGTTTCTCGACATCCCGCCGCGTCCGCCGATCGACCGCGAGGCGGACCCGTTCGCGGCCGGCCACGAGGACCGCACGCCGCCCGAGGTCTTCGCGCTGCGAGAGAACGGGGACTGGCGCGTGCGCGTGGTCCCGAACCTCTACCCGGCGCTCACGGCCGGCGAGCGCGCGGACGGCGAGGATCCCCTCGCCGCCGGTCGCGGGGAGCCCGACCTGTTCAGCGCGCAGCCCGCGCTCGGCGCGCACGAGCTGATCGTGAACGCGCCCGACCCCGTGTACTCGCTCGCCGAGCTCCGCGCGGACCAGGTCGAGACCGCGATGTCGGTCTGGCGCGAGCGAAGCCGCGCGCACGCGGAGGCGGCGTATGTGCACGTGATCGTGAACGAGGGCAAGGAGGCGGGCGCCTCGCTCCCGCACACCCACTCCCAGCTCTACGCGCTGCCGTTCGTGCCCGCGCTCGTTGCGCGCGAGCGCGAGCGCTTCACCGCCTACTGGCAGCGCACGCAGGGACGCAACCTGCTGGGCGACCTCGTGCAGGAGGAGGTCAAGCGCCGCGAGCGCGTGGTGGCGGTGGACGACGAGGCGGTGGCGCTCTGCCCGTTCGGCGCGCGCGTGCCGTTCCACCTCCAAGTCGTGCCGCGCCGCCCGGCGCTCAGGTTCGCCGACGACGGCGCGCTCGGCGGCCGTATGCTCCACCAGGCGCTCGTGCGGCTGCGCGCCGTGCTGGGCGGCACCCTGCCGCCGCTCAACATGTGGGTGCGCACCGCCCCGCGCGACGCCGAGCACTTTTGCTGGCGCATCGAGGTGATGCCGCGACTCGCCCAGCTGGCCGGCCTCGAGATCGGCGTCGGCGTGCACCTGAACGTGCTGGCACCCGAGGACGCGGCGGCGCGCCTGCGCAACGCCAGCGTGTAGCGTCCCGCCGCGCCATGCCGCCAGTCCCGCGCCAGGTACCGCTGTTCGCCGCCGAGCCGCCGCAGGAGCCGCTGCCCTACGGGCGCTGGGCGGAGGCGCTCGCCGGGCACTTCGAGGACGCGGCCAAGACCGGCATCGGCGAGATCAGCTGGTTCCCGGACCGCAGCTGGGCGGGTCGCACCTACGTGCCCGCCACAGCACCGGCCGACGGCGGCGGCGAGGTGTTCGGCTACGTGTCCTACACGCGCGAGCACGAGGGGGCTCCCGCGCTCGAGTTCGCCGCCGAGGCCGACTTCACGGAGGAGACGGCCGCCGAGAACCCGGACTGGAGCCTCGACCTGTCCGACTTCGAGATCGGCCACTGGCGCGGACCCGAGGGCCGGCGCGGCGTGATCACCCTGGTCTGGGGCGTGGCTCTGGTGCCCAACGGGGTGGCGGCCACCGCCGAGCTCGGTCCGAGCACCACGGACCAGTGCACGCTGGTCGAGGAGCGCTTCACGCTCGTGTCGATCGACGCGTACACGGGCGACTACGTCGAGGTGCGCCTGTACGGCAACCGCGGCGCGGAGCTCGCGCGCGAGTCGCTCTACGAAGACGAGTAGAACGCCGTCCGGCGGGGCGGTACGTTCTCTGACATGGCCGAGCCCTGCGTGCTGCTCAAGTTCGGTGAGCTGGCGCTCAAGGGGCGCAACCGCCCGCAGTTCGTGAGCGTGCTCGAGCGCAACCTGCGCCGACTCGGCGAGGATCTCGGCCCGCTCGACGTCCGCCGCCGCGGCGGCGTGCTGATCGTGACCGGCGCCAGCGATCCCGAGGAGCTCACGCGACGCTGCCTCGGCCTACCCGGCGCGAGCGTCGTGCAGCCTGCGCTCCGCTGCGAGCGCGACGTGTCCGCCGCAGCCGACGCCGCGGTGGCCCTCCTCGCGGACCGTCCCGGTCGCACCTTCGCGGTCCGCGCCCGCCGCCGCGACAAGCGCTTCCCGCTGCGCTCGGTCGAGCTCGCCCGCGTGATCGGCGACGCCGTTCGGGTCCGGCTCGGGCTCGCGGTCGACCTCTCCCACCCCGATCTCGAGCTGCACGTGGAGGTGGACAACAAGGAGCTGCTCGTGTCCGCCGACCGCCTGCGCGGCGCCGGCGGACTGCCGGTCGGCTCGAGCGGCCGGGCGCTCGTGCTCCTCTCGGGCGGCCTCGACTCGCCGGTGGCGGCCTACCGCATGATGAAGCGCGGGCTTCGCTGCGACTTCGTGCACTTCAGCGGCCGCCCCTACACGGGGCCGGAGTCGATCTACAAGGCCTACGCGCTCGTGGCGCGGCTCGACCGCTTCCAAGGCGGCTCGCGCCTGTTCGTGGTCTCGTTCGGGCCCGCCCAGCGGCGGCTCGCCACCGTGGGCGCGGGGCGGCTACAGGTGCTCTCGGCGCGCCGGCTGATGGTGCGGGTGGCATCGTCGCTCGCGCAGAGAGAGCGCGCCGGCGCGCTCGTCACCGGCGACTCGCTCGGCCAGGTGGCCTCGCAGACCCTCCCCAACCTCGCGCTGGTCGAAGACGCCGCCGAGCTGCCCCTCCTGCGCCCGCTGATCGACCGCGACAAGGCCGAGATCGTGGCGATCGCGCAGGACCTCGGCACCTACCCGATCTCGATCCTGCCCGACGAGGACTGCTGCCAGCTCTTCTCCTCCCGGCTCGCGGTCACGCACGGCCACGCGGACGACCTGCGGGCGATCGAGCGCGCGGCCGACGCCGAGGAGCTGGTCGACCAGCTGGTGGCCTCGGCGGAGCTGTTCGAGCCCCGGCTGGAGGCCCCGGAGCGGGCTATGGCTCTGGCCGGCCCCGATAGCTCGGCCGGATAGAGCGACTCCCTTCTAACGGCGACGTCAGTGCGAGTCGTCGCGGGCGCGCCGGTAGCGCTCGTAGATCACGCGCGCGCCGAACGTCCTGGTCTCGATCAGGTCCAGCCGGAGCTCTTCCGTGACAGGCGGTAGGAACGGCGTGCCGCCACCGACGACGACCGGATTCCGGAACATATGCAGCTCGTCCACGAGGTCGAGCTCGATCGCCTCCGCGGCCAGGCCGGCGCCGCCGATCGACACGTCCTTGTCAGTCGCGTCGAGCGCGGCAGCGGCCTCCTCGGCCAGTGACGCATCGGCGAGCCGCGCGTTGCCCTGGACGCTCTCGAGCGTGCGGCTGAAGACGACCTTCGGGATCGAGCACCAGACGTCGGCGAACGCAGCCCCGAGCTCGTCGTCGCGCATCGACGGATCCGTCTCCCACGGCAGCATCGTCTCGTAGAGCCTGCGGCCGCACAGGTGGCCACCGAGCTCGCGTGTCTGCGCGATGTGGAAACGAAACTGCTCCTCCCCAGGGGCCGCCCACCCGAACGCGCCCTCACGGTCGACGATGAAGCCGTCCATTGAGACGCCCATCGAGTAGATCAGCATGGGTTCACCATTTGAGCTAGAGATCGAGCTCTCCTTCCTTCTGCGGTTTGCTCTGCCGCCACCAATGACCGATCGGGAGACCGAAACTCATCGCCCGGGCGCGGGGACTCCGGCGTCGCGCGCGACGCGCCGGCAGCCGTAAACTCGCAGCGGGCCCCGATAGCTCAGCCGGATAGAGCGACTCCCTCCTAAGGAGTAGGCCGCAGGTTCGAATCCTGCTCGGGGCGTTTCAGAAAGGTGGCGATCTGCAGGGATCTTTCTTACTCAGCTAGTCGGCGGCTATCGCTGAAGTCGCGCTATTTGGGCCGCGGAGTCCAGGTTGCGGCCCAAGAATGCTGTGATCGGATTCGACTTTGGCGGTTTCCGCGCCGCCAGATCGTGTCGTGGGCGGACCGCTGGGGCGCTCAGGTTCCGACGGAATGGCGTCGCGCATCAGGCGGTCGAACGCCTGGCCAACGGTTCGGCGCTCGCGGCGCTCGAGCACCTGTGAGTAGACCTCGAGGGTGGTGGCCGAGTCGGCGTGGCCGACCTGGCCCATCACGTACGGGACGTCACGTCGCGCCCCTTGTAAGGTCTTCTTCACAGCCGAGGCGGCAGAAGTGCGTGCCCGGAACCTTCCCGAATTGGCTCTCGCCCGCATGGCGACAGCAGGGGTGGGATCGCCAGGCGAGCTCCGGGCGCTCACTGAGAGTCTCGGCGCGCTTGATGGGCCGATCAGTCGTCTTCGCGCGCGTCTGCTCGAGAGCCGTGAGTTCAAGACGGCCTTGCTACGTCAAGGAAGGAGTTCTGCTGCCGTTCGACTGTTGCGCATGGCGCACCTGCCGCATCGGGTCTGGGTAGTCGAAATGCAGGATCGCGCGGCGCGAAATCGTGGGAACCCTGCGGCTTGGCCAAGTGGGTATTCGACTCCAGCGCGCATGACGACGTTCCGCACGAGCGCTTGTCCAGCGGCCCGCCAAGCGGCGCTTACGTCTGGGCCCGGCCGCGAATCGACCCGCGACCTCAAGGTTGTAGGTTCGATTCCTACACGGCCCAGGTTGGTTGCGGGTGAGCATGTGCGTCGCGAACTCCGCGACCGGCTCGCCACCACCCGACAACAGACAAACGTCGAGCCGCCTGCGACTGAGATCCAATCCAGCGTGCAACATGAAAACGGGCCTCCTTGTGCTCGTTCCTCTTTCATCGCAGTCCGCAGGATCACTCATTGCGCTAGCGCGGAGTGCTGCTCTCTGACGGAAGCAGCGACAGGGGCGTCCGCGTGGACGCGGAGTCCCGCTGCTGTGGGTCCATAGCGGCTACCCGACGCCGCAGATGGTGCCGGCGGGGAAGTCGGTCAGGCACTGGTTGCCGGTCCAGCTGTTCGCTGGCCGGTTCTCATCACGAGCGTCGGTATCGCCGTTGCCGAACATCCTGTTCGTCTGAAAGACGTTGCGGATCGCGCCTTGCGCATAGATGCCGTAGCGGCCGTTTCGATCGGCGGCGTTGTTGCTGACCGTGTTGCGGGTGTTCAGGCCGCGCAGCACAATTCCGTCGCGCAGGTTGTCGTTCGCGGTGTTCAACGAGATCGTCGAGTCGGTGAGCGATGCCCTCGCGGCGTTCGGCGGCCCGGCGGCCACGATCCCGTCGCGCATGCCCGTAATCGTGTTTTCGTGGACGGTCACATCTGAGTTCGGCTCCTGCCCCAGGGGAGGAGCGGCGAAGGCGATCCCCTGCTGGACGCCGCCGCCCGCGGTCGTCACCTCGAACAATGGGTTCACCGTGATCTGATTGCCCGCGATCTCTAGGCCGGTGTTCGGGGCGCCGCCTCCAACGACAATGCCGAGCCGGGACGACTCGATCGTCTTCCCGACGATCCGTGTTCCGCTCGAGTTGCGGATCAGATACGAGGTGTTGTCCTGGCGCGAGTGGTTGTGGTCGAAGGTCGCATTCGCGACCCGGCCGAGCGCTGGCTCGAAGGCGTTGGTGAGAGTCTTGTACGGTAGATCGTCTCGTGGGAGACGTGCATCACCTCATTGTCGGGGTAGCGGAGCTGCAGCCAGCCCGCGATCTGCTCGGGGGAGTGGTCGTCTTGGAGGCGCTCT
>Ga0075430_100003883_pt1 | contig 12586 bp, 7 predicted proteins | sample RhiMetdeltSRZDD4_FD_75294 | JGI IMG/M metagenome (GOLD analysis project Ga0075430, IMG submission 75294) | Populus rhizosphere microbial communities from Tennessee, USA - Rhizosphere MetaG P. deltoides SRZDD4 | ecosystem: Host-associated > Plants > Roots > Rhizosphere > Soil | place: USA... | reverse complement strand
CGCGAGCTCCAGTTCTCAGTTTCCAGTTCTCAGTTTCCAGTTCTCAGTTTCCAGTTCTCAGTTTCCAGTTCTCAGTTTCCAGTTCTCAGTTTCCAGTTCTCAGTTTCCAGTTCCCAGTTCCTGTCGCTGACCCACACCCCTTGCGTCACCACGGGAGACCGCATATCGTTCCCTTACCAGACAAGGGGAGCCAATGAGCGACACAGAGCTCAACGTGTTCCGCAGCAGCCTGGATCTCGTGATCCTCAAGGCACTGAGCTGGGGGCCTCGGCACGGCTACGCGATCGCCGAGTGGGTCGACCAGGCGACGAACGCGACGATCCTCATTGAAGAGGGGACGCTCTACCCCGCGTTGCACAGGCTCGAGCGAAAGCGGTGGGTGGACGCGGAGTGGGGTGTGTCCGAGAACAACCGGCGGGCGAAGTTCTACCGGCTGACGAACGCCGGGCGCGCGCAACTGCGCACCGAGACTCCCACCTGGTTGCGTCACGCCGAGGCGGTCGCGCAGGCGCTTCGAGCGACGGCGCCTGAGCTCGCGTGAGACCTGGCGATGGCTAGCGAACGGCGCGGGTTTCGCCGTTGGCTCCGGCTCCCGCGTACACGGAGCCAGGCGACCCGGGATGTGAACGACGAGATCGCGTTCCATCTCGCGATGCGTGAGGAGAAGCTGCGCGCGGCGGGGCTCTCGTCCGAAGATGCCGAGCGCCGCGCGCGCGAGCGGTTCGGTGACGCGCGAGCCGTGGCCGCGCAGTGCGTCGCGATCGACTTCCAGACCATCAGCGCCGAGCGGCGGGAGGATGTCATGAGCGCTCTCTGGCAGGACGCCCGCTACGCCGTGCGCGCGCTCGCGCGCACGCCTGCGTTCACCGCCGCCGCACTCGTGACGCTCGCGTTAGGCATCGGGGCGACGACGGCGGTGTTCAGCGTCGTCTACGGGGTGCTGTTCCGACCGCTGCCGTACGCGGAGCCCGATCGTCTCGTGCAGCTCTGGGAGACGTCCGACCGCACGGGCAGCGATCACAATCCAGTGTCGTCGCTCAACTATCAGGACTGGGCGACCCAAACGCGTGCGTTCAGCGGCATGGCCGCGTACGCGTACAACCGTTTCACCCTGAGCGGAAACGGTGACGCCGAATCGGTGCAAGGCAGTCAGCTGCACGGGAACGCGTTCGGCATACTCGGCGTGAAGCCACTCATGGGGCGTGGTATCGGCATCGCGGACGCGCGCCAGGACGTGGTCGTGTTGAGCGAGGGATTGTGGCGGCGTCGGTTCGGCGCCGATCCAGCGATCGTCGGCCAGTCGATTCGGATGAACGGCGAGCCCTACACCGTCGTCGGCATCATGCCCGCACATTTCGACTTCCCGAGGAAGGATGTCGAGCTGTGGACGGGATACCGAACGGTGCTCGCGGATCCGGTATGGGGCGGGTCTCGAATGCGACGGTTTCAGCGTGTCATCGCGCGACTGAAGCCGGGCGTGACCGTCGCCGCGGCGTCGGCTGATGTCGATGGCGTGGCGAAGCGCCTCGCGGCGCAGTACCCGGACGCGAACGCGGGTGGTGGGGCCGTCGCGGTGTCACTCAAGGACCAGCTCGTTGGCGAGTCGCGCCGAGCGCTCTACGTCCTGCTCGGTGCCGTCGCGTGCGTGCTGCTCATCGGATGCGCGAACGTCGCACATCTGCTGCTCGCGCGGACGGCGTCGCGGGAGCGCGAGCTCGCGGTTCGTGCGGCGTTAGGCGCCGGACGTGGCCGGCTGACGCGCCAGCTTCTCACGGAAAGCCTCGTGCTCGCGACGGCAGGCGGTGTGATCGGCGTTGGGCTCGCGTACGCGGGTGTGTGGGCGCTCCGGACGTTCGAGGGCAGTGTCGTGCCGCGGCTCGACGCAGTGCGGGTGGACCTGTGGACACTCGTGGGTGCGGCGGCGGTTGTCGTCATCACGGCGCTCCTCGTCGGGCTCGCGCCCGCGCTCAGGGCAACGCGGCGCAGCGTGGCGGAGTCGGTGCGGGAGGGCGCGCGCGGGACGGGGACGGGAGTGCGTCAGCGCACGACGCAAGCGACACTCGTGGTCGTGGAGGTGGCGCTGTCGCTCGTGCTGCTCGTTGGCGCCGGACTTCTGATCACGAGCTTCGACCGGCTCCGGCGTGTGGATTCAGGCGTGGACGCGACCGGTGTAGTCTCGATGCTCGTCGTGGCGCCACCGTCGCGGTACAAGGAGCCCGACCGACTCAACATCGTGTTCGACCGCATCACGGGCGGTATCGCGGCTATTCCGGGCGTCATGGCTGTCGGGACGTGCAACTGTCTACCGCCTGATCAGGTTCGCATGACGACCGGTCTCAGGATCGACGAGGGGCAGCAAACGGGAGAGGTGCCGCTCGTGAACGCGTCACACGCGAACGCGGGCTATTTCAGTGCGCTCAAGATCGCGGTGCTCGCGGGGCGCGGGTTCACGACCGCGGATCGCATGGGCTCACTGCCGGTGGCAGTCGTGAACCGCGCGCTGGCAACGCGACTTCTGGGTGCGACGTCCACCGGGAAAGAAGCGGTAGGCAAGCGCGTGTCGCTCGATGGCGACACCTGGCTCACGGTGGTGGGTGTCGTGGGCGACGTGCACTACGGTGGGTTGGCGACGCCCGTTGTGCCGGCGATCTACACCGCGTACGCACAGGGCCCGGAGCCGGGAGAGAATCTCGTGATTCGCGTGGTGGGTGATCCGGTGGCGATCGTGCCGTCGGTCCGGCGAGTGCTGGCGGGTGTGGATCCGGAGATCGCGCCGTCGCACATCGCGGCCCTCGACGTGGCCATCGCGGACTCGCTCGCGGATCGACGATTCAACACGCTCTTGTTAGGCATGTTCGCCGCGGTCGCGTTCGTGCTGGCGGCAGTGGGGATCTACGGCGTCGTCGCGTACGGCGTGACGCAGCGGCGCCGGGAGATGGGCGTGCGGATCGCGCTCGGGGCGCGTGGAACGGACGTGGTGCGCATGGTGGTAGGTCGATCACTCAGGCCGGTCATGGTCGGCGTGGTCGTTGGTCTCGCGACCGCCGTCGCTGGAGCTCGGGTGCTTCAGCATCTCCTGTACGGAACGAGCGTGCACGAGCCGGCGGTGTACGCCGCGGTTGCGATCGCGCTCGTTACGGTCGCAGCGCTGTCGGCGTGGGCGCCGGGGAGACGAGCCGCGTCGGCCGACCCTGTCGACGCGCTGCGCGCTGATTAAGGGATGCGGATCGAAAGAACCGACTGCGGCGCGGTACGGTAGGTCGCCGGAGGTACGTAGCTCCGGTTAGTCGAACCGGCGCAATCCGCCCCCGCGTCGGAGCGTCACTGGCGGAGCCGGCGCAGCCTGGGCCAAGAGCCAGAGGGGCTACCGGCCGACTCGGCCGCGATCTAGAGTTCGATCACTCGACCGGGGTGCCACGCGGAACGTCCGCGACAGGCTGAGAGAGTCCCGTAGAACCTGATCCGGTTCGTACCGGCGTAGGGAGTCGCGAGTGAGCGGACATCCAGTCCACGCACATCCGCCAGCAGATTCGAGCCGAGCATACGGCTCGCCATGGCTACGAGCCGCGGCGCGGCTCGCGAGCGCACGCTGGTCGCGATCTCCCGCCGACACGATCGCATTCCGGACCGCCGGTCGATGCCGCCCACGCGGGCGGCCGTTCTTCCCTCGACCGACGATCCCATGTTCCGTTCACTTCGCATCGCGGCGCTCGTCGCCGTAGTTCCATTCATCGGGATCGAGGCGCTCCAGGCGCGTCCCGACTCGGCTCCGACACCAGACACGACGCGCCGGCGTCCCGCGCAGGCGCTCGAACGGCTCACGATCACGGCCGTGCGCGCAGGCCCCGACGCACCCGTCGCGCAGACGACGCTCGACCGCGCGCGGCTCGAGCGTGATTACTCGGGGCAGGACGTGCCGCTCGTTCTCCGGCAGGTGCCGTCGGTGACGGCGTTCTCGGAGAGCGGATCGCTCCTCAACTACTCGTACATCCGGCTTCGCGGCATCGATCAGTCGCGCATCAACGTCACGCTCGACGGCATCCCGCTCAACGAGCCGGAAGATCAGCAGGTCTACTTCTCGGACTTCCCCGATCTCACGAGCTCGATTCAGAGCGTGCAGGTGCAGCGCGGCGTCGGCACGAGCACGTATGGGCAGGCCGCGTTCGGCGGGTCGGTGAACTTCGCGTCGCCGTCGCTGGCCGGGTCGTCGCGACGAACGACGGTGCAGCTCGGTGCGGGATCGTTCGGGATGGCGAGAGCGACGGTGGAAACGCAGACAGGGCAGCTGCCTAACGGTCTGGCAGTCTACGGACGGCTCTCCGGCCTCCGGGCCGATGGGTATCGACGCGGGGCGACATCGGCGGGGAACAGCGCGTTCGTGAGCGGCGGTTACCTCGGCGAGCGCGACATCGTGAAGCTCACGGCATCCACCGGGCTCGAGCGGAACGGCCAGGCGTACAGCGCGGTCGAGGATGCGGTCCTGAGAGCGGACCCGCGCTTCAACCCGCTCGCCGGGGTCGGCGACCATTACCGAGAGAGCTTCGCGACGCTCAACTACACGCGGCTCGTCTCGGCAGATGCGTCAGTGGGCCTAACGGGATACGCGTTCGATACGCGTGGGTTCTACGACTACCCCTCGGGCGACGATTTCGCACCGCTGCGGTATCGGTCGGCGTCACGCTGGGGTGGACTCATCGCCGCCGCGCACTCGACACACGGCAACCCGGGTGGCGTCACGGTGACGCTCGACGGCGGCGCCCACGCGATGACCTACTCCAAGGACCATCGCTTCGACGAGCGTGCGGACCTGGGGTACCCGGCCTACGACAACACCGGTCACAAAACGGAAGGGAGCGCATTCGGAAAGGCGGCCATCACGGTAGGCACGGTGACGCTGTTCGGCGACCTCCAGGTGCGGACGGCAGAGTTCCGCTATCAGCCGACGGACGGCTACGGGCTCGCGGACGCGAGCGAGCGGTGGAGCTTCGTGAACCCGAAGGCGGGCGTCACGGTGCGGGCAGGGCCGGGCGTCACGCTGTTCGCGTCGTACGGAGCGACGGGGCGAGAGCCGACTCGGGGCGACCTCTTTGCCGGCGCGGACGACGTGACGCCGGACGACGCGCCGGCGCTGCTTCCGCTCACCCGCGTGCGTCCGGAGCGGGTGAACGATCTCGAGGTCGGCGCGACGCTCGTGCGTGGTCCGGTGTCCCTCACGGTGAACGCGTTCGACATGCACTTCCGTGATGAGATCGCGCGCACGGGCGCTACGACGCCCCTGGGCTACGACATCCGGGCGAATGTCGGGAAGAGCTATCGGCGAGGGGTGGAGCTCGATGGATCGTGGGTGGTTGGGCCATCGCTGGACCTCGGCGTCACCGCGGCCATCAACCGGAGTCGCATCGAGCGCTATCGCGACGAGGCGAGCGGAGTGGAGTACGCGGATGTGCCGCCGATCCTCACGCCGGCGTTCGTCGGCGGACATCGCCTGACGTGGCGGCCGACGGGGCGCCTAACGCTGACGGCCGACGGGCGGTACCAGTCGCGCAGCCATCTCGCCCCGACCGGCGATCGGCGGCTCACGGCGCCGGCGTTCTACGTCCTCGACGGCGGGTTGGCGTTCACGGTTGCTGGAAGGACCGTGGCGGTGCAGGGGCGCAACCTGCTGGACCGGCATGCCTATCCCACGGGGGACGTGAGTGGCGAGGGGGTGCCGCGGTACATCATCCTAGCACCGAGGAGCGTTGACGTGACGTTGAGGCTCGAGTTTCCGGGACGATGACTTGCGGGAAACCGCCCGGCTCTGGCGGGGAGTGAAGTCGCGCGGCCGGGCGCCAGCGCGCGGGTCCACGACCGCCGGCGCCGGCTCAACTGATCAACCCGACCTTCCTCAGGAGCGCCTGGTAGCGCGGGTCGTCGCGCAGCGGATCGAAATCCGGCATGCCTCGGAGGTACACGACCATGCCGTCGCGACGCTCGTACGCTCGCTCCAGCCACGTGATGGCCGAATCGAGCTCGCCGACGCTCGCATACAGCCGCGCCAGCGTCCAGCTGGGGTAGAAGTCCCGGTCGTCGCGGGCCGATGTCGACCTGAGCTCGCCGATCTGGTGCAGCGCTTCCTTCCGGCTGCCTAACGGTACCCGCACCCAGCCGGGAACCGACCCCGCCTTCTCGTACATCGCCAGGGACTTGGTGTACTGTCGTTGATAGAAGTACACATCGCCCAGGTTGCGGTAGGTGTGCGATGAGTCTCCGGTGAGCGCGAGTGTCTTTTCAAACTCGCGGATGGCGTCGTCATAGCGCCGGCAGTGGAGGTAGATCTCTCCGAGGCCGCTCTGGAAGAGTCTGCGCACCGGATCCTGTAACACTGCCGTTTGCTCTGCGGCGACGGCCTCGTCACAGCGTCCGAGCCGCATCAAGAGCTGGGCGAGCTCATGATGCGCCCGGCTGTTATGCGGGCTCAGCTCGATGGCGCGGTGTAGCGCCGCCTGTGCGCCCGTCCAGTCCCAGTCGAGCCACATCCGAAGCAGGCCGAGCGCATCATGAGCCTCCGACAGCGAGGGGTCCAGCGCCAGCGCCCTGGAGATCGCCCACTCCGCCTTGGCTCGATCGTGCGCGACCATGATGTACGAGAGGGCAACGCGGGCGTACGCCAACGCGAAGGTCGGGTCCTTTTCGATTGCCTTCTCGAGGTAAGCGATCCGGTCGCCCTCCTGGTTCGGCCCGGACACTCGAACCGCGTGCAGATACAGGGCGAACGCTTCCGGATCGACGCGGCGTGCCGCCGCGCCGAGGCGCGCCGTCTCCTGCGGCGTCAGCTGCACATGCAGCTCCCGCCCGATCGCCTGCGCCACGTCCCGCTGGAGCGTCAGCACGTCACGCAACGGGCGCTCGAAGCTGTCGCCCCACAAGACCCGCTGCGCGCCGGCCTCGACCAGGTTCACAGTGATCCGCACTCGGTCCTCGACGCGCAGCACCGACATCTCGACGAGCGCGTCCACGCCCAGCTCCTGGCCGATCTGTCGCGACGACTTCCTGGTGCCCCTGTACTGCATCACGGAGTTGCGCGAGATCACCCGCTCCAGCCCACTGAGCTCGGAGAGCTGGGCGATCAAGAGGTCCGTCATCCCGTCGGCGAAGTACTGGTCCGACGAGTCCATAGGAGTCGTCACCGGCAGCACCGCGAGCGAAGCGACCCGCGGCTGTGGTGGCAGGCGCTGCCGGTTGCCGATGACGAACATCAGCCCCAACAGGACGACCACACTGCCGTACGCCACGGCGCGCATACGCCACGCAGGTCGCTGGCCTGCTCTCGGCGCTGCCTGCACAGGGTGCATCGAGACCAGAAGCTCCGGGGCGCTCTGGTAGCGACGGGCCGGAGCCTTGTCCAGACAACGATCGATGAGAGCGGCCACGTCGGCGGAAATGTCCGGGCGGAGCTCGCGAAGCGGTTTCGGCGAGTCGTGGCGGATGGCGTGGATCAGCGTCTGGTCGCTTTCGCCGCGGAAGGGACGCTGCCCGGTCAGCATCTCGTAGAGAACAGCGCCGAGGCTCCAAACGTCGCTTCGCGCATCGACGGCCTCGCCGCGCGTCTGCTCGGGACTCATGTAGGCGACTGTCCCGATCGTCACTCCTTCGCGCGTCAGATCGCTGCCGGCTGTCTTCGCCAGCCCGAAGTCGAGGACCTTCACCTCGCCGTGCGCGGTTACCATCACGTTCGACGGCTTGATGTCGCGGTGGACAATGCCGGACGCATGCGCGCGCTGCAGTGCTTCCGCGATCTGCACACCGTAGCCCACGGCCTCATCCACCGGCAGCGGTCCACGCGCGATCTTCGCCTTGAGCGTCTTCCCCTCGTAATGCGCCATGGCGATGAACAGCTGTCCCGCGTCGGTCTCTCCGATCTCGTAGATGGCGCAGATGTTCGGATGATCGAGCGCGGACGCGGCTTTGGCCTCGTGGATGAGACGCCGCTTTGCCTCATCGTCAGCCCCGAGATGCGGCGGCAGAAACTTGAGCGCCACCGTTCGGTCGAGCTTGAGGTCGAGCGCCTTGTAGACGCGGCCCATGCCGCCACCGCCGAGCTTCTCGAGGATCCGGAAGTGATCCACTTCCTGACCGATGAGGGGATCCGGACCTCGTTCCTCTGTACCGCGCGGGTCGCGCATCACCTCGTCCACGGCGCGGGCCATCGCAGGGCCAGCGACTCGATCGACGAACTCGTGGGCCCTGGCGGCGTGAGAGACGAGTCCTTCCAGAGTGGCGCGGAGCTCCGCATCGGACCCGCACGCGCGATCCAGGAACGCAGCACGCCGCTCATGCGGCAGCGTTGACGCCTCCTCGAACAGTCGCTCGATGCGATCTTCGCGGGCGGTGTCCATGATCTCGCGTTAGGGCTGCAGCTGGCGCTGCACGGCCTGACGGAGGGCCTCGAGTAGACCCGCAATGCCCGCCTGTGACGCGCGCTCGGACCGCTCTCCCTCATTAGCCGACCGGCCGGGCGTGACAGGAATGCGACGCTTCCGTGTAATCGACAGTCCGGAGTGAAGGAGTCGAGCTCGGCCGCGTGCGTACCGGGGTCAGAGAGCCCGTCGAGCTCTCAACGTAGTGCGCGGCGCTCCAATTCGATACGCCGGGGTCCGTCCCGGCCGTTCTGCTGGTTCGCCAATGGCGGATGCGGATGGAGCACGTCGCGCAAGGCGCCACCCCTCTCGACGGCGTCACGCGTCGAGATCATTCGCGCGCTCGAACTGCAGGAGTGTGTCTGGTGATGATCGTTGCGGCCCCCGTCATAATGGTGGCCTGTCGAGAGGACGAATACAGCTCGAGGATAGCTGGCCCGACAGTCACCAATGCCCGTGGCGCCGTCGCTCGTCGGCCTCTGGAAGACCCGTGAGCGGTCCCGGGGAACGGGTTGGTCACAATGCGCCTGCACACCGACTCGACGATGGCCGCAGACAACGAGAATCCGAGCCATACCCGGCTCGATGGTGGTTGGTCGGTAGCGGGCGCACGGTTCACTGCGACTGGCCGTACGCCGCTCGGGACCGTCGTGACTCTCGTCGCCGTTCGTCTCGACCGTGCGGCGACCGGAAAGTGGAGCGCTGACAACGGAGCAGCGGAACGTTCGAGGCGGTGAAGCAACCAGAAACCGCGGACACTCAGGCACGTTAGGCGCGGCGATCTTCCCCGCCGCGACGGCGGTGTTCAAAGTCGGATCAGAGCGCGATCGGTGCGCCTAACGCTGACGGTTAACCTGCGGTATCAATCGCGCCGCCATCTCACGCCGGCGGCGACTGGCGGTCACGGCGTCGGCGGTCTACGTCTTCGATAGCGCTTTGTCGTTCACGCTTGGTGGGAGAGGGCTGGCGGCGCGCGGGCGGCTGGACCGGCATGTCTATGCCGCGGGGGAATGTGGGAGGTGCGCCGCGGCCTCGGCGTGAGCGAATGGCCACGGTCTCTGCGGGCCGCCTGCCACGGGCTAAACGCTGGGGCGGGAACGGGTTGAATTAGGCCTGGCGGCGGTTAGCTTTCGTGGCTCGCGGCTAGGTAGCTCAGTTGGTAGAGCAGCGGACTGAAAATCCGCGTGTCGGCGGTTCGATTCCGTCCCTAGCCACTCAAGCAGCACAGCAAATTAGGTCAGACACGCGCGGCCGGTCGCGCGACATCCCGTGCGGGAGAATACGTGGGAGTCGCTTGCGAGCGGCCGCGACCCGTTTGCGCTCGCGGGGGGCGATTGTCGGCACATTGGCTGTACTGGTTTGCACCGACGCTCGGGATGATCGTGGCGATGCGACTCTACGATGCCCTCCGGCCGGCGAGTGCGCCAGCTCGTGTGCGGACGGGCGTCGAAGGGCCGATTACCAGACCGTCCGGTGCACGAGACTGATCACGCGCCTGTAGTCGATCGGCGAATCGAAGGTACGGCGTACGGCCGCTCCATTAGCCGCTGTGGGGGCCCGCGAGATCGCAACTGGACCCGGCAACGTACATCCGTCCTCCGGGTGGAACTCGCAGTCCTCGACGCGCAGGCAGCCGCACCGCATCGCGGTGTTCAGCGCCCGCCGTATGCGCTTGGCCGCGCGACGAGTGCGTCGAGCTCGGCGAGCTTCTCGGTGGCTAACTGCCGCCATCGGTCCGACGGCGGGACGTCGGCGCCGAAGCCGTGGAACTCTGGCGACGGGTATCCCTCGCTGTTCCGCGGCGTCCCCGGCCTGATCCGCCGCGCGCGGTGGTGGCGCACCAGCGAACTGGACGTGCGTCATCGCCTGATCCTCAGAGCTCTCATGGAACGAGACATCGCGCCGAGGCGAATAGCGCGTATCGTGCGACGGAGCGTCTGACGCCCCACGAAGTCAGCGGGGCGCGGGGGATTTGCCTAACGGGGCGGGCCGAACGAAATCGGTCGCCGTCGGGTTCGTTCCGGATTCCTGGATGACGACCTCGCCGTCCTTCGCCCACATGAAATGCGGAACGCGGGCCGAGGCGACGTAGACGGCGCCCGCCGGTATGGCGACGAGCTTCGTTGCATCGAACGTCTCGCCGAAGCCGACGTACCAAGTGCCCGACAGGACGAGCGTGTAGCGATCGTCGGGGTGCGTGTGCGGGGCGGCCTTGGTTCCCGCCTCGAACTTCACCTGGAACGCGTAGGCGCCGGTTTTCTGGCCCCGTCCCACGAGCGACCGGATGTGAGCGCCCGGCGTGTGGGAGACGGCGACCCACGGGATCGTATCGGGAAGAACGGGCGTGGGCGAGCCGGTTTGCGCTGCTAACCGCGCGATCGGGAGAGTGGCGAGCATCAGGGGGACCGCGACGAATGCGTGCATCCTTGTCTCCTTGGCGCTATTGCCACCGGATGATCTAGCAGCCACGTGACCCACTGCGCTAGCCTCGCGCGCCCCGCTGACGGCGCCCCCTACCGTGGCGGGATGCACGTGTGGCGGGAGCTTCCGGAGCTATTCAGAGGCGCGGCGGGTCTGATTCAAGCAATCCGCCACACGAGGCAGAGAAGGGTGATCGCGGCCCACGGGTCGAGTCCTACTTGGGTGGACCTATCCCCACGTCCGTCGCCGGCGCCGTCGCGAGCCGCGCCTGCACCGGTGCACGCGCCTACAGGTGTGCCTCAGCGACCCGATGCCGGCGCCGAAGATCGCGCCGAGAGCGCTCCCTACGGCCCCGGTGACGAGGACTGCGTCCCGTGTGTCAGGCCCGGAATGGTGACGGAAGTCGGTCACCTGCTGGGTTAGACCGGGGTCGAACGAACTGAGATCGATACGTCGGTTGACGCGTTAGGCGCGATCACCGTGTTTGGCTGCGGCCGACCTCAACGGGACACGCTCCGTGGCGCGCGGGCCGCGCCCAGCAGGTCGAGCGCGACCACGAGCCGGCTCGCGTTTGCGTCGCGGGTCACGATGATGAACCGGCTTCCGTCAGGCGACACGTCGTAGTTGGCGTGGACGTTCTCGACGTACGGCGCCCGGAACAGGGGTCTCGGGGTCCCAACCGTCAGTGGCTCGCCAGGCGCACCTGGCTCGACGGTCGCGGCGAAAAGTTGACCGGCTTGCCAGTAGTAGATCTCGCGCCCGTCTCCACGCCACGCCGGGCTGATTCCTCCGCCGTTGGAAACGAGAGTCTTATGCCCCGGGCTGGGATACGACTGCAAATACACCTCGTTGTGCCCGGTTTCGTCCGACGTGTAGGCTACCCAGAGCCCGTTGGGCGAGGCGCGCGCTCCCGACTCGCGAGCTGGCGTCTCGATGTAGCGCCGCGCGAGACCGCTGGGCCGCGCCGTTCGAGCGTCCATCGGCTGCGCCCAGATTGCCATCTCACCACCCCACGTGACGTCGGTGAACAGCACCGCGCTCCCGTCTCGGATCCAGTCGCTCGTCCACTGAGTGCCCGGCCGGCTGGTGAGTACCCGACCCAGGGTGCTGTCGAGCGCCTGAACGACGAGGTCCTTGCCGCCGGGCGCGTTGGTGAAATACGCGAGCTGCTTTCCGTCCGGGCTCCACTGGGGGTCACCGCTGTCGTGTCCATTGGTGGTCACCCGCTGCGGTGCGCCGGACGTGAGCTCCGTGATCCAGACTTCGCTGGTCTGGCGACCAGGCGCCACCGCGCCGTACGCGACGCGCCGCCCATCGCGATCGAAGCGTGGTGACCACGGCCTGAGTGACGGCATCACCCGCAGCGCACGTCCGACCCTATCGGTCAAGGTCAGCGCCCAACCGCCGCGGCTCGAGTGGTACACGAGCGTCCCGCCAGGCGAGACAGCGAATGCTGCTTCGTCCGACGTCACGTCGACGTCGTTCGCGATCTCATCAGCCATGCCACTCGGCGCGCGCTGCGCCAGATCAAAACGCTGCCGAACCAGCTCGCCGGCGGCGCCTGAGTAGATCACATAGCCGGCCGCGTACTGCGCTCCTGATCCGGACGCGAACTCGTGGAGCTCGCCGGTCGTGAGATCCAAGACGCCCACTCGCGAAGACGTGTAGTCATCGCCTCTGGTGGTTACGAGGATGGCTCGCGTGCCAGGCAACGGTCGCGGAAGGAAAAGTCGCCGCGTCGTATCGGCCACGGCGACACGAGAGGG
>Ga0075430_100003882_pt1 | contig 12587 bp, 9 predicted proteins | sample RhiMetdeltSRZDD4_FD_75294 | JGI IMG/M metagenome (GOLD analysis project Ga0075430, IMG submission 75294) | Populus rhizosphere microbial communities from Tennessee, USA - Rhizosphere MetaG P. deltoides SRZDD4 | ecosystem: Host-associated > Plants > Roots > Rhizosphere > Soil | place: USA... | reverse complement strand
GGCGAGGGCCACGTCGTCGAGCGCGCTGGCCACCGCGTCGTCCGGGCCCAGCGCGGCCGCGGCCTGGTGCCAGGTCCGCCGCTCCCGCTGGCCGGGCCGGTCGAGCACGCCGGCGACGGCCTCGTGGATGCGTCGCCGGTCGGGCGGCGCGAGGGCGTGGTAGGCGACCGACCGCAGCAGCGGGTGCCGCAGCTCGACGACATCGCCGACGACCGTGAGCAGCCCCGCCCGCTCCGCCGGGTCGAGGGCGTCCGCGGCGAGGTCCAGCAACCCCAGCGCGGCGAGGACCTCGCCGCTGTCCGCGGCCCCGTCGGCGGCGACGACGCCGACCGCTAGACGGGTGTCGTCGGGCAAGAGGTCGAGCCGCTCCCGGAACGCCTGGGTCACCCGCGGCCCGACCGGCGGCGGCTCCACGCCCTCGGTCGCAGGCACCGAGTCGATGACCTCGGGCAGCTCCAGCAGCGCCAGCGGGTTGCCGGCGGCGATCCGCACCAGGTGGTCGACGGTTGCGCCCGTGAGCCCGACCCGGTCAGCGAGCAGCGTGCGCGCCTCGTCGTCGGGCAGACCGTTGACGACGAGCTGATCGGCCGGGTCGATCCCGAGGCGCACCGGCTCGTCGCCCCGGACCGCAGCGAGGAACGCGACCGGTTCGGCCCGCAGGCGGCGGACCGCGAACGCCAGCGCTTCGAGCGACGACTGGTCGACCCATTGCACGTCGTCGACGGTGATCAGCACCGGCGCCGTGTCGGCGAGGGTGGCGAGCAGGCTCAGCAGCGCGCCCCGCACCGCCAGCGGGTTGGCCGGCTCGGCCCGCAGCGCCAGCGCGCTGTGCAACGCCTCCGCTTGCGCCGGGGACAGCAGCGCCACCGAGTCCAGGACGGGGTGGAGCAGCTCGCTGAGCCCCGCGAACGCCAGCTCGGCCTCGCTGTCGACGCCCCGCATCCCCAGCTGGCGGAGGTCGGTGGCCTGCGAGCGCGCGTAGCCCAGGAGGGCGGACTTGCCGATGCCCGCCTCACCCCGCAGCAGCAACGCGCTGCTCGCCCCGGCCCGTGCCGACGCCAGCAGCCCGTCGATCCGGCTGCGTTCCACCCCGCGGCCAACGATCAGCCCCACCACCGCTCACCCTAGCCATCCGCCAAAACCCGGTGATTTCCCCAGTATCCGCGCCGCCACCGCGTCCGTACCGTCAGGTGAACCCGCCACGTCCGCCGTAACTACCCCCAACCGTGAAAGGACAGTTTCGTGGACAGCAAGTGCAAGCGCCGACCCGGCTCACGCCGGCGGCGACTCCAGCCGGCGGCAGTGCGGTCGGCCGCGTTGGCCCTCGGGTTGATCGTGCTCGGCATCCTCCCCGACCTCGGGGCCCGAGCCTCGGCCGTGCCCCCCGACTGCGAGGACGGCTCGCCCCCTCCGTGTGAGCCCCCGCCCGACCCGGAACCGGATCCTGACCCCAACCCCAACCCGCCCCCCGGCACCGGGTGGTCGTCGCTGATCTCGGTGCTCGACCAGAGCGAGGGCGGCTACGACGAGCACGTCCTCGGGGCCTGGAAGTCGACCGGCTCGCCGGTCTACAGCACCCCCTCGGGCACTGTGCAGTGGAACACCCCCGCTCAGAACCAGGGCAGGATCACCGTTCCGTTCATCAGCCTGCCGGCCCCCTTGATGGGGTTCCAGCTCCGGGAGCAGGACCAGGACATCGACGGGCCGATGTGCCGCAGCACCCCGGTGCCCAGCGTCGAGCTCGTGCTGGCGACCACTCATGTGCTCGTGGCCGATCAGGACGACACCACCCAGGGCGAGCTTCAGAACATGGCCGACGACTTCGAAGGCACGGTGTCGATCCCCGAATCGGAGAGCGGCACCTACTCGGCGACCGTCCAGCTGCACGAGGTGACCCTCGCAGCGGACGGGGCAACGCACACGCTGCCGCTGGCGATCAACGGGCACCTCTTCGTGGACGGGCCCGGTCCGTTCAACGTCGACGGCGACTTCCGGTACAGAGGCAACGTGCACCTGAACCCGTCCAAGCGGGCCGAGGTCGACCAGATCGTGACGGCGACGACGTCGGACGACTCCCTGGACATCGTCGATGAGGACAGGGACCGGGAGGCCGAGATCCTGCCGGCGTTCCGCAAGGCCATCGCCAAGAAGGTCTCCGAGGCGGTCAACGACAAGGTGGCCGCCAGCCCCGAGGCGCAGTTCTTCACCTCGCTGGGCTTCACCGTCTCGTTCCGCGACGTCACCATCGACGCCGAGGGCCTCCATGTCCTCCCCTCACTGTGCAAGGTGGGCTGACCGATGAGCACCTCACGACTCTCCCGGTTCTTCGGGCCTGCCCGGAGCACCCGGCGGCGGGTGACCTCGGTCCTCGTTGCCCTCACTGCGGTGCTGGCGTTCGTGGCCGGCCCGGCCCGGGCCCTGCCGCCCCGCTGCCCCGACGGCTCGCCGCCGCCCTGCGAAGGGGAGGACCCGCCGCCCACGACGAGGCCCGCCCCGACCACGACCCGGCCGGTGCCTCCGCCGACGACGGCTCCGGCCCCGATCCCGCCCCCGACGACAGCCGTCCCACCGCCACCCCCGACGGCGACCCGGACGGTCAGCGTCATCCTGCTGGACCAGGACGAGACCGGGCCACTCGGGACGGTCAACGCCGAGCGGTACTGGATGTACGAGCTGGTGAACGCCCCGCCCAACGCTCTGGCCGGTCCAGGGCCCGGCGACACCACCACCCGCGGGCTGACGCCGGCGGGGACCAGCGCCCTCGAGAACGGGAAGTTCACCTTCCCGGACTACCCACTGCCCTCGGGGCAGAAGATGGTGCTGAAGGTGACCGAGGCCGGTGCGCCCGGGGTCCTCTGCCGCACGGTGCCCAGGGGTGTGCTGCCGCCCTCAGGCAACCCTCTGCACATCCTGGTGGCACCGCCGGTGACCACGAGCGCCGCCGAGCTTGAGACCATCGCGGCGGGGTTCACGGGCCCGGTGACCAGCGGGCTGCCCGACGGGGTGACGATGACCATCGACACGGCTCACCTCACGCCGCAGACCGGCCAGCTCGCGCTGCAGCTACTCGGGCGGCTGACGGTGGGGGCGTTCAACTTCACCTTCGACTACCAGCTGCCGCTGCGGCTGGTCGCGTCGACGGGCACCGACCTGGCGTCGGTGGTCTTCTTCCAGGGGATCGGGCCGGGCACGGTCGACGTGACGTCGGTGGGCGAGCCCAACGGCGACGCGTTGATCCAGGCCATCAAGGATCAGCTGCTGCCCAAGTTGCGGGTGGCGGTGCCGGTCCAGGCGACGTCGGCGGTCAACGGCCGGATCCACTCCAACCACGACGTCCAGTGGTTCCGTGATCAGGACTTCCACATCTCGATGCGTCGGGTGACCATCTCGTCGAGCGGGATGACGGTGTACCCGTCGTTCTGCCGCCTCGCGTAGTCGCCTCCAACAACAGATCCCTGCACCTGGGCTGCCTCGTCGTCGTCAGACGGCGAGGCAGTTCAGCGTCACGGCCCGGTGGGCGAGGGCGTCCTGGATGCCGCTGTAGGTCGTGCCGTCGAGGGCGAGGCCGAGGTGCTCGACGACGTGCAGCGGGCAGCGGTCCTGGATGGTCACGTTGACGGCGCCGGGGCTGCGCTGGAAGGAGTTGGTGTACGGGATGACGATCGTGTCCAGCCGGGTCGCGAAGTTCGTGTACTCGACCTGGCCGTAGGTGTCGTCGTCGCCGTTGAGGTCGCCCAGGAAGTCGGACCCGGTGGTGGCCTGCTGGCAGAACGGGTAGTCGAGGCAGTCGGCGAGGCCGTAGAGCATCGCCAGGTTGGCGAGCTTCGTCCCGTAGTGGGGCGTGGCGAGGCCGACGAAGCTGTCGACCTTGGTGGCGCCGCCGAGGAACTTGATGTACCAGCGGCCGACGAGGCCGCCCTGGGAGTGGCCGATCAGGTCGACCCGGTGGGCGCCGGTCTGCGCCAGGACCTGGTCGACGAAGGGGGCGAACGCGGCGGACGTCTCCCTGATGTCGCCGAGGCCCCGGCCGGGCAGCGGCCAGACGAAGGCCTGGTAGCCGTCGGCCTCCAACCGCTCGATCAGGACGTTGTAGTCGACGGCCGGGACGACGGGCTCACTCGAGCCGGTGCCCTCGATGAGGATGACGGGGTCGGGGCGCGTCGGTGCGGCGGTCGCCGGTATCGGGGTCAGCCCCGCGAGCAGGCCGAGCGCCCCCACGAAAATGCATCGTTTGCGGCCCTTTTGCGTGCTCCAACGGTCGCAGCTTCGGGAGTGCTTCGCCATAGGGGTGCGGCACGTAGCGTGGGCCGATGGCTGAGCGACCCCGAGGGCACCAGGTCCCGACCGGCGACGAGGGCGGCGCGCCGCCGACCACCGGGGAGGCCGGGCCGCCCCCGCCCGAGCCGTCGCACGCCGAGCGCTGCCGCACGCTGGTCGCCGGGGCCACCCGGGGCTCGCTGTGCACCCTGGCCGCCGACCCCGAGGGCTATCCCTACGGGTCGGTCGCCAGCTACGCCCTCGACGACGCCGGCAACCCGCTGTTCTTCGTCAGCCTGATGGCGGAGCACACCCAGAACGCACTGCGCGACCCGCGGGCCAGCCTGCTGGTCACCGAGCCCGTGCCGGAGGGCGCCGACCCCCTGGCCAGCGGGCGGGTGACGCTGCTGGGGCTGCTGTCGGCGGTCCCCGACGCCGACCGGGGCGCGGTCCGCGACCGCTACCTCGAGGCCAACCCGACGTCGGCGTACTACATCGACTTCGGCGACTTCGCCTTCTACCGGCTGACTGTCGAGTCGATCCGCTACGTCGGTGGCTACGGAAGGATGAGCTGGGTGGACCCCACGGCCTACGCCGCCGCGTCCCCGGACCCATTGGCCGGGCCGGTGGCCGCGGGGATCATCGAGCACATGAACGCCGACCACGGCGAGGCGCAGGTGCTGTACTGCCGGCACCTGGCCGGTCGGCCCGACACGACCGAGGCCACGATGTCGGCCGTGGACCGCTACGGCTTCGAGATGATTGCCGTCGGCCCCACCGGCCGCGCTGCCGTCCGTCTCGGCTTCCCGACCCCGTGCGCCACCGGCGAGGAGGTCCGCAAGGCGATGGTCGCCATGGTCGCCGAGGCCCGCGCCAAGGCCGTCGCCGACAGCTAGGCCCGGAGGCGGCGGCGGAGCTGGAGGGTGGCCTCGGAGGGGGTGACGCCGAGGTCGGCGAGCGCCGCCAGGCAGCGGTCGAGGTGACGGCGGGCGGCGGAGCGGTCGCCGCGGGCGAGGGCGCTGGCCACGAGGACGGCGTAGGCCTCCTCGGCCCACTGGTCGACCGCCAGGGCGCGGCGGGCTGTGGCCTCGGCCGCGTCGAGGTCGCTGCGGCCGAGCAGCAGCTGCCCCGCGCGCACCGCGGCCCGGACGAACCGGGTGCTGTAGTGCTCCCGGTCGAGGTCGATCCAGTCGGCGTCGGGCACGTCGACGTGGAGCGGCCCGCGGTAGAGGGCGACCGCCGCGAGGTGGTGCTCGAGCGCCAGCGACGGCGTACCGTCGGCCTCGGCCCGGGCCGCGGCGTCGAGGTGCCCGTCGAAGTCGTCGACGTCGAGGCGCAGCTCACCACCGGTGACCAGCTCGATCCGCGACCCGTCCAGGCGGACGAGGTAGGCCGGCTCGCCCGCGGGCCGCCAGGGTTCGAGCACCCGCAGCAGGTAGTTGAGCGTGACCCGAAGGTTGTTGGCGGCGGACCGCTCGTCGAGGTCGGGCCACAGCGCGGCGGTGACGTCGGCCCGGGTCGTGGCCCGATGACCGACGAGGTACGCCAGCAGCATCCGCACCCGCTCCCGGCGCAGGTCGGGGTCGGCGACCTCCGGACCGTCGGGCCCGTCCCGGCGCAGGTCGAGCGGCCCGAGCACCGCGAGGTACCGGGCCTCGGGCGGGGGACCGGGTACCGCCGCCAGCAGCGCCCGAGCCGGCTTGGCCTGGTCGTCGCGGCCGTCGCCTTCCGCCCGGGCCCGCACGACCTCCCGACCGGCCGGGCCGAGGGCGTCCAGCAACGCCGGCCCCTCCGGCCGGCCCGCGGCGGCCAGGCCGACCGCGAGGTCGGCCGCGAAGCGGACGGGGAGCGTGGCCCGCACGACCTGCAGGTCCGGCAGCGACAGGTCGCGCAGCTGGTCGACCTGTCCGGCCCGGGCCGCGACAGCGCCGGCGGAGAGCCGCACCGGTAGGTCGAGCCGCGCAGAGGGCGGGCAGCCGTCCCAGTGTTCCCGGGTCTCGGGGATCAGGACGTAGCTGAGCGGCAGCATGCCCCGCCACGTCCGGCGCAGCACCCCGCGGTCGAGGCCCTCGGCGGCGATGGCGCCCCGGACGAGCGCGGCGGCCCCCGACTCGTCGCCCTCGGCCAGCAGCACCGTGGCAGTCGTGAGCGCCCCGATGGCCCCGAGGTCCGACCCGTCGTCGAGGTACGAGCGGGCCGTGGCGACGTCACCCACGTGGGCGAACCCGGCGGCCGCCGCCATCCGGGTCAGGCGGCGGTTGTGGGCCACGCCGGCGGAGGACTGCAGCTCGACGGCCCGGGGGAGCATGGCCAGCGCCTCGTCGACCCGCCCCACGGCCGACAGCGCACCGGTCCGGAGGGTCTCGACGATCGCCCGCATGACCGGGTCGGCGCCCGTGTCGATGCCGTCGAGCAGCTCGAGCGCCGCCGCAGGCCGGCCGGTCGACAGGAGGATGCGGGCCTTCAGCCACTGGGCCGACGCGGTCCAGCCGGCGTCGAGCACCCCCGGCTCGATGCTGTCCATGGCCGCCAGCACGCCCTCGTCGTCCCCGCCCAGGTCGGCAGCGACGGCACGCCCGAAGGCGGCGAGCCCCTTGGCGAGCGGGTGCCCGGTCTCGGCCAGCTCGTTCACCCGGATGGCCACGGGCACAACCACCGCCAGATCCTGCCGCCACCACGCCACCCGCCCGAGCTCGGCGAGCCCGGCGAGCTCGGCATCGACGTCGTCCTCGGCCCGGCAGCGCTCGATGGCGTGCTGCAGCGGCTCGGCGGCGTCGGCCGGGGCGGTGAAGGCGGCGTGCATCCCCGTCGCCAGGCTGCCGGCGGCCGTGGCCCGGACGTCGTCGGGGGTGGCTGCCAGCCACCGCCGCAGCTGGCCGGACGTGGGTCGATCGCTGGCGAGGCAGGCCGCTCGCAGCACGCCCGGCGCGAGCCCCCAGAGCGACGCCTCGACCACGAGCCCGTAGGCGTCGTCGTAGCGCCCCCGCTCGACGAGGTGCTCGACGGCGCCCAGGCGCACAGCAGCCCGATCGACATCGGACAGGCCGATGCCCTCGACGGAGCGCCACAGGGCATGGGGCACGCGCCAGCCGTCGTCCCCCACTGCCACGAGTGGCACGCCGTCGAGCGCCTGGCCCAGGTCGACCGGGCGGCCGAGCGCGGCCGCAGCCAGGTCGTCATCAGCGCCGCCGAGGTCGCACACGACGGCGAGGACATGGCGGCGCTCGGCACCGAGCGGCTCGAGGACCTCCTCCCAGACGTACGCCCCGGCAAGGTGGCGCTGCACGCTGGCCGTGAGCTCGGCCATGGCGGGCCAGCCCCCGGTGTCGTGGAACCGGTCGGCGTCGACTCCGCGGCGGGCACCGAAGGCGGCCAGCTCCTCGTCGGAGAAGCGCAGCTGGTCTTCTTCGACCACCAGCGCCGCGCCCTGTGTCCGCAACCGGGTCAGCGCCACCGGCGGGTCGGTCCGCCCGGCCAGCACCACGTGGGCGTTGGCCGGCAGGTGGTCGACCAGGTCGCCCAGCCACCGCGCGCCGTCCGAGCCCGGCGGGAGCAGGTGCACGTCGTCGAGGATCAGGCAGACGGCGGTGGGCGATCGCTGCCACAGGGCATCGGCGATCGCCAGTGGATCGGCGCCCAGGTCGTCGGCGGTGCCCAGCGCACGAGCGACAGCTCGCCCGAGGCCGTCGCCCTCCGCGTCGCGGGCCTCGACCCCGACCCAGACGTCTTCGCCCCGCGGCGCCAGCAGGTTCTCGGCCACCGCCTGGCCGAGGAGGGTCGTCTTGCCCAGGCCGGGGCCGCCCACGATCGCCACCACCGACCGCTCCCAGCGTCCCAGCAGGGCGCGGAGCAGCCGCGGCCGGGTCAGCAGGTCGAGCCGGGGCGTGGGCGGCGCGAAGCGGAACGAGCTGGGCATGGGCGGCCCAAACCTACGGGGACGACCCGCTTCGCGCTCGCTAATGCGCCCTTCGGATGCTGCGGCCCAGAAAGGAGGGCCGCCCGATGGACACCCGGCTCGACGAGATCGCCGATGGCATCTACCGCATCTCCACCCACCTCGCCGACGCAGTGCCGGCGCACGGTGGCCTGACCGTCAACCAGTTCCTCGTCCTGGCCGACGAGCCGCTGCTGTTCCACACCGGCCTGCGTTCGATGTTCCCGGCGGTCGTCGCCGCGGTCGCCCGGGTCCTGCCGGTGCCTCAGCTGCGCTGGCTGTCGTTCGGCCACGTCGAGGCCGACGAGTGCGGGGCCATGAACCTCCTGCTCGCAGTGGCGCCCCGAGCCGAGGTGGCCTTCGGCGAGCTGGGTTGCCGGCTCTCGATCGACGACCTCGCCGATCGCCCGCCCCGCCACCTCGCCGCCGGCGAGGCCATCGACCTCGGCGGCCGCCGCGTCGTCGCGGTCCCGACGCCCCACGCCCCCCACAACCTCGAGGCCCAGGTCCTGCTGGAGGAGACCACCCGCACCCTCCTGTGCGGCGACCTGTTCACCCAGCTCGGCCAGCGGCCGCCGCTGGTCACCGACGGCGACATCGTCGGCGCCGCCCTCGACGCCGAGGCCGTCCTGGCGAGCGCGCCACCCGGGCCCGCGGTCCCCACCGCCCTGCGCGGGCTGGCGGACCTCAGGCCCCGGACGCTGGCGACCATGCACGGCGCCGCCTACGAAGGCGACGCCGCGACCGCTCTCACAGATCTGGCCGACGCCTGGCAGCGCCGGTTCGACACCCCCACAGACAAGGAGACAGGACAATGACCACACGAGCGCTCCGGACGGCCCTGGCGGCTGCGGCGGTCCTCACGCTGGTCGCCGTCGGCTGCGGCGACGATGACGACGCCACCGGTGACAAGGCGGCCAGCTCGGCGGAGAACGGCGGCGGTTCGGGTTCGGGCGCGGACGACACGGCGTACTGCGAGGCATCGCTCGCCGTCGAGACCGCGCCCGAGCCCGACATCGACTTCCCGACGGCCACCGAGGAGGAGATCGCGGCCGGACTCAAGACCTGGGCCGACGAGACCCTGCGGCCACTGGTCGAGGACGCGGTCGCAGCCTCCCCGGCGAAGATCAAGGCTGACGCCGAGATCATGCAGGACGCCCTCGAGCAGATGGCGGCCGGCGATCCCACGGCGTTCGACGTCCCCGACGTCGTCGCCGCCGCCAACCGGGTCCACCAGTACGACCTGGACACCTGCGGATGGGAGTCCCACGACGTGTCGGCGACCGAGTACACGTACGCCGACCTACCCGAGGAGCTCCCGGCCGGCGTCACCAGCTTCGAGTTCAGCAACGAGGGCAAGGAGGTCCACGAGCTGATCATCGCCCGCAAGAACGACGGTGTGACCGACAGCGCACAGGACCTGCTGGCCCTCCCCCAGGAGGAGGCGATGCAGAAGGTGACGCTGCTCGGCAGCCCGGCCTTCGCCACCCCCGGGGACGGCGACTACAAGGTGGTCGACCTGGAGCCCGGCCAGTACGTCGCCGTCTGCTTCATCCCCAAGGGGATGACCGACGACAACGGCCCGCCTCCCGACGGCCCGCCCCACTTCACCATGGGCATGTTCGCCGAGTTCACGGTCACCTGACCTGACCCGGCGCTGATCCCCCCCCAGCTCCCGGCGTCGTCGCCCTCAGCCGAGGGCGACGACGCTGCGGAGCACTTCGCCGCGCTCCATGCGGGCGAACGCGGTCTCGACCTCGTCCAGCCCGATCGTCTCGCTGACGAACCGGTCGAGCGGCAGCCGGCCCTGGAGGTGGAGGTCGACCAGCAGGGGGAAGTCGCGGCTGGGGAGGCAGTCGCCGTACCAGCTGGGCTTGAGGGCGCCGCCTCGGCCGAAGAACTCGATCATGGGGATGTCGGGGAAGCGCATGTCGGGGGTGGGCACGCCGACCTGGACGACGGTGCCGGCGAGGTCACGGGCGTAGAACGCCTGCTCCAGCACCTTCGGGTGGCCGACGGCCTCGACGCAGACGTCGGCGCCGAGCCCGCCAGTCGCCTCCCGGATGGCCTCGACGGGATCCGACTGCGAGGCGTCGACGGTGTGGGTTGCGCCGAACTCCTTGGCCCACTCGAGCTTCCGGGGGTCGAGGTCGACGGCGACGATGGTGGTGGCACCGGCGAGCTTCGCCCCGGCGATGGCGGCGTCGCCTACTCCGCCGCAGCCGAACACCGCCACGGTGTCGCCCCGCTGGACGTTGCCGGTGAGCATCGCGGCGCCGAGGCCGGCCATGACGCCGCAGCCGAGCAGGCCCGCAACCGTCGGAGGCACCGCGGGGTCGACCTTGGTGCACTGGCCGGCGGCCACGAGGGTCTTCTCGGCGAAGGCCCCGATGCCCAGGGCCGGAGCCAGGGGAGTGCCGTCGGCGAGCGTCATCTTCTGGGTCGCGTTGTGCGTAGCGAAGCAGAGGTGGGGCCGACCCTTGCGGCACGCCCGGCACTGCCCGCAGACCGCCCGCCAGTTGAGGATCACGAAGTCGCCGGGAGCCACGTCGGTGACGTCGTCGCCGACGGCGGCCACGATGCCGGCCGCCTCGTGGCCGAGCAGGAACGGGAAGTCGTCGTTGATGCCGCCCTCCCGGTAGTGCAGGTCGGTGTGGCAGACCCCGCACGCCTGCACGTCGACCAGCGCCTCACCCGGCCCGGGATCCGGTACGAGGATCGTCTCGATCTCGACCGCCGCCCCCTTGGCCCTGGCCACTACGCCCCGCACCTGGTGCTGCCCCATCGCTCGTCCCTTCCTCCGCCGCCCGCTGCTTCTGCGCCGAACCTTAGAACGGTGGGCTGACGGTTCACCGTGTCTCGCTCACCGTCGTGGTGCAGCCGGTGCGGGCGAGGGCATCGAGGAAGGTCGTGGGTTCGAACGCGACCTCGGGGGCGAGCACACCCGGGCCCGAGACGTCGCCTCGCAGGAGGCGCCGGGCGGCCTCGGCCGCCGGGGCCGCGGTGGAGACGACCCCGCCGCCCAGGCCCCACCCTTCGTGCGGGACCGTCACGGCCGCGGCCCGCACGGTCGTCCCGTCGCCGACGGCGTCGACGAGGTGGACCGCCGTGGTGTTGGCCGACGGCGGCACCGTGGCGCCGCGGCGGGCCAGGGAGGCCAGGAGCACACGACGGGGCACGACCGTGGTGCCGTCGCCCAGGGGCAGGGGCTCGAGGTCGGCCAGGCCGAAGCGGGCGAGCAGCTCGACCCGGTCGGCCAGCGCCGGCGCCAGGGACAGCCGGAACGACACCTCCTGCACCCCCGGGAACGATGCCGGGAACGTCGCCAGCTCCGAGTGGAGCGTGTAGACGGACTCGCGGGGGCCGATCGGCGTCGGGAAGTCGACGATGCCGCCGGAGGTCAGGGCGTCGACCTCGCCCGCCTCGCCGTCCCGGAGGACCACGGCGGGCAGCGTCAGCTCGTCGAGGATGGTCTCGATCGCGTAGGGCGCTGCGAGGCCGGTGTGGCCGGGCGGGGTCGGGTCGGTGGCGGCGGCGGCCACGTGCAGCGCCTCGACGGGACGGTCGAGGCGACGGCCGGCGAGTGCCGCCAGGAGGTTGGTCTTTCCCGGGCTCGCCCCCATGCCGACCACGGCCGTCAGCCCCGCGCCCACGAAGCGGTCGTGCAGGGTCAGCTGGCGGAGGGTCGTGTGGTACAGGCCGCCGAGGTCGACGTAGTGGCAGCTCGCCGCCAGCGCCCCCTCCATCGCCGCCAGGTTGACCCGGTACGACGCAGCGTTCACGAGCACCTCGGCGGACGCGTCGGTCAGCGCCTCGGCCAGGGCATACGGGTCCCGGGCGTCGACCGCCACGACGTCGCCCGCGGCCGCGAGGTCGAGCGGGCGCACCTGCACCGGCTCGACCCCACTGCCGTCAACCAGGTCCCGGACGATGGCCGGGCCTATGGTTCCCGCGGCCCCGAGGACGGCGACGGCAGCTATCGCTCCACCCGCGCCCAGGCTTCGGACAGCACCGCCCGCAGCGTCGCCTCGATCTCGTCGAACTGCTCCGGCCCACACACGAGCGGCGGGGAGAGCTGGACCACCGGATCGCCCCGGTCGTCGGCCCGGCAGATGAGCCCCGCCTCGAACAGCCGCGGCGACAGGAACCCGCGCAGCAGCGACTCGCTCTCCTCCTCGGAGAAGGTGGCTCTCGTCTCCCGGTCCTTCACCAGCTCGATGGCGTAGAAGTAGCCGGCGCCCCGCACCTCGCCGACGATCGGGAGGTCGGCGGCCAGCCCCTCCAGCCGCCCCCGCAGCTCGCCCTCGTGCGACCGTACATGGGCGAGGAGATCGTCCTTCTCGAAGATGTCCAGGTTCGCCATCGCCACCGCGCAGCTGACGGGGTGGCCGGCGAA
>Ga0075430_100003881_pt1 | contig 12589 bp, 5 predicted proteins | sample RhiMetdeltSRZDD4_FD_75294 | JGI IMG/M metagenome (GOLD analysis project Ga0075430, IMG submission 75294) | Populus rhizosphere microbial communities from Tennessee, USA - Rhizosphere MetaG P. deltoides SRZDD4 | ecosystem: Host-associated > Plants > Roots > Rhizosphere > Soil | place: USA... | reverse complement strand
TGGGCTGACAGCGACGAGACCTGGGAGTGGGACGGCGCCCGCTGGCACCGCATGCCGGCGCCACCGGGCGACGTCGGAGCGCGGCGCGGCCATGGGCTCGGCTACGACCCATCGACGCAGCGGATCGTGCTGGTCGGTGGCGTTCGCGCCACGGCTGGCACGAAGGACGATGAGGCGCTCGACGACACGTGGTTCTACGACGGACGAACGTGGACCCGTGGACCGACCGCACCGGTCATGTCCGGCCATCACGTCGTTCACACGGGCAACGTCAACGGCCTCCTGCTCCTCGGCTACTCGGGGCGCGAGGCATATCACCCCCGGCGTCTCGTGCTGTGGCGTCTCACGCCTAACGGGTGGACGTTCGTCGACTCCACCGGTCCGATGATGGCGAGCCACGTCCGTGCGGCGTACGACGCGAATCGCGGCGTCCTCGTGGTGCCGGTGCTCGACGACTCGATCGCACGCGTGTGGGAGTGGAACGGCAAAACGTGGCGCAGTCACACCGCGGCCGGGCCGGCGCGACGCACGCGCCACATGCTCGCGTTCGACGCGAAGACGCGGCACACGTTCCTGTTCGGGGGCCGAGACGAGACGTCACGCAACCCGGTCGGTGATGCCTGGTCGTGGGACGGCCAACGCTGGGCGGCATTGACGACGGACGCGAGCTGGCCGCCCGCGCGCGCCAGCGCGACGCTCGTGTCGGACGATCGCTCCGGGCAGCTTCTGCTCTTCGGGGGAGTCGTCCCGCAGCGCGGCATTGTCGCGGACCTCTGGGTTCGCTCCGCGAGCGGGTGGAGTCGGCCAGGCGCCGCGCAGGGATCGACGCCGCTGTTCACGAGCGTGAAGGGTGCGTTCATCGGCGTGTCGGTGCGTGACCTCGGGGCGAGCGTCCGCTGGTACGAGGAGAGGTTCGGCCTCAGGGTGATCATGGGGCCGTCGAAGTTCGAGAAGTCCACGGCGGTGGTCCTCTCGGGCGGCGGACTGACCGTTGAGCTCATGCATCACGAGGACGCGGTTCCGCTCGCGACCGCGGCGCCGGCGATCGACCGCAACTTCCTCGTGCACGGGATCTTCAAGGCGGGCATCGTCGTCGATGATTTCGACAAGGTCATCGCCGCGCTCCGCGCCCGTGGTGTCGCGATCGCGATCGGCCCGTTCGCCGCTACGGCGGAACAGCCGGCGAACGCGATCATCAGGGACAATTCGGGCAACTACATCCAGTTCTTCGGCGCGCGATGACACCGCGTTGGGGTCTGACCCCTTTGCAGTTCAGTCGTAGACGACGATCAGCCATGCGGATGCGCTCCAGAACCGCTCCGGGTCGCGCACCCGCATGGTGCCGCCTAACGACGGCGAGATGTCGATCGAGACCAGGCCCGGGTCGTGCCGCGAGACGATGCGGTACTCCTTCGACTCCGGCATCGCGATCACCGTGTCGCGCAGGCGGTCGATCCGGGTGAACACGTTCCGCGCCATCGCCCGCGACGGCGTCAGGCTCTTCCCGAAGCCGAGCACACCGCCCTCCTCCGCCAACACGCCGGCACGCACGAGCTGCTCGCGCGTGCCGACGACGTACCACGCCGCGTTGGCGCGCGTGGTGATCCGGCGCAGCGAGTCCGCGAGCATCCCGTTCTCTTCGGTCAGCTTGCGCGTCGAGTCGGTCAGCGCCGTCACCTCCGTCTCGAGCTCCGCGATCCGCACGAGATAGCCGGCGATCATGTCCTTCTGGCCATCGATCGTTCGGAGGTGTTCCTCGACCTCGGCGCGCAGACGATCGTTGTCCTTCGCGGCTTCGAGCAGCCGCTCACCCCGCGCGCGGGAGCTGTCCTCCACCTCGGCCAACCGATGTCTGACGCCCTCGAGCTTGCGCAGCATCGCGTCGCGATAGGTGCCGGCGCCGCCGGGGATCTCACCCATCGGGTCGACCGCGACCTCGCCCGTCGACGCGATCGCCGCCACGTCGGCCGCCGTGCCGTCGTCCATCACCGCCGGATCGGCTTCCACCACACCCGAGCCATCGATCCGCTGGAGCTCCTGCGCGATCGCCTCGATGAGAATGTGCGCCTCACGCACCTCTCTCAGCAGCGTGTCCTTCTCGGCCGAGATGCGCTCGAACACGAGCATCTGGCGCTGGAGCACTGCGTTCTGCGTGGTGAGCGAGTCGATCGTCGTGCGTGACTTCCGAGCGAGCCGATCGCGAACGATGTCGACGCCGCGATCACACGCGCTCGCCGTGGCCAGGAGGCCAACGAGTGTAACCGCCCGTCCTGCGGCAATCATGGCGTCTCTCCGGGCGCAGGTCGCACAATGACGCATGGCTTCGTTCCCCAGCCGTACCGATCGCGAAGTACCGGAGCAACCACGTCCGCGAAAAGCGCCGCGCCAGTCAGTCGCTCGGGAGCCCCACGATCGGACTCGACGTACACGATTCCAACGATTGGACACCCGTGCGGCTTCACGCGACCATCGCGCCCGCCGAACAGGAACAGCGACAACGGCTCGAACCGCTGGCTCTCGAGCGTTCCGGTCTTGCCGAAGAAGTCGAACCCGGGGTCCGCGAACATCGACCCGACGGTTCGCGCCGCGGTGCCCTGCCCTCGCACCACCCCGCGCATGCCGGCGAGCACATGCTCACGTGCTTCCGCGAACCGTACACCGGGCTTCTCGATTGGCGGCAGCAGCGAGTCGCCGACGTGATGCACGAGCCGCAGCTCGGTGCCGCGGCCGTTCATCACGCGCGCCATCGCGCGAACGAGCGCTGCGTTGCTCCAGTTGTTCTCGTTCTCACCGATCATGAAGCCCGCGAGATATCGCAGGTCCGAGAACTGTGGCGCGTCGAGCGGGAGCGATGGCACGTCGGGCGACACCAGCTGCCACTGCGGATTCGTACGCAACAGGCGACGATCGGTCAGCGGCTTCCACAGCGTCTGGTCGAACGCGCCACTCTCGCGACCGATGCGCACGTCGAACAGTACCTCCAGCTGGTGCGCGAGCGGCGACTTCGCCATGACTCGCCGGCCGCTACGCACCTCGAACCGCGGGCGGCCCGTCATCCGGCGACCGCCGATGGCGTAGCCCGCGCCGTCCGCGTCCCCACCTAACGCCGGCAAGCCGTCCGTCCCACGCTCGGCCGCGCCAAGAAGCCCGAGCGTCACGGCGTAGAGGTTGTTCGAATGCGGGAGGAAACAATCCCACCCGACCGGCAGGCGCGGACACCCGTGGAGCTCCGACTTCATCGGGATCGTCGAGCCGAGTGGCCAGCCGGCGGCGCTGGTGAACCGCTCGCCGGGGTGATCGACCGCGAGCGACCGCAGCCTCGGGTACTCGTTGAGCACCGCAGCCGCGATGAACGGTTTGACCGTCGACGCCGCGCGATGGTTCCGGAAGTTGTGGTCGAGCGCCGCGAATCGGCCGCCACGAACGCCGGGCTTCGCCCAATCCGCCATCGCGAGGATGTCGCCCGTCTCGCCGTTCACGAGCATGGCGGAGCACTGTCGCACACCGCCGGCCTCGCCACAGCGCCGCTCGAGGCCACGGGTCACGAGCTCGGTCGCATGTCGGTCGATCGTGAGCGCGACGTCCGACGCCGCATCGCGCGTGCGGAGCCGCAGTCCGTCGGCGAGCAACGAGTCGAGCCGCGCAATGAGCGCCGGAGTTTCCGGCATCAGGGCGCGTGTCGCCTGACCGTTCCGCTCGCGCGAATAGCCGAGCGAGCCGCGCGGCGTCGCGTCCACGACCCAGGTCGCCGTGCTGTCGATGGCGATGACATCGCCGAACCGGAGACGCTCGCCCGACGAAAGCGGGTTCCCGTTCTTCGTCACGCCGACGCCCGCTGCGAGGACTTCGACGACGGCGCCCTTCGCCGTCCGGCGCGCACGCACGCGCGCATCGCGCTCGCAGGCGATGTCTACCGCCGAACCGAACGCAACGGCCGTGTCGCGGCACGCGACGCGAACGATGTCCGTCTCGTCAGGCGCGAGCACCACGCCGCTCGATCCTGCAGCCAGCACGATGTCCGACACGACCTCGCCCCCGGCGGGCTTCACGGTGTCAGCCGCAGCGATCGTCGCGCCGACCGTGAGTCTGCCGGTCCAGGGACTTCCGCTTCCAACGGGCGCGTCGACCTTGCAGGGCGCGTCCGACACCTGAACGCCGCCGGCATCTCCCCGCAGCCACGCCGCGCGTTCCGCGCAGTGCGACCGGTACTCGGCGCGATTGGAGGCGAATGCATTCGCTCGCTCGACGGTCGCGAGCAGGAAGTCGCCATCGCGGTAGCCGAGCTTTCCACGGGCAGTCGGGCCGGCGACGATCGAATCACCGCTGGCGATGATGTCCGACCGCTCGACGGCCGCGCGCAGACCATCGGCGAACCCGGCGAGCTGGAACGGCGGGATCTCACGGTGCGTCGCCCGATACAGCGATCGCGTGACGAGCGCCCCCGCGAGCAGGAGCAGCGCAGCGACCGCACCGAGGATGATCCCGAGCCGGCGCATGGCTCGGCTGTTGAGCTCAGCGCGCTCGGTGACTCCGCGCGCGGCGCCCGCCGCGCGCGGCAGCGCGATCACGGCGAGGCCTAACGTCCACGACGCGAACGCGACGTCTGCACCCGAGCGCAATCCGAGCAGCGGCAGATTCTGGCCCGTGAGCGGCAGCAGGGACACGTTCGCCGCCGCCATGTACAGCGCCGGTACGGCGACGTACATCGCGAGCCCGCCGAGCAGGATCCCACGAGGCACCTCGTTCACTGACCGCCCGGCGATCATCGCGCTCCCGAGAAGCAGCAGCGCGAGTCCGAGATATGTGGCGAGCAGGAGCGCGCCGCCCACGAAACCGTGCTCACTCAGGACGAACACCGCGTACGCGTTGTCGGTGAGCGCGACGTCCTCGGAGATCGCGCGACGCGTGTACGGCGTCCCGTAGAGACCGTTCCCCCACGTGCGGCCGGCGGCCGCATACGCGCGCATTCCCCAGTCCTGCTGCAGTGTGCTCACGATCTCTCGTGCCATCGGGCTGCGCGCCACGAGTAACTGGCGCTCGAGCGCGAGCGGGTGGCGCACGGCCGCATACCGAACCTGCGGCGTCGCGAGCGAGACGGGACGCGTGGACAGCTCGGCTGGCGGGACGCGGAGCCACATGCCGATCCCGCCTAACGTCACGACGAGCGCGAGCACCGACACAGCGAGCCGCTTCGGCCCCAGCATCGCCGTCGCCATCACGAGCGTCGCGAGCACTGACGTGACGAGGAGCAGCATCAGGCCGCGGTCGGCGCCGAGGTAGCCGCCGTAGACCGTGAGCGCGAGGAGCAGGAAGAGCGGCGTCCGGCGACGCGTCGCCGATCCGGCGACGACGCCGCGCACGTGCGCGTCCACCCGCTCTTTCGTCTCGCGATGCCAGAGCACGGCAAACACGCGAACGACGAGCAGGAGCCCGGCGACCGCGAGGGCGAAGCCGAGCGTGATGCCGAGTCGCCGCACCGCGTTCCACTGCGCGACCAGCAGCAGCACGACGGGAGCGAGCGCGAACCAGAGTGGCGGGAGAATATCCTCGCGACGGTAGGGCCAGAGACGCACCGGACTCACGAGCGGCGCCAGCGCGAACCGCGTCGAGAGCACGGCGAGCAGCCCGCCAGCGACTGCGCCATATACCACGAGCAGCGGGCGCCCACCGAGCAGGCTCAGGGCGCCGAGAGCGCCGCCGACGACGCCGATCGCCGCGGCGGCCCGGACGATCCGCGTGTGCCGTGCGAGCGAGATTCGCTGCCACACGCGCCCGCGCAGCTCCGCGGTCAGGTACACGAACGCGAGCACCACCGTATACGCCGCCATGCTCAGGTACGGCGGTACGCCACGGAGCGACAGCGCGAGCGCGATGTACAGGACGACGAGCACGAGCAGTGTCGACACGGCGCGCAGAAGGTGACGGCTCGCGAACCCGCGCTCGGCGCCGATCTCGAACATGCCGAGCGGCGTGGCGCCGATCGCCGTCAGGGCGCCCGCTGTACGCGACTCCCGTGGCACGAGCAGCGCCTGCAGCACGAGGAGCCCAGCCGTGCCGAGCCCGACGATGAACGCCGCGAACAGCGCTCGGTCGACACCCCCGGCGAGCGAGTACACGGCGAGCGGAGCGCCGACCATGACGCCGGCTTCTGGCGCGAACCGGGCGAAGGCGCCGACGTCGCGCCAGCTCGATGGCCTCCGCCAGCGCCACGTCCGCATCCGCTCGAGCAGCCACACGAGCACCGGGAACGTGACGAGGAAGACGAGCGTCGTCGGAACCGCCTCGAGGTTGTACGGCTCGGAGCTCGCGACGCGCACGGCCACGACCGATCGAACCATCGCGAGTGTGTACGCCAGACCGATCACGCCGAGCCAGAGCGCGGGGACTGCACCACCGGCTCCGCCGGCGACTGCCACGAGCAGCGCCGCACCGATCGCCCACGCGATCGCAATGCGCGCGAGCGAGCTTTCCGCGCCAAGTCCTTCCGACAACCGAACGAGGTGACCGCGTTCGCCGCGCGCCGCGCCGGTGCCTGGGAGCAACGCCATCCGACCAACCGGCAGCGAGCGCGCCTTGCCGCCCGCGTGCCACCGCCACTGCCCCGGTGCCCACTCGAGCGCACCGGAGTACGTCGCGGCCCGCTCGCCTAACGGGAACGCGTTGAGATCGATGAGCGGCAGCGTTCCCGGCGATGCCGCTCCGCCATAGGTCACCCGGTGAACGGCGCGGTCGTCGCCCCCGTGGAGCGGCCAGCGTTCGCCGACGAGCCGGCCGGTGTAGAGCACGTAGGCCCGATTCGACCGCCGGTCGGCGACCACGCGGAGCCGGACCGCCTCGCGCCCGACGCCGATCTCGATGATGCCCGGTTCGACTCGTGCTTCCGTGCGCGGCGCCCTGGCTTTCGCGACGAGCGTCGTCCGCGCGCCGGCGGCGACGTACACCTGGCCGTCACGCCGGAACAGCATGAACGCCGGGACCTGCGCGAGCGCGGGATCCATCGCATCGCTCCAGATGCCATTCTCCGGGACACGGGCGCGAACCCGACTGCCGCCAACGTCGATGACGCGGACCGAGCAGAGACGCGCGATGCGCGTCGTACACCCGATCGGCCACCACGGCATCGCGATGCGAACCGCGACCGTTCGAGAGGCCGCCCGCGCGAGCGAGACGTCGACGCCTCGCCCCACGGGGACTGCCGCGAGCACGACCTCGCCGACGGTGACCGGCGGCGCACCAGCGCCGGCGCGCACCACGAGCGACGAGTCGTTAGGCGTGAAGTGAACCGAGATCAGCCCCGTATTGGCCCGACCGCTGCTCGGCGCCGGAATGCGCACATCCGCGCCGGCAGCGGCGCCGATCCGGACCGTATCGAGCAGGAACGCGTACTGCCCCACGACCTGCATCGTATGTCCGGAGCGCGCTTCGGGCCGGTTGCGGAGCAGCACCGTCAGCAACGCGAGAGGCACCGCAACTACTGCGAGCGTCGCGAGTCGGGTGAGCCGACCGCGCGACCGCCATGCCCAGTACCCGGCCGCCGCCGTGGTCGCGACGGAAACCAGAAGTGCGACAGCGAGCGTCATGTGCCGATCCGCTCGAGAAGGCGTACTGCGGTCCGGCGCTGCGTGTCATCGCCGTAGACCAGCACCCACGTCAGGTCCTCGCTCACCGAGGAGCGGGGGCACTCGAGCTCGCCGATGAGGCAAGCCCGGGCGCGCAGCAGGCGTTCGGGGGTGTACTCCCGGCTGCCCGCCGTCCCTCGTTCAATGAGCCGAGTGGCATGGACGTACGCGCGACGGAACCACTGAGCGCCCTTCTCTCCCTCGCGGCGCACCGCCATCCCTTCCTCGAACGCGGCGCGCAGGCTGTCGCGCTCCGCACGCGCGTCGAAGGCCGGCGCGACGCGGGCAGTCCGACGGCCGACATCGCCGGTCGACTCGCGGGAACGCGCCGGGCTGTTGGGTGCAGTCGCGGTACGCGTTTGCGGGGTGGATCGCCGCGCCGCGTTAGGCGTGGTCGTGTTCGCTCGCCTGGTCGCCGGTCGCATCGGCGCGGGAGTGGAATCGGACGCCGCGACGTTCCCGTTCGGCGGTTGGCGCAGCGTCTTCACGACCCTCACGCCACCGTACGCCGCGCCAGCAAGAACCGCCACGAGGGCAGTTCCCCTGACGACTCGGCCACTCCACCGCTTCACGAGATCCACGGCGCGGCCGCGGAAGGCGGCAGCCTGGACCGCTCGGACGCGGCGCGTCCGCTGCTCCTCGAGCCAGTCGAGCACGTCGTTCAACCCGATCGGCCGCACCTTGTCGGGCACGACTCCGGCCGACGACACCGCGAAGCATTTGAGCGTCGGACAGACGGCCTCGAACCACGTGAGCGACGTCGCGCCAAGATGGTCGAGCAGGGCCTGCGTCGGATTGGCCAGCGCAGCCTGACGACGCTCATCGGAGAGGCAGTCGATCTTGCTCAGGCAGATCGCGACCGGCAGGTCGAGCTGTGGCGAGCCGCCCGCCTCGATCAGGGCGACGAGCTGCTCGAGAATGAGCAGACGATCGAGCGTGGACGCGCTACCGTCCGGCGTCGCCTCGAACAGCCACAGGACGCCGTGACTCGTCGCGACCTGACGATAGAGATTCTTTCCGGCCGTGCTCAGGCGGTGACCTGGATCTACCGAGAATTCGCCGGCCGGATCCACGAGCGCGACGCGCAGCTCGCCCACCTGCCGGCCGGTTTTCATTTTCCGCAACGTCAGGCGGAGCGGGCGGTACGGCGTGTCGCGGACGCCGGTCTTCGTGTTTCGGCGCTCGCGAAGCTCCTCGTGCGCCCGAAGCACGATCTCCTGCGTGTGCGGATCGTCGCAGTCCTTTGGGTGGGCGGTCCAGCGCTCGTCATCGTCACCGCGCGACAGTCCGTACAGGGCGCCGATGAAGCCACTCTTCCCGGCCTTCGGCGCGCCCCAGAGGAAGAAGCCGTCGTGCGTATCACCCGGACCCAGCTGCGGTATCCCCGTCACCGGCGCGACACTCGGCGACGTCGGCGTGATGGGTGTGGTCATCGACGCTCTCCCGCGGTCGCAGGTCCGCCGTTCGTCAGCCGGGGCAGCCGGCTCATCAGCCGCCCGATGACACTGCCGTCGTCAACCCCCAGGAACGTCCGGAGCGCGCGCTCCTCACCGGCACCTAACGTCCCACTGGCGATCACTCGCTGGAGCGTCGCGCGCGCGTCGGCGTAGCGATCCTCGTCGCGAACGCGCTCGATCTCGTGCAGGGCAAGCGCGAGGCGATGCATCCTGATGCGATCGGCGACCGCCGCGTCGGCCGAGCCCAGGATTGCTTCGGTGAGCCGCTCGGCCGCCGCTGGCGTTGCGACCGACGCGATCATTGCCGTCACGACTCCGAGCTCCGTCACATTCGCGCGTGAACCCCCACCGTTGGCGAGGTGCGGCACGAGTAGATCGACAGTTGCGTCGTCGATCGTCCCGCCCTCGGCACCGGCCGCCGCGCACGCGTCGGCGAGCGCGCCGACAGTGAAGCGTCCGGACGCGTAGCCGCGCGCAACCCACGCCAGCGCGCGCGTGAACAGCTCGCGGCGCGACGCGTCGTCGGCCTGCCGCACGATGTCGAGCCACGCGGGCCGGAACACGAACGCGGCATCGGTCGCGGCGAAATGGAGCAGCACCCGTCCGACCTGGCTCGCGAGCTCGCCGCGCGGAGCAACGCGACGCTGGTCGTCGAGCAGCGCCGCGACGACGCGAACGGAGCTCTCGCCGACAGCGCCAACGTGTGCACGATCGAGCGCCGCGATCACCCACCCGGTGAGCTCGTCCTCGCCGGCACTGTCTGACTCGGCCAGCGCTCGAACCATGTCCGCGGCAATGCGTCGGGGGTCATTCGAGGCTGGCGTCGCATCACTGACGCCGAGGAAGCGGCGAACGGCCCGCTCGACATTGTCGGTCGGCGGCTGTGATTTCGCATCCGCGGCAGTCCAGAACCGAACCAGCCCATCGACGAGCGCACCGAGTCGGTCCGGCGGCTCCAGCGTCGCGCGCTCACGCAACGTGCGCCTGACGAGCGTGAGTGCGATCGCCGACGCGCGCTGTCGCGACGGACCCGTCGTCGTGCCACTCACCTGCGTGATCGCCTGAAGACCGTCGAGTGCGTCGCCGTACGTCGCGCCCTTCGGGGCGAGCGCATCGAACAGTCGAGCGACGGGCGAGCGTCCCTTCACCCAACGCGCGCTTCCATCATGCCACGCGAGCTCCCACGGGAGGTTCGCATCGGCGACGGCGAGGAAGCGCTCCACGTCGTCGAGCGCGGCCGCGGCACACGCGAGCATCACACGTACGTTCCGGGCACTGTCGTCGGCGGCCGGCGGCGGAACGTCGCGCAGACGGTCGATGAGGCCGAGGAAGAACTCACGGAACCGCGCTCGCTGTACGTCGCGACCGTGCGCGACGGCGAGCCCGATCGCGTGCGCGGCTGCCCAACCGCCGCGCTGCTCGCCGCGAATCACTTCCGCCAGCGCCAGCGCGACCCGATCCGCGTTCGCCTGCTCGAGCAACGCATTCGTCAGGTGCAACCGTTCATCCCACTGCTCGGCGCGCGCGGGCACGAGCACGGCACGCCGCAGGTCGCCCGAGCGCAGTCCTTCGTTGAGCACGTCGAGACGCAGGACGCGAGCGATCCCGATACCGAGATCCGAAGCGCTGACGTTGCTTGCCGCGGCCCAGACCTGACGCAGGCGGTCGGGCAGACGGCCTAACGCCGCGAGTCGCGTCGCGTTCGCTCTGGAATCGGCGAGTCGCGGGTCCTCGGCGTCGCGCGGGAGGACGGCCGTCCACTCGCGCTCGAGGAGCAGCGCGTTGCCACGTTCGGCCATCGTCAGCCGTGGCGTGTGCTTCGGATAGTCGACCGTCGGCGCCTGGAACGTCATGAGGGTGCGAAGCGACGGCGGCAGCAACAGCGTCACGCATTCGATCGTCTGCGGGCGCAAGCCACCACCGACCCACAGCACGCGGTCCCCGCCGAGGAGTGCACCGAGCAGCGTCGCGAGTGTCGTCGGATCCTCTCCCGCGATGAGCTCGGCGAGGCGCCGTGCTTCCTCGTCTTCGTCGCGAGCCGGGAGGGAGGGCGTCGGCAGCTCGCCGAGTCGCTCCGGACGCCGATCCTCCGACAGCGGCGGAAGGGCGCGGAACGGATCGTTCCCCATCGCCGCGAAGTCGGCGTCCGACAGCGCGACGACATCGTACACGAGCGACGCTCGGCCGGCCGAGTCGCGCTCGGCGTTCGTGAAGTAGCGGGCGAAGACGTGACTCCACTTCGGCGAGCGGAGGTACGCGATCCCCTGATCGAGGAACGCGCTCGGGTCGCCGATGTCCGGAACACGGCAGAGCTCGAAGGCGTCGTCGTGCGAGAGATTCGCCGTCTTGGCGACGAGCGCGTAGCCGTCGTTGACGAGCCCCCAGATCGCTCGGCGCGGAGTGGTCGTGGCGGTCACGATCGGCCTCCGTTGACGATCCACGAAAGCGGCAGGTGCGCGAACTTCGGCTGCGGCTCGCCGTCGAGCACTTCACGGTCCCCGAAGCGGCGCAGCGGCCTGCCTAACGCCGTGAGCTTGAAGATGTCGAACCGCGTGAGCCACGAGTACAGGATTGGCGCGGTGTCACCGACCGTCTCCTCGAACAGCGCTTTCGGCTCGGCGTCCATGAACCGCGGTGCGCGGTCGATCTGGCTCAGGCAGACGGCGACCGGGATGGTGAGCTGATTCGTGCGCGGATCGAACGGCACGCGGTCGCCTCGCTTTGCGGCCTCGGCGAGCGCGAACTTGAGGCGGCCGAGCGTGCGGTCGAAGAAGCGCATGTAATAGCGCTCGCGGCCTTCGTCGGGCACGAAGCTCGGATTGATGAGAAGGATGAGTCCCTTCGCGCGCGTCATCTCGCGCAGGATGTTGGGCGGGATGTCGCCGTCATAGACCTCGCCGGGGACGTCCCAGAAGTTGAGGCTCGCTTCGTAGCGCGACTCGGTGTTCACGAGTCGCGGGATGGATCCGGCGGTCGTGGGGAGTGTGTAGAGACGGAAGTCGAGGCGACGTTCGACGAGCGTCTTGTACTGCGGGACTGGGGATTGGGGACTGGGCACTTGCGAACCGAACGCTGGCGTCGGAGCACCAAACGGATTCCCAAAACCCGACTCCCTGGTCCCTGGTCCCCAGTCCCCGCCACTGAGGCTCCGCACTCGGTCCGCCACCCATTCCGCGGCCGTCGAGTTCGCGGGCAGGACACACACGCGCCGAGGGGCGTCGGCGGGCGGACTCCAGTACACGAGCGACGCGATGTAGACGGATTTCCCCGACCCTTTCGCGCCCCACATCATGACGCTGTCGGAGGAGACACCATCAGGCGACGCGCTCGAGGAGCGGGCCGCCGACTTGTTCGCCATGCCTTCCATTGGGACCCGACCTCGACGCCGGTGACGTGGATCACCTACGCTCTGGTACCAAGGGAAGTGTCAGAAGTGCCTGCACTACGGGCGTAGTGACAATGGGGTCAGAGTCGAACGTCATCGATCCACCGCACCTGGTGGAGTGGAGTGTG
>Ga0075430_100003880_pt1 | contig 12592 bp, 16 predicted proteins | sample RhiMetdeltSRZDD4_FD_75294 | JGI IMG/M metagenome (GOLD analysis project Ga0075430, IMG submission 75294) | Populus rhizosphere microbial communities from Tennessee, USA - Rhizosphere MetaG P. deltoides SRZDD4 | ecosystem: Host-associated > Plants > Roots > Rhizosphere > Soil | place: USA... | reverse complement strand
GCCTCGCCCTCGGCGGCGATGATCTTGGCGCGCTTCTCGCGCTCGGCCTCGGCCTGGCGGGCCATCGCGCGCTGCATCGACTCCGGCAGCTCGACGTCGCGGACCTCGACGGAGGTGACCTTGATGCCCCAGGCCTCGGTCTGCTCGTCGATCAGGCGCTGGAGCTGGGCGTTGATCTCGTCGCGGCTGGCGAGGAGGGTGTCGAGGTCGGACTGGCCGAGGATGCTCCGCAGGGTGGTCTGGCACATCAGCGAGGTCGCACGGCGATAGTCCACCACCGAGACGATGGCGCGAGTCGGCTCGACCACGCGGAAGTAGGCGACGGCGTTCACCTTGACGGTGACGTTGTCCCTGGTGATCGCCTCCTGGGCCGGGACGTCCAGGGTGATGACGCGGAGATCGACCTTGACCATCCGCTCGATCTTGGGGATCAGCAGGATCAGCCCGGGGCCTCTGGCACCGGCCAGCCGGCCGAGTCGGAAGACGACGCCGCGCTCGTACTCCTGGACGACCTTGACGGCGGCGCTGAAGAACCAGATGGCGATGACGGCGAAGAAGATGATCGGGCCGACGAGCCCGAGCAGGGTCTGGATCACGGCTGGCGACATGCGTCCTCCGCCGATCCTCGCCGATCGGCCGGCCGCGCTGGCTATGATTGAGATGATACCGCGTACGTTCTGGGTGGTTGCGACGATTCTGGGGGGCGGGATGAGCGAGACGAGGGTGCGGCCGGGCTGGGATACGGGCAACTGGTCCGGGCTACCGCCGGTCACGATCCGGCCGTACGACCCGGACTGGCCGGCGCGCTACGAGGCCGCGCGCGAGCAGATCGCCGAGGCGCTGACGGGGCTGGACCCCTCGTTCCTCGGGGCAGGCTATCGGATCGAGCACGTTGGGAGCACCTCCGTGCCGGGGTTGGGCGCTCGCCAGGGCATCGACATCTTGATCGGCCTCGGCTCCGGGCTAGACGAGCCGGCCGGCGTCGACGAGTGCGCGGCCCGTCTCCAGGCGCTCGGGTTCGACCACCACTTCTCGAAGCCGGGCTGGACGCATCTCTCGGGGAACGGCTGCAAGCTCCACCTGACGCCGCTTGGGAGCGCGCTCTGGACGGAGCAGATCTTGTTCCGGGACTACCTGCGGCGGCATCCCGACACGGCGCTCGCGTACGACCGGCTCAAGCGCGAGCTGACCCGGACGCACGGGTCTGACGGCATGCGGTACGTCGACGGCAAGACGGCGTTCGTGCGCTCCGCGCTGGAGCAGGCCCGCCGAGAGGCGACCTCGTAGCGTCCAGGTCAGGCGGTGCCGTACGATCCAACATACGAACCGTTCTGATCGGAGCCACAAAGCGATGGCGCTACCAAGGCTGCTCCATGTAGGTGAGGACGGCCAGGTCATCCTGCCGCCCGAGGTCCGTCAGCGCCTCGGCGTCGACGGGGGAGGAACGGTCGCCCTGGTCGAGACGAATGAGGGTGTGCTGATCGCACGGGAAGAGACGATCGCGCTCGCTGCGCTCGATCGGATTGGTGCCGCGCTCGCCGAGCAAGGCGTGACCCTTGAAGACCTCATCGAGAGCGGGCGCGAGGAGCGAGCAGCCCTGATTCAGGAACGGGCCGGCCGTCAATCGTCATGACGCCCGGCTCTCCGGACCTCGTCTTCATCGACTCCAGCGTGTTGTTCGCCGCCTCGATGTCAGCACGTGGACACGCTCGTGGTCTCCTGGTCGCGGGACTGCGCGGCTCTTTCCACCTCATCATCAGCTCGCTCGTGCTGGAAGAGACGGAGCGGAACCTGAGCGCGAAGGCGCCCCGTGCCCTTCCCGTATTCGAGATCCTGCGTGACATCCTGACTCCATGGATCGTCGACCCACCGGACTGGTTGATTCAGGAAGTCGCCGAGACGATTGAGTTGAAAGATGCGCCAATCGTTGCAGCCGCAGTTCACGGCCGGGCGACATTCCTGGCTACGTACGATCGTCGCCATCTGCTGAGTGAGGCGGAGCGCATCTTCGAACGGTATCAGATCCGCGTTGTCAGGCCGGACGCCATCATGGCACCGGATGACGAAGAGACATCATCGACCGACTGATCGAAGCGCGAACGGTCAGCGGGAGGCTAACGAGAACCGGCGTTTCTGGCTCCGAATCAGGATGCTCTGAAGGATGCCGAAGCAGGTCAGGAATGTCAGCATCGAGCTGCCGCCGAAGCTCACCAGCGGCAGCGGCACGCCCGTCACGGGCAGCACCGTCAGGTTCGCGCCGAGGTTCACGAACGCCTGGAACAGCACCACCCAGCCCACCCCGAACGCCACCACCCGCCCGAAGCCGTCCGGGGCCTTGTCCACCACCCGCATCACCCGGAACAGCAGGATGATGAACAGCGCGAACAGGAGCATCGCGCCGATGAACCCCATCTCCTCGGCCAGCACCGAGAAGATGAAGTCGCTCTGCTTCACGCGCAGATAGTCGAGCTGGGTCTGGGTGCCCTGGAGCCAGCCCTGCCCGAACATCCCGCCCGAGCCGATGCTGATCCGAGCCTGGAGGATGTTGTACCCCTCGCCGAACGGGTCGTTCTCCGGGTTCATGACCGTCGCGAAGAACGTCTCGATCCGGCCGCGCTGGTAGTCGCGCATCATCATCCAGCCCCCGGGCGCCGCCAGGACGGCGATCAGCACGATGATGCCGATGTGGAGCGGCCGGGCGCCGGCCATCACGATCAGGCCGAACCAGAGGAAGATGAACAACAGCGCCGTCCCGAGGTTCGGCTCCAGGTAGACCAGCAGGAGCGGCGGCAGGAGCAGGAACGCCGAGGCGATGGTGCGACGGAACGAGAGCGGCCCTTCGCGATCGGTCAGGAAGCGCGCTAAGGCCAGGATCAGCGCGATCTTGGTGACCTCGGAGGCCTGGAGATCGAACAGGCCGAGGCGAATCCAGCGTCTGGCTCCGTACTCGACGTCGCCGCTCCCGAACAGGAGGACGGCCACCAGCAGGACGAGCGCCCCGAAGTACGCCACGTAGGCGAGCGAGCGGTACACCTTGTAGTGGATCGAGGCCGCCAGCGCCATCGCGCAGCCGCCGGCCAGGGCGTACATCGCCTGGCGGGTGGCCCAGGAGGTGGGCGGCAGGAGGTTCTCACAGGACGGCGAGCAGGTCGCGCTGTGAATCATCATCAGGCCATAGCCGACCAGGCCGGCGATAGCCAGGAGGAGCAGATAGTCGATCTGCCGCCAGAACCGGGCACGAAGCATCGCCGTAGACTCTACCAGCCCGGCCGGCCCCGCCGGCTAGCTACTCTAGCTCCAGGCGGCGCCAGCTCGAGAGCGCTCGGTCCAGCCGCCGGGCGAACGCCGCCGCGAACGGCATGAACAACGCATTCAGGAAGATCGTTGGCACCAGCACGTTCACGAACCGCATCAGGCCCGGGAAGTCCCACCCCAGCACGCGCAGCACCAGCACCGTCACCCCGTGGTACGCCACCGTCGTCAGCACCGCCGTCCCGAACAAGAGCGCCAGCCCGCCCCGCTCCAGCGTCCCGCCGCCCGTCGCCGTCCCCCAGCCGACGAGCCCCAGCAGCACCGTGTGCAGCCCGAACGGCGTCCCACTCATCAGGTCCAGCGCCAGCCCGCCGATCAGCCCGCCGGCCAGCCCGTCCTGCGCCCCGCGCACCAGGCTCCAGGCCGCCACCAGCACCAGCACCAGGTTGACCCGCCCGCCGCCGAGCGCGTCCAGCCGGTACCCCACGGTCGACTCGGCGAGCGCCGCCAGCACCAGCACCGCCCCGTAGATCAGCAGCGCCATCGGCGAGTAGCGAGTTACGAGTTGCGAGTTGCGAGTCGGAAGCCAGATCACTCGCTACTCGCTACTCGCCACTCGCTACTACCTCCCGTCGGAGGGCGAGAGCAGGACGTACAGCCGCTCAAGCCGCTTCATGTCCGCCGACGGCTCGATCACCGCCTCTTGCAGCACGTCCACGTCCTTGCGCCGGATCTGGATGATCTGTCCGATCACCAGCCCCTCCGGCATCAGCCCACCGAAGTCCGAGGTCACCACCGTCTCGCCGGTCTGGAGCGTCTCCTCCTGCGGGATCCGCTGCATCAACAGGCCGCCCTCCGGCCGGCCCCGAATGATGCCCGTGACCCGCGACTCCGACGACTGGATCCGGCCGCTGATCGACGAGCTGGTATCGGTGATGAGCAGCACCTTCGAGGAGCTTGGGCTGACCCGGCTCACCCGGCCCACGACGCCCCGCCAGGTGATGATCGTCATCCCCTCCTTGACGCCGTCGTCCGTGCCGCGATCCAGCGTGATCGCCTGGACGAACGGCGAGGGGTCCCGCGCGATCACGCGCACCGGCAACAGCTCGCCCGTCCCCGCCCGCTGCTTCAACCCGAGCAGGTTGCGCAGGTCGCGGTTCTCCACCTCCAGCTCGCGGAGGCGGGCGATCTCCGCCTGGAGCCGGTCGATCTCTTCGCGGTACTGGTCGTTCTGGCGCGACAGCTCGGACATCCGCCGCACCACCGAGGTGACGTCCTCGGCCTGGCCGGCCACGGCCGAGACGCTCGCCTGGAGCGGCTCCAGCAGTCGCGAGCCGAACGCCTCGACCTCGTGGGCCGGCCCGGGCGCGAGCATCAGCCCGCCCACCGCCCCGAGCAGCAGCAGGACGAAGATCCAGGACCGCGACCGCCGGCGGGCCGGCGCTACCCGTGCCATACGACAACCACGTTCATGCTGCGCGGAATCATGCCAGGGTCAGCGGCGCGGCGGCATCCGCCGGGCCTGGCTCTCCGCGAACGCCCTGCGCATCCGGTCCAGGTCGCCCAGCACCTTGCCGGTCCCGCGCACTACGCACCCCAGCGGGTCGTCCGCCACGATGATCCGCATCCGGGTTCGTTCAGCGAGTTGCTCCACCAGGCCGGGCAGCATCGCCCCGCCGCCGGCCAGCACGATCCCGCGCACCATCAGGTCCGCCACCAGCTCCGGCGGCGTCTCCTCGATGGTGTCGGTGACGGCGTCCAGGATCGCCTTCACCGTGCCGGCCATCGCCTCGCGGATCTCTTCCGGCGGGACCGAGACCTCGGCCGCCAGCCCGGATTTCAGGTCGCGGCCGCGCACGCCGATCGGCTCGCCGGAGGCGACGGCGATCTTCGCCTCCTCGGCCATGCGCTCGCCGATCAGCAGGTTGTACCGCTGGCGCATGTGGGTGATGATGTCCTGGTCCATCTCGTCGCCGGCGATCCGGATCCAGCGGCTGCCGACGATCCCGCCCAGCGAGATCACGGCGACTTCGGTGGTGCCGCCGCCGATGTCGACGATCATCGAGCCGGCCGCGTCGTGGACCGGGATCCCGGCCCCGATCGCCGCCGCCATCGGCTCCTCGATCAGGAAGACCTCACGCGCCCCGGCGTTGATCGTCGCGTCGTGGACGGCCCGGCGCTCGACCTCGGTGACGCCCGAAGAGATGCCGATCACGACCCTGGGGCGCGGGATGATAGCATACTGCTCGTGGACCCGCTCGATGAAGTAGCGGAGCATCTGCTCCGTGACGTCGAAGTCCGAGATGACGCCGTCCCGGAGCGGGCGCACCGCCACGATGTTGGCCGGCGTCCGTCCGACCATCTGCTTCGCCTCGGCGCCGACGGCGAGGACGCGCTTGGTCTTCGGGTTCATCGCCACGACGCTCGGCTCGTTGATGGCGATCCCTTTGCCCCGGACCAGGACCAGCGTGTTCGCCGTGCCCAGGTCGATGCCGATGTCGCGAGAGAACAGGCCGAGCAGGGCGTTCAGCGGGTTCCAGGCCATCGCGGCGCCTTACCTGCCGCGCCCGTCTCGCCCAAACCCCAGACCACGCTCCTTCAGGCTCACGAACCCCGGCTCCCCATGCCCGATGACCAGGTGGTCGAGCACCGACACGTCCAACAGGGCGCCGGCCTCGACGACCTGTTTCGTCAGCTCGACGTCCTCGGGAGAGGGGGTCGGATCGCCGCTCGGGTGGTTGTGGACCAGCACCAGCGCGGCACAGTTCTGGCGGATCGCCTCTCGGAAGAGCTCGCCGACCCTGACGACGGCCGTATTCAGGCTGCCGCGATAGACGTCGTACGAGCCGACAACATGGTTCTTGGTGTTGAGCAGGAGGACGCGCAGATGCTCCTGGCGAAGTGCGCTCATCTCGGCCTTGACCAGGCGAGCGATGTCCTGGGGCGAGCGGATCTGCGGGCGCTCGCCGGGGTTGAGGCTGACCAGCCGGCGTCCCAGCTCGAAGGCCGCTTGCACTTCGATCGACTTCACTTCGCCCATGCCATCATGTTGACGCAGCTCGGCGACGCTCGCGGCGCTGATCCCCCCCAGCCCGCCGAACGCGGCCAGCAGGCGGTTGGCGAGATCCAGCACGTTGCCGTGCCGCCCGCCGGTCCGCAGGATGATGGCCAGCAACTCGGCGTTCGAGAGCGAGCCGGGGCCGGCGTGCAGCAGCCGCTCGCGCGGCCGCACCGACTCGGGGAGATCTTTCAACCCGATGCGGTATTCGGCCAAGCGTGGCGCGGCGATCTCTCCACCCCCCGGGCGCGTCATGCCATCCTTGAAATCGCGGCCAGTATAGCACCCCCTTCCGGAGGTCCGGCGGCGCCGGAGCGCTCGTCTGGGCCGCGTCGCGCGGTTCTCCGGGAAGGCGGCCCTCACCCCCCGACCCCCTCTCCCTCGCAAGGGAGAGGGGGAGATGATGGGAGCGCGCGATGAGCCTCAAGGTCGTGTTCATGGGCTCGCCGGCGTTCGCCGTGCCGTCGCTGGAGGGGCTGCTGGAGGCGGGCCACGAGGTCGTGCTGGTGCTGGCCCAGCCGGACCGGCCGGCCGGCCGGGGCCGCCAGCCGACGCCGCCGCCGGTCACCGCGTTCGCCCGCGAGCGGGGCCTGCCGCTCTTCCAGCCGCCCAGCTTGAAGCCGCCCGAGGCGTTCGCGCGCGTAAGCTCCGCCGCCCCGGACGTGATCGTGGTGGCGGCGTACGGGCTGATCCTCCGCAAAGAAGTGCTGGACCTGCCGCCGCTCGGCTGCTTGAACGTCCACGCCTCGGTGTTGCCGCGCCACCGGGGGGCATCTCCGATCTCGGCGGCGATCCTGGCCGGCGATCCCGAGACCGGCATCTGCTTGATGCGGATGGAGGTCGGGCTGGATACGGGACCGGTGCTGGCCTGCCGCTCCACCCCGATCGGCCCGACGGACGACACGCCGACGCTGACCGAGCGGCTGGCGCTCATGGGGCGCGACGTGCTGGTGGAGACGCTCCCGCGCTGGGCGGCCGGCGCGATCACCCCGACACCACAGGACGATAGCCTGGCGACCTACGCCCCGAAGATCACGCGCGAGGACGCCCGGTTGGACTGGACGCTCTCGGCGGTGGAGCTGGATCGGCGGGTGCGGGCGTACCGGGGCTGGCCGGACGCCTTCACGACCTGGCAAGGCAAGCAGGTGAAGATCCTGGCCGCCCGGGTTGCCCCTACCCCCCAGCCCCCTCTCCGGCGCGGAGAGGGGGAGCAGGCCGGCCGGGTCGTGCTCACGCAAGATGGTGGAGAGCAGAGGCCGGCGGTGGTGACCGGCGGCGGCCTCCTGATCCTGGACACCGTCGCGCTGGAAGGGAAGCGCCCGTCAGACAGCGCCGACTTCGTGCGTGGCTACCGGACGTTCGTCGGCGCGGACCTCGGCGGGTGATTGTCACGATGGCGGTCATACATCATCGTTCGCGGCGCCAGGCGAGCGCCATATCGCGAGGCCGATCCTCTATGATGAACGAGTATCCTGGGGGACGTCATGGCTATCCTCCTGTCCCGAAGCTCTGGGCCACCAGGCACACCGGATCCCGAAGATGCCGCGTTCTCTCAGCTCTTCGGAACGCTCGCAGCGAATCCCTCCGTCCAGTGCATCGCGGTGGATCGGATCGAGGGATCGGTTGACCTCTGGGCTCGACTCGGGGATGACGACGAGGCCAACGAGATGGCGCTCTACGATGCGCTCGCGGCATACCACGCGACTCCGGGTGTCGCTACTCTGGTGGATCTCCACCTCGTCCTGGCAAGCGAGCCTGATGGAGCCTTCCCGGCAAGCCTCGTGGTGTTGTACCGTCGTCAACCGTGAGTGCAGCGGCTGACCATCTCGATCAAGCCAGACGCAATCGTGCGCTTGCCGAGCAACTCCTGGCTCTGTCACCTGCTGATCCGACGATGGTGCAATGGACAGTGATCGCCGCGTTCTACTGTGCCGTTCATTGCATGCAAGCTCACCTCATCGCCCTCGGCCACGATCCCGTCACGCACGTCGAGCGGGGCGCACTCATCGACGTGCCGGCCTCCGGTGTTTCCGCTGACGTTCGACGGTCGTACCGATGGCTGAAGCAGCGCTCTGAGGTAGCACGCTACCGCCTCGCCGTCTTCGATCCCGGATTCGTCCGGACGACGGTTCTCGACAGGCACCTCGCGAACGTCACGGGCTTCGTCGGGCTTTGAGGAGGAGGAGCCGTCGATGAGCCCGCGAGCAGAGGAGCCGGCCAATCCGCCGCACTGCTGCGAGATGATGCGGTACTACATCGATCACGAGGACCGCGTGATCTACTACTGGGCGCGCTTCGACGAGTACCTGGTGCCCGTCCACGACGGCGGCACCAGCGGCATCCAGATGAGGTTCTGTCCCTGGTGCGGCGTCCGTCTGCCGATCTCCAAGCGCGACGTCGTGCTGGCGCGCGAGGAGGACGAGGCTCGCGGGCGATGAACGGGTCGCCCGGACATGGTATGCTGACCGTACGTTCGCGAGGAGGTCCCGACGTGGCAGTCTGCACCCGCACCAGCCTGATCCGTGCTGCTGGGGTCCGGCTGCCGGCGCGGTAGCGCCCGCTCGCACCTCTCGCCACGCGACCCCGCCGAGGACCGCACCCGATGGACAGCCGCCTGAGCCTGTCCGAGCGCCCCGGAGCGCCCCGCTGCATGGACCGCACGACCTGTTGATCTGTCGTGCGGCGGCCGGTGGAGGCAGTCGCGTGCTGTGCTGCCCCGCGCCGTCGCGTTCGCCCGGTTCGCAGAGGGGGCCTCGCGCATGTCGTTCCGTCCTGGCAGGCGGCTACAGGATGCCGCTGCCGTCTACCTGATCTCGGAGGGGGTCGGCGCGTTCATCCGGACGCTGACCTATACCGTCCTCACCATCTACTACGTCACGTCGGCCGATCTGAACCCGCTCCAGCTCGTGCTCGTCGGCACGGTCCTCGAAGCGGCGACCCTGCTGCTGGAGGTGCCGACCGGCGTTATCGCGGACGTCTTCAGCCGCCGCCTCTCGATCCTGCTGGGGCATCTCTTGTGGGGCGTGGCGTTCATCCTGGAGGGCAGCGCGCCGTTGTTCGCGGCGATCCTGCTGGCCGAGGTGATCCGTGCCGTCGGCGAGTGCTGCCTGAGCGGCGCGACCCAGGCCTGGCTCGCCGACGAGGTCGGCGAGGAGCGGCTCGGCCTGCTGTTGGTGCGCGGGGCCCAGCTCGGCCGGGTCGGCGCGCTGCTCGGGATCGTGGCGAGCGTCGGGCTGGCCAGCATCGAAATCAACCTGCCGGTGGTCGTCGGCGGGGCGCTCTCGATCGTGCTGGCCGGCTGGTTGCTGCTGGTGATGCCGGAGCGCGGCTTCCGGCCGCTGGAGCGGAGCAGCGCGGGTACCGGCCTGCTCCAGACGGCCGCTACCGGGATCGCCCAGTTCCGGGCGCGCTCGCTGCTGCTGGTCTTCCTCGGGATCGCGGCGGCGGTGGGGGCATCGAGCGAGGGGTTCGACCGGCTCTGGGAGGCCCACCTGCTCGCCACGTTCGCCTTCCCCAGCCTCGGTGCCCTGGAGCCGATCGTCTGGTTCGGGATCATCAACGTCGTCGGGCTGCTGTTGGGGATCGCTGCCGCGCAGGCGTTGACTCGCCTGGACCTGGCGGACGATCGCGTGCTGGCGCGGTGGGGCCTGCTGGCGCACTGCGGCTGGATGGTCTCGGTGATGGTCCTCGGCCTGGCGCCGGACTTCCTGACGGCGGGCCTGGCCCTCTGGGCTGCCCGGGTCTGCAAGGTCGCCGGCGGACCGCTGCTCTCGACCTGAATCACGCGCAGCATCCCCTCGCAGGTCCGCGCGACGGTCCTCTCGACGCTCAGCCAGGGCGACGCCTTCGGCCAGATGCTCGGCGGGCCGGGCATCGGGGCGATCGGGACCTGGCACTCGCTGCGGGCGGCGATCGTGGCGACCGGCCTGCTCCACACCCCGACGCTGCTGTTGCTGACTCGGGCGCGCCGACTCGTCGACGCGCCGGCCTCCGAGGGAACGGCGCCGACGCCTTCTGCATCGTGATCGGGGGTGCGATACTACCCGACACGTCGATCGTGCTGGAGTGCCCGTGCAGATCAAGTTGTCGCCCTCGATCCTGAACGCCGACTTCGGCCGGCTCGCCGAGCAGGTCCGCGAGGCCGAGGCGGCCGGTGCCGACTACCTGCACGTGGACGTGATGGACGGCCAGTTCGTGCCGAACATCTCGCTGGGGCCGGCGATCGTGGCGGCGATCCGGCAAGCCACGAGCCTGCCACTGGACCTCCACCTGATGATCGAGGAGCCGCGCCGCTTCCTGCGGGAGTTCGTCGAGGCCGGAGCCTCCATCATGACGGTCCACGCGGAGGCGGTCCGCCACCTCCACGCGACGGTCGCCGCGATCCAGGACGCCGGCGTCAAGGCCGGCGTCGCCTTGAACCCGGCCACGCCGCTCTCGACCGTCGAGGAGATCGTCGATCGGCTGGACCTGCTGCTGGTCATGACGGTGAACCCGGGATTTGGCGGCCAGGCGTTGATCCCCGCGACGCTGGAGAAGATCACGCGGGCGCGGGCGCTGCTGGACGCCAGGGGCGCCCGCGCGGAGCTGGAAGTGGACGGCGGCGTCAAGGCGGAGAACGTGGGCGAGGTGGTGCGGCGCGGCGCGCGGGTGGTGGTGGCTGGATCTGCGATCTTCGTAGGCGGCGGGGGCATCCGGGCCAATACGGCGGCGTTGCGCGCCGAGATCGCTCGCGCCACCGGCTGAGCCCTCCCGGGCCCATCGGAACGTGCTAAGGTTCGGACATGCACCCGAGTCAGGCTCAGTACATAGAGCCACCAGGCGGAGAACGACGGTGACCGTCGCACAGGAGGCCGAGGAGCTGCTGTCGCGGATGTCGCGCGCGGAGAAGGCGCAGTTGTTGCGCACCGTCATCCGCGATCTCGACGATACGCATCCCGGCATTGAGAGTCGCCCGGGGGTGGTTGGCGGATCGGCCTGTATCATCCGAACCCGCATCCCAGTCTGGCTCCTGGAGCAGGCGCGCCGACTCGGCTCCAGCGAGGCCGACCTGCTAACCGCCTATCCGTCACTACGCGCGGAGGACCTCGTCAATGCGTGGGCCTACGCTCGAATCCATCGCGACGAGATAGACCGTGAAATCGAGGAGAACGAGACGGCGTAGCCTCGATCACCGCATGCTTCAGACGAGGACTTCCCTGGGAATCCATCAACCGGGGTCGGGGGTTGAAACCCCCGCCTACCATCGCAGCGTCCCCACGGGACGCGGGGGGGACGGCGGAAGTATCGCCCCCGGTCGCATAGCGACCGACGATGGTAGACGTGGAGATCATTCCACGGCCCCGGTTCGAGCGTGAACGACGAGCCAACGGTCGTCGCGGGGCTGCGGCTCCGGTGGCGGACGCTCCCGGGTCCGGGCGGCGAGCCGGCCTTCGGGCTCTGGGTCCTCGACGATCCGGATGCCACGCTCGACGCGCTCACCCAGGAGGAGTTCGACCGGACCGACGAGCGGATGCCGTACTTCGCAATGATCTGGGCGTCCGCCGAGTCGCTGGTGGCACGGGTGCTGGAGGAGCCGCGCCTGGATGGCCGGCACGTCCTGGACCTGGGCTGTGGGCTCGGGCCGTGCGGCTTCGCGGGGGCCAGCAAGGGCGCCCGGGTGACCTTCTTCGACTGGGAGCCGCGGGCGCTGGAGATCGTCGCGGCGAGCGCCAGCCGCCAGCAGGTACCGATTGAGACGTTCGACTTCGTGGTCGGGGACTGGCGACGGCCGACCCCGCTCGGTCCGTTCGACCTGATCCTGGGAGCGGACGTCCTCTACGAGCGCCGCAACGCCCCGGCGGTGGCGGCGTTCCTGGCCGGGCATCTGAAGCCCGGCGCCGAGGCGTGGATCGCCGATCCGGGGCGGCCCCAGGCCGGCCCATTTCCCACGCTTGCCGGCGAGGTCGGACTCGAATTGGTGAGCACCGAGACGCTACCGCCCAGAGAGCACGGCGCCGAGATCACGCTGCTGCGCCTGCGCCTCGGGACCGATCGCGCGGCGCCGTAGGCGGCCGGGCCAGCACGAAACGGTCGCGGCGGATGCGGATCGCGGCGTGACGTCAAGCGAATGGATCATCCGGCACGCGGAGTGCGTCTTTAACCGTGTGTACCCCTCATGGGAGGAGCGGACGTGGCGTACCTGCTCATCGGACTGTTGATCCTGGCCATCGTGCTCGGCGCGGTGACCTGGCTGACCTTCACCCTGGTGGGATTCCTGCTGACCCTGCTCGTCGCCGGCGTCGT
>Ga0075430_100003878_pt1 | contig 12594 bp, 14 predicted proteins | sample RhiMetdeltSRZDD4_FD_75294 | JGI IMG/M metagenome (GOLD analysis project Ga0075430, IMG submission 75294) | Populus rhizosphere microbial communities from Tennessee, USA - Rhizosphere MetaG P. deltoides SRZDD4 | ecosystem: Host-associated > Plants > Roots > Rhizosphere > Soil | place: USA... | reverse complement strand
GCGGCCTCGTACATGGGCTTGAAGCACTTCAGGCGAATTCCGGTTGTCGAGAAGGGCAAGCTGGTCGGGATGGTCAGTATTGGAGATATTAATCGCGGCTTGTTTTTCGACAAACAGCATGCCGCTGATCCATCATCTCCCCTTGAAGTTGCGAGATGAGGAGAGAGGCTTTTACAATACCACGCTGTATCTGCATCACAAGCCGCTGTTCATCCCAAGGAGGATCTCATGAGTCTTGCGGACAATAAATGCGTACCTTGCCGGGTCGGTGTCCCGCCGCTTCCTCAGGACAGGGCGCAAGCGCTCCTCAAAGAGTTGGGCCGCGGCTGGACGTTGAACAAAGACGGCCATCTCGAGCGACTCTATACATTCAAAGACTTTGCGCAGGCACTCGCGTTCGTGAACAAGGTGGGGGCGGTGGCGGAGGCGGAAGGCCATCATCCGGATCTTTACCTGGCCTGGGGAAAATGCACGGTGGAGATCTGGACCCATAAGATCAATGGATTGACCGAGAGCGACTTCTATATGGCTGCGAAGGCGGACCGGGCATTTGAACCGTTCCGGGCCGGTGCGGTCTGACAGATTCTGTCCTCGCGGTATTGCATGAGAAGGCCAGCATCGTGACCGATCAGAAGATACCGGTAGCCCTGGTCAACATGCCGTTCAGTTATTCGAAGTACCCGTCTATTCAGTTGGGCACACTCTCAGCCCTGCTCAAATCCAAGGGGGTGGGCGTTGAATGCCATCACCTCAACGTGCGGTTCGCACATAAGATCGGTGTGCCGCTGTACGAGTTGATTTGTGAAAAGCGCGCGCTGTTCGGCGAGTGGTTGTTTTCCTACCTTCTCTTCCGCGATAACCTGAAACGTGCGGAATACCCGACGACGTTCAAACCCCTCTTCGAACAGATTTCGCAGCAGACCGGCCACGACCGCTCCTACTTCGAAGACATGGCGACCCGAATTGCCCCTCAGTTCCTGACATGGGCGATGACCGCCATCGATTGGGGGCAATATCGCATCGTGGGGTTTACCTCGACCTTTGATCAGAATGTGGCCAGTCTCACGCTGGCGAAGCTGATCAAGGACCTGTATCCGGACGTCCGTATCGTGTTCGGCGGAGCCAACTATGACGGAGAGATGGGACTGGAGTATTTTCGTGCCTTTCCCTTTATCGACCATGTGGTCGTCGGTGAGGGGGAGGATACGTTTCCTGCGCTCGTGGCGCAGCTCATGGCCGGAGATGGCGGGCCCTATCCAAAAGGGGTCACGTACCGGGAGAACGAGCGGATCCGTTTTGAGCCGAATCCCGCGCTCTTTACAGATTTCGTCCGGACCGGCCCGCCGGATTATGACGACTATTATCACTTGCTGGCGGAGCTTGGCGCTGATTCACAGATGGGTCTCGATCGCATCCTGCTCTACGAGGGCTCGCGTGGATGTTGGTGGGGCGAGAAGCATCATTGCACCTTCTGCGGTCTGAATGCGCAGAGCATGAAGTTCCGTGCCAAGTCGGTGGAACAGGTGGCTCGGGAACTGGCCGCCCTCTCCAGCCGGTACGATAGCTCGCGGTTTCGACTGGTCGATAACATCATCGATCTGAAATACATCGAAAACCTCTTCGGCAAATTTGCGGCGGATCGATGTGATCTGGATGTCTTCATCGAAACAAAAAGCAATCTCAACCGGCAGCAGATACGCACGCTTGCGGTCGGCGGGGTGAAGTGCATGCAACCAGGGCTGGAAAGTCTGAGCCAAAACCAGCTTCGTGCGATGGACAAGGGCGTCACTCCGATCCAGAACATCGTGTGCCTCAAATGGAGTTTTTACTATCGAGTCGTGGTCTCATGGAACCTGCTCTTGGGATTTCCCGGCGAAACGAACGATGACTATCAGCGGCAAATTCATCTGCTTCCCTCGCTCTTCCATCTCCAGCCCCCCGAGGCAACCGGTAAGTTCTGGCTGGAGCGGTTCAGCCCGTACTATATGCGTCCCCAAGAATATGGAGTACGTATTACAGGTCCCGGCGCGGCCTATGAGTATGTCTACGATGCGCGTCACGTGGATCTGAAGAAGATCGCCTATGACTTCGAATATGAGCTGGACAATTGGAACGTCGATCCACACGTGTATCAGGAGTTGGTCGCGGTGGTAGAAGAATGGCAACGCCGGTTTTCGTGCCCCGAAAAGCCGTTCTTGTATTTCTCAAAAGCCATGACCTACGTCACCGTCTACGACGGGAGAAATCCCGCTTCCCCCACTCGGGAACGGTTCGACCGGCCGGCATCTGTCATCATCGAGATGTGTAATGAGGCTCCGAAGTCCAAAGAGCAGATTCTCGCGGCAGCTGAGGCGCAAACTTCCGAATCAATCGGACAAGGCTCAACGATCGAAGCCGCGTTGGATCTGCTGACGATGAAGGGAATCCTCTACGAAGAACGGGGGAAATACTTCACGCTCGCGATTCCGGAACACCCGTACTACTGAACGGGTTGGTCATTCGTCAATCGCCATGCGTCAGACGGTCTCCTCAATTGGCACTCGTCATTCGGTCGTGAAGGTCTCTCTACGCTTGACCGTTGACGAATGATTGTGACGGCTACCCCGCGACGGATTGATGCCTCCGGGTCACATCGACAACTTCTCAGCGACATTCCGCATTTGCACGCCGTGCACCAGTGAGGCTCCGCCGCGGATCGCACAAGCCACATGGACGGCTTCGGTCATTTCTTCCGTATTAGAACCTTTCTCGAGACAGGCCTGCGTATAGGCATCGATACAATACGGGCATTGCACGGCATGCGCGACCCCAAGCGCAATGAGAGCCTTTTCACGTTCCGTAAGCGCGCCTTCCGTGAACACGGCGCTGTAATAGTTCATGAACTTGTCCCAGAGCTCTTTATTCCCTTTGCCCATGTCGGCGAATTTGCCCAGATCGTGCGGGTGGTAGTATGTGTCCATGGTTTACTCCTTTGTTGGGCGAATAGACTTGGGGGTGCGAAAAGCAGGAAACGAAATTGGGGCCGGCGTTGGCCGGCTACGCATTTCCAGGCGGGTCAGGCTCGACGTCCGTGAGGATCTGCGAAAAGCGATGGCCGACGATATCTGTCACCTTGGACATGAGCTGCGTGATTTCTTTCCATTCGTCAGGCCCAAGGTCCTGCTTGATCTGAGGATGGAGCGCCCATTCCGCATTCACGAGTTTGCCCCTGCGGCTGACGTTCACGCGAAGCAATTCGACGTCTAGCGTGTCGTGAGAAGGCATTTGCTGTCCGGGGTCATCCGGTGGTACATGGCTTGCCATATCTCGAGTGCTCCTTGTTCCCGGTGGTTGTCGGATCATATCGCATCATCGTGAGTACTGTATATGGCCGCTTATGGCTAATGGCCTATGGCTGCGAAGATAAGGGCTGATCGCCTATGCCTCCGAGTCTTGCCTATACGCTCTCTGCTATCGGCCATAAGCTATTCGCTGCCCTGTTCGGGCTATAAGCGGGATGGATCTTGATTGAGGAGCGCGAGCAGTTCATCGTGAATCAGACCGTTGCTGGCGACGAGTTCCTGACCGTAGATTGAAAAAGTGTCCTTCTGAAAGGAACTCGCCAACCCGCCTGCCTCTTGCAGAATCACGATGCCGGCGGCCATATCCCACGGCTGCAATTGAACCTCCCAAAACGCGTCGAACCGGCCACTCGCGACATAACACAGGTCCAATGCTGCCGATCCAGTCCTGCGCAACCCCTGTACCTGCAACGATACACGAGCAAAATGGTCGAGGTTATTGTTGGGATTATCTCGGATGTCGTACGCGAAGCCGGTCACCAGCAATGAGGCGTTGAGTTGATTGATGGTGGATACCTTGATGGTCCGACCATTCAAGTATGCTCCCTGTCCGAGTCTGCCGTGAACAGCTCGTCATGAACCGGGTCGAAGACGACCCCAAGGACGCACGTCCCGGCATATTCCAACCCTATGGACACGGCATAAAAAGGGAATCCATGCGCATAGTTCGTCGTTCCGTCCAACGGATCGATGATCCACTGGTAGAGTGACTCCGACCGCGCTTCGAGGCCACGTTCTTCTGCGAGGAATCGATGAGCCGGAAACGCATCACGGATGGTCGAGACAATAGATTCCTCGGCGGCCCGATCAGCGTCGGTCGCCAGGTTGACGATATTTTTATACTCAATGTGGAAACCGTCGCGTGCCCTTTTCAGGAGCAGGGAACCGGCTGTCTTGGCGGCGTCAACAGCGGTCGATAACAGGGTGTGGCTCTCGGGACACGTGTTCTTCGACACCGATGCATTCTAGCACGTCACGTCCCCACCGCCGATAAAGCATTTGCTCGTAAGATACCGAAATACCGATGCTTAGATTTTTACCACAAGGCTTTGAGCAATGTTACATGCATTCTAGGATGCCGAGCGCTTGGCGCATACAAAGGAGTATAAAAAAAACTTGACTTTGTTAGCAAGCCTTGCTAATAAGCAAGCATGCTTTGAGGAGCTATGCTTCGTGGAAGAGTTAACAGATATTCTCGTCGGTCTCGAACAACGGATCAGTGCGTACAAAACCCGATACCAGGAACTTGAGAAGAAGCGCCGGCGGCTCGACGACGAAATTGCAACGATAAGAAAATACCTCGAACTGGCGGAAACACTCTACAGAGTTGAAGCCGACAAAGCGAAGCTTGCCAGTCTGTCCAGCCAGATCATCACCGACGAAAAGGGTGTGCGTCCGCTGCCAGTCACGGATGTCACGGACCAATCCAAAGAAATCCTCCTCGGTCGAAGTAAGTATGTGGGAAAGAGCGTTCCGGAAGCTGCGTTCCAGATTCTTCGAGAAGCAAGCCGAGCGATGCATGCCAAGGAATTGCTCCAGCGTCTACTGGAAGGGGGACTTCAGATCAAAGGGAAAACGCCGTTGACATCAGTGGCCACGTCGCTTAAGCGCGATAAACGTTTTCGGAAAGTCGGCCCGAATACATTTGAGGTGATGGCAGAGGAGTTCATCCACGCTGTGTAAGTGTGTGCATTCCATTCATTGATCCGAAGGGAGGTGAGGGGCTTGGCGACAAAGAAGGCAGCGAAGAAGAAAAAGAAGTAATTCCCGCCCAGATGCAGACGCCGGAGGTAAGGCCACTTACCTCCGGCGTTTTTTTGTGGAGGCCCGTCCTCGCGAACAGGTCAGCACTGCTGTTATGACCTCGATAAAAGAGAAGAACTGGAGAGGGATTAAACGGCGAGAGAGGGAACCGGCCGCAACAGGCCAAGCGAGGGCCGCGCCTCCGAAACGTGATTGGATCGTTCACCACTGAGCAGAATCCACTTGTCGGGCTGAGCGAGAATTTGCTCCACGAGTTTGGTGTGCAGCGCATGTCCGGATCGTTCCGCGACGATATGACCGATGAAGGGGAAGCCGAGCAGTGCTACATCTCCCATCAAATCGAGGATCTTATGACGGACGAATTCATTTGGGAAGCGAAGACCGGAGTGATTGACGACGCCTTGTTCGGACAACACGACGGTATTCTCCAGCGAACCGCCCTTCCCTAAACCTCTCGACCACAGAGCCTGCACTTCGTGTAGAAATCCAAAGGTGCGCGCGGTCGCGATGTCACTCTCAAATGTCGAGGCGGAACAGTCATAGGTGTAGGCCTGCGTTTTGATGAGCGGATGATCGTAATGAATGGAATACGTGATCCGCGGTGTCGAACAGGGCTCGATTCGGACCCGACGCGCACCATCGGCCACTTCCACCGGCTGCGTAATCTTCACGTAGGACTGCCGACGGGTCTGAGGAACGACCCCAGCGGACCGGATGAGCTTGACGAAGGGGCTGGCGCTCCCGTCCATGACCGGCACTTCAGCTGAATCGACGTCCACATACACATTATCGATTTCCAAACCAGCTAGTGCCGCCAGGATATGCTCGATAGTCTTGACCTGGTGACCGTTGGCACTGATGGCTGTGCAGAGTTCGGTTGGAACACGATTAGCCACGGAAGCCGGAAGGAGCGTTGTGCCCTTGCCGTTCTTATGAACGAAGATGATACCTGTATTACATGGAGCGGGTCGGAGGGTCAGCGTGACAGGAAGTCCTGAGTGAAGACCGATTCCTGAGCAACAGACAGTCGATCCGATTGTTTGCTGAAACCGCACAGCTCCTCCCAGACTCACAGGTGACATCGATGGTTAAGCAACATTTGTGCCATTAGAAATATGGTTGTAACTTATTGAATATATGGTCATAAACACAACAACAACCAATTAGTATTGTATCTAAAAAACAACACTTGTGGTTTTTTCCGGGAGTAGAGGTCGAGCTAACGTGAGGGAATAACTGGGTGATCGGGATCAGAGCCAGTGTTTTCTATTGTGCAGTATTCATAGCACGGTGGCATCGTCGCTGACAACCATGAAAACTTCGCTTCATGATGTTTTTGGATTGCCCCTGAGTCTGTGAGTCGTGTTGATCAGCGTGCCGTTCATAAGGGCCTCGGGTCGAGCTCGATCAATCCCTTGCGAATGGCGAGAATGGCCGCCTGAGTCCGGTCATAGACTTGAAGTTTGTGGAAAATGTTGCGCACGTGATTCTTCACGGTCTTTTCGCTGAGATCGAGGTGGTTGGCAATCTCCTTGTTCGTTTTTCCATCTGCCACCAGCCGTAGAACCGTGATTTCACGCTCGGTCAGGTCATGCTCGACCCAGCCCGGTTTCTTACCTTTCTTTTGGGCCATGAGTGAGAATTCTGCCAAGATTTTGCTGGCGACGGATGGATGTATGAGCGACTCGCCTCGATAGATCGCCCGGATGGCGGCAACGATTTGCGAAGACTCTGAATCCTTGAGCAGATAGCCGGTCGCGCCGGCCCGGACTAGATCGAAAATATACTGCTGCTCTTCGTACATGGTGAGGGCCACGATGCCGATATGGGGGAATTCGCGCTTGATCTGACGGGTGGCCTCGACGCCACCCATGCGGGGCATGCTCACATCCATGAGGATCACATCCGGGAGCAGCGTGCGAGCCTTTTCAACCGCCTCATGCCCATCCTGGGCTTCGCCGATCACGTGAATGTCTTCTTTGGTTTTCAGAATGGCCATCAGTCCTTCGCGCACCACGCGATGGTCGTCGGAAATGAGCACCTTAATTTTTTCCATTTCGTAGAGCCTCCTTGTCCGACAGTGGAACGCGAAGCACGATACGTGTTCCACGTCCCCTCCTTGAGTCGATGGTCGCCTCACCTCCGACCAGCCGTGCGCGTTCCAGGATGCCCCGGATTCCAAAGTGATCCCATTTCTCGGGATCGCGCAGCACAGCCTCCATATTGAATCCCACGCCATCGTCGATGATCGTCACCTGCAGCAAGCGGACGCCGATCTCAAGCTGGATCTCGACCCGGTTCGCTTTGGCATGCTTCTGCACATTGCTCAAGGCTTCTTGCACGATGCGAAACAAAAATATCTTCGTCCGCGGAAACAGACTCGTTTCATCGCCCGATATCAGAAACTCCGTTTTCATGTGGTATTGGGTTTCAAAGGACTTCAGATAATTCGTGAGAGCGGGCACCAACTCCATCTTGTCGTAGTCTAAAGGTTTCAGATTGAAGATCACTTGACGCGCTTCCTGAATCGCCATTTTCAGCTGAGTTTTGGATTCACGTAATGTGGCCAGGCTGGCTTTAGGATTTTTGCGGACCAGTTCCTGACACAATTCCAATTTGAAATTGACGCCGGCGAGACTCTGCACCAGGCCATCGTGAATCTCGCAGGCGATCCGCGTCCGCTCCTCGGTGACGGCGGCTCCCGTTTCCTTCACGTATAAGCGATACAGGGACTGATACTTGGCCAGCGTCTTCTCGATCTCCCCCGTGGCACGGATGCGCGCTTCGATCAGTTGCCACATGAATTTGGCGCTGGCTCCGCCGATGACGGCCACCCCCAGACGATGAAAATCCTGTAAACAATTTTCCACCTCGGAGCTACCTGTTACGTCAATCACGAGGTCAAGTCGTTCCAGACCCAACAAGCGGCGGTAATCGCGCGTCACGGGGATACGTAACTGCTTTGCGAGGACCAAACCGGGTGCGCGCGAGTTGATCTCGGCCACGCCGACAATACGGACCAGAGGGTCGGTGGCAAAAATCTCCATTAACGCTGTGCCGCCGTGGCCGGCGCCGATAATGACGACGTGCGTGGCGTCGGGCGACGGACGTTTGACCGGGGATGACGCTTTTTTCCGTTCGCGCTTGAGCGGGATTAGAGCCATGATATTCACCTGGGATCGTGATGGCCTCCATCCTACCAGAAGGTGGGTCGAATGTCTGAAGCCCGGATGGGTGTAGACGAGAGTGGGAATCTATCGTTCCCGACGTTGTTGGGCGAGCGCCTTAATTTCGTCCATGAACTGATCGATGTCCTTAAACTCCCGATAGACGGAGGCGAACCTGACATAGGCGACCTGGTCGAGTTGAGAAAGCTCCTTCATCACTTCTTCTCCGACCATCGTGCTGTCGACTTCCGTTTCTCCCAATTCCTGAATTCGTTTCTCGATGCGGTCGGTGACGGCCTCGATCGTGGTTGTGCTGATCGGGCGTTTTTCGCACGCTTTCTTCAGGCCGAACACGATCTTGGTGCGGTCGAACGGCTCGCGCCGTCCATCCTTTTTCACGACGGCCGGCATGGTCTCTTCGACCCGTTCATAGGTAGTGTATCGGCGCTTGCAGGACAGGCATTCTCGCCGGCGGCGGATGACTTCGCCTTCCTTCGCCATCCGCGAGTCGACTACTTTGTCCTCAACATCGTCGCAGAAGGGGCACTTCACCTGGCGTCGTCCTCGTCAAACGGGAGACCTATCGTAGGCATAGAATACGGGGAAGCGGCTGCACAGGGCTTTCGCCTCGGCACGCACGTCCTCGAGTGTCTGTGGGTCCTGCCTATGCTGAAGCACGCGATCGATCAGGGTCACTATTTCCTTCATGTCCTGCTCGCGCATGCCGCGGGTGGAGACAATGGGACTTCCGATCCGAATGCCGCTGGCTACCGCCGGGGGCTTCTCATCGTAGGGAACAGCGTTCTTGTTGACGATGATGCCGGCCGCATCGAGAGCCGTGTCGGCTTCCTTGCCGGTCACGCCTTTATTGGTCAGATTGACCAGCATGAGATGGGTATCGGTACCGCCAGATACGATGTCATAGCCTTTCGCGAGCAACCCTTCGGCCAGCGCGCGCGCGTTCGCAAGCACCTGCCGCTGGTAGCGTTTGAAGCCCGGCGACAGCGCTTCTTTCAGGGCGACGGCTTTGGCCGCGATCACATGCATCAGGGGTCCGCCTTGCAAGCCGGGGAATATAATCTTATCGACGGCCTTGGCATGTTCCGCCCTGCACATGACGATACCTCCGCGCGGTCCGCGTAGCGTCTTGTGCGTCGTCGTGGTCACGAAATCGGCATAGGGAATCGGGTTGGGATGCAAGCCGGCCGCGATCAATCCTGCGATATGGGCAATGTCCACCATGAGATAGGCGCCGACCGATTGCGCGATCTGTTGGAACTTCGGGAAGTCGAGCGTACGCGCATACGCGCTGGCCCCGACGACAAGAATACGGGGACGGCATTCTTCGGCGATTCGTCGCACCGCTGCATAATCGATGAGGCCGGTCTGACGATCGACTCCATAAGAGAAGGCACGGAAGATGATTCCCGAAAAATTGACGCGACTGCCATGGGTCAGGTGTCCACCCTGGGCCAAATCCATCCCGAGGATCGTATCGCCGGGCTTGAGGACAGCCAGATAGGCGGCCATGTTGGCCTGGGATCCTGAATGGGGTTGGACATTGACATGGTCCGCTCCGAAGATTTGCTTCGCCCGCTGGATAGCTAGTTCCTCTACCGTATCGACGTGCTGGCAGCCCCCATAATAGCGCTTACCCGGGTAACCCTCGGCATACTTGTTCGTCATCAGGCAGCCTTGAGCGGCCAGAACAGCGGGACTGGCGAAATTCTCGGACGCAATCAGAAGGAGTTTTTCCTTCTGACGCTGCTCCTCGGCGCGAATGGCTTCGAAGACATCCGGGTCCGTTCCCTTGAGTGCATCTAGCGAGCCGATGATGTCATCCATGCTACCTCCGGGCGGCGAAAGGTCGTAACGGAATGGCGCCGTTATTCGGTCGCCCCAGGCTGTTCCGCTTCCTGTTTTTTGATGATGTGAACCGAGATGGATGCGGTGACTTCACGCGGCAATTTGACTGGAATGGTGAAGGTGCCGAGTTCCTTGATCGGTTGCGCCAGCTGAATCTTTCGACGATCGACCTCAAAGCCTTTTTCAGCCAATCCTTCGGCAATGTCCTTCGACGTGACGGATCCGAACATCTTGTCGTCTTTCCCCACTTGAGCGGGAATGGTCAGGGAGACGGCTGACAAGTTCTTGGCGTGGGCTTCGATATCGAGTTTTTCCTTTTTTGCCTTTTCCGTGGTGACGCGCTGCGCGTGTTCAAAGGCCTTGATGTTGCGGTTGTTGGCTTCGACGGCCTTACGGCGGGGAAGAAGATAGTTTCGCGCGAATCCAGGGGAGACGTCGAGCAAGTCTCCTAGATTGCCGACGCCTTCCAGCGTCTCTTGGAGGATGACTTTCATACTGCAACTCCTTCGGTTGGAAAGAAAATGAGGATACTGGCGGCCTGTGGAAAAGTCAATTCATCCTTCACTGGCGGCCGTGCGTGAACGAATATGGAACCGGACGGAATCGTCCTTCGAAGAGTAGTCAATGCCGCTGGTTGAGAACTATCCTTGTTACCTTCCGTTGTGGCTGCATTCCATCGCTGGACAGTTCCCGTCTCCGATCACTAGAATACCTCCTTTTGTCCGGTGGATCTGCGTCAGCGGCTGATCTGAAGCACTTGAAAGACTTCATATGATGAGCATCCCGACCACGATTTCTGAGCTGCTTGAACAGATTGTCTCACAGCTTGAACGGGAGTCCAGCCTGTATGCCGCCCAAGGTCGTGACCGGCCGTTGACGCTGTCAGAGGGTCGATTGGCTCAATCGGTCGGCAGTTTGCAACTCTACCAATTCAGTCTGCCTTCCGACGCCACCTTGGGGGTTGATATCCCTGTCACCATCGTGCCACCGGATGAGGGAGAGCCTACGGAGGGACATGTCCTGCAGTGTAATGAGGAGCGCGTCTATATCCAGACATTCGATCCGCTCGGCGAGGCCCTTTCTACCGTTACGCTGGTTCCGGATGGCTCCGGTTTTCTGACAGTGGGCGCTCAGCGCCTGACTGAGATGGCCAAGAAAGCCGATCTGTACACGCTGGGCCCGGCTGAGCGATTGATCCCGCTCTTCGAAGCCAGCCAGACCGGCGATCATGGGGCGATCCGGAACATGGCATCGACCTCGGTCTTGACGACCTTGTGGCAGGACGACATCACTGCCCGTCGACAGAGGATCTCCACCATGGCTCTGGATCTGCTTCGCGGAAATAAGCGGATACTCCTGGTGAGCCCGGATCATCGTTCCGCCGATGTTGTCACGGGGGTCATTGCCCGCGCCATGAAAGGAGCGGGACTCTCCTTCAAAAGTTGGCTCACGCGATATGAACTTGCCATCGAGAAAGAAGCCGCGGGTGTGCATTTACAGGAACTGGGCTTCGAAGCGCAAATGCATCAGTTTTATGCGAAGTCACGCGCCGATAAAGCCAGTCTCCGGCGGAAATACGAGCGCTTCAGGGAATTGACACCGCTGCTGGCCTACAAAGCACAAAAGCAACGGGACTTGGATGAAGTGCGTTTACTCGAATGGCGCCTGCTGACGCACCTCAGCGAAATCCAGGCGAAAATCAAGACTATTGATACGACGCTGACGGAATACGACACCCTTCCTCTGTGGAAAAGGCTGAGCATGCAAGCGGTGGGGAAGAATGTGGAATCGTTGCGACAGTACCGCGAGATCCACGAGGGTCAGATCGGCGGGCTCCAGTCCGAATTGGACATTGCTAAACAGCGGATTGACGACCTGATTCCGGAAGCCGCCGTACCGAAAGAATTGAGACCTGAATTTCAGGAGCTGAAAGAGGACATTCAGCGATTGGGCGGGACGAAGAAAATCCGGGAGATGCTCGCGGCTGCAGAAGATACCAATCGTCAGGCCTTCGTGCAAAACCGGCGGGTGTTGATCACGACGGCTGCTCGGGTCCTGACCGATCCGTTATTCAGGCGAGTTCGGTTTGATGTCTTGATCGTCGATGAAGCGCCGCGTGTCCCGAGCGCGTTCCTCATTGCTGCAGCAGGACTGGTGCGAGAGCGCATTATTTTGAGTGGAGATGTGCGGGAGATTCGTTCAGATGGTCCCTGGTTACCTGCGCGAGATCTGCTGCTGCCCCCTCGGGACGTTCCCATCCCGGCAACGCCGTGAATGGAGAAATTCGGAATGCTTGGAACCGTCTGCGTTCACCTTGACGGGTCGCAGTCGATGGGCGATAATCCGCGCTCTCCCGATTCCCTCCTTATGCCGAAGTGGCGGAACTGGCAGACGCACTAGATTCAGGGTCTAGCGCCCGCAAGGGTGTCCGGGTTCAAATCCCGGCTTCGGCACCA
>Ga0075430_100003875_pt1 | contig 12601 bp, 10 predicted proteins | sample RhiMetdeltSRZDD4_FD_75294 | JGI IMG/M metagenome (GOLD analysis project Ga0075430, IMG submission 75294) | Populus rhizosphere microbial communities from Tennessee, USA - Rhizosphere MetaG P. deltoides SRZDD4 | ecosystem: Host-associated > Plants > Roots > Rhizosphere > Soil | place: USA... | reverse complement strand
ATCAGCGACAGTGAGAGCTGGGCGACGATGAGCGCGCCTTGCATACGCCGCGTGGATTGCGAGGCTGTGACGGCGCGGCTTTCGACGCGAACGCCGAAGCCACGAGCCTGGCGGCGAAGAAGCCAGTAGGGGATGAGATTGGCGAATAAGCATGCGAGGGCTGCGGCGGAGAATGCGGTGGCGAGGACGTTGGCGCGGAGAGCTGCTTCGTTCAGGCGCGGAATGCTAGTGGGGCCAAAGGCAACGGCCATGGCCACGAGGGAGTCGGCTAGGATGTAGCCGAGGCCAAGCGAGAAGGCGAGGAGCAGGGCGGATTCGGCGAGGGTCAGTTTGAGGAGACTTCCGTGGGTGGCGCCGAGCGAGAGGCGAATGGAGAACTCTTTGCGGCGCTGTTCGGCGCGAACCAGTAGCAGGTTGGCGAGATTGGCGGCGGCGATCAAAAGGACAAAGCCGACAGCGCCCGCGAGAAGCCATAGGAGGTTGGGGAGCGTGGAGCCGGTGGATTGTTCGAGGATGGGAACGAGGTTGACGCCGAAGCCGGCGAAGTCGGGATCTTCGATGGGATAGACGGCGGCCATGGCGGCGGAGACGCGGGCCATATCGGTGCGGGCACGTTCCAGCGTGACGCCCGGTTTGAGGCGCCCGACGACACGGTAGACATCGGCCCAGCGGTTTTCGCGCACCCGCGTACCGAAGCGCGTGGACATGAGGGGGACCCAGGCTTGCGCCTCCTTTACGGGGAAGGCGAACGAGGCGGGCATGACGCCGACGACCTGATAGTCCCTGTTGTCTATGCGCAGGCTCTGGCCGAGTGGGGAATTTGCGCCGAAACGGCGCGCGGCCAGAGCCTGGCTGATCACGGCGACGCGGTCGCCGCGAACGTCTTCCTCGGCGGTGAAGGCGCGGCCTGTAGTGGGCTGGACACCGAGGATTGAAAAGAGATTGGGAGTGACGATGGACACAACGGCGCTTTCGATTTCACCATTGCGTTCGATGTGAAAGCGGATGTCGCGCGAGCAGGCGGCGAGGTCTTCAAAAACGCCGTTGCGCGATTTCCAGTCGAGGAAATTAGGGAGAGACGTGCCCTCCTCGTGGACATTGTGTTTGGGATCGTCGGTCCACAGCATCAAGAGGCGGTCCTGGTCGGCATAGGGCAGCGGGCGCAGCAGAACCGCATCGACCACGCTGAAGACGGCGGTAGTGGCGCCGATGCCGAGCGCGAGTGTGAGCGCGGCGGTGAGCGTGAACGACCGATCTCGCCACAGACCTCGGGCGGCCTGGCGCAAGGACCAGAACATGGCGACCTCCAGAATCTATGCGGGTTGAAAGGAAACGGCTTAGTGCGTGATTGCGTGCGCGCCGGCGCCGGCGCGCTCGTCGACGACCTGACCGTCAAATAAGTGCACAATTCGGTCGGCCCACTCCGAGTAGCGCGGGTCGTGGGTAACCATGCAGATCGTGGCGCCCTGTTGATGAAGCTCGCGAAGGAGTTCCATCACCTGTTCGCCGTTTTTGGAATCGAGGTTGCCGGTAGGCTCGTCAGCGAGTAGTACAGACGGCTCGCCGCCGAGCGCGCGGGCTACAGCCACGCGCTGTTGCTGACCGCCGGAGAGTTGGGCGGGATAGTGCTTCATGCGGTGCGACATGCCGACGCGTTCGAGCGCTTCCATGGTGCGCTTCTTGCGTTCGGCGCCACCCATGCCGCGATAGGTGAGCGGAAGTTCGACGTTTTCGTAGACGGTGAGGTCGCCGATGAGGTTGAACGCCTGGAAGATGAAGCCGATTTCGCGGTTGCGGATGCGGGCGCGTTCGGAGGGCTTGAGGGTTTCGACAGGCTTGCCCTTGAGGATGTACTTGCCGTCGGAAGGCGTGTCGAGCAGGCCGATGATGGACAGCAGCGTGGATTTTCCGCAGCCCGAGGGTCCGGCGATGGAGAGAAATTCGCCGCGGCGAATCTCCATGTGGACGCCGGCAAGGGCATGCGTTTCGACTTCGTCGGTGAGGAAGACCTTCTTGACGCTGTCGAGTTGAATCAAACTGTCTCTGGACTCCATGTCTTGACTCTCCGGGATGATTATTTGAATGCGATGCGGTCCTGACCGTCGACATTGGACATGTCAGACAATATGACCTGATCGCCGACGTTAAGGCCTTGAACTACCTCGATGGTATTGACAGATGCTTTGCCGAAGCGGACCTGCACGCGATGGGCGCCTTTGCCATCGGGGTCGACGCGGAAGAGGCTGGATAGGCTGTCGGGCTGGCCCGAGGCGGGGCGGCCGACGAAGACGGCGTTGTTGAGGCGCTCGACTTCGATGTTGCCGTCCACGCTCAAGTCGGGGCGGGCATAGTCGGGAAGCTTTTCGTCGAACTTCACGTCGACGGTAACGGTGCCTTCGCGGGCGGCTGGGTCGATGCGGATGACGCGCCCCATGATGAAGCCATTGCGCGTGTCGATTTCCGCCTTCTGGCCGATGGCGACGTCCTTAACCTGCGTCTCGGGAACCTTCAATTCGGCCTTGAGGCGTTGCGGCTGGGCGACCTTGGCGATGACGGCGCCGGCGGCGAGGCGCTGGCCGACCTGCACTGGTAACTCCTGGAGCATGCCGACGACGCCCGCGCGAACCTTGAGGCCTTCCACCTGGCTCTTCTTGAGTTCGTAAAGGGCCTGAAGCTGCTCGATGCCCGAACGGGAGACTTGCAACTGGGCTTCGACGGCCTTGCTGCGCATGGCGATGCGTTCGCGCTCGAGGGCGAGTCGTTTGGCGGATTGCTCGGCTTCGGCTTTCACAAGCTTGTAGGTCAACTCGATAATCAGCTTTTCGCGGAAGAGAGTTTCATCGCGGTCCAGACGCAGCCGCGCCTGGTTCGCGGCCGCCTCGACGACTGAAAGCTGGGCCTTCATGTCGAGTGTCTCGCTTTCCAGCTTGACTTCAAGATCGCGGTGGCGAGCCTCGGCCATCTTCACTTGGAACTGGGCGTCGAGCGTCTGCTGGACGAGTTCGGGATTGGAGAGGGTGACGATGACGTCGTCGGATTTGACCGGCGTGCCAGGGCGTATGAGGATCGATTCGACGCGGCCGTCGGTCATGGCCGGGACGAAGAGGGTGTCTTCGGCGACGAGGGTGCCGATGCCGCGCACCTGGCGCAGCATCAAGCCGCGCTTCACCTTGTCAGGCCACAAAGTGGACCACTCCACCTCCATGGCTTTGGGTGTCAGGCGGCCCAGCCCGACCGAAACCGCGGCGACGAGCGAGATCAGAACGACGCCCCAAATGATGCGTCGAATCAGACGTTTGCGGCTTGCTCCTATGCGTGGTACGTCCAAAAAGATTCTCCGGCCCTGTACAAGGGCACTTGGCCTGCCAAAGAATACGAACGTGGAATGAAGAAGTTAGGTTCAATTTTGTTGAAGATGACCGAAGAAATCTGTTCGGGGGCGGGCAAGAGTGTGCGGAAACGGACACCGCTGGGTGCGGGGGCGCTCTGAGGCGAGTCCGGGCTCCGGACGGTAGCTTTTCAACAAAAAGTACTTTACATCCCTCGAAGCTTCGTGCAAGCTAGCCACATGTTCTTGCGCATCGCCGCTATCGGCTTCATTTGGTTTGTCACTTCCGTGGCGTGGATGTTTTTGGGATCGACAATCCAATACCGGACAAAGCAATCGGACACGGCGTTGAAGTCGAAGGTCGAGTCGACGTGGGGAGGCGAGCAGTGGCAGTCGCCGCCGTGGGCAGGCTTTACGGTGGTCGAGGAACGCGAAGAGGTCGAGGTCACTGAAGGAAAGAAGACGGTACGCACGAAGAAGAATAAGGTGAACCGGCGGATCGAGCCGGAGTCGTCCCGCTTGTGGGTGGACGTACAGTTGAACCCGAGGCAGAAAGGATTGATGTGGTACAGCACGTTCGCCTATTCGTTGCGTGGCGTCTTCCGGTTTCGCAATCCAGGAGCCCCGGAGTGGCCGGTACGATTCGCGCTCCCCTTCCCGTCGCAGCACGGCGTCTACGACGATGTGCAGATCCTTGTGGACGGCAGGGCGGTCCCGGTGATCCAGGCCGGGAAGCATGCCGAGGCGGAGATGACGTTGCCTCCGAACGGCACGAGCGACGTCGAGGTGCGGTTCCGGGCGCAGGGATTGGATTTCTGGCGCTACAAGTTCGGCGACGGCGTGGGGCAGGTGCGCGACTTCCAACTGGTGATGACGACGAACTTCGAGGGGATCGACTTCCCGGAGAACACGCTGTCGCCGACGAAGCGGACGCGCGAGGGCGCGGGCTGGCGGCTGGAGTGGACGTACCGCAACATGGTGTCCGGTTCGCCGATCGCACTGGCGATGCCGAAGCGGATTCAACCGGGTCCGCTGGCGGGTGAGATCAGCTACTTCGCTCCGGTGTCGCTGCTTTTCTTCTTCTTCGTGATTCTGCTGCTCGCGACGCTGCGCGGGATCGCGCTGCATCCAGTGAACTACTTCTTCCTGGCGGCGTCATTCTTCGCGTTTCACCTGCTGCTGGCGTACCTGGCTGATCATGTGGCGATCCAGGCGGCGTTCGTCATTTGTTCGACCGTAAGCGTCGCTCTGGTAGTGAGCTATCTTCGCATCGTCACCGGCGCGCGGTTTGCTTTGTTCGAAGCCGCCGGCGCCCAGATCGTGTACCTGATCCTGTTCAGCTATGCGTTTTTCTTCGAAGGATATACGGGACTGGCGATCACCGTGGTGGCGATTCTCACGTTGTTCGTTGCGATGCAAGCGACGGCGCGGGTGAATTGGGCGGACGTGTTCGAGTCGGGGAGCGTGCCGAAGTCTATCCCGCAGCGGCTCGCGTAAACTTGACATCGTTCATGATTCTTTCGGGCCGGGTGGTCACATTGGCCGGCACAGGTGAAGAATGGACCGCTTCTTCGGTCGCGGCTCACAGTAGATTATCGCTACACTGAGCGGTTGGCGATGAATTATCTTACCTACTCGGGCAACAACCTGATCAACGTGCGTTTGCCGGAGGGATCGAACATCCTATATGCCCCGCGGCCGGAAGGCGGGCTCACGCGGGCACAGATTCCGGGCGCGGTGAAGCGGGCCTTCGAGACGCCGGTCGACATGGCGCCGTTGAAGTCGCTGGTAAACGGAAATTCCAAAATCCTCATTTGCTTCGACGACAACTGCCAGCCGTTTCCGCCATCGAAGAGGCCGGACATCCGGGAACTGATGCTCGAAGCTCTGCTGCCGATGTTGTACGAAGCGGGCGTGAACAAGCAGAACATCCGGTTGATTTGCGCGGTTGCGCTGCACCGCAAGATGAAGCGGCACGAACTCGAATTCATGGTCGGCGAGCGCGTGATGAGCGAGTTCTACCCAGCCCAGTTGCAGAACTTCGACGCCGAAGCTCCGGAGGAACTGGCCTATCTAGGCGAGACCGAAAAAGGCGAGCCGGTGGAGGTTTCGCGATACGCCGTCGAAGCCGACCTGGTGATCTATCTCGACTCAGTGCAAATTCCATTGAATGGCGGGCACAAGAGCGTCGCGGTGGGGCTGGGAACGTATAAGACCATTGCCGCGCACCATTCGCCGCACATGACCAAGGACGTGCCGCACGTGATGCAGCCGGACGGTTCGCACATGCACGAATCGATCGAGCGCATTTCGCGAGTGGTGAGCAAGCACGCCAAGATCATGGTGCTCGAAGCGGCGATGAACAACGCGACGTACCCGGACTACATGAATCACCTGGGCATTCCGGACCGCGACTGCAACGCGGTTCAACTGGCGATCAAGAAGATCACGCCGCTGAGCATGATGATCACGCCGGAGCCGGTACGGCGGAAGATTTTCACGTCGGTGCCTGGCGACAATTCACCGATGGAGATCCATGCGGGGACGATCGACGGCGTGCATCCGAAGACGGTGATGGCCCTCAAACGGCAGTTGTCCGTGAATGTGCCGAAGCAATACGACACGCTGGTGTTCGGGTTGCCGGACTTGAGCCCGTATGCGATTGACGCCCGCATCAATCCGGTGTTGGTGCTGAGCGACGTGTTGGGCTACGTCTTTAACTGGTTCTACAATCGACCGCTCGTGCGCGAGGGCGGCACCGTGATTCTGTTAAATCCGGTGTTCCAGGTGTTTCATCCGGAGTATCACACAGCGTACGAGCAGTTCTGGCACGAAGTGTTGCCGGAGACGACCGATCCGATGGAGATGCACAAGCGATTTCAGGAAAAGTTCGCCTTTGACGAGAAGTTGCGCAACGATTACCGGAATAAGTTCGCTCATCACGGGTTCCATCCCTTCACGGTGTGGTATTGGGCGACGTATCCGCTGAAGTATTTGTCGCAGGTAATTATGGTGGGGCCGAAGACGGATTTTGTGGCAAGGCGGCTGGGAGTGAAGTGGGCTGGGTCGGTGGACGCAGCATTGGAAATGGCGCGCAGGAACGGACGGGACGACGTGGTGGCGTTGACCTTACCGCCGTTTTTCTACGTCAATGTAGGTTAACTTCCTTGTAAGAAGTTCCGGAATCGTGAGTTTCTTGCTCGCGGGGGCAGGCCTCGTTCGCTGTAAGTGTGTGAATCCTAGTGCCGAATAAGGTGTGGCACGCTGTGTGCATAGTCCGGTGCAGGAGGTCGCGATGACTCTAAAATCAATCACACCATTTGCATTGGCCGGACTTTTAGTTACGGCATCTGTCGGGGCAAGCCCCGTTCCTCAGGCAGCGCAGGAACAGCAGGCGCAGAAGCCGGACCAGAAGGCCGACGATGAAATGGCGGGAAAGGTGCGCGACGCACTGAAACAAAACCAACTGCCAGCCGAGGCTTCGAGCCGCATTGACGTGGCTGTGAAGGACGGCCAAGTCACGTTGAGCGGAACCGTTAAGACACAGCAGGAAAGCGATCAGGCGCAGCAAGTCGCAGTTGGCATTGCCGGCAGTGGCAAGGTCGTCAATTCCATTGAAGTGAAGCCTTAAAGATCAGGTCTGGCCATGAAGTACATCTTGGCCTTTGTGGCTGGTGTGCCTCGGATTCTGATTCTGTTGTGGATGATCGTTGGGCGGGTTACCGATAAGCCGGGATCCCGGTAATCTGCTCGCCGATAACGAGGGCATGGATATGGTCCGTGCCCTCGTAAGTTTTTACGGTTTCGAGATTACACATGTGACGGAAGATGGGGTAGTCGTCGATGATGCCGTTGGCGCCGAGTAAGTCGCGGGCGGAACGAGCAATATCGAGGGCGATCGAGACATTGTTCCGCTTGAGCATGGACACGTGTGCTGCCTCAAGCCTGCCTTGATCCTTCAAATGCGCCGCATGATGCACGAGTAGTTGTGCCTTGGTGATTTCAGTAATCATGTCGGCTAGCTTCACCTGTACCAGTTGATGCGACGCGATAGGACGGTTATCGAACTGCTTGCGATCGACGGAGTATTGGCGCGCGGTCTCGTAGCATTCCATTGCCGCTCCGATGACACCCCAGGCGATTCCATAGCGGGCTTGTGTGAGGCAGGCTAGGGCCGCGCGGAGTCCTTTCGCGCCGGGAAGCATGGCCGAGGAGGGCACCCGGCAATCGGATAAGGTGAGACTCGAGGTGACGCTGGCGCGCATCGAGAGCTTGCCATGGATGTCGCTCGTGGTGAAGCCGGGTGTGCCCTTCTCGACCAGAAAGCCACGAATCGTTTCGTCAGTCCGGGCCCAGACCAGGGCCACGTCGGCGATGGAACCGGATGTGATCCAGGTCTTTTCGCCGTTCAATACCCAGTGATCGCCATCGGAGGTGGCACGGGTTTTCATGCCCGCCGGGTTCGAGCCAAAGCCGGGCTCTGTAAGTCCGAAGCAACCAACCTTGCGGCCGGCGGCCAACTCGGGCAGCCAGCGCTGCTTTTGCTCGTCCGTGCCGAAGGTGTAGATGGGATACATCACCAGCGCGCCTTGCACACTGCAGAAACTGCGCAGGCCGGAGTCGCCACGCTCAAGCTCCTGCATCACGAGGCCGTACTCGACGCTCGACATACCCGCGCAACCGTAGCCATGCAGGCTTGAGCCGAGAAAGCCCAGTTCGCCTAGCGTTGGGATGATTTGCGTGGGGAAAAGGCCATCCCGGTAGCAGTCGCGGATAAGAGGAATGAATTCCTTGGTTATGTAGTCGCGCGCGGTGCGGCGAACCAGAAGTTCGTCCTCGCTGAACAGCGAGTCGATGAGCATGTAATCGACGCCTCGGAAGGCCATATGGGATCAGTTTAGCGTGGGGCTAGGGAATGGTCGATTTGCAGGCTCGATCTAGGGTGATTCTGAGCCCGTTTAAGGTAGAAACATTTGTTCAACTTTTGTTTGTGCGATGCCATACTTCCGGTTATTGAGTAACAGGACCATAGTCCTACTTGCTCGCTACAAACAGAGGAGAGAAGAGAAATGGAAAAGTATGGAGCTAAAGTCCTGGCTTTGGCCGCGGCAGTGTGGATGGCGCCAGCCGGTTTTGGAGGGATGATCGTGCAGCCGACGGCGATTTCGTCGCCGCAAGGCTCACTGAATACCCCGGGGTACGAGCTGACGCAGATCGTCAATCAGAGCGGTTTGAGCGCCGGCTACACAAGCGGCGTCACGGATTTCGCGACCTATCTCGGAAGCGCGACACACGACAGTGGCACAGATCCAACGATCAATACGGGGTTCACGAACACTGGAGGCGGGTTCCCGCAGCAGATCACCTTTAACCTCGGCAGCGTAATCTCAATCGCCGGCCTTGGTTTCTGGGCCACGTCCAATGCTGGCACGGTAACGCAGTTCCGGCTATTTACCGACATCGACGGCGACCCGACAAACGGTGTCGGTGTTCAATTGGGCGGTACGTTCAACGCGCTCCCCAACGGAGGCACGGCGGGTCCGGGGCAGGTCTTTTCGTTCGGAGCCACGTCCACGCAGTTCATTCATTTGTACGTGGACAATACGCAGTTGGGAACCGGTGCGATCCCTGGTATCGGCGAGGTAGCCTTCGATGCTGCAGCGCAGGTACCGGAGCCGGCTACGACGGCGCTGGTGTTGATGGGATTGGCGGGCATCGCGCTCCGCCGGAAACGGTAGGTTCGGACTACTGAAGAGGCGCGGGGAGTCGACCTCCGCGCCTCATTTGAGGGCGAGGAGCTCTTTCTGGAGTTGGCGCGAGCGTGTGCTGAGGGAGCGGAGCTGACGCATGTCTTCCTCGGCGGAGGAGATGGCGGTTTGGATTCGGGAGATGTCGGTGCGGCCGGCGGAGGATCCGTCTGTGCGGTTTTCGAGTTGCAGGCTGAGGGTGCGAAGCGAATCGGTGGCCTCTCGGTAGCGGCCGAGGATGTTCGTGATATAGGCCTCGCGGCGGCGGGCGAGATCTTCGAGATCCTCTGAGAGCGTGCGGACGCGTTGGAGGCTGCGAACATTCTGTTCGCTTTCTGATCTGAGCGATCTGAGCGACGCTTCCAATTGAGCTGAGCGTGCATCCTTCTGCCGGTTGGCCTCCTGGAGCGCGACGATCTGCTCGGTATTGGCGTCGATGCCCTTGCGAAGAGCGGCTTCGGTCTCGCGGAGCTGACGATCATGTTCCTGAAAGTTGGACAGCCGTTGCTCAAGCTCGGTCCATTTGGCCCTGAGATCGGCAAGCGCCGATTCGGACTTGCCGAGTTGCTGGTCTTTGAGGCGGATGAGTTCAACGAGGTCGGCTTCTCGGCGCGGGTACTGCGTGGACGGCGCCCCGGTGCGAAGAGCACCTGCCGGCTGCGGGGAACTGGGAACCGGAATCGGCTGGCCGAGGGCTTGCAATCGTTTCTCCGCCTCGGCGAGACGCGCGCGAAGGTCGGCTTCCGTTTGACGCCATGCTTCCGAGTCCGTGACGGTGGCGCGGCTGGCAACCGTTCGCCAATACACAATGCCGCCGATGCTCAGAATCGCGACGGCGAAGGCCGTCAACCACCACTTCATTACTTCAGCGTCCTTTCGCGGAAAACTGTCTCCGCGGGCGTGAGTGTATCTCACGTCCATCAGAGGTGACAACTACGTCGAGCGTGCCGCTACGGCCGCGCGGAAGTTCGACCTCGGCTGTATACTGTGCGCGGGTAACCTGGTCGAAGGCGCGCGAGACGGCGTCGGGGATGTCGGAAAAGGAGCGGCAGAACTCGGCCGCGCCCCCGGTGGAGCGAATCAGGTCGAGCAATCCAGTTTGATAAGCGGTATTGAGGCGATCGCTCAGATACTGCACATGGACGAGGTAGAGTGGCGATTCGCCGCCGCGCATGCGGGCCTTGAGCTGGCGGAGCTTTTCATTGACGAGGCCTTCCGGGAAGCGGCGGCTCATGTCGCCGGAGTCGCTCGAATTGACCACCGGATTGGAGTAATCCTCGCGATAGCTGGCAACGTTGCTGTCGCTGACCATGAGGACCGTGACGCGGACATGGGCACGGGCGGCGATGCTATCGGCGAGTTCCTGCACGCTTTCGAGTGAGTTCAGAAGCTCCGGGCGCGCGGCAACGGTAAGCGATTCAATGGCGGCGATGAGTTCGTCGCGGGGAGCGGCGGGGTCGACAGCGACGCGAAGGCCGTCCTGCGACCGGAGAAGCGCAACTCGGCAGTTGGCGGGCAGTTCGGCGATGCGTTTGAGGATTTCCTGGCGGGCCGGATCGACAAGCGAGAGGTCGCCCGAGAAATCGAGAGCAAGTAGGAGGAAGAGATCGGAAGCGGGAGCGAGCAGGCGGAGGACGCGCGCTGGCTTGCCATTGATGGCGATCTTGACCTGTGAGGCTTCGAGCGGCGGATCACCAGGCGCGGAGAAAGGAACGCGCATGACTGCCTGGGTATCCGGCGGAAGTGGCGCGGCAAAGGACAGCGCAAGCCATTGGCGCCGCGAGAACGCACTCAAAAGCTAAACCTCAGGCCAAGTTGAATGACGCGTCCACCGCGCGAGCCGATGATGCGCCCGGCGTTGACGTTGGGGGCGGTGGCTGGACCGATCATCGTATCGGGATCACTCCAGTTGGCATGATTCAGAAAGTTGAGGCCGACCATGCTGAACTCCATGCTCTTCTCAAGCGAGAGCGAGATGCGCTTGTTGACGGAGAGGTCGTGGTTTTGCGCGCCCGGCGCGCGCAGGCTGGAGTGTGTACGGGAGGCGTCGCCGATAGTGAAGTCGGCTGGTTGGGCGAAGGCTTCGGGATTGAACCAGAGGTCGGGCGACTGATCGTCGACATGCGGATCGACACCGGGCACTACGTTCACATGAAGCGCGTCGACGACCCGGCCGGTGTTGTTGAACTGCGGGCGAAGGGCGAGCGGTTCGCCGCTGACAAGCGTAGTGACGCCGCTTAATGACCAGCCTTCGACCAGGTAGCGGCGCCAATCGGTAACAGGGAAGAGAAGCCGGTTTGGGCCGAGCGGAAGCTCGTAGGAATAGGTGACGGTGAACTGGTGAGGATTATTGCTTGAGGTGAGGGACCACTCGTTGGAACGGTTGTAGTAATCCTGGATGCCGTAAGGGCCGGAGTAGTTGTCCATCTGCTTGGAGAATTCGTAGCTGGCGGCGAGCGAGAGTCCGGCGGAGGCGCGCTTTTCCACACGCAACGAGCAGGCGTCACGTTTGTAGCGGCCTTCCGGCCAGGAACTGTAGACGTCGAAGCGCTGATATTGCGGGTAAGGGCGCCGGGAACGATTGAACGTTTCGTCGTTGAGCCGGACACCATAATCGAGGGCGGCAAGGGGAATGGCATTGGGATTGGAAGAGGAACTGCCGAGCAGTAGATTATGCCCGCCGGCGTGTCCCAGACCGAGTGTGAACAGGAGCGCACCGGGCAACTCGCGCTCGAAGGACAAGGAGAAGGATTGGTAGGTGGGCTGGATTCCGTTTGGTTCGATCAGATCGGCAACGGTGTTGTTTGCAGAATCCGGGCGAAGGTCGGGAAACGTGCGGCCCGCCGGGGGAAGGCCGTCCCTGAGAGTCGTGGCTGGTTGAAGCTGCGGATTGACGGAAACCCACGTCGGGCTACCGTTGAAGGCTTGCGTTCCCCACTGCGCGGAGTATATGGGGATGTTGGCGTAGGAACGGCCGTAGCCGAGACGGACGACGGTTTTTGTGGCGCCCAAAGGATTCCAGGTGAGACCGGCGCTGGGTTCGGCCTTCACAAGAAACGGCTGGAAAGCTCGGCCCTGGCCATTGACGCCCGCGACGACGAGCGCGCCGGGACGTCCATTGACCGGGTTGATGGCATCGAGCGAAACGGTGGACTGGCGGTCGTACTTTTCCTTGCGCGGCTCGGACATGTCAAGACCGGCCGATACGCTGAAGACGAGGCCTTTGCGCAACTCCCACTGATCGGCACCGGAGAATGCGTAGCGGCTGCGGCGGAAGTAAGAGGGGGAGATGACGACGCTCTTTTCCGCGAACTCGGCTTGGCCGAGAACAAAACTGGCGAAAGCGTGGCCGGTGTTGTTGATGCCGGGGAGGCTGGTGAGTCCGGCGCCGAATCGGAACATTCCTTCGGGATAGGAGGGCGCGTAGATGTTCACCTGCTCGCGGATCCAACGGGCGGAAAGCCGCAGGCGGTGTTGATTCCAGCGAATGGAGTGGCCGTTGGAAACGACGAACTGGTTGCGGGCG
>Ga0075430_100003874_pt1 | contig 12602 bp, 10 predicted proteins | sample RhiMetdeltSRZDD4_FD_75294 | JGI IMG/M metagenome (GOLD analysis project Ga0075430, IMG submission 75294) | Populus rhizosphere microbial communities from Tennessee, USA - Rhizosphere MetaG P. deltoides SRZDD4 | ecosystem: Host-associated > Plants > Roots > Rhizosphere > Soil | place: USA... | reverse complement strand
CGCCAGAAGTCGCGAACGGTATCGCGGTACTTCCCGTTCCATTCGGACCACAACGGCGGGAAGTTGCCCACCTGATACCCGCCTTCGCCGATGTCCCATGGTTCGGCGATCAGCTTGACCTGGCTGACCACCGGATCCTGCTGAATGAGATCGAAGAACGACGATAGTCGATCGACATCGTGCAACTCGCGGGCGAGCGTCGCCGCCAGATCGAATCGGAACCCGTCGACGTGCATCTCCAGGACCCAATACCGCAAGCTGTCCATGATGAGCTGCAGCACGTAAGGCTGCCGCATGTTCAGCGTGTTGCCGGTGCCGGTGTAATCGATGTAGTAACGCCGGTTCGACGGCGAGAGCCTGTAATAAGCAGCGTTGTCGATGCCCTTGAACGACAGCATCGGCCCGAGGTGATTGCCTTCGGCCGTGTGGTTGTAGACCACGTCGAGGATGACCTCGATGCCGGCTTCGTGCAGCGTTTTCACCAGGTGGCGAAACTGTTGGACCTGCTGCCCGCGATCGCCCAGCGCATACTCGCTGTGCGGCGCCAGGTAGCCGATCGAGTTGTAGCCCCAGTAGTTCCGCAGGCCGCGGTGGACGAGCGTGGAATCGTGGGCGAACTGATGCACCGGCAACAGTTCAACGGCCGTGACCCCAAGGCGCTGCAGATAGCGAATCGCCACGGGATGGGCCATCCCGTCATAGGTACCGCGAAGCCCCTCGGGGATGTCCGGATGCGTCTTGGTGAAGCCCTTGACGTGCGCCTCATAGACGACCGTCCTGTGCCACGGCGTATGCGGCGGATGGTCGTTGCCCCACTCGAAGAACGGATTGATGACAACCGATCGGGGCACGAACGGTGCGCTGTCCAGGGTGTTGTGCGAGGTTTCCGGGGCGTCGAAGTGGTAGGGAAAGATCGCCTCGTTCCAATTGCACACGCCCTCGATCGCGCGGGCGTAAGGATCGAGCAGCAGCTTCGAGGGATTGCACCAGTGGCCCTCTTCCGGCGCCCACGGTCCGTGCACGCGGTACCCGTAGCGCTGGCCCGGTCCGACATCAGGCAGATAGCCGTGCCAGCATAGCGCTGTCCGCTCGGGGAGGTCGACGCGATTTTCCTTTCCAAGCTCGTCAAACAAACACAGTTCGACGCGCGTTGCGACCTCCGAGAAGAGCGAAAAGTTAGTGCCGACACCGTCGTAAGTGGAACCGAGAGGGGAAGGGCGTCCGGGCCAAATCCGCATCGGCACACATGATATAAGCTCGGAGCTCAACCTCGGGGCTCCAACCCCGGGGCTCGGGCTCGAAGGGCTTTCTTCGGAAGGTCGCACGACTGAGATCAGAATGTTTTCGAACCCCGGATCCCGGATCCCGGATCCCGAACCCCGGATCCCGGATCCCGGATCCCGGAACTTGCGGAGGATGCAATGCTGACACGTGCCCGTCTCGTGACCGTGCTTTTGATGGCAGGACTGCTCGGCGGCACACTTGCGGCGCAAACGTCTCAGGAACGACCGCAAGATCAGCCGAGGAAGGACCGGCTCAATCTCGATCTGTACTTCGAGATGGAGACCGTGTCAGAGCCGCAGCTATCGCCTGACGGCAGCCAGATCATCTACACGCGCGGTTGGATCGACAAGGTCAACGATCGCCGCGAGTCGTCGCTGTGGATCATGAACGCGGACGGCAGCCGCAATCGCTTTCTGGCCAAGGGGTCCGGCGCACGATGGTCCCCTTCCGGAGATCGGATCGCCTACACGTCGCAGGGTGAGCCGAAGGGCAGTCAGATCTTCGTCCGCTGGATGGATGCGGAGGGCGCGACCTCTCAAGTCACGCGCGTCGACCAGGCACCATCAGGACTTGCCTGGTCGGCGGACGGCAAGCAGCTCGCCTTCACGATGCTCGTGGAAGATCGCAACAACTGGCCCATCAAAATGCCCAAGGCGCCAAGCGGCGCCAAATGGACCGAATCGCCCCGCATCGTCGAGCGCTTGAACTACCGACGCGATAGGACGGGCTTCACCGACAACGGTTATCGGCACGTGTTCGTCGTGCCCTCCGCGGGCGGCACACCGCGACAGCTGACGACAGGGGATTTCGATCACACCGGCAGTGAGTGGACTCCCGACGGGAAGTCCATCCTGTTCAGCGGCCTGCGCAACGAAAACAGCGAATACCAGTGGCGCGAGTCAGAGATCTATGCCGTGAACGTCGCCGATGGCACCATCAGGCAGCTGACGAAACGGAAGGGACCAGATGCCAATCCCATCGTCTCGCCCGACGGCAAGCGTGTCGCCTACACCGGCTATGACTGGACGACTGACACGTGGGTCGACAGCAAGATCTACCTGATGAACGTGGACGGATCGAATCCGCGGCTCATCTCTGGTGACTGGGATCGTGCGCCGGGTGATCTCCGGTGGTCGGCAGATGGCGCAGGGCTGTACTTCACCGCGCAAAACGAAGGTTCACAGAACTTGTACTACCTTCCTGTTGCAAGTGGGAAAGTCCAGCCCGTGACGACGGGCACGCACCTTCTCGCCATCTCTGACATTTCGAACAAGGGTGTTGCAGTCGGCACCGTGACGAGCTTCCATCAGCCTGGCGACGTGGTGTCACTCGACGTGAAAGCGCCCACCGCGATCAAGAAGCTGACCGCCGTCAACGAAGACATTCTGGCCGGCCGCAAGCTCGGCGACGTCAAAGAACTGTGGTACACATCGGCCGACGGCATGAAGATTCAGGGCTGGTACATCACGCCGCCCGACTTCGATCCCTCGCGCAAGTACCCGATGCAACTGCACATCCACGGCGGCCCGCACAGCATGTACGGCGTCGGCTTCAACTTCGGCTGGCAGGAGCACGCCGCCAACGACTACGTGATTCTCTACACGAATCCTCGCGGCAGTACGGGATATGGCAGCGCTTTCGGCAATGCGATCAAGAACGCGTATCCGAGCAAGGATTTCGACGACTTGATGGCCGGCGTCGATGCCTTATTGGCCAAGGGCTTCGTCGATCCGCAGAACTTGTTCGTAACCGGCTGCAGCGGCGGTGGCGTGCTCACGGCGTGGACCGTCGGCCATACCGATCGCTTCGCTGCAGCATCCGCGAATTGTCCCGTCGTCGACTGGCTCAGCTTTGTCGGCACCACCGACGGCGCAAGCTGGTACTACAACTTCGCGAAGCTCCCGTGGGAAGATCCAAGCGAGCACATCAAGCGATCGCCGCTGACCTACGTCGGCAACGTCAAGACGCCGACGATGCTGATGACGGGCGTGAACGATCTGCGAACGCCAATGCCGCAAACCGAGCAGTTCTACAGCGCGCTGAGACTGCGCAACGTCCCTACCGCGATGATTCGCTTCAACGACGAGTGGCATGGCACCACGAGCATGCCGTCGAATTTCGTTCGGACGCAGCTCTACCTGCGGTATTGGTTCGACAAATACAAGCGCGGCGCGGAGCGCAAGACGACAACGCCGTCAACCCCCGCGCGCGACGACAGATAACGTGATTCTGGGAGACCTCATGCCTCGGCTGTTAGCACTCTCGGTTGCCCTTTTTCTTGCGGTCACCGTCCCACGGGCGCAGCCGGCCGACCTAGGGGTTCCCTCGAAAGACGGGCTCGTCGTATGCGTCTCCGCGCCGGCATGCGATGCGGGCGCGTCGGTGCTTGCGCAAGGAGGCAACGCCGTCGACGCTGCAGTGGCAACGGCGTTCGCGCTTGCGGTCACGCATCCCGCCGCTGGCAACATCGGCGGCGGGGGCTTCATGATCGTTCGGACCGCGTCGGGCTCGGTCACCGCCTTCGACTACCGCGAAAAGGCGCCGCTCAAGTCGACGCGCACGATGTATTTGGGCACGGATGGAAAGATCGATCGCTCGCTGACGGAATCCGGCTACCTGGCCCCGGGTGTTCCAGGGACCGTTCGTGGCCTCGAGATGGCCCACCGGAAGTTCGGCAAGCTTCCCTGGCGAAATGTGGTGATGCCGTCCGTCACGCTCGCCGAGGGGTTTGCCATCTCCGCCTCTCTGGCGCGCGGCCTCAACCGCGAAGTTCAGGGACCAATGGCGAAGTTCCCTGCCTCGGTTGCCGCCTTCGGCAAGCCCGGCGGCGGCGAGTGGGCGGAAGGCGATCGACTGGTGCAAGCCGATCTCTCGAAAACGCTGCGCGCGATCGCTGACGGCGGCGCCGACGTGTTCTACAAGGGCTGGATTGCCGATCGGATCGCCGAAGACATGGCCGCGAACGGCGGCCTGATCTCGCGAAAGGATCTGGCCGTCTACCGCGCGAAGCAGCGCAAGCCGGTGCGCGGCAGCTACAAGGGCTACGAGATCATCTCGATGCCGCCTCCAAGCTCCGGCGGTGTCGCCCTCATCGAGATGCTCAACATGGTCGAGCCCTACAATCTGAAGTCGCTTGGATTACTGACGCCGTCCGCGCTGCACATACAGATCGAAGCCATGCGCCGCGCCTATCTGGATCGTGCTCGCTACCTCGGCGACCCTGACTTCGTCCGCGTGCCGATCTCGCAGCTGACGTCGAAACAGTACGCGAGCAAGACGGCCGCGAACATCGACCCCCAGAGAGCTTCGAGCAGCGTCGAGCTCGGCAAAGACATCCTCGCCGTCACGACGACGGAGCCGGACGAGACCACGCATTTCTCCGTTCTCGATCGCAACGGCCTTGCGGTGACCAGCACCTATACGCTCGAGGGCAGCTACGGCTCTCATGTCGTCGTCAAAGGCGCAGGCTTTCTGTTGAACAACGAGATGGGCGACTTCAACAAGAAGCCGGGAGAGACGAACCTCACCGGCGACATCGGCACGCCGGCGAATCTGATCGACCCGCGCAAAACAATGCTCAGCTCTATGACGCCGACGATGGTGGTGAAAGACAAGCGGCTAGTGCTGCTGACGGGGTCGCCGGGCGGACGCACGATCATCAACACCGTCTTCGCCATCGTCCTGGGCGTCACCGAGTACGGGCTCACCGGACGTGAGGCGGTGGATCTCGCACGCATTCACCATCAGTGGCTGCCGGACAGGACGTCGATCGAGGAGCGTGGCGCCAACCCCGACACCATCGCCCAGTTGAAAGCGATGGGCCACGAGATCCGGACCCAGGAGCGTCAAGGGGACGCGCACAGCATCTGGGTGGCGCCCGATGGCACCCCCTACGGAGTTGCCGATGCGCGCTCGCCCGATGGAAAGGCGTCGGTAGCGCGGAGTTTGACAGCGCCACTGCCGGAACGATAGTCTGTAGCTCGAATGTATTGCGTGCAGCACCATCACCGGCACCACCACGCTTCCCGCACCGGCGGGCCGGTCGAGTTCTGCAGCCAGTAAACGCAATCAGGTAAAGAACGCAGCTAACTCACCAAGCCTCGCCGGAAACGGCGGGGCTTTTGTCGTTTATGGACTACACAAAACTCGATGGCTTGATCCCGGCGGTCATCCAGGATGACACGTCGAACGAAGTGCTGATGGTGGGCTTCATGAACCAAGAGGCTCTCGACCGTACGAGGTCGAGCGGCTTTGCCACGTTCTTCAGCAGGACGCGCGGCAAGCTGTGGACCAAAGGCGAAACCTCCGGAAACAAGCTGCGCGTCGAACGCATTCTGGTGGATTGCGATGAAGACACGGTGCTCGTACGCGTGACGCGTCTTGGCGACGGCAACGTGTGTCACACCGGTGACCGCACGTGTTTTTCGAAGACATTGCCGCGGTAATGCCAACATGACTCACAAGCTCAAGCTCGGGATACCGAAAGGCTCGCTGCAGGAAGCCACCGTGCAGCTCTTTGCTCGCGCTGGCTTCAATATTTATGCGAGCACGCGGTCGTACTTTCCAGCCATCGACGATCCCGAGATCGATTGCATGCTGATCCGCGCGCAGGAAATGGCGCGCTATGTCGCAGATGGCGTGCTCGACGCCGGCCTCACCGGGCAGGATTGGATCGCGGAGCACGCTGCAGCGAACGGTCAGCAGAACGAGGCGGTCGTCCCGTTAGCGGATTTGATCTACGCGAAACAGAGCTTCGGCAAAGTCCGCTGGGTTCTGGCGGTGCCCGAGGAGTCGCGCTACCGGGAGCCGAAGGACCTCGAGGGCGCGACGATCGCAACCGAGCTGGTGCGCGCGACGCAGGCGTACTTCGAGCGCCTCGGCGTCACGGTGAACGTCGAATTCTCGTGGGGCGCAACCGAAGTCAAGCCACCGACGCTTGCCGACGCGATCGTCGAGGTGACGGAAACGGGATCGTCGCTGAGGGCCAACCGGCTGCGCATCATCGATACCATCATGGAATCCAACACGCAGCTCATCGCCAATGCGGGTGCGCTGCGAGACGGTTGGAAACGCACCAAGCTCGAGAACATTGCGCTGCTGCTCAAAGCCGCCATCGAAGCGCAAGGGCGCGTCGGCATCATGTTGAACGTGCGAACAGACGATCTCCAGGCCGTTCTCGCGCTGCTCCCAGCGCTCCAGCAGCCGACGATCTCGCCGCTGAGCGATCCATCGTGGGTCGCGCTGAACACGATCATCGAGGAACGAACCGTCCGCGACTTGATCCCGCGACTGAAGGCGGCGCGAGCCCAGGGGATCGTCGAGTATCCATTGAACAAGATCGTTCTCTGAGCATGCGCATCATCAATTCGACGAGCACGCGCGCGGTGGCAGCCCTGCTGGATAGGAGGCCAGGACGCGATCCGCTCGTTCAGCGGCGCGTCGCGACCATCGTCGATCGCGTGCGCCGCGACGGAGACCGGGCGCTACTGGCCTACGCTCGCAAGTTCGACGGTCTCAACGGCCCGATCGAGATTTCGCGCCGGTCCATTGACGAGAGCGCCGATCAGGTCGCACCAGAGGTCCGCCGCGCGATCCAGATAGCGGCCCGGAACATTCGCCGTGTAGCGGCCAGGCAGCGTCCGCGCCCCTGGACGGTCTCGCCCGCACCGGGCGTCAGCATCTCGCAGCGCGTGCTCCCGCTCGACCGTGTCGGCTGCTACGTGCCGGGCGGCCGTTATCCGCTGCCGTCCAGCTTGCTGATGACCGCGCTGCCGGCCCGTGCCGCGGGCGTCGCGGAAGTGATTGTCGTCTGCCCCAAGCCGGACGCCACCGTGCTCTATGCCGCGCTCGAAGCTGGCGTGACGCGCCTGTTCCGCATTGGCGGAGCGCACGCCGTCGCCGCGCTCGCGTATGGAACGAGCACCATTCCGCGGGTCGATCGGATCGTCGGACCAGGAAACGCATACGTGGCGGCTGCGAAGGCCTACGTCGCCCCAGACTGCGCGATCGACTTCTTTGCGGGCCCGAGCGAAATCGCCGTTCTTTGGTCCAAAGGCAACGCGGCGTGGATTGCCGCCGACTTGATCGCGCAGGCCGAGCACGATCCACAAGCGCGCGCCATTCTCGTCACGCCGAGCAAGCGACTCGCGGAGGCGGTCGAGCGATCCGTCCGCGAGCAATGCCCAACCGAGGGTCCGGCCAGACAGGCGCTTGCGACGAGCGGCGGCATTGTGCTAACGCAATCCCTGGACGAAGCCGTATCGCTGATGCAGCGATTGGCGCCGGAACATGCGGTGTGCGAGAGCGATGCGGTGGCGTCGCGGCTCACGCGCGCCGGCACGGTGTTCGTCGGTCGATACAGCGCGCAGGCGTCTGGCGATTACGTCACCGGCTCGAACCATGTCCTGCCAACTGCCGGCGCCGCCGCCGCGCGCGGCGGCCTCAGCACGGCGGACTTCGTGCGGGTCTCGACGGTGCAGCGGATTACGTCCGCAGGACTTGAACGCATCGGCCCGGCGGGCATCGCGTTGGCAGAGGCTGAAGGCCTCAAGGCGCATGCTGAGTCTTTGCGGATCCGGCTGATTCCCACGCGCGCCAAGAGGCGTCGATGAGCTACGAGTACGAGCGGATCGCCACGCCAAAGGCCGGCCTTCGCCTGCACCTGAACGAGAACACTGCAGGCTGCTCGCCAAAAGTCATTGCGGCACTACAGGGCCTCACGAGGCGTCAGGCGGCCGAGTATCCCGACTACGATGATGCAGTCTCTGCGACATCACAGCGGCTGCGCGTTTCGCCCGACGAGCTGCTGCTGACCAACGGGCTCGACGAAGGTCTTCTCGCCATCAGCATCGTCACGCTTCGATCCAACAGCTCGCCGGAAGCGATCGTTGTCGTGCCCGCTTTCGACATGTATGCGGCGTGCGCTGATGCAGCCGGCGGGCACGTTGTCGAAGTCCCGCTGAACACCGACTTCTCCTTCCCGCTCGCAGCCGTGCAGCGCGCCATAACGCCAGACACGAGGCTGATCTTCCTGACCAGCCCCAACAACCCAACCGGTTTGTGTATCCCGCGCGACGATGTCCTCGAGGTTGCTCGAGCGGCGCCGAACGCGCTCGTCCTCGTCGACGAAGCGTACGCAGACTTCGCCGGCGAGTCGTTGCTCGACGATCCCGTCGCCCGCGGCATCTCCAACCTGGTCATCGGCCGTACGTTCGCCAAAGCCTACGGGCTTGCCGGGCTTCGGGCCGGCGCGTTGATCGGGTCGCCCGCGACGCTGGCGCCGATCCGGCGCGTGGTTCCACCGTACAGCCTGAACATCTGCGCAACCGTGGCATTGGTCGCCGGGCTCGAAGACCTCGATTACTACAACTGGTACCTCGACGAAGTGCGTGCGTCGAAGGCGGTTCTGTACGACGCGCTCGATCGGCGGCGGATCCAGTACTGGCCGAGCGCGGCTAACTTCGTGCTGGCCCGATTTGGTGATCGGGCGAGTGAAGTCGTCGAGGCTCTGAAAGCGCGTGACGTGTTCGTGCGGGACAAGTCTCGCGATCCAGCGTGTCCCGGTTGTCTACGGATCACGACCGGTGTCGTCGAGCACACGCGAACCCTGGTGGATGCTCTGGAGGAGATCCTGTGAGGCGCGGCAACGTCCATCGGAAAACGACGGAGACCTCCATCAGGCTTCGGCTCAACCTGGATGGGCGCGGCCGTTACGACGTCAGAACGGGCGTGCGCTTTCTCGATCACATGCTCGAGCTCTTTACGCGACACGGCGGATTCGACCTCGAGCTGCGCGCGAGCGGTGACTTGGACGTCGATCAGCACCACACGGTCGAAGACGTCGGCATCGCGCTCGGCGAAGCGTTCAGCAACGCGCTCGGTTCGAGGCGCGGGATCAACCGGGCCGGCTACTTTGTGATGACGATGGACGAGGCGCTTGGAGTCGTTGCGGTGGACTTGAGCGGGCGGGCCCATGCCGTCGTCGAGGCGCGCCTGAAGGTTAAGAAGGTTGGGGATTTGGACGCAGAATTACTGACCGATTTCGTCGAAGGATTTGCGAGAGGCGTTCGCGGCAACGTGCACCTCAAAGTGCTCTATGGCCGGTCCGGCCATCACCAGGTCGAGGCACTCTTCAAAGCGTTCGGCCGCGCGATGCGTATGGCGTGCTCGCGGGATCGTCGTCTGGCCAAGGTCATGCCGAGCACGAAGGGGTTGTTGTAGTGCGAGAGATCGCGCTCATCGACTATCGGGCCGGAAATCTGACGTCGGTGCGGAAAGGCTTCGCTGCAATCGGCGAGTGCCTGTTCACACCAGACTCGCCCGGCGACCTCGCTCGCGCGGCGGCGATTGTCGTGCCTGGCGTCGGACATTTCAACGCTACGGCGGTTCTCGATGAAACGTGGCGGACGGCAATCAACGAGCGGGTTCGCAACGGTTCGCCGCTTCTGGGAATCTGCCTGGGTCTGCAGTGGCTCTTTGAGGGCAGCGACGAGGCGCCGGATCTTCCGGGACTCTCAGTGCTGCCCGGCCGGTGTTTCAAACTGCCGCCGCCAGTCAAAGTGCCTCACGTCGGGTGGAACTCTCTGGAGATCGGGCAGCCTGCTCCGCTCGTGGACGGAGTGGCGAATGGAACGCAGGTGTACTTCACGCATTCCTACGCCGCGCCGATTACCGGCGATACGGTCGCAGGTACGACGCACGGCGCGCGCTTTGCCGCAGCGGTGCAGCGCGGCCGGGTCTGCGGTGTGCAGTTTCACCCGGAGAAATCCGGGACCGCAGGGCTGCAAATCCTCAGGAACTTCGTGGCGCTGATCTGACCATGCTGTCGAAACGCATCATCGCGTGCCTGGACGTCCGGGACGGCTCGGTCGTCAAGGGGATCAACTTCGAAGGCCTCCGTCGGGCGGGAGATCCAGCTGAACTCGCCGAGCGCTACAACGCCGAAGGCATTGACGAGCTCGTGATCCTCGACGTGACGGCGACGATAGAAGGCCGCCGCGCGCTCGAGGCGACGATCCGCGACGTCTCGTCACGTCTGTTCATCCCGCTCGCGGTGGGCGGCGGCATCAGATCGGAGCGAGACGCGGCGGCTGCGGTTGACGCGGGTGCGGACAAGGTCAGCATCAACTCCGCCGCTCTCGCGAATCCAGCGCTCATCACGAGCCTGGCCGAGAAGTACGGCAGCCAGGCTGTTGTCGTTGCGATAGATGCGAAACAAGTGGGCGATCGGTTCGAGGTCTACGCGCGCAGCGGGAGCGTTGCCGCAGATCGAGACGCGGTTGAATGGGCGCAGGAAGCCGAACAGCGCGGCGCTGGAGAAATTCTTCTGACGTCAATCGACCGCGACGGAACGCGTTCCGGTTTCGACTGCCCGCTGACTGCCGCTGTGTCGCGCGCCGTTTCGATCCCGGTGATCGCATCAGGTGGCGCCGGCACGTTCGACCACTTCTTCGAGGTCTTCACCGACGGAAAAGCTGATGCGGCACTAGCCGCGTCGGTCTTCCACTATTCCGAACACGCCGTTGCTGAACTCAAGCAATTCCTTCACGGCCGCGGCATCCCGACACGATTGTGAAATGTTGATTCCATCGATTGATCTCCAAGGCGGCCGGATCGTCCAACTCGTGCAAGGTGAACGGCTGGCCGTAGAGACGTCCGACTTCGACGGCTGGATCGAGCGTTTCTCCGGATTCCCCAAGGTCCAGCTGATTGATTTGGACGCGGCCAAGAATGCCGGGCACAACGAGGATCTCATCTCCGAGATCTGTGCACGTCTGCCGTGCCGCGTTGGCGGCGGAATTCGCCATGCGGAACGCGCCAGGCGCCTGCTTGCGCTCAATGCCACCGCCGTCATCGTGGGATCGTCATTGTTCAGCAAGGGCCACGTGAACCTCGATGCTGCGGAGGAGATCTCGAGCGCCGTCACTCCGGAATGCTTGATTGCCGCCGTGGACAGCCGCGGCGGCCAGGTCGTGATCGACGGCTGGCGGACCACCGTGGGCATCACGGCGGTGGACGCCGTGCGCGCGCTCGAGCCATTTGTCGGCGAGTTTCTCTACACCCACGTTGACCGCGAAGGGTTGATGCAGGGAACCGACATGGACGCCATTGCGGCCGTTCGAGACGCCACGTCCCGCCGGGTCACCGCCGCGGGCGGGATCACGACCGTCGAGGAAGTCGATCGTCTGCACTCCATGGGTGTGGATGCCGTGGTTGGGATGGCCATCTACACGGGACGGATGAGCCTGCCGAAGACCAGTTAGCCGCTTCTGAGGTAGTCTCTTAGCGCTGATGCGGCGACTGAGCGCGGTCCTATTCCTGCTGCTTGTGACGTCCTCGGGCTGCACGCGCCCAGCCGGACTGTTTTCCGAACAGAACGCGCACGCCCACATCAGCATGCTTGCCGGCACGATCGGCAGCAGGCCCGTGGGCACTCCGTCCAATACCCGCGCGCGCGAGTACATCGTCGAGCAGCTTCGCCAGTTCGGGTTTGAGGTCCGCGTCCAGGATGCCGACGCGCGACGGCCTCAGCTCGGCCGTACGGCCCGGGTTTCGAACATCATCGCCATCCGGCAAGGCCAGCGTTCGGAAGCGATCGGCCTCGTCTCACACTACGACTCCGTGGCCGCGGGGCCTGGTGCAGGCGACAACGCCCTCGGAGTTGGCGTGTCGTTGGAGGCTGCGCGTGTCCTGGCCGCAAAGGCGGATCGGTCGTGGTCGCTGATGATCCTCGTTACGGATGGCGAGGAGGCCGGCCTCATGGGCGCCGCCGCGCTGATGACCGACCGCGAAGTCAGCAGTCGGCTGAACGCCTACGTCAACATGGAGTCGATCGGCTCCGCCGGTCCCCCGATGCTCTTCGAGGTCGGTCCAGGCAACGATTGGATCCTCGGCCCGTGGGCGGAGCTGGCCCCACACCCACGCGGCGGATCGTTCGTCGGCGAGATCTATCGTCGCCTGCCAAACGACACCGACTTCTCAATCTTGAAGCTGCACGGAATTCCTGGGTTGAACCTTGCGGCGGTGGGCGACGGCTATCCGTATCACACCTCCCGCGACACGGTTGACAGGCTGTCACCGCGCACGGTTCGACAGACCGGCGAGCAGGTTGTCGCGATCGTCAACGCCCTCGACACCATCGACATCACCCAACGGACATCGTCGACGCGCACGTACTTCGACGTCGGCGGCACGTCCGCGATTTCGTACGGGCTGACCGCGAGCCTCGCGATCACAATCGGTGCGATTTTGTTCGGTCTCCTCGCCTGGGTGAAGGTGATGGCGACCGCCATGCGAGCTGAGGGGATTTTCCGGTGGGT
>Ga0075430_100003871_pt1 | contig 12606 bp, 14 predicted proteins | sample RhiMetdeltSRZDD4_FD_75294 | JGI IMG/M metagenome (GOLD analysis project Ga0075430, IMG submission 75294) | Populus rhizosphere microbial communities from Tennessee, USA - Rhizosphere MetaG P. deltoides SRZDD4 | ecosystem: Host-associated > Plants > Roots > Rhizosphere > Soil | place: USA... | reverse complement strand
GCTCGACACGACGATCGACGAGGTGCTGAAGGTCGACGATGCGCCGATCTTCATCGAGCACCAGACCAGATCCGGCATTCCGCTGCTCGAAAGCGAGGACGGGCTGTGCCGGCTGGCGATCACCGGGCCGTTGAACCTGGTCGACTGGATCCAGTGGTACGACTTCCAGGCGCGGCCAGGCGGTGTGCTCGAGTCCGATCCCCATCCGCCGGGAACCATCGAGCATCTCTACCTGCTGACCGGGGAGCTCCAGATCACCGTCGGGGAGGAGACGCGGACGGCGCGGGCCGGCGAGGCCATCCGCTATCGCGGCGACCGGCCGCACCGGCTGGTCAATACCGGCACCAGCGATGCCCATGCCCATATGATCTTGGTGTTGAAGACACCGTAGAAGGCAGTAGGCAATAGGCAATAGGCAGTGAGCCAGCGCTCTTGCCTACTGCCTACTCTGCCTACTGCCTAACGCCTACTGCCTAACGCCTACTGCCTTGCCTTCCGCACCCACACCTTCACATCGTGAAAGGCGCCGCCGCCGGCCGGGGCGGGTTGATCGGCGCCGACCAGGGTGTTGATGCCGTTGCCGTCCTCGAAGGCGTCGTTCGGCCAGATCGATTCGGCGATCAGCACGCCGCGCCTGAGGCTGTCATTGGGCTCGACATGGAGCGTCACGACGCCGCGGTGGTTGCCAAGCCTGACCTTGTCGCCGGCAACAAGGCCGAGGGTCGCGAGATCGGCGGGGTGCATCATCACCGTCGGGCGGCCTTCGCGGCGGCGCGAGGTCGGCGTCTCGTTGAAGGTCGAGTTGAGGAAGCCGCGGGCGGGGCTGGTGGCGAGGCGGAAAGGATGGTCGTCATCGGCTCGCTCGATGACGTCCCAATGGTCGGGCCAGTGCGGCATGGAGCCGATCGGGCCGAAGGGTCCGATGCCGGGGCGATAGCGGGCTTGTCGCCAGTCGGGCCGGAAACGGAAGCGGCCGTCGGGCCGCGAGAAGCCCGAGATGAAATGCGCCGTCTTGAAATCGGGCTGAACGTCGAACCAGCTGTCGCGCTCGAGCGCATCGAGTCCGGCGCGGCCGGAATTCACGAGCGTCCAGTCGATGAGCTCACGCGGGGTCATGGCAAAGCCTGGGTGCTCCGCGCCGACGCGCGCCGCCAATGCCGTGATCACATCGTGGTTGGAGCGGCATTCGCCGGGCGGCTCGACGAGCTTCGGGCCGAGCAGGATGTGCTGGTGGCCGCCCCCTTGATAGATGTCGTCATGCTCGAGGAACATGGTGGCCGGGATAACGATATCGGCCATCCGGGCGGTCTCCGTCATGAACTGCTCATGAACGCAGGTGAACAGGTCATCGCGGGCAAAGCCCTGCTTGACCAGGGCTTGCTCGGGGGCGACCGATACCGGGTTGGTGTTCTGGATGAACAGCGCGGTGACCGGCGGGCCACCGGCGAGATCATAGGGGTCATTGGTCAGCACCGGGCCGATCCGCGACTGATCGAGCACCCGCACCGAGGGGTCCTTCACGTCGAGCCCCTCGATCATCGTCTTGTTCCAGCGATAGATGCCGGAGTTCGACTGGAGCGCGCCGCCGCCCTCATGCTGCCACGCCCCGGTGACGGCCGGGATGGACATCACCGCATGGATGTTCACCGCGCCGTTGCGGGAGCGCGAGAAGCCGTAGCCGACGCGGAAGAAGGTGCGCGGGGTGGTGCCGATGAGCCGGGCCAGCGATTCGATCTCGGCGGCCGGCACGCCAGAGATCGCCTCGGCCCATTGCGGCGTGCGGTTCTCGAGATGAGAGGCAAGCCCGCCGGGATCGTCGGTGTACTTCTCCATATAGTGCCAGTCGGCGAGGCCGTCGCGGAACAGCACATGCATGATGGCGGCGGCGAGCGCCCCGTCGGTGCCGGGCCTGACGATGACGCCGACATCGGCCTGCTTCATCGTCGTCGTCTCATAGATGTCGATGACGGCAATCCTGGCGCCACGCTCGCGCCGCGCCCTGACGGCATGGGTCATGACGTTGATCTGGGTATGGGCGGGGTTGGTGCCCCAGATGACGATCAGATCGGACTTCGCCATCTCGCGAGGGTCGGTGCCGGCGACCCGCCCCGTGCCGGCGGTGACGCCGGGCCAGGCAAGCGCCACGCAGATCGTGTCGTACATGCCGGAATAGCGCTTGGCATGGCGCAGGCGGTTGATGCCGTCGCGCATGACGAGGCCCATGGTCCCCGCATAGTAATAGGGCCAGACGGCCTGCGGTCCGAAGCGCCGCTCGGCGGCAAGCATCGCCGCGGCGGTCTCGTCCAGCGCATCGTCCCAGGAGATCGGCACGAAGTCGCCACCGCCCTTGGGCCCGCGCCGCTTGAGCGGCCGCGTCAGCCGGTCCGGATGATGGATGCGCTCGGCATAGCGGGCGACCTTCTCGCAGATGACGCCGGCGGTGTAGCTGTTGGCGCGGGCGCCGCGGACCCGCCCGATCGAGTACTTGTCGAGCACTTCGACCTCGAGCGCGCATTGGCTCGGACAGTCATGCGGGCAGACCGATATCCGGCTGGCGATTTTGGGAGTAATGTTCATGCGGGTGAATCATAAACGGTCGGACGGTGGCCGTCACCGGGGCCTTCCCCATGGATGTGATCGAGTCGACCCAGAATCCCCTGGTCAAGCTCCTGCGCAGCCTCGAGCGTCGCAAGGAGCGACGCGAGAGTGGTCTCTTTGTCGCGGAGGGACTGGTCGTGCTCGGCGAGGCGCAGCTGGCCGGGTGGACGCCGGAATCCTTGCTGGTCGATGCCGAGCGGCTCGGCGAGGAGGCGGTTCAGATCGCAATCGCGCCCCACCGGGCTTCAGGAACACGGCTGGTCGTCGCCAGCAGGCGGGTGATGGCGGTGCTGAGCAGCCAGGACAATGTCTCGCCGGTGATTGCCGTGTTTCGCCATCGGCTGGCGCCGCTCCCGAACCCGGGCGAGGTGTCGGGCACCTGGATCTGCCTCGAGTCGCCGCGCGATCCGGGCAATCTCGGGACCATCATCCGGACCGCCCATGCGGCGGACGCCGAGGGGCTCATCCTACTCGGCAATGCCTGCGACCCCTATGGGCGGGAGGCGGTGCGGGCGGCAATGGGATCGATCTTCCATCTTCCAATCGCCACGATCACCGAGGAGAGGCTCAAGCGACTCGCCGGCAGCTGGCCAGGCGACATCATCGCCGCCGATCCCCGCGCGACCGAGGATTTCCGTCAATCCTACCGCCGCCCCGCCATGATCATGCTCGGCTCGGAGGGGCAGGGGCTTTCGTCCTCGGTCAATGCGCTGGCGACCAGGCACGTGGTGATCCCGATGCCGGGCGGAACGGAAAGCCTGAACCTGGCGGTGACCGCCGCCCTGCTGATCTACCAGCTGCTGCCAGTCAGCCCCGGCGGGGTGCCTTCCGGATAAGGTCTGCTTCGACCCGGGCGCGGGTCTCGGGATCAAGCAAGTGGCCATGGTCGCGGAGTGCCCGCGCGATCACATCGTGCTCGCGGCGGCGATAGGTCTTCGGGAAAACCTCCCCAGCATCCGAGCGATGAAAGGCCCGGCCGATGGCCTGCCAAAGGTCTGCATGGCTGAAGCTCAGGCTGTATGTCATGGTATGTCCCCATTCGTCATTGGTCAGTAAGATTGACCTAATCTATGTAGCTGGTGTGTGGTATACCAGTGCTGCTGTTGCGCTGCAGCAAAGACTAGGAAGCATGACTCATCATGGATTTAGAGCGCGGAGAGCTGCGAACGGCCGCAGCCTATGAGTGGCAGGGGATGCGGGACGGCATGCGGGCGGCGTTCTCGGTCGCCAGTCTCGCACTGGCCTGTTCCTCTGTCGGTTACGGTGCCTTCCTGCACTCCCTCAATTTCGGGCTGCTGCCGGGGTTGTTCACGACCCTGGCCATCTGGGCGCTGCCCGGCCAGGTGGTGTTCGCCGATCAGTGGATGAAGCAGGCCGGCCTGCTGGCGACTGCCCTGGCGGTGACCCTGACGGCCGTCCGCCTCCTGCCGATGACGATGCTGGTGCTGTCGCGCGCCAGGCTTCGGGGCGCCCGGCGCTGGCCGGAGTTCCTGGTGGCGCATTTCACCGCAATCACCATGTGGGTGATCGCCACGGCCGGCATGGAAGGCCTCAAGCAGGAGCGGCGCATCCCGTGGCTCCTCGGCCTCGCCCTCGCGCTGGTGTCGGGCATGATGGTGTTCACCGCGGTCGGCTATTTCCTCGCGGAGCTGCTGCCGGACACGCTGGCAGCGACGCTCATCTATTTCACGCCGGCTTTTTTCCTGATCTCGTTGTTCAGCACCGCCCATTGGCGGTTCGACTATGTGGCGATCGTGCTCGGGGCGCTGATTGCGCCGGTCGCGGCGATGATCGACCCGCGCTTCGACCTCCTGATCGCCGGCCTGGTCGGCGGGACGGTTGCCTATCTCGTGGCGCGGCCGCGGCGTTCGGAGGCGCGGTGAGCGAGGCGGCACGAAACGGCGGGATCTCGATCTATCTGGCGATCCTTATCGCCGGCTTCGCCGTCACCTATGTTTGGCGATTCCTCGGCGCCCTCGCGGTCACGGCGCTTCATCCGGAAAGCGAGGTGCTGCTGTGGGTGAGGGCGGTTGCGACCGCGCTGGTGGCGGCACTGGTGGCGCGGCTGGTCACCGCCCCGAGCGGGCTCCTGGCGGAGGCGCCGGCAGTGGCGCGCTATGGCGGGATCGTCGTCGGCCTGCTGACCTTCGCGGTCGTCCGCCGGGTCGAGCCCGCCACCGGCGCGGCTATTCTGGCTTTCTTCGTCCTCGACAATCTGGCCTGAAGGCCAGGCAGTCGGCAAATAGGCATTCGGCAGTGATTGGGGATTTTCCCCTGCCTACTGCCTACTGCCTACTGCCTGCCAAGGCGGAACGGATCTTCTCGGCGTTGGCGGCGAGGAGCTTGGGGTCGGCCATCTTGCCGCTATGGGGTTTGAGATCCACGCCCCGGTGGCGCGGCATCACATGGAAATGGGTGTGGAACACCATCTGGCCGCCCGCCGGCTCGTTGAATTGCTGGACCGTCACGCCGTCGGCCGCGAAGGCCTCCTTCACCGCCCTGGAGAGCTTGCGGACCACGAGGATGGTGGCGATGAGGTCGTCGTCGGGAATGTCGAAGATGTTGCGCGACGGGTTCCTGGGCAGGACCAGCACATGGCCGTCGGTGCGCGGCATGATGTCCATGATGGCGATGGTGTTCGCGTCCTCATAGACCCGCTCGCTCGGGATCTCGCCGCGGAGGATCTTGGCGAAGACATTATCGGGATCATAGGCGGCCATCGGGGTTCCTCCATCTTCGCTTCAAAAATCCTGCTCCTCCATCGCCTGCTGCCGGAACGGCGAGTGGGCCGACAGGAGCGCTGCGTTCTCCGCGACCTCCATGCGCTCGGCTGCCAGATAGTCGCGGACGGCGCGGGCAAGCCGCGGGTCGCGGATATGATGCAGGCTCATGGTCGTCGAGGGAAGATAACCGCGGGCAAGCTTGTGCGGTCCCTGCGCTCCGGCCTCGACCCGGTCCAATCGCCGGGCGATGGCGAACTCGATGGCCTGGTAATAGCAGGCCTCGAAATGCAGGCACTCATGCTGCTCGATCGCTCCCCAATTGCGACCGAACAATGCATCGGAGCCGATGAAGTTGAGCGCCCCGGCAATGGGGCGACCGGCCCGCTCGACCATGACCAGCAGCACCTGGTCGCGCATGGTCTCGCCGATGATCGAGAAAAACCGGCGGTTGAGATAGGGCGAGCCCCATTTGCGCGAGCCGGTGTCCATATAGAAGCGGAAGAAGGCGTCCCACTGCCTCTCGCCGATCTCGGCGCCGGTGAGCCAGCGAAAGGTGAGGCCGCTCCGGCGCACGATCTCGCGCTCCTTGCGGATGTTCTTGCGCTTGCGGGAGGAGAGCTCCTTGAGGAAGTCGTCGAAATCGGCATAGCCGCGATTGTGCCAATGGAACTGGGTGTCGGTGCGCCTGAGCCAGCGGTCGGTGCCGAGGAGCGACCATTCGGGGCCGGGGAGGAAGGTGATGTGCACCGATGAGGCACCGAGTTCCTCGGCAAGCGACAGCGAGGCCTCGGCCAGGAAGGTGCGATGGAGATCGCGCTGGTCGCCCGGCGGGACGAGGAGGCGCGGACCGGTCACCGGTGTGAACGGCACCGACGCCTGGAGCTTGGGGTAATACCGCTCGCCGACCCGCTCGATCGCATCGGCCCAGCCCCAGTCGAAGACATATTCGCCGCGGCTGTGAGACTTGAGATAGCACGGCATGGCGCCGAGCGGCTGGCCGGCGGCATCCTCGAGCAGCAAATGGCAGGGCCGCCACCCGGTGCGGGCGGTCGCCGATCCCGATTGCTCGAGCGCCGATAGGAAGGCATGGCTGACAAAGGGGTTGAAGGGTTCGCCCGCCGGATTGGCCAGCCGGTCCCAGGTCTGGGCAGGCACCTCCGCCATGCCGGCCAAAACCCGCGCCGTCAGCGTCGCGGTGGTCTTTCTCGTCATCGCGGCAGGAAACCCTCGAAAGTGATCTGATCGCAATAGCGGCGGGCCCGCCGTGCCTCCGCTTCGGATCGGACCGTCCAGGAAAGGACCGGCAGCCCGGCCTCGCGGAACAGACGGGAGCCGGGGCTCGGCAGTCCTGCCGCCTCGAAGGTCAGAAATTGCGGTCGGCTCAGCGCAAGATGGGCAAGGTCGCGCGAGGCGAGGCGCTCGGCGAAAGGAAGCACCCGCCACGACGGATCGATGACCCGATCGGCGACGATGCCGCGGACGATATCGGGGGCACGCTCCTTGAGGCCGGCGACCAGCCGACTGTCGAAAGACATCAGTGCGAAAGGACCGCGATAGCCGGCAAGACCGGCCAGGACCGTCGTCAGGAGCTCGGAATTGCGCTTGCTGGCGCTCTTGAGCTCGATGACCAGCAGGACCCGGCCGGCGATCTGCTCGAGAAGCTCCGGGAAGGCGGGGATCCGGTCGGTGCCGCCGGCAAGCGGGATGCGGGTCAGCTCGCCGATCGGCCGGGCCGCGACAAGACCGGTCTCGCCGGTCAGCCGGTCGAGGCGCTCGTCGTGAAACACCACGGCCCCGCCAGTGCCGGCGAGCCGGACGTCGCATTCGATCGGGTAGTCATGCGCCATTGCCGCGGCAAACGCCCCGGCACTGTTCTCGATCCGCCCGGCGGCCCGGTCATGCAGGCCGCGATGGGCGATCGGTCGGGCCGTGAGGAAGCGAAGGTCGCGTTGAGGGCGGGATCTGAACAGCAACGGCCTTAAACGACCTCCGCGATCGCCTCGACCTCGACCGCGACATTCAGCGGCAGGGAGCCCGAGCCGACGGCCGAGCGGGCATGCTTGCCGGCATCCCCGAACACCTCGACCATCAGGTCGGAGGCACCGTTGATCACCTTCGGATGGTCGGTGAACTCAGGCACGGCATTGACGAAACCGACGAGCTTGACGATTTGCCTGACCCGATCGAGGTCACCGTCGCAGGCGGCCTTGAGCTGGGCGATGATGTTGATGGCGCAGAGCCGCGCCGCCGTCTGCGCCTCCTCGAGCGAGATGGCGCCGCCGACCTTGCCGAGATGCTCGAACTTGCCATCCTTCAGCGTCACCTGGCCGGCGGTGAAGACGAGATTGCCGGTGCGCACGAAGCCGACATAGTTGGCCACCGGGACGGCCGGCGTCGGCACCACGATTCCAAGCTGCTCGAGTCGGGCGTCGATCCTGCCCATCGCTTCTGCTCCTCACGATCTGAAACGGACTCCCTCGCGATAGCATGCCGGAACGATCGCGGGAACCGGCTCGCCGCGGGTGGCGTTAGCGGCGGCGGTCAACAGCAGGGACATCCCGTAAATGCGTTTCACGGCCAAAAGCCATCTCTCTCATGCCGATTTTGACTTCACGGAACCCGTCATCAAGAGGCATTATCGTCGCCGTAGGGGAAATCGAATCACGACGATGACGGGGTCGGGGAGATCCGGCATGAGCGTCAATTTGACCTGGCATGAGGAAAATCCGATGCCGGAGCGTCCATGTCGCATGGTGCGGGTGCTGTGGCACGCGCGTCATGCGCTGGAATGCGGCTGTCGGACGGTGCCCACATCCATTCGCGAGGAGGTCGAGGCGGAGCTTCTGCGCATCCGCAATACCGAGGCCGGCGCCTTCGGCTAGGGCAGGGCAGAGCTTTCGCCCGCCCACACGGACGTGAAGAGGCGTGATCGGCGGTTCCGGTTGCCATTCCGGCCGGTTTGAGCCACTTGGCTTGGGGCTGCTTTGTGGAGGCTTCAAGCGCGTGACGCCGTGGACGGATCGTACTGGACGGTTCTCGCCGCTTAAGACGCTCGTCCTCGCCGGGACGATCGCGCCGGCGCTCTGGCTGTTCTGGCGCTGGCGGTCGGGGGCGCTGATGCCGCTCCCCTTCGACGAGGCCACGCATTTCACTGGCACCTGGACGATCCGCTTCATCCTGATTGCGCTCGCCATGACGCCGGCCCAGCGCATCTTCCGCTGGAACCGGCTGGCGCTGGTCAGGCGGATGCTGGGAATCGCCGCCTTCGCCTATGCCGCCTTCCATTTCTCGCTTTATGTCGGCGACCAGAAATTCGACCTGTTCAAGGTCGGCTCCGAGATCGCTCTGCGGATCTATCTGACCATCGGCTTCCTGGCGGTGCTCGGGTTGACGGCCCTGGCAGCGACCTCGACCGACGCCATGGTCCGGCGGCTCGGGGTCAATTGGAAGCGCTTGCACCGGATCGCCTATGTCATCGCCGCCCTCGGAATTCTCCATTTCTTCATGCAGTCGAAGATCGACGTCACCGAGCCGACACTGATGCTCGGCTTCTTCATCCTGCTGATGTCCTATCGCCGGCTGTCCCCGGCGCAGCTTGCCTCGCCCGCCTGGCTCGCCGGGGTGGCGCTGATGAGCGCCGTCCTGACTGCGGCGCTCGAGGCCTGCTGGTACGGTCTCGCGACCGGCGTGCCGGCGCGGCTGGTGCTCCTCGCCAATCTGCAGTTTCCAACGCTGATCCGACCGTTCTGGATCGTGCTTGGCACCGGGCTCGTGGTCCCGCTCGCCTCGGTCCTCCTCGGCTATCTGCGCGGCAGCCGCATGGCTGTCGCGCGCTAGATGCTTTCCGCGACAAGGAACCGCGATCCATTCTCTAACTCTGCCGTCCCCGCTATAGTCGGCCGGAACGTTCATAAATCTCAGAAATCCCTCGTCCGGCAGCGCAGAGATCACCCCCGCCCATGACCAAGATCGTGTTTCTCGACCGCGGCACCTTCGGCCCCACGGTCGAGCTTGTCCGGCCTCTTTTCGAGCATCAATGGCAGACCTATGAGCAGACCGCCGAGCGCGATGTCCCGGCGCGGCTGAAGGGTGCGAGCATTGCCATCACCAACAAGGTGCCGATCCGCCGGGCGGCGCTCGCCGAGCTTCCGGACCTCAAGATGATCTCGGTGGCGGCCACCGGCTATGACGTGATCGATATCGAGGCCTGCCGGGAGCGCGGCATCGTCGTGTCGAACGTGCGCGGCTACGCCACCAACACCGTTCCGGAGCAAACCTTCGCGCTGATCCTGGCGCTCCGGCGGCAGATCGTCGGCTATCGTCAGGACGTCATCGATGGCATGTGGCAGAAAGCCGGCCAGTTCTGCTTTCACAGCCACAGCATGCGCGACCTCGCCAATGCGACGCTCGGCATCATGGGCGAGGGCAGCATCGGCCAGTCGGTCGCCCGCATCGGCCAGGCCTTCGGCATGCGGACCCTTTACGCCGCCCATAAGGGCGTCGAGGGGCTGGGACCGCTCTATACACCCTTCGAGACGGTGCTCCAGGAGAGCGACATCATCACCCTGCACAGCCCGCTGATGCCGGCCACCCGCAACATGCTGGCATTGCCGGAATTTCGCAAAATGAAGCGCAGGCCGCTGATCATCAACACGGCACGCGGCGGCCTCGTCAATGAAGAGGACCTGGTCAAGGCGCTGGACGAGGGCCTTGTTTCGGGAATAGGTTTCGACGTCCTGACGAAGGAGCCGCCGGACCCGACCCACCCGCTGCTGGCAATAGCCGATCGACCCAACGTCATCATCACTCCCCATGTCGCCTGGGCAAGTCAGGAGGCCATGGAGGAATGCTGGAGACAGACGGTGAGGCACATCGACGATTTCCACCGCGGACAACCGACGAACCTGGTCACCTGATGGAGCTTGGAGCATGATGTCGCTCGGTCTGCGCAGCCTTGTCCTTGGCGCACTTCTGCTGGCGCCTGTCGTCGGTCTGCCGGCCCGCGCCGATACCGTCGCTCTCGTGCCGCATCGCGGCATCTATGACATCGGCCTGAAATCGGCGCAGGACCGCAGCGGCATCACCTCGGCACAAGGGCGGATGGTGATCGAGGTCCAGGGCGGATCCTGCGAGGGATGGACCGTCGATTTCCGCATGGTGAACCAGTTCATGACCGAGAGCGGCACCTCGCGCCTGCTCGATGTCCGCTCGTCCTCCTGGGAGTCGCCCGACGGCAAGGAGATGCGCTACAACGAGCGCCAATTCGTCGACAATGCGCTGCAGGACGAGTCGATCTTGTCCGCCGCGGTCGGCACCGAAGGTAAGCCCGGCAAGGGCAAGATGACCAAGCCTTCCGAAAAGGAATTCGAGATCCCGCCCGGCACGATCTTCGCGGTTGCCCATCAAATCAAGCTCGTCCAGCTCGCCCGCAAGGGCGAGACCCGCGACGCCAGCATCGTCTTCGACGGCTCCGACGGCGAGAAGAGCATGGAGGTGATCTCGTTCTTCGGCGGGCCCAACAAGGCCGACAAGGTCGAGGCTGCGAAGGCGCTGGGCAACATGACCAGCTGGCCGGTGTCGATCAGCTATTTCCCCCGCAAGGACGGCAAGTCCGAGGAGACGCCTGAATATCAGGTTTCGATGCGGCTGTTCGAGAACGGGGTCTCCGGCGATCTCGTGCTCGATTATGGCGAGTTCGTGCTCAACGCCCATCTGGCGAAGCTCGATCTGCTCGAACCGCCCAAGTGCAAATGACAACGACCCGGAGGTGATTCATGAAGCTCGATCAGGACCGCGAGATCATCGAGGTTGCGCGCCATACCGAGCAGGTGACGTTCCAGCCATCGACGCGGCGGACCCGGAGCGGCTTCCACCTGCCGATGCTCGTCCATGAACGCCTGGCATTCTCGCCGGAGGAGTATATCCGGCGCTACGACGTGATTCAGGATGCAATGGCCCGGATGGACCTCGACGCGCTGCTGGTCAGAGGTCCGGAGAACATCACCTATGTGATCGGCTACGAGACCCCGGGCTATTACAAATATCACTGCGTGGTGATCCCGCGGAACGGCGAGCCGATCTTCCTGGTGCGCGATTTCGAATGGCTGAACACGCCGGAATTCGCCTGGTCGGGGCGGATCGCCAAAGTCTACGACTGGGATCATCCGCCCTCGGTCACCGCCAACATCCTGAAACAGCTCGGTCTCAACCGCGGCAAACGGATCGGTGTCGAAAAGCAGTGCTTCTTCTACACGGTCGAGGAGCACGAGACGCTGCTGTCCGACATGCCGGAGAACCAGTTCCTCGATGCCACCCACATTCTGTGGGATGCCCGCATGATCAAGTCGCCGGACGAGATCGAGGTGATGCGCCGCTCGGCAGCGCTGGTCGACAAGGCGATGCTGGCAGGCTATGCGGCGACCGAGCCGGGCGCCACCGGCGACCATGTCAATGCGGTGGTCAATGCGACCCTGTTCGAGAATGGCGGCGAATATATGGGTTTGCCGCCCTTCGTGCTCGCCGGCGAGCGCTCGTGCCTGCCGCATCAGACCGGTGGCAACAACCGGCTCAAGCGCGACGATGTGATGTATTTCGAGATCTCGGCCTCGCAGCATCGCTATTGCGCGGCGCTGATGCGGACGATCTTCCTCGGCTCGCCCAAGACCGAATGGATCGATGCCGCCAGGGCCTGCATCGACGCCCTCAATGTCGCCCTCGAGGTGATCAAGCCCGGGGTGACGCCGCATGAGGCGGACACGGCGGCGCGCGCCATCACCACGCGGGCCGGCTTCGGCACCTATCATCGCAACCGGCTGGGTTATTCGATCGGCATCAACTACCCGCCGGACTGGGGCGAGGGTGAGATCATCTCGCTGCGCCAGGAGGAGCACCGGCCGATGGTCGCAGGCATGACCTTCCACATGCCGCTGCTCTGCCTGAAATACCGGGAGTTCGGCATCGGCTTCTCGGAATCGATCGAGGTGACCGAGACCGGCTGCCGGCGATTGTCGACGCTTCCCGCCAAGATCATCATCAAGCACTGAGGGCTGGAACATGGCCATGGACACCGCATCCGATCGTTGGGAACGGCTTTCGCCGGAGTTCGATCAAGGGGTGGGAGAGCGGGCCTCGATCGGCCTTCTGGCGCTCGCCACCGACCGGATCGGCACGCTCGACACCGAGGCCTTCATTGCCGCGCCCGGCGTTGCCATGTTCTCCACCCGGATCCAGAGCTCGCCGGTGGCGACACCTGAATCGCTCGCCAAGCTCGGCGAGCAGCTGGAGC
>Ga0075430_100003867_pt1 | contig 12613 bp, 16 predicted proteins | sample RhiMetdeltSRZDD4_FD_75294 | JGI IMG/M metagenome (GOLD analysis project Ga0075430, IMG submission 75294) | Populus rhizosphere microbial communities from Tennessee, USA - Rhizosphere MetaG P. deltoides SRZDD4 | ecosystem: Host-associated > Plants > Roots > Rhizosphere > Soil | place: USA... | reverse complement strand
CGTCGTCGTCGCTCCCGCCGGCGTGCCGGTCCCGGCGGAGGTCCTCGCCTCGGATCTCGTGCTGCTGGTCGCGGCCACGGTGATCGCCGTGCCGGTCATGCTCACCGGGGCACGGATCGGTCGTGCGGAAGGAGGCCTGTTCGTCGTTGCGTATCTCGCGTACCTCGGCTGACTCCTGGCCACCCGCACCCTAGGTCGGTCGGGGGGAGTTAGCCGGCGTCGGCGGGAGCCGGTCCGGCGTCCGAGCCCCCGCCGCCCTCGTGTACGACGAGCCACGGGATCACGCTGTAGGGGATCACGGTCACGAACAGCGGCCAGGTCGAGTCCACCTGGCTCGCGAGCCCGATGAGGCCGAACCCGATCAGGAACAGCACCACGATCGCGGCCAGCCGTCTGCCCTCGCTCACGCCGCCATCCTAGCGGGGTCGCACGGGCCGAACCGATCGGGATAGGATCACGAGCCCTCGGACGTCGAGCCGAAGACGGGAGGAGCACCAGGTGGCAGAGCCGAACGTCGCGGACAAGCTCGCGCAGGTCCCGATCTTCGCCGGCTGCACGAAGCGGGAGCTGGCGATCATCGCCCGAGCCTCGAAGGTGGTCTCCCACAAGGAGGGCACCGTCATCGCCCGCGAGGGCGAACGCGGCATCGGCCTGTTCCTGATCCTCGAGGGGCGGTGCAACGTCACGATCGGGGGCAAGACGAAGGCGCGCCTCGGGCCGGGCGATTTCTTCGGCGAGGTCGCGCTGCTCGACGGCGGGCCGAGGACCGCCACCGTGACCGCGATGAGCCCGGTGCGGCTCGTCGGGATCACCGGCTGGGTCTTCCGCGGGCTGCTGATGGAGCACCCGTCGATCGCGCTGCGGACGCTGGAGTCCGTGGCCGGACGGCTGCGCTCCGTCACGAAGGAGCCCGTCTAGCGATCACCGTGCGGGAGCGCCGGCGGTGACCGACGTCCCGGACGAGGTCCGCGCCCTCGCCGCCGAACGCGACCGCCGCCGCGACGAGAAGGACTTCGCGGCGGCCGACGCGCTCCGCGACCGCATCGCCGAGCTCGGCTTCACGGTGGTCGACACCGCCGAGGGACCACGGCTCGAACCCATCGCCGCGACGGCGCCGGAACGCGCCCGGGCGGCGGACGTCGAGAGCGTCCTCGACGACCCGTCGACCCTCGAGGCGAGCGTCCACTGGGTCGTCGAGGGCTGGCCCGAGGACGTCGCTCGAGCGCTTCGCGGGTTCCGTGCTCACGAGGACGGACGCGAGGTGCAGTACGTCGTCGCGGACGTCACCGAGACCGATCCCTCAACCTACGGCGACGGCGTGGATGTCGTGTCCCTGGAACCGGGAACCGGCTGGGGCGCCGCTCGGAACGCGGGACTTCGGCGCTCTCGCGGGCGGATCGTCCTCGTGATGGACGGGTCGGTCGAGCCCGAGGGCGACGTGCTCGGCCCGCTCGAGCGCGCGCTCGAGGACCCGTCCGTCGGGGTGTGCGGGCCGTTCGGCATCTCGACGAACGACCTGCGCGAGTTCCACGACAGCGACGGGACCGGCCCGGACCGGGAGGTCGACGCGATCGAGGGCTACCTGATGGCGTTCCGCCGCGACGTGATCCGCGACGTCGGGCTGTTCGACGAGAAGTTCCGCTGGTACCGGACCGCCGATATCGAGTGCTCGTTCCGCGTCCGCGACGCCGGCTTCAAGGCGGTCCTCGTCGACGTGCCCGTCCGCAAGCACGAGCATCGGGTGTACCACTCGACGCCGCCGGACGAACGCGACCGGCTGTCCAAGCGCAACTACTACCGGTTCCTCGAACGGTTCCGCGACCGCTTCGACCTGCTGGTCGAACCCCCGGCGCCGGGGAACGGCTAGCCGCGTCCCGGTGGCTGGACGACGATGTCCGGACCGCCCGAGCCCCGGCCTCCGTTGCTCGCGGCCTCGCGCGCGAGGTCCTCGGGGGAGGGGATCGGCTTCGTCCCCTCGAAGTACGCGTGCAGGTCCGGGCCGTCGATCACCTCGTTGACGATCAGGATCTTGGAGAGCTCGTCGAGCATCTCGCGATGGCGCGTCAGGACCTCGGTGGCGCGGTCGTGGGCCTCGTTCACCAGGCGCGTGGTCTCCTCGTCGACGAGGGCCGAGAGGTCGTCCGACAGGCCGGGCGTCGCACCCGGATACAGCAGGCCGCGTTCGGGGTTGCGGTACCCGTCGCCGAACGAGAGCGGGCCGATCTTCGGGCTCATGCCGTACTCGGTGACCATCGCGCGCGCTATCTCGGTCGCCCGTTCGAGGTCGTTCTGCGCGCCGGTCGAGACCACGTTGTCGAACGCGAGCTCCTCGGCCGTGCGCCCGCCGAGCAGGATCGCCAGGCGATCCCGCAGCTCGGGCTCGGTGAGCAGGTAGCGGTCCTCGAGCGGCCGCTGCATCGTCATCCCGAGCGCCGCCGCGCCGCGCGGGATGATCGAGACGCGGTGCACCGGATCCGCCGTCGGCGCGGTGAGCGCGACGAGCGCGTGCCCCATCTCGTGAACCGCGACGCGCTCCTTCTCCTTCTCCGACATCACGCGGCTCTTGCGTTCGAGGCCGGCGACCGTGCGGTCGATCGCCTCCTCGAGCTCCTCCATCGTCACGGCGTCCTTCTCCCGCCGGGCGGCGAGCAGCGCGGCCTCGTTCACGACGTTGGCGAGGTCGGCGCCGGTGAACCCGGGCGTCCGCGCGGCGAGCACGTGGAGTTCGACCGAGGGATCGAGCGCGACGCCGCGGACGTGCACCTGCAGGATCGCCTCGCGGCCGCGGAGGTCGGGACGGTCGACCACGACCTGTCGGTCGAACCGCCCGGGCCGCACCAGCGCGGGGTCGAGCACGTCGGGCCGGTTCGTCGCCGCCATGATGATGACGCCCTTGCTCGCGTCGAAGCCGTCCATCTCGACGAGGAGCTGGTTCAGGGTCTGCTCGCGCTCGTCGTGCCCGCCGAAGCCGGCGCCCATCGCGCCGGCACGGCCCTTGCCGATCGTGTCGATCTCGTCCAGGAAGACGAGCGCCGGCGCCTTGTCCTTCGCCTGCTGGAACAGCTCGCGCATGCGGGCGGCGCCGAGGCCGACGAACATCTCCACGAACTCCGAACCGGACATGAAGAAGAACGGGACGTTCGCCTCGCCGGCGACCGCGCGCGCGAGCAGCGTCTTGCCGCACCCCGGGGGGCCGAGCAGCAGCACGCCCTTGGGGATCCGGCCGCCGAGACGCTGGTATTTCTTCGGGTTCTTGAGGAAGTCGACGATCTCGCGGAGCTCTTCCTTGGCCTCGTCGACCCCCGCAACGTCGGCGAACGTCGTCTTCATCTCCTTGCGGTCGTAGATCTTGACCTTGTTGCGTCCGAGGTTGAGGGCCGCGCCGGCCTGCGCCCCGCTCATGCGGCGGATCAGGAAGAACCACAGGAGGCCGAACAGCAGCAGCGGCGCGACCCAGCCGATCAGGAAGCTCTGCAGCCCGCTCGGCGTGACGCCGGTGTAGCTGATCCCCGCCTGGTTCAGCTGCTCGGTGAGCTGCGACGTGCCCTGCAGGATCGGAGGGATCGTCGTCGTGAAGTCCTGCTCGCCGGCCGTGTCCTGGAAGGTCCCGCTGACCGACGTCTGCGAGATCTCGAGCGTCCCGACGATCTCGCCGTTCTCGACGTGGCCGAGGAATTGGGAGTAGTCGATCGTGTTCGGCCGCGGGGCCGCGAGGTAGTTGAACAGGACGAGCACCACCAGGAACCCGAGGATCCAGGTCCAGGGGGACGAGCGGAGCCGCCGGGGTTGCCCCGAGGACCCCCCGAGGTCGAACCCCTGCCAGCGCCCGCGACGGTTGTCGTTGTCGGCCATCCGGTCTCCAATCTTCCCATCGATGTTCGACGGTCGACAGCGACGAGATGCCGAGGCCTTGCGGTGTCCTGACTGCGGGCGCTGCGGGTCGTGGCCGGCCGGCCCCGGCGACACGCATACTGGCGGGGTCCGCGCGATAGGAGGTGCCGATGGAGCGGGAGCGATGGGGTGGTCCAGGTGGCGCGTAGTCAGGCCGCGCCCACCGAGGATCCCGCGCTCCGAGCGCGATTCGAGCACGAGGTCCTCCCGCTGCTCCCGAACCTGTACGGTGCGGCCCTGCGCATGACGAGGAACCCGCAGGACGCGGAGGACCTGGTGCAGGAGACCTACCTGCGTGCCTACCGCGGGTTCGGCGGGTTCCGCGAGGGGACCAACCTGCGGGCGTGGATGTACCGGATCCTCACGAACACGTTCATCAACGCCTACCGGAAGAAGCAGCGTGAGCCGGTCACCGTCCCCGAGGACGACACGCCCGACTGGTACCTGTACGACAAGCTCGGCGGGGCCGGCGCCGAGGCCTCGGCGGAGGCCGAGGTGCTCGAGCAGCTGCCCGACGAAGACGTGCAGCGCGCGCTCGAGGCCCTCCCCGAGGCGTTCCGCATGGCCGTGCTGCTTGCCGACGTGGAGGGGTTCAGCTACAAGGAGATCGCGGAGATCCTCGACGTCCCGATCGGGACCGTGATGTCCCGGTTGCACCGGGGAAGGAAAGCCCTCCAGAAGGCGTTGTGGGAGACCGTACGGGAGCGAGGACTTGTCACCGACTGACTGCGAACACGTGCTGCGGCAGATCGAGCTCTACCTCGACGGGGAGCTCGTCGGCCAGATCCGCCTCGAGGTGGAGCGCCACCTCGGCGACTGCCACCCCTGCAGCGGGCACGCCGACTTCCAGCGGCACCTGAAGGAGATGCTCCGCTCGAAGTGCGGGTGCGACCACGTGCCCGAGGAGCTCGCCGAGCGGATCCACACGATGTTCGGCGAGGCCCCGCCGGTCCGCGGCTAGCCCGGCCCGGTTCTCCCGGACCGAACCCCGCGCTCGGCCGCGTCGAATGTCGAGCGTGACCAAGGGCACCCGACCGGGCCATCTTCCCCAGCCCTCGCGCACCGAGGAGCAGGGGCGCGAGTGCGCCCATCCCGGGTGCCGGACGAAGCTCTCGGTCTACAACGCCGGCGACTTCTGCTGGCAACACGCCGACGTCGTGTTCCCGAACTACCGAGGCAAGCGTCTGCGGACCGACCGGGCCTAGCCCGGCGGTCCTGACGACCCCCGCGCCACCCTCCCTCGCGCGGGAAAGGAGAGCGGCCCCGGACGGGGCCGTTCTCCACGTCTGCCGTCCGATCCGACCGCTCGCTAGGATGCTCACGCCCGCCGACGGCATCGGAAAGGGGGCGTGTGGAGGCGGTAGCCCACGAGGAGGCGATCCCACGGCTCGCCGAGCACCTCCAGCCGGTGTTCGCATCGAGCCCCGACGGCGTCTACGTCTGGCTCGACGAGACACATTGGACGTGCAACGAGAACCTCGCGGACCTGTTCGGGTTCACCGTGGCCGAGCTCGAGAACACGCCGAACTTCCTGCAACTGCGCGTCCACGAGGATGACCAGGAGCAGTTCTCGTCGAACTACTGGAACCGGGTTCAGGAGCTGGCGTCCCCGGTGACCTTCCGGTTCCGGGGGGTCCGCAAGGACGGTTCGGCGTTCCCGGCGGAGACGGACATGATCCCGCTCACCTTCGGAGGCCACACGGTTGCATACCACTTCGTCCGTGCGGTCGGAGACTGACGGCGCAGGAGGGGGGATGGACGAGCTCGGAACGATCCTCGGGGTGTGGGCGCACCCGGACGACGAGGCGTACCTGACCGCGGGGATCATGGCCCGCGCAGTCCGGAACGGCTCGAGGGTGGTGTGCATCACCGCGACCCGCGGCGAGGGCGGCTCGATGGACGAGGAGAAGTGGCCGCCCGAGAAGATGGCCGAGGTCCGCACCGGGGAGCTCGAACGCAGCCTCGAGATCCTCGGCGTGAAGGAGCACGTCTGGTTCGACATGCTGGACCTCGACATGGACACGGGACTGCCCGAGGAAGGGTTCGAGCGCGTCCGCGAGCTCGTCGCGGAGATCCAGCCGGACACGGTCCTCACGTTCGGCCCGGACGGGATGACCGGCCACGCGGCGCACAAGGACGTCTCGAGCTGGGCGACGAGGGCGGTCCGGGAGGCCGGCACGCCGGGGTCCCGGGTGCTCTACGCGACGGTCACCCCCGAGTGGGCCGCGGAGTTCCTGCCGGTATGGGAACCATTCGACGTCTTCCGCCCCGGCACGCCGCCGATCACCCAACCAGGGGATCTCGCGGTCTTCTACCAGCTCCCCGAGGACATCCTGGCCCTCAAGGTCGACGCGATCAACGCGCACGTGAGCCAGGTGGAGGCGATCGTCGAGGCGGTCGGCGCGGACGTGTGGTGGAAGGACATGTCCACCGAGATGTTCCGCCTCGGGGAGGTCCGGGCGTGAGCGGACCGTGGATGGCGTTCCTCGGGTCGGGCGAGTTCGACCCGTGGTCCGAGCCGGTCGACCGGTGGGCGCTCGAGCGTTCGCGCAACCCGTCCGGCCCCGTGCTCGTCGCGCCGACGGCGGCCGCGCACGAGGGCGATGCGTCGTTCGACGGATGGGCGAACAAGGGGCTGGAGCACTACGCGGCGCTCGGGATCCCGGCCGAGGTGCTCCCGCTCAAGACGCGCGAGGACGCGCACCGCGACGACCTCGTCCGGCGGCTGGACGACGCGTCGATCGTGTTCTTCTCGGGCGGGAACCCCGCCCGGCTGGCCGGCGTGCTGAGCCACACGCCGTTCTGGGAGGCGGTCGTCCGCGCGCAGGCCGACGGGCTCCCGTACGCCGGGTGCAGCGCCGGCGTGGCCTGCCTGACCGAGACGACGTTCAACTCGGAGACGGAGGGCTTGGCCGGCATCTGGACCGATGGGCTCGGCTACGTGCGGGGGGTGCGGTTCGCGCCGCACTGGGACATGGTCGACACATGGATCCCTGGAGCGACCACGTTCATCGTCGAGTCGGTCGGGCCGACGGACACGTTCGTCGGCCTGGACGAGGACACGGCGATGGTGGGCGACGGCCGCGCCTGGGAGGTCATCGGCAGGTCGAAGATGCACGTCCTGCGGGACGGCGAGTGGACGCGGTACGCCCCCGGCGAGACGTTCGAGCTGGCGCTCGAGCTCGACGGCGCATGAGCCCGGCGCTCACGCGCGACGCGCCGATCGAGGAGCGGGTGCCCGAGATCGTCCGGATCCTGTCGGAGACCTACCCCGACGCGAAGGTCGCCCTCAACTTCTCGAACGCGCTCGAGATGCTCGTCGCGACGATCCTGTCGGCCCAGTGCACGGACGAGAAGGTGAACGAGGTCACGGCGACCCTGTTCCAGAAGTACCGGACCGCGGAGGACTACCTCAGGGTCCCCGAGGACGAGCTGAAGGCCGACATCAAGCCGACGGGCTTCTTCAACCAGAAGGCGATCTCGATCCGGGAGGCGTGTCGCCGGATCGTCGAGGCCTACGGGGGAGAGGTGCCGAACACGATGGAGGACCTCATCACGCTCCGCGGGGTCGCCCGGAAGACCGCGAACATCGTGCTCGGGAATTCGTTCGGGATCGTCGAGGGGGTCGCGGTCGACACGCACGTGAAGCGCCTCGCGAACCGCCTGGGGTTCAGCGAGCAGGCCGACACCGGCAAGATCGAGCAGGACCTGATGCGCCTGATCCCGAGGGAGCGGTGGTTCGACTTCACGTACGTCCTGATCGACCACGGGCGGGCGATCTGCATCGCGCGCAAGCCGAAGTGCGATGAGTGCCCGGTGAACCACCTCTGCCCGTCGAGCCTCGTCTGAATGTCGTCGCACGGTCGCGCGCTGTCGCGGCTCGGGTTTCCCGCGATCGTCGCGCACCGGGGCGCGTCGTTCACCCGGCCCGAGAACACGCTCGCGTCGTTCGAGGAGGCGATCGCGCTCGGCGCGCAGATCGTCGAGCTCGACGTCCGGCTCTCGCGCGACGGCGTTCCGGTCGTGATGCACGACCCGGTCGTCGATCGCACGACGGACGGGACCGGCTTCGTCCACGAGCTCACGGCGGCCGAGCTGACCGCCCTTCGCGTCGGGCCGGACGCGACCGTGCCGACGTTCGCCGAGGTCCTTGAGGCGGCGAGCGGCCGCGCGGCGCTCGCCGTCGAGATCAAGAACATCCCGGGGGAGCCGGCGTACGACCCGGCCGGCGAACCGATCGTGGCGGCGGTCCACGCCGAGCTCGAGCGGAGTGTGTTCGACGGGGTCGCGCTCGTGATCTCGTTCAACCCGAGCTCGATCGAGGCGTCGAAGGCGCTCGCGCCGGATGTGCCGACCGGGTTCCTCACGACCGATCTCGTCGACCCTCGGGAGGCGCTCGCGTACGCCGCCGCGAAGGGCCACGACATGGTGCTGCCGGGCACGTGGGCGTCGATCCCGGCCGGGGAGTCGTTCCCCGAGGAGGTCCACGCCGCCGGCCTGCGCGCGGGGACGTGGACGGTGGACGATCCCGAGACGCTGAGGATGCTGCTCGACCGAGGCTTCGACGCCGTGGCCTCGAACGACCCCGCGATGGCGCTTGCGGTGCTCGCCGAACGCGAGCGCGCCCGGCCGTGATCAGGCGACGACGACGACCGCCCGAGGGACTCGAGGGTCCATCCCGGGCGTTCGACGAGCTGGTGCCGGAGCTCGAGCGGGCGAAGGCCGCGCTCACCGGGTCGGTGCCGGGGACGCGGCTCCCCGGTCGTCCGCTCGCTGAGACGCTCTGGGAGTTCGAGACCGGGCTCCGCGAGGTCCGCGCGAGGATGGACGGCTGGCGGGCGCCCGAGGTCGAGGAGCAGTGGTCCGCCGCGTCCGCGGGTCTGGACGAGGCGCTCGAGCTCGCCGAACGCCTCCGGACCGAGGCGCGGGCGCCCGTCGGGTTCGAGGGGCTGATCGGCGTGATCGGCGACCTGCTCGCGCCGCTCGAGGCGTTCGAGGAGGCCGCCGCCCGTCTCCGAGAGCTGGAGCGGTGAGCGCCGGCGCGCTCGAGCAGGTCTCCGCCGAGATCGTCCGGTGTCGCGCGTGCCCTCGTCTCGTCGAGTGGCGCGAGCGGGTGGCGCGCGACAAGACGGCGCGCTTCGCCGATCAGGAGTACTGGGGGCGGCCCGTGCCGGGGTTCGGCGACCCGGCGGCGCGGATCCTCGTGGTTGGGCTCGCGCCGGCCGCGCACGGCGGCAACCGGACGGGTCGGATCTTCACCGGCGATCGCTCGGGCGACTTCCTCTACGCGTCGATGCACCGGGCGGGCCTCGCGAACCGTCCGACCTCGGAGTCCCGGGACGACGGCCTTCGGCTGCGCGGCGCGTACGTCGCCGCGGTGAACCGGTGCGCGCCGCCGGGGAACCGGCCGACGCCGGTCGAGCGCGACACCTGCCTGCCGTTCCTGCTTCGCGAGATCGAGGCGCTCGAACGGCTGCGGGTCGTCGTCGCCCTCGGCGCCTTCGCGTGGGACGGCGTGCTGCGTGCATCCGCGCACCTCGGCCCCCGCGTGCGGCCGCGTCCGCCGTTCGGCCACGGCGCCGAGGCCGAGGTGGGGCCGTTCGCGATGCTGGGGTGCTTTCACCCGAGCCAACAGAACACGTTCACGGGCAAGCTCACGCCCGAGATGCTCGACGGGGTGTTCGCGCGCGCGAAGGAGCTCGCGCGCTAGCGCCGGTCACTCGCCGGTGCGGTGCTCCTCGTCGCGGATCTGGTACGCCGTGGTCCCGTAGCGCGGCGTGTCCGACCCGTCCTCGTGGCGGACCCGGCCCGCGATCCTCCGGTAGAGCGGGAGCCGGTTCACCTCGAGGATGACGAGGACCATGACGCAGGCGATCACTGCCGAGAAGTAGACGCCTGCCCCGGCGAGGATGCCGAGCGCGGCCGCGGCCCAGGACGATGCCGCAGTCGTGAGACCGAGCACCAACGCGCCCTGCTCCTCGTCGCGTTCGCGGAAGATCAGGCCGGCCCCGAGGAACCCCACCCCGGTGACGACGCCCGCGATGACCTTCTCGGCCGAGGCGGGGAAGTACAGGACGCCGACCGCGGTCACCGCCGCGGCGCCGAGCGAGAGGAGACCGAACGTGCGCTCGCCGGCGGGCTTGCCCCGGAGCTCGCGCTCGAACCCGATCGCGTAGCCGAGGAACGCTCCGAGAGCCACCCGGCCGATCAGCGTCCCCTGGGTTGCCAGGTCCTCCACGGCTCCAGCGTAGCCCCAGGACCGGCGACGGGGAATACGGAGTCGCGGAGCGGTCTTATCCTCGATGCATGGGCATGCACGGCCGCTACCTCCGCGTCCCCGCCCAGGAGGACGACCGCCCGATCCGCGCGAAGACGGTCCGCCGGGTGGTGGGGACGTTCCGCCCGTACCGGGCCCGGGTGACGCTCGTCGGCCTCCTCATCGTCGTCACGGCCGGCCTCGGGGTCGTCAACCCGCTGCTGATCAAGTGGATATTCGACCAGGGCCTTTTCGGCAACCCGCCGAGGACCTGCGGCGGCGGCGACCCGTGCCCGCAGCTCGACACGGTCTACGTGGGGGTCGCGCTCATGATCGTGATCCCGATCGTGACCGGCGTGATCGGCGTGTGGCAGACGTACCACGCGAACTGGGTCGGCCTGCGCGTGATGCAGGACCTCCGCAACGACCTCTACACCCACCTGCAGTTCATGCCGCTGCGATTCTTCACCACGACGCGGACCGGCGAGATCCAGTCGCGACTCGCGAACGACGTCGGCGGGGTCCAGGCGGTCGTCACCGACACGATGTCGAACATCCTGTCGAACGTCGTGGTGATCGTGAGCACGCTGATCGCCATGCTCATCCTGTCCTGGGAGCTGACGGCGCTCTCGCTGTTCATGCTCCCGTTCTTCCTGTGGCTCACCGTGAAGGTGGGACGGGCGCGGCGCGAAGTGGCGACGAGCACCGCGAAGACCCACGCCGACCTCACGGCCGTGACCGAGGAGACGCTCTCGGTCTCGGGGATCCTGTTGTCGAAGTCGTTCGGCCGCCAACGCCACGAGATCGACCGGTTCCGGGGCGAGAACGAGCGGCTCACCGGCCTGCAGATGCGGCAGACGATGATCGGCCGGTCGTTCTTCGCGATCGTCGGGACGTTCTTCTCGATCACGCCGGCGCTCGTGTACCTGGTGGCCGGGTGGGTGCTCGCGAACGACCCGACGAACGACGCGATCACCGCCGGAACGATCGTCGCGTTCACGACGCTGCAGTCGCGCCTGTTCTTCCCGATCGGCTCGATGCTGCAGGTCTCGACCGAGATCCACTCGTCGATGGCGTTGTTCGACCGGATCTTCGAGTACCTCGACCTCGACCAGGAGATCGTGGATGCTCACGACGCGGTCACGATCCCGCCGGAGCGGGTCCGCGGCCGGGTCGAGCTCGAGCATGTCTACTTCCGGTACGACTCGCCGGCCGAGGAGCGCAGCACGCCCGTCTCGCCGAGCGACCTCTCGATCGCGAACGCCGCGCCGCGCGAGTGGACGCTCGAGGACGTCTCGCTCTCGATCGAGCCGGGGCAGCTCGCCGCGCTCGTCGGGCCGTCGGGCGCCGGCAAGACGACGATCACGTACCTCGTGCCGCGCCTGTACGACGTGCAACGAGGTCGGGTCGAGATCGACGACCTCGACGTGAAGTCGGTCGCGCTCGAGTCGCTCGGGGAGACGATCGGCGTCGTGACGCAGGAGACCTACCTATTCCACACGACGATCCGCAGGAACCTGCTCTACGGGAACCCCGACGCGACCGAGGACAAGCTGGTGGCAGCCGCGCGGGCCGCGAACATCCACGACCGGATCGCCGAGCTCCCCGAGGGCTACGACACGATCGTGGGGGAGCGCGGCTACAAGCTCTCGGGCGGCGAGAAGCAACGACTCGCGATCGCGCGGGTGATCCTGAAGGACCCGAAGATCCTGATCCTGGACGAGGCCACATCCTCGCTCGACACGACGTCCGAGCGTCTCGTGCAGGCCGCGCTCGTGCCGCTCATGGAGGGCCGGACCACGATCGCGATCGCCCACCGCCTCTCGACGATCCTTTCGGCCGACGTGATCTTCGTCGTGGACCGCGGGAAGATCGTGGAGCGTGGGACCCACGAGGGGCTGCTCGCGCGCGGCGGGCTCTACGCGCAGCTGTACGAGCAGCAGTTCCGCGGCGGGCTCGTCGAGGCCGTCACCGAGGACGGCGTGATCCTTTCGACCGGCGAAGTCGTCCGGACCGCCAGCGGCTGAGCGTTCACGCGGGCGGGACCGCCTTCGCGTAGGACAGGAGCACGAACCCGTCGGGGAAGACGCGGTCCGGCAGGCGCTCGAAGCCAAGCGCGTCGTACATCGCCTGCGCCGCCCGCATCCGCTGGGTGGTGTGCAGCGAGATCCGCGTCCGCCCCGCCTCGCGCGCGAGCTCGAACGAGGCGTCGAGCAGCGCGCGGGCGACGCCGCGTCCGCGCGCGCCGGGTGCGACGCCGAGCATCCGGATGTGCGCCTCGCCCGGAGGCAGCGGCGCGTCGTCGTCGTCGATCCGCCGGTCGAGCTCGAGGGTCAGGGTGCCGAGGATCTCGCCACCCTCCACGGCCGCGAGGACGGAGGCGATCTCCGCACGGCGGCCGACGTCGGCGATCTTCCCGAGGTACCGCTCCCAGTCGTCGCTGTCGGCGAACTCGCGGTAGGCGTC